>FWPV01000091.1_pt1 | contig 302892 bp, 291 predicted proteins | sample 2228371 | NCBI WGS metagenome assembly FWPV01 (sample SAMEA103939776, study PRJEB20133) | metagenome | reverse complement strand
CGCAGGGTGCCCCGGCGCAGCCGGGGTCACAGACACCAGGGTCGCCTTCTTTTGCCTACTTTTCTTGGCGAGACAAGAAAAGTAGGTGCGCCGCCGGGCGCACATCCCGGCCAAACCACCCCGCCGGGGCGAGACCCGGCCTGCCACGCAGGCATGAACGACACGAGGACAAGGAAATCAGGAAGATTGCCGAAACGCCATCACCGCCTGATTGCGCAGCGTGCGCAGCAAGGCCAGCTCCTTCTCGTCGAGCAGCAGCGCGCCGCGCTCGCCCTTGTCGGCATAGATGAGGCCGAAGGGCGAGCCCTTGATCATCAGCGGCAGCAGCAGGAAGGTCGGGGCGTGGACCGTCTCGCGGTACCAGGCCGGCAGGCGCTCGGCCACGCGCTTGTCGGCGGCGTCGGCGATCATGGTGTCGGCCCCCTTGAGGCAGACGGCCGAGAAGAGGTCGGGCTCCTGCGGGCTCAGCGGGATCCGGAAGGACTTGACGATGCGTTCGACGCCGGCGCCCAGGCCGAAGCGGCCGGTGAGCACCCCGGTGCGCGGATCGCGCATGCAGAACACGATCTGGCGAAAGGCCATGGCGCGGTACATGGTCTCGAGGATCATGCGCAGGATGTCGCTGAGCTTGAAGTCCTCGACCATGGCGTTGGTGATGTCCTGGATGCCGGCGGCCAGCATCTCGGCCACGCGCCGGGCATCGCGGTCGAGCGCGGCGATCTGCCCGGGCGTCACCGGCTGGGTCGCATGCAGCTCGAAGAAGGCCACCGAGTCCTGGAACCCGCCCGGGCCGTCGGGCTCGTGCAGGGTGACCGTCAGCGGCGTGTCACCGCCTTCGGGCGGGGTGTGCAGCAGCCGCGCGGCGGCGGATTCGGGTGCCACCTGGAAGTCGATGGCCTGGGCCAGCCCGGCCAGTCGCTCGCGCGCCCGAACCGTCGCCGCCTCCATGGCCCGGGCATCGACGCCCATGCCGCGCGCATAGCGCTGGCCGATCTGCAGCAGCCGGGCGCCCGCCAGCCGGGGCTCGACGTGCAGCATGACATCGGCCATCTCGTTGGCCGCGAGGGCGACCCAGCGCAGGCGGTCGGCGGCAAACAGCTGCGGACTCGCCGGCGGGCTGCCCGCGGGCTTGCGGATGCAGTGCTGGATGCTCTCCGGCAGCTTCCAGGCGCGGCTGATGCCCAGCCCCAGCTGTTCGTAGCTGATGCCCAGCACGGTGATGGCCGCCGCCTCCTCGCCCACCGGCTCCGGCCCGGCCATGAGCGCGCGCACGGCGCGCGCCTCCTCGGGGAAATAGTATTCGGTGAGCAGCCGGCCCAGGTTCTGGAACATGGCGCCGAGGAAGGCCTCCTCGCTCTCGCTGCGCACCGGGCAGAGCTCGCCGGCGATCGAGCCGGCCATCAGCGAGCGCAGGAACTCTTCCTTGAGCAGGCTGGCATGCGCCTTGTCCTGCATGTGCTCGAGCAGCACCAGGCTCAGCGCCATGTTGCGGATGCCGTTGAAACCCACCAGCGTGACGGCCCGCGAGACCGTGCTGATGGTGCCGCCGCCGCGCGCAAACTGCGCGGTGTTGACCAGGCGCAGCAGCTTGTTGGTCAGCGCCACGTCCTTGAGGATCTCGTTGGTCAGCGTGGCCACGTTCTCGGTGTCCGAGGACGAGATGCTCTGGATCCGCATGATGGAGCCAGACATGGCCGGGAAGTCGCTCTTGTGGCGCATGCGGCGCAGCAGGAAGTCCACGGTGCCGCTGCTGCCCTCCCCGGCCGCCAGCGGGGTGGTGACCGGGCGCAGCCATTTCCTGAGTTCGTCGAGGAAGACCTGCGCCTGCGGATGGCGCTGGCGCGGATCGCGTGCCAGGCCGCGCAGCACGATGGCACGCAAGGCGTCGTCGACCTCGCCATCCAGGCCCGCGGGCAGCTGCAGGTCCTCGCGCGCGACGCGGCGCATGGCGTGCTGCGGGTCGGTGTCGTCGACCAGGCGCCGCCCGCTGAGCATCTCGGCCAGCACGATGGCCGCCGAGAAGATGTCCATGGCCGGCGCCGGTGCGGCGCCCGCGGCGGCCTCCGGTGACATGTAGCCCGGCGTGCCGCCGCCGGGCACCGTGTGCGCATCGGCGCCCGCATCCTCCATGCGCGCAGCGATGCCGAAGTCCATCACGCGGGCACGCCCGCTGCGGTCGACCAGGATGTTCGAGGGCTTGAGGTCGCGGTGCACCACGCCGGCCGAGTGCGCCGCCACCAGGGCCTCGAGGACGTCGCACATCAGCGCCACGGCCTCGCGCGCCGGCAGCGCGCCGCGCTGGCGGATCAGCTCGGCCAGGGTGCGGCCGGGCACGTATTCGAAGACGAGGTAGGGCTGCTGGGCCTGCACATCGGCCTCGAACACGGGAATGATGTTGGGATGCGTGAGGCGGCTGACGCTGCGCGCCTCCTGCAGCCACTGGGCCACCCGCTGCGCGTCGGCGCCGGGCTCGACGCGCAGCAGCTTGAGGGCGACCTCGCGCTCGAGCCGCGGGTCGAAGGCCAGCCAGACCTGGGCCTGCCCGCCCTGGCCGACCAGCTCGCGCAGCTCGAAACGACCGAGGTGGTCGCCCGGCTGGTACGTCACGCCCGCGCCGGACGGGCGGCGCGCCTGGTGAAAGGTGTCGAGCGGCGGCATCTGGCAGTCCTGGATCGATCCAGTGTAGGGCAGCGCAGCCGGCTCAGCGCAACTGCACTGCGCCGCTGACCGTCACCTGCACGGTGGCGCGGCCGGCCTCCAGCGGCAGCGGTGCCTCGGCCGCGGCGCTGCGTACGCTGGTGGCCAGCAGGCGCTGGCGCGGCGGCACGCCCTGCTCCTGGCTGTTCACATGGACCTCGCGCAGCGCATAGCCGGCAAAGCCGAAGGCCCGCGCAATCTCGCCGGCGCGGGAGCGGAAGCGCTCGATCGCCTGCGCCTGGGCACGGGCCTCCAGGGCCTCGCGCTGCGGCCGGCTCAGGCCGTAGGCCACGTTGGCCACGGTCAGGCCCTGGATGCGACCGACGGTGGCCCCGATGCGCTCGAAATCGCGCCCCTCGAGCACCAGCTCGGCCGTGCCCTGCCAGGTGCTGATGCGGCCGTCGCGGTCGTGGCGCGGCAGCAGGCTGAAGTTGCCGGTGCGCACCTCCATCGCCCCGGGCTCGGCGCCTGCGCGCGCCACGGCCAGGGCGGCCTCCAGGCTCGCGCGCAGCTGGCGTTGCACCTGCGCGGCGTCGGCGCCCTCGCGGCTGCTGCTCAGCGTCAGGGTCAGCTGCTCGGGCACGGCCTCGGCCTCGGCGCTGGCGGAGAAATGGACCACCTCGCGCGGCTCGGGCGGCAGGGGTGGCTGCGCCGCAGCGTGAGAGGAGAGCACAAACAGGCCGCAGGCGACCAGCAGGGCAGACAGGGTATTCATCACGGGACCTCCGGGTTGAGGCGCCGGCCCGGAGGGGGCCGGCGTCGGCGCTTCATTCTTGCGGGCGCCGCTCTTGCCGCCCGTCGCGAGATTTGTAACAGTATGTCAAAGTACGGCACGGGCGCGCATCGCCGGGTCTGCCGGCCGGCAAAATCGGCCTGTTACATGTCACAAGGCAAAACCTGATCATGACAAACAATTCCAGCCGGGTGGACAAGATCCTGGTCGTCGACGACGACGCCCGCATCCGCGACCTGTTGCGCCGCTACCTGACCCAGGAGGGCTTCGAGGTCTTCCAGGCCGAGGACGGCAAGTCGCTCACCCGCATCCTGCTGCGCGAGACGGTGGACCTGATCGTGCTCGACCTCATGATGCCCGGCGAGGACGGCCTGTCGATCTGCCGCCGGCTGCGCGCGGCCAACGACAAGACGCCCATCATCATGCTGACCGCCAAGGTCGAGGACGTGGACCGCATCGTCGGCCTGGAAGTCGGCGCCGACGACTACCTGGGCAAGCCCTTCAACCCGCGCGAGCTGCTGGCGCGCATCAACGCCGTGCTGCGCCGCCGCCCGGCGCAGGAGGCCCCGGGGGCCCCTTCGAGCGAGCAGGAGGTGGTGAACTTTGGCCCCTTCAGCTTCGACCTCGGTGCGCGCACCCTGCGCAAGGAGGGCGAGGAGCTGCCGCTGACCACCGGCGAGTTCGCCATGCTCAAGGCGCTGGTGCGGCACCCGCGCCAGCCCATGTCGCGCGAGAAGCTCGCGCAGCAGGCCCGCGGCCGTGAGTTCGAGCCCTTCGACCGCAGCCTGGATGTGCAGGTCTCGCGCCTGCGCAAGCTCATCGAGGTCGACCCGGCCGCCCCGCGCTACATCCAGACGGTCTGGGGCGTGGGTTACGTCTTCGTGCCGGACGGTGCAGGTTGACCTGGCCCCGACTCCTGCGGCTGTTGCGGGCCCTGCCCTGGCATATGGCGCTGACTGAAACCCGCCCTGCCGGCCGCCACACGGGCTCGGGCCCGCTGGAGACCACGCCGGCCGAGCTCGAGGGCGATGTGCGCGAGCCCTCGGGCCTGAGCCTGTTCTGGCGCACCTTCTTCCTGCTCGCGCTGCTGCTGTTCGGCAGCATCCTGGCCTGGCTGCAGACCCTGCGGGCGCTTGAGTTCGAGCCGCGCGCCATCCAGACGGCCCAGCAGATCGCCTCCCTGGTCAACCTCAGCCGCGCTGCGCTGATGCATTCGGACGCGATCATGCGCGTCTCGCTGCTCAAGACCATGACCGACCAGGAGGGCCTGCGCATCGTGCCGCGCGAGCCCAAGGACACCTTCGAGCCCTTCGAGGACGACGGCGTGAACCAGCGCATCGCCAGCGAGCTGGTCGCCCGCCTGGGCCCGGGCACCATCGTGGCCAACAGCGTCAACGGCACGCCGGGCCTGTGGGTGGGCTTCGGCATCGCGGGCGACCGCTACTGGATGCAGACCGACCGCTCGCGCTTCAACCTCACGGCCAGCCGCACCTGGCTGATCTGGCTGATCACGGGCGCCCTCCTCTCGCTGACCGGCGCGGCCGTCATGGCGCGCCTGATCAACCGCCCGCTCAAGCAGCTGTCGTTTGCCGCCAGCCGTATCCGCGAGGGCGACTTCGCCGCCAGCCGCCTCAACGAACAGGTGGCCACGAGCGAGATCCGCCAGGTCAACATCGGCTTCAACCGCATGGCCCAGCGCCTGGCCAAGATCGAGCAGGACCGCGCCGTCATGCTCGCCGGCATCTCGCACGACCTGCGCACCCCGCTGGCGCGGCTGCGGCTGGAGACCGAGATGAGCGTCAGCGACCCCGACGCCCAGGCCCACATGGTGGCCGACCTCGAGCAGCTCGACGCCATCATCGACAAGTTCCTCGACTACGCGCGCCCCGACCACGTGCGCCTGACGCCGGTCAACCTCAACGAGGTGATCCGCTCCAGCCTGTTCGCCTTCAAGGACCGCCCGGACATGCAGTTCAACCTCGACCTGCAGGACAACGTGGCCGTGCTGGCCGACCAGGTGGAGCTCGGGCGCGTGATGTCCAACCTGATCGAGAATGCGCGCCGCTACGGCAAGACACCGGAGACCGGGATCACGGCCGTGGACATCACCACCCGTGCGCGCGAGCGCTGGGTCCAGATCAGGGTGCGCGACCACGGCCCGGGCGTCGCGCCCGAACACCTGCCCAACCTGACCAAGCCCTTCTACCGCGGCGACGCCGCGCGCACCGCCGCCACGGGCGCCGGGCTGGGCCTGTCCATCGTGGACAAGACGGTGCGCCGCATGGGCGGCAAGTTCGGCCTGGGCAACAGCCAGTCCGGCGGCTTCGTCGCCCGCATCCAGCTGCCCGTGGCGGGCTGAGGACGGCGGCTACTTCAGCAGCAGCACGACGGCGCGCGCCTCGATGCTCTGCCCCTGCCCCACGGGCCCCAGCTTCTCGGCCGTCTTGGCCTTGACGTTGACCTGCGCGGGCGCCAGCTCCAGCGCAGCGGCAATGCGCGCGCACATGGCCGGGATGTGTGGCGCCATCTTGGGGGCCTGCGCGACGATGGTGCTGTCCACGTTGCCGATGCGCCAGCCCAGGGCGCGCACGCGGCGCGCCGCCTCGGCCAGCAGGGCCAGCGAATCGGCGCCACGGAACTGCGCATCGGTGTCGGGGAAATGGCGGCCGATGTCGCCCAGGCCGGCGGCACCGAAGAGCGCATCGGTGATGGCATGCAGCAGTGCGTCGGCATCCGAATGGCCCAGCAGGCCCTTCTCGTAGGGAATCTCGACCCCGCCCAGGACCAGCCTGCGCCCCTCGACCAGGGCATGCACGTCCCAGCCCTCGCCGATACGGATGTTCTCGACTTGCATCACTGTTCTCCCCTGCCCGCGGCCTGGCGGGCGCGCAGCACCGCCTCGGCCAGGGCGAAGTCTTCCGGATAGGTCACCTTGAAATTCTGCGCGCTGCCCGGCACCAGCCGCGGCGCCAGACCCAACGCCTCGATGGCCGAGGACTCGTCGGTCACCGCCTCCCCCGCCTGCTGCAGCGCGCGCTGCAGCAGCGCGTGGCGGAACATCTGCGGCGTCTGCGCCAGCCACTTGTCGCTGCGCTCCAGCGTGGCAGCCACCCGGCCATCCCGCTCGGACTTGAGCGTGTCGGGCAACTTGTGCGCCAGCAGCCCGCCCACGGCGTCGTGCTCGCAGGCCGCGATGAGCTGCGCGATCTGCGCCGGCGTCACGAGGCAGCGGGCCGCATCGTGCACCAGCACCCAGTCCTGCGCATGCGCGCCCAGCGTGCTCAGCACGCCCAGCCCGGCCAGCACGCTGGCCGCGCGCGTGGCGCCGCCGCAGTCGGCCACGACCATGCCCTCGCTGCTGGCCAGGAAGCGGTCACCCGGGGCCACGACCACCAGCGTGCGGTGCACCCGCGCCACCGCGGCGAAGGCCGCCAGCGTGTGCCGCACCAGCGGCTGGCCGGCCAGCGGCTGGTACTGCTTGGGGCCGGCGCTGCCGGCGCGCGAGCCGCTGCCGGCGCAGGGAATCAGGGCCCAGAAGCGCGGCACATGTGGCGGCTCGGCGACCGGGCGGAGGGAGGCGGAAGTGGACGTCATGCGTGATGCGCGATTCTAGGGCCTCGCTAGAATGGGGCCTGGTCTCACACCCACACCCCCCGCCCTTGCGACGGGGGGTGTTTTGTATTTGTCATGAACCTTCCCAAGCTCCAGCCCGGCAAGCGCTACACCCTGCCGCGCCCGCCCGGCTCGGCCGATGCCCTGCTGCTGGCCCAGCTGGGCCGGCGCGAGCAGGCCGCCGGCCGCCTGCTGGCCATCGTCACCGCCGACGCGGCCGATGCGCAGCGCCTGATCGACGAGATCGGCTTCTTCGCCCCCGAGCTGCGCTGCGCCCTGTTCCCGGACTGGGAAACCCTGCCCTACGACAGCTTCTCGCCGCACCAGGACCTGATCAGCGAGCGCCTGGCCACGCTCTGGCGGCTCTACAACCATGGCCGCAGCCAGGACAGCGACCGCGCCGACGTGGTGCTGGTGCCGGCCACGACGGCGCTGTACCGGCTGGCCCCGCCGGCCTTCCTGGCCGCCTACACCTTCGAGTTCAAGGTCCGGCAAAAACTCGACGAGGCGCAGCTGCGCCGCCAGCTCACGCTGGCCGGCTACAGCCATGTGACCCAGGTCGTCAGCCCCGGCGAGTACGCCGTGCGCGGCGGCCTGATCGACCTCTTCCCCATGGGCTCGCAAGTGCCCTACCGCGTGGACCTGTTCGACAACGAGGTCGACTCCATCCGCACCTTCGACCCCGACAGCCAGCGCAGCCTCTACCCCGTGCCCGAGGTGCGGCTGCTGCCCGGGCGCGAGTTCCCCATGGACGAGGACTCGCGCGCGCTGTTCCGCCGCCGCTGGCGCGAACTGCTCGAAGGCGACCCGACCAAGAGCCGCCTGTACAAGGACATCGGCAACGGCGTGGCCACGGCAGGCATCGAGTACTACCTGCCGCTGTTTTTCGAGAAGACGGCCACCGTGTTCGACTACCTCGGCCACGAGCAGGACGCGGACAAGGCGGCCACCCTGGTGCTGCATGGCGAGCTCGAGCCCGCGCTGCAGCGCTTCTGGCAGGACACCCGGGAACGCCACCGCCTGGCCCAGGGCGACCCCGAGCGCCCGCCGCTGCCGCCCGAGGCGCTGTTCCTGGGCATCGAGCAGTTCTTCGGCCTGGCCAACACCCACGCGCAGCTCGCCCTCAAGCCCGGCCCGGGCGACGGCCTGGCCGAGTTCGCCCCGCTGGCCGAGCTGACCGTGGTGCGCGGCGCCGAGGACCCGCTGGCCCGGCTCAAGGACCACCTGCGCAACACCCGGCACCGCGTGCTGCTGCTGGCCGAGAGCGACGGCCGGCGCGAGAGCCTGCTCGACTTCCTGCGCGCCAGCAGCGTCACGCCCCCGGCCTTCGACTCCCTGGCCGGGTTCGAGGCCAGCGACGAGAAGCTGGGCATTGCCACCGCCGCGCTGAATGTCGGCTTCGCCTGGACCGAGGCCGGCCTGGACTTCGTCACCGAGACCGAGCTCTTCGCCGCCGGCCCCAGCACGCGCCGGCGCAAGAAGCAGGAGCAGGTCAGCGACGTCGAGGCCCTGATCAAGGACCTCTCCGAGCTCAACGTGGGCGACCCCGTGGTCCACGCCCAGCACGGCATCGGCCGCTACCGCGGCCTGGTCAACATGAACATCGGCGGCGGCACCAACCCCGACGGCACGCCCGAGCTGCAGGAGTTCCTGCACCTGGAGTACGCCGACAACGCCGTACTCTACGTGCCCGTGAGCCAGCTGCAGCTCATCAGCCGCTACACCGGCGTGAGCGCCGACGAGGCGCCGCTGCACAAACTGGGCTCGGGCCAGTGGGACAAGGCCAGACGCAAGGCCGCCCAGCAGATCCGCGACGCTGCGGCCGAGCTGCTGAACATCTACGCCCGGCGTGCCGCGCGCGAGGGCCACGCCTTCCGCTTCTCGCCGCGCGACTACGAGCAGTTCGCCAACGACTTCGGTTTCGAGGAAACCGCCGACCAGCGTGCCGCCATCCACGCCGTGATCCAGGACATGGTGAGCCCGCGCCCCATGGACCGCCTGGTCTGCGGCGACGTCGGCTTCGGCAAGACCGAGGTGGCCCTGCGTGCCGCCTTCGTCGCCGTCACGGGCGGGCGCCAGGTCGCCTTCCTGGCCCCCACCACCCTGCTGGCAGAGCAGCATTACCAGACCCTGGTGGACCGCTTTTCCAAGTGGCCGGTGAAGATCGCCGAGATGAGCCGCTTCCGCTCGGGCAAGGAGATCACGGCCGCGCTCAAGGGCATTGCCGACGGCACGGTGGACATCGTGGTCGGCACGCACAAGCTGCTGAGCGCCGACACCAAGTTCAAGAACCTGGGCCTGCTCATCATCGACGAGGAACACCGCTTCGGCGTGCGCCACAAGGAGGCCGTCAAGGCCCTGCGCGCCGAGGTTGACGTGCTCACACTGACTGCCACGCCGATCCCGCGCACCCTGGGCATGGCGCTGGAGGGACTGCGCGACCTCAGCGTCATCGCCACCGCGCCGCAGCGCCGCCTGGCCATCAAGACCTTCGTGCGCAACGAGGACAAGGGCGTGATCCGCGAGGCCGTGCTGCGCGAGCTCAAGCGCGGCGGCCAGGTCTATTTCCTGCACAACGAGGTCGAGACCATCGAGAACCGGCGTGCAGCCCTCGAACAGCTGCTGCCCGAGGCCCGCATCGCCGTGGCACACGGCCAGATGCCCGAGCGCCAGCTCGAGGCCGTGATGCGCGACTTCGTGGCCCAGCGCAGCAACCTGCTGCTGTGCTCGACCATCATCGAGACCGGCATCGACGTGCCCTCGGCCAACACCATCGTGATCGCGCGCGCCGACAAGTTCGGCCTGGCCCAGCTGCACCAGCTGCGCGGCCGCGTGGGGCGCAGCCACCACCAGGCCTATGCCTACCTGCTGGTGCCCGACAAGGAGAGCCTGACCAAGCAGGCGCAGCAGCGCCTGGACGCGATCCAGGCCATGGAGGAGCTCGGCTCGGGCTTCTACCTCGCCATGCACGACCTGGAGATCCGCGGCGCCGGCGAGGTGCTGGGCGAGAGCCAGAGCGGCAACATGCTGGAAGTGGGCTTCCAGCTCTACAACGAGATGCTGGCCGAGGCCGTGCGCTCGCTCAAGGAGGGCAAGGAGCCCGACCTGCTCGCGCCCATGAGCGCCACCACCGACATCAACCTGCACGCCCCCGCCCTGCTGCCCGACGACTACTGCGGCGACGTTCACATGCGCCTGTCCTTCTACAAGAAGCTCGCCACGGCGAAGAAGACCGAGCAGATCGATGCGCTCATGGAGGAGCTGGTGGACCGCTTCGGCAAGATGCCGCCGCAGGCCCAGACCCTGATCGACGTGCACCGCCTGCGCGTGATCAGCCAGCCCTATGGCGTGGTCAAGGTCGACGCCGCACCGCACCTGATCAACATCACCTTCCGCAAGGATGCGCCCGTGGATGGCATGAAGGTCATCGAGCTGATCCAGAAGAACCGCCACATCAAGCTGGTGGGCAACGAGAAGTTGCGCATCGAGCGCGAGCTGCCCGACCCCAAGGCCCGCGCCCACCTGGTGCGCGACGTGCTGCGCAGCCTGGGCGCGCCGCGCACCGAAAGCGTGGTGGCCTGAGCATGGAACTGCTGGAACCCGCCCTGGCCCTGGCCATCCTGCTGCCCGCACTGTGGCTGCGGCCCTGGCGCCTGCTGGGCAACGCCGGCCTGCAGACCCCGCTGCTGGCCACGCTGGCCCTGCTGCCGCTGCTCTGGGCCCTGCCCTTCTGGCACGCCATGCCGCTGCAGCTGCAGTGGTCCGGCGCCTGCCTGGTCATGCTCTGCCTGGGCTGGCCGCTGGCCGTGCCCGTGCTCACGCTCACGGGTGCGCTCACCTGGCTCGTCACGGACGCCAGCGCGCAGGAAGCGCTGGCGCTGCTGCTCTGGCAGGGGCTGGTGCCGGCCACGCTGGCGCTCGCGCTGGGCGGCGCGCTGCGCCGCTTCCTGCCGCACCATCCCTTCGTCTACATCCTCGGCCGCGCCTTCCTCGGCACCGCGCTGTGCGTCTTCGCCGCCAAGCTGCTGGCGCAATGGGCCGGCCACACCCTGCCCAACATCGGCAGCGAGCTCTCCTGGGTGGCGCTGTGGCTCATGGCCTGGGGCGACGCCTTCGTCACCGGCCTGTTCGCCGCCATCTTCGTGGCCTACCGCCCACAGTGGCTGGCCACCTGGTCCGACAACCTGTATCTCACCCACAGCTGATCCCATGACCTCCACCACCGAATACGCTCCCGGCCTCGTGCTGCAAGGCTTCACGCCCCCGCTCAAGCTGAGCGACTTCAAGCTCATCGCCTTCGACATGGACTCCACGCTGATCAACATCGAGTGCGTGGACGAGATCGCCGACGCCGTAGGCCGCAAGGCCGAGGTCTCCGCCATCACCGAGGCCGCCATGCGCGGCGAGATCGCCGACTTCAAGGACAGCCTGCGCCGCCGCGTGGCCCTGCTCAGGGGCGTGACCCTGGCCGACCTCGAAGCCGTCAGGCGCGATCGCCTGCGCCTGAACCCCGGCGCGGCCGAACTCGTCGCGGCCTGCAAGAGGGCGGGCCTGAAGGTGCTGCTGGTCTCCGGCGGCTTCACCTACTTCGCCGACCATGTGCAGCAGCTGCTGGGCATCGACTACACGCGCTCCAACGTGCTGGAGATCGAGCACGGCGTGCTCACCGGCCGCATGGTCGACCAGCCCTGGGGCGACATCTGCGACGGCGCCGAGAAGCGCCGCATGCTGCTGCAGACCTGTGAGCAACTCGGCATCCGCCCGCAGCAGGCCATCGCCATGGGCGACGGCGCCAACGACCTGCCCATGATGGGCGAGGCGGGCCTGTCCGTCGCCTACCATGCCAAGCCGAAAGTGCGCGAGCAGGCCATGGTGGCCATCACCGGCGGCGGGCTCGACCGCCTGCTCGAAGTCGTGCGTCCGGACTGAGCCGCCGCAGGATCTCACCCCACGCGTCCATGCTGCGCCGACGGCCCGCCCTGCTGCCCTTGCTCCTGCTGGCGTTTGCGCTGGCGCTGCCGGCCCGCGCGCAGACGCCCGCGCCCGCCCCGGCCGCGGCGCACGCCGAACTGCAGGTCTACGTGCGCGCGGGCTGCCCGCACTGCGCCGAGGCCAAGCACTTCCTCGAACGCCTCGCGGCCGAGCAGCCGCAGCTGCGCATCGTCTACCGCGACGTCCAGGCCGATGCGGCCGCCCGCACGGAGCTGGAACGGCGCTCGCAGGCGGCCGGTGTCTGGCCGCCCGGGGTGCCCACCTTCGTGCTCGGCGACATGGTGCTGGTCGGCTACGACGACGAGCAGCACACTGGGCAGCGGCTGCGCGCCCTGCTGGCGCAGCAGCCCGTGGCCGCCGATGCCGTGCAGACCCGGCTGTTCGGCACGCTCAGCGCCTCCCAGCTCGGGCTGCCGCTGTTCACGCTGGTGCTGGGCCTGCTCGACGGCGTCAACCCCTGCGCCACCTGGGTGCTGCTGTTCCTGCTCTCCCTGCTGGTGCGCCTGCAGGACCGCCGGCGCATGGCGCTGGTGGCGGGCAGCTTCGTGCTGGCCAGCGGCGCGGTCTATTACGCCTTCATGGCCGCCTGGCTCAACTTCTTCCTCGTGCTCGGCCTGTCGGACACGCTGCGCTGGGTGCTGGCCGCACTGGCGCTGGCCATCGGTGCGATCAACGTCAAGGACTGGTTCGCCTTCGGCCGCGGGCCCAGCCTGAGCATCCCCGACGCCGCCAAGCCCGGCATCTTCCAGCGCGTGCGCACCATCATCGCGGCGCCCAGCCTGCGGGCCTCGCTCGTGGCCGCCATCGCCCTGGCCATCGTGGTCAACTTCGTCGAACTGCTGTGCACGGCGGGCTTTCCGGCGGTCTACACGGCAGTCCTCACGCAGCACACCCAGGACCCCGCGGCCCACTATGCCTATCTGGGCCTGTACATCCTCGGCTACCTCTTCGACGACGGCCTGATGGTCGGCGTGGCCGTGGCCGCGCTGGGCCAGCGCAGGCTCACCGAACGCGGCGGGCGCTGGCTCAAGCTGCTCAGCGGCACCGTCATGCTGGGCCTGGGAGCGGTGCTGCTGCTGCGCCCGGGCTGGCTGATGTAACCCCCTTCCCTTCCAACCCCTGTCCTCCCATGTTGATCAAGAAGCTCTCCCTGCGCCTGCGCAACCACCTGCGCCTCCAATGGAAAAGCCATCTCGCCACCCTGGCCCTGGTGCTGGCCGTGGCCTGGGGCGTCAATGCCTGGCAGACCCGCCACCTGCCCGGGGGACCGGCCCCGGCCTTCGAGGCGCCACTGGTCGGCTCGCTGACCGACACGCAGATCGAGCTCGATCGCTGGCGCGCGGCCTATCCGGGCCGCGCCGTGGCGCTGCATTTCTGGGCCGAGTGGTGCCCGATCTGCCGCATGGAGGAAGGCAGCATCACCGACGTGCAGCAGGACTGGCCCGTGCTCACCGTGGCCATGCGCTCGGGCGACGCCGCACGCGTGCAGCGCGAACTGCAGCAGCGCGGCCTGCCCTGGCTCAGCGCGGTGGATGCCGATGGCGCCATCGCCAAGCGCTACGGCCTGGCCTCGGTGCCGGCCTTCGTCGTGCTCGATGCCCAGGGCCGGATCCGCTACGCCAGCGTGGGCTACACGCCCGAGTGGGGCATGCGGCTGCGCCTGTGGCTGGCGCAGAACTTCTGAGCCCGGGCCCCCTCAGCCGCCGAACCTGACACTCAGGCCCGTGATCAGCAGCAGGTCGTACTTCCGGTCCTGCACCTGGGTCTGGCCGTCGTAGCGCCCCTGCAGCGTCACGCTGAGACTGAGGGTCTTGTTGAGGGCCACCTGCAGGCCGGCGTCCAGCGTCGCGCGCATGCCCGCGTCGTGCAGCAGGCCGGGGTAGAGCACGAACTTCTGGCGGAAGCTCGCGCCGCGGGCCAGGTGATGGGTCGATTCCTCGCCGAACAGCGTTTCGGCCGTGCTGTAGTAGCGCCGCAGCTCGCCATCGACAACCACACCCTCGCCGGCGTAGTAGTCCTCCCGCCAGGTCAGGCCGGCATAGACGTCCCAGCGGTCGTCCTCCTCCTTGACGAGATGGCGCCCCAGGCCCGTGCTGAGCACGCTGCGCAGGTTCAGGTCGAGTGCGCGGTCGTGGCTGAACTCCAGCCCGCCGAAGGCGAAGCGCGTCGGCGCCAGGTCGCGGTCATAGCGCCCGCCGAGCCGCCACTGCAGCGCGGTGATGGTGGAGCTCACCACCCCGTCGGTCTCGACCAGGGCCCGGCTTTCCCGGAACCGGGCGACGAGGGACAGCTTGTCGTCCGGCCGGGTGTAGGTGGCATCGAGCCCGAGGTTCACGCTGTAGCCGTCGGTGTTGCCGGCCGACACCGAGACGCCGGCGTTGAAGTCCCCTTCCCAGACCCCCGCGGGCCGCAGTTCCGGCGCCGCCTGCGGCGCCGCGGTCGCCCCGGCGGGCGCGGGGGTCACCGCAGGCGTGTCGGGGGTGGGCTCAGCCGCCGCATCGGCGGGCGCGGCGGGCGCGGCGGGCGCGGCGGGCGCGGCGGCCGGGTCGGCCTCGGATGCGGGCACCACCACGGGCACGACCTCGGGCGAGGCGAGGGGGACGGACAAGGTCGGCTCCAGGGCCGGTTCGCCCGGCGCGGGAGTGGCCTCCTGGGCCCAGGCCGGGCCGCAGGCCAGCAAGGCCGGCAGCAGCAGGGTGTATCGATGCATCGGGGAAAAATCGCAAAAGGACAGGCCGTCGCGGCAGCCAGCGTCCTGATTATCCGCCCCGGGCGTGTCCCGGTCCCCGCGGCCGCCAGTTAACCCTCGGCCCCGTGCCGGCATGCCTGCCGGCCGAGTGGCTTGACACCCCGGCGAGGCGGTCCTAGAGTCAGGGCATTGCCCCGCCCCGGAGTCCACCATGGCCACCGACATCTCCTCCGCCACCAGCAGCGTATACGCCCCCCAGCGCCCGCGCGAGCCCCAGGTCAACCGCGCCCAGGAATACCGCGCCGAGCAGGAACAGCTGCAGCAGCGCGCCCAGCGGCAGGAAGAAAGCCGCAAGCCCGAGCCCGTGGTCAACACCCAGGGCCAGACCACCGGGCGCATCGTCAACGAACGGGCCTGAGCGGCCACGGCCATGCAGGGACTCTCCGCCACCAGCGCCGGCACCCCCAGTGCCCAGGTGCGCCTGTACCAGTCGCAGCTGCAGCAGGCGCGGCGCGAGGCCTCCCAAGCCGCCGACCGCGTGGCCCGGCTGGAGCAGCAGTCCCGCGTGGCCCGCCAGGAGGCCGAGCGCGCCGACGAGCGCGTGCGCGGCCTGGAGAACCAGCCGCCGCGCACCGAGACCGCCACCAACCCTGCCAGCCGCAAGCGTATCGCCTCCCTGAGCCAGCTCAGCGGCACGATCCTCGACACCACGGCCTGACCCGGGCCGCCGCTTCCTCTCCCCCCTGCCTAGACCCGCTCGATGCGCGGACGCCCATCGGCTACCTCGAACCGCGCGAGCGTGAACACGGGCGAATCGGCCCGCGTGGCGTCCTCCACCGCGCGCAGCGTCGTCGTCAGCCGCCCCGGCGTGAAGTCGGCCAGGCCGTAGCCGCGCCAGCGCGCCTCGCCGAACACGAAATGCGGGTTCTCGGCCAGCCGCTCGGCCGCGCGCGCCATGCCGGCCGCGCTGGCGCGCGAGCTGATGCTGGTGCCGCAGAACTCCACCCCCACGTCGGGGCTGCGCGCATCGGCGTAGTCGGCCTTGACATGGCCCGCCCAGTGCTCGTGCACGTCGCCGCCCAGCAGCACCGGGTTGCGCACCGCGTGGCGCCGCAGCGCACCGGTCAGCCGCGTGCGCGCGCCGGCGTAGCCATCCCAGCCGTCGTTCCACAGGCGCTGGCCCGGCCCGGGCTGGGCATCGCGCGGCCCGAACAGGGTCTGCTGCCCGAGCACGTTCCAGCGCCCGCCCGACTGCGCCAGCGCCGCGTCGAGCCAGCGCTCCTGCGCCGCGCCCAGGTAGCTGCGACGCGCATCGGCCCACTCGGGGCAGGCCGCCGGGTCCACCAGCCGCCCGCCGGGCCGCTGCGCGTCCTGGCAGGGCTGGCGGTCGCGGTACTGGCGGCCGTCGAGCAGGTACAGGCGCGCCAGCCGCCCCCAGTCCACATGCTGGTGGATGCGCAGCTCCGCGCCGCGCGCCAGCCCGCCGAGGGTCTGGGTGAGCACCGAGGCGCGCACCGGCATGTGCTCGTACCAGGCCTGATAGGCCGCGGCGCGCCGCGTGGCGAAATCCTCCACCGTGCCGCCCAGCAGCGGCACGCCCGTGCCCTCGTGCAGGCCGGCGTAATCGTTCTGCACCTCGTGGTCGTCCCAGGTCGGCAGCCAGGGGCAGGCTGCGTGCATGGCGCGCAGGTCAGCGTCGCTGCGGTGCAGCGCGTAGCGGGCGCGATAGTCGTCCAGCGTCAGCACCCAGCCGCCGCTGACCGCGCGCACCATGTCGGTCGCGCCCGGGTATTCGTAGATGTAGTCGCCGAGGAAGAGCACGAGGTCGGGCGCCTGCTCGCGCAGGTCGCGCCAGGCCGCGTAATAGCCGTGCTCCCAGCGCTGGCAGGAGGCATAGCCCAGCCGCAGCCGCGCTGCCGCAGCCCCGGGTGCCGGCAGGGTGCGCGTGCGCCCCACGGGGCTCACCGCGTCGCCGAGCAGGAAGCGGTAGAAATACCAGCGATCACTCTCCAGGCCCTCCACCTCGGCATGCACGGCATGCGCGAGTTCGGGCAGGGCCTGCACCTGGCCGCTGCGCGCCATGCGCGTGAAACCCTCGTCGTGCGCGACTTCCCAGCGCAGCGTCAGCGCGGCCGGGTTGGGGTCAGGAAACAGCAGCCGGGTCCAGAGCACCACGCCCTGCGGGCTCGGTGCGCCGCTGGCCACGCCCAGGGCGAACGGGTCCTGCTGCAGGCGCGGCCGGCTCCAGGCGCTGCGCGGCAGCCAGAGGGTGCTGGCCGTGGCCGCAGCCAGGCGCAGCAGCTCGCGGCGATCGACAGGGGGTGGGGGCATGGGCGCGTTGCAGTGCGGTTCAACTGCGCCGCATGATGCCACGACCGCATGACCCGGCCATGAACTCGCCCGGGACAGTTGCCGGCTCAGCCGCCGCGCTGGCGCAGCGCCTCGTACAGGCACACGCCGCTGGCCACCGACACGTTGAGGCTCTCCACCCCGCCCTTCATGGGAATGCTCACGAGCTCGTCGCAGGTCTTGCGCGTGAGCTGCCGCATGCCCTCGCCCTCCGCCCCCAGCACCAGGGCCGTGGGGCCCTTGAGGTCCACCTGGTAAATGGTCTTGGGCGCATCGTCGCTGGTGCCGATGCACCAGATGTTGCGTTCCTTGAGCTCACCCAGCGTGCGCGCGAGGTTGGTCACCATGAAGTAGGGCACGGTCTCGGCCGCGCCGCTGGCCACCTTGGCCACGGTGGCGTTGATGCCCACCGCATGGTCCTTGGGCGCGATCACCGCGTGCGCCCCGGCCCCGTCGGCCACGCGCAGGCAGGCGCCCAGGTTGTGCGGGTCGGTCACGCCGTCGAGCACGAGCAGCAGCGGCGGCCCGCTCAGGCTGTCCAGCAGGTCGTCGAGCGAATGCTGCTGGGCCAGCGGCTCCACGCGCGCCGCCACCCCCTGGTGGCCATGGCTGCCCGCGAGCTTGGCCAGGCGCAGCCCGTCGGCCTCGATCAGGCGCACATTGGCCTCTTTGGCCTTTTCCAGGAACTGGCGCATGCGCGCGTCGCGCCGCGTCGGCTCGAAATAGATCTCGATGATGGATTGCGGCGCCGTCTTCAGGCGCACGCCCACGGCGTGGAAGCCGAACAGGACTTTGGGGGAGGACATGGGGGGATTATCCCAGCACGCCACTGGCTGGTCGATTCCTAGCGGCGTATCCATCACGGGAGTAATAGACCAGCTTGGACCCTCCTCCTAAAATTGAGTCTCTTTGGTTGCAGCTGCTACCGCATACATTACGCCGCTTCAACATGACCACATCGAGACTTACTGCAGTGCAAATCGCTGAGCGACAAATGCTCGCGGCTATTCGGCTGTGGCACAGTGGCGATTACGTATCGGCCATCACCCTAGCCGGTGCAGCTGAAGAGATTCTTGGCAAGCGACTGCGCACGCTAGGCGAGGAACCATCGCTCGACAATTTAAAGAAAGCAATCGTTGAGCTGTCACGCAAGTTGGGTGACGACAACCCGAAGACCGACCGGCTAGTAGTGGATCTCTTGAATCAGACCAAGAACGAACTGAAGCACTACGCCGGAGAAGAAGAACTCGAATTTGATCTTCGCAAAGATTCAATTGAGCTTTTGGAACGCGCAATAGCCAACTATCAGATGCTATCCGGCGTCATTCACGACGAAATGATTTCGTTCTGGGCCGAGGCAGATAAAACCTGACAAGTGATTTACGCCCAACGTGCCCGCCCTCGACTGAACTTCGGCGTTGACGCAAAGGAGAGGCCAGCTTGCCAAGCCTCTCTTATTTGGAAATCCGCGACATTCACCCGCTCGCCCTCCCCGCCTCGATCGTGATCCGCCGCTCGCAGCGCTGCGCGATCCCCGTGTCGTGCGTCACCAGCACCAGCGTCGTGCCCTGTTCCCGGTTGAGCGCAAACATCAGCTCCATCACGGTCTCGCCGGTCGCGTAGTCGAGGCTGCCCGTGGGCTCGTCGGCCAGCAGCACGGCGGGCTGCACGACGAAGGCGCGCGCCAGCGCCACGCGCTGCTGTTCGCCGCCGCTGAGCACCTTGGGGTAATGGCCCAGGCGCTGGGACAGGCCCACGCGGCCCAGCATGTCGGTGGCGGCCTTGCGGGCGTCCTTGCGGCCGGCCAGCTCCAGCGGGAGCATGACGTTCTCGAGCGCGGTGAGGTGGCCCAGCAGCTGGAAGCTCTGGAACACGAAGCCGATCTTCTGCGCGCGCAGCGCGGCGCGGGCGTCCTCGTCGAGCGCAAACAGGTCCTGGCCGTCGAGGCGGACGGTGCCGCGGGTGGGCGTGTCGAGCCCGGCCATGATGGACAGCAGCGTGCTCTTGCCCGAACCCGAGGCGCCGACGATGGCCAGGGTCTGGCGCGGCGGGACGCTGAAGTCGATATCGCGCAAAATGTCGAGGGTGCCGGTCGAGTCGGTGACCGACTTGATGACGTGCTCCACGGAGATGATGGGTTCAGACATGAGGCTTTCTTTGTTGCGACGCTACTTTATCGCGGCCACGCTGCTGGCCGCCGGCGTGGGGTTTTCCCCCGCCCATGCCGCCGGGCGCACGCTGCTCGTGCTCGGCGATTCGCTGAGCGCCGAATACGGCCTGCCGCGCGGCAGCGGCTGGGTGGCGCTGCTGGAGCAGCGCCTGGCCCGGGAGAAGCGGGACGTGCGGGTGGTCAATGCCAGCATCAGCGGCGAGACGACCTTCGGCGGGCGTTCGCGCCTGGCAGCGCTGCTGGCCCAGCACCGGCCCACGCACGTGATCATCGAGCTCGGCGGCAACGACGCGCTGCGCGGCCTGGCGCTGGACGCCACGCGCGCCAACCTGGAATGGATGACGCAGCAGTCGAAGAAGGCCGGTGCACGCGTGCTGCTGCTGGGCATGCAGATGCCGCCCAACTACGGCGCCGACTACGCGCGCCGTTTCGCCGGCCTCTACACGCAGGTGGCGCGCAGCCAGAAGGCGGCGCTGGTGCCCTTCTTCCTCCAGGGCGTGGCCGACGGCCCGGACCCGACACGCTGGTTCCAGCCGGACCGCATCCACCCGAACGCCGAGGCCCAGCCGCTGATGCTGGACAACGTCTGGCCCGAGCTGAAAAAGATCCTCTGATGCCTTTGCAGACCATCACCGCCGAGGAGGCGCTGCAGCGCCTCGACGCCTTCGACACCATCATCGACGCGCGCAGCGAGAACGAGTACGCTGAGGACCACCTGCCCGGCGCCGTGAACTGGCCCACGCTGGACAACCAGCAGCGGCACGAGATCGGCACCACCTACAAGCAGGTCAACGCCTTCGAGGCCAAGAAACGCGGGGCGGCCATCGCGGCGCGCAACATCTCGGCGCACATCGAGCGCCATGTCATCGACAAGCCCAAGGACTGGAAGCCGCTGACCTACTGCTGGCGCGGCGGCAAGCGCAGCGGCTCGCTGAGTCTGATCCTCAGCGAGATCGGCTTTCGCGTGACGATCATCGAGGGCGGCTACAAGGCCTTCCGCGCCGCGCTGCTGGCCGACATCCCGCGCCTGGCGCCGCAGTTCGACTGGCGGGTGATCTGCGGCACCACGGGCTCGGGCAAGACGCGGCTGCTGCAGGCCCTGCAGGCCGCCGGGGCGCAGGTGCTGGACCTGGAGGCGCTGGCCAACCACCGCAGCTCGGTGCTCGGCGCCCTGCCCGGCGTGCCCCAGCCCAGCCAGAAGCAGTTCGACACCCGGATCTGGGACGCGCTGCGCCGGCTGGACCCGAAGCGCCCGGTCTTCGTGGAGAGCGAGAGCAAGAAGGTTGGCAACGTGGCCATCCCGGCCTCCCTGATCGAGGCCATGCGTGCCGGCCCCTGCCTGAACCTGGTGCTGAGCGACGCCGAGCGCGTGGCGCTGCTGCTGGAGGACTACGATTTCTTCGTGCAGAACGGCGAGGCCTTCTGCGAGCGCCTGGACGCGCTAACCGAGCTCAAGGGCCGGCAGGTGGTCGAAGGCTGGAAGGCGAAAGTGCGCAGCGGCCACATCGACGACGTGGTGCGCGACCTGCTGCTCACGCACTACGACCCGGTCTACCTGCAGTCCATGGCGCGCAATTTCAGGCAGTACGCCGGCGCGCGGGAGATCCGGCCCGCGAACCGCTCGGTGGCGGCCATGCAGGCGCTGGCGGCCACGCTGCTCGGGGCGGCGCAGTAAGGCGAGGCAGAGGCGGGACGGGGCGGCAGCGCGTCAGTCGCCGCCGCCATCGCCACCCGCGGAACCGCCATCGGAGCTGCCGGCATCGGCCGCGTCGGGCAGGTGATCGCCCTCGCCGCCCGGGCCGGCCTGCTTGCGCAGGGCCTTCTCCTTGAGCTTCTCTTCCTTCTTGCGCTTCTTGGCGAGTTCCTTCTGGCGCTTCTCGTATCCGTAGTTGGGTGTGACCAAGTTCTGCTTTCCGTGTGCTTGCGGGTGAATGAGCCCACTCTAGCAGTTCAGGCGGGACAGTTCCAGCACAGGGCCAAAAAAAACGGCCACGACGGCCGTCCCGGACGGTGGCGGTGGCGCCCTCTAGTACAGGTCGATGCCGTAACGCCGCAGCAGCAGCGCCAGCAGGCCGAAGCAGGCCACCGTGAGACCCGCGCTGGCCAGCAGCGTGGGCCAGAAGCCCAGGCGCGGCAGCAGCCAGGGAAAGGCCAGGAACATGGGCAGCGTGGGCAGCACGTACCAGAAGGTGTAGCGGGCGTGGCTGGCGATCTTCTCCTGCGGCTGCTTCTCGACGTAGAGCCAGACCAGCGTGAGCACGGTCACCAGGGGCAGCGCGGCCAGCAGCGCACCCAGCCGGTCACTGCGGCGCGCGAGTTCGGACACCAGCACCACGATGGCGGCGGTCAGCAGGTACTTGACGACGAGCCAGGCCATGCGCCGTCTCCTGCCGCTCAGGCCGCCTCGGCGAGCTCGACGCGGTTGCGGCCCTGCGCCTTGGCGCGCGAGAGGGCCCGTTCGGCCCGCAGCACCAGGGCCTCGGGGCTGGCGGCGTGCTCCGGGTAGGTGGCCACGCCGATGGAGAGCGTGACGGCCAGCGCCAGGTCGCCGTGGCGGACCGGGTGGGTGGCGAAGGCGGTGCGCCACTGCTCGGCGCGCTCGCGGGCCTGGGCCAGCGACTGGCGCGGCATGAGCAGCAGGAACTCCTCGCCGCCGTAGCGGCAGGCGATGTCGCCCTCGCGTGCCTGGTCCTGCAGCAGCCCGGCAACGGCCTTGAGGACCTCGTCGCCGGCCTTGTGGCCATAGGTGTCGTTGACGCTCTTGAAGCGGTCGATGTCGAGCACGGCCACGCTGATGGGGTAGCCCTCGCGCTTGGCACGCGCCACCTCGTGCTCCAGCGTCTCGTCGAGGTAGTGGCGGTGGTACAGGCCGGTCAGCGGGTCGCGCACGACCTGCTCCTGCAGGCGCTGCTGCAGGGCCGAGATCTCGCGCCGGCCCTCCTCGAGCTGCTCGCGGGCGGCGCGCAGCTCGGCTTCGGCAAGCAGCAGGCTGCGCTGGCGGCGCCGCAGCAGCCAGGCCGCCAGCGCCACGACCAGCCCCAGCAGCGCGGCCGAGCCCAGCAGTGGCAGCAGCCAGGGCGGCAGCGGGTGTTCGGACGGGTCTTCGTACATGAAGCCCTCGATCGAATAGTTGCGGCTGATCAGGCCGGTCAGCGCAAAGGTGTCGGCCATGTGCTCCCAGCGTTCCGCGCTCATGTGGCCGATGGGCACGAGGTCGGGCAGGACCAGCGGCCGCATGGTCCGGGCCTCGTACTCGAGGTGCTCGCGGGTCTTGGGCACCTGGTACTTGCTGAGCAGCAGCTCGATGATCTCGTCAGGCTGGTCCATGGCGTAGCGCCAGCCCTTGAGCGTGGCGCGGCGCATCGCCGCCACGCGGGCGGGGTGGTTGCGCAGCTCGTCCTCGGTGGTGAAGAGGATGTCGCTGTAGAAATCGACGCGGGAATCGATCGGGTTGATCACCGTGTACTCGATGCCGCGCTCCTTGAGGAAATACGGCTCGTTGGTCAGGTAGGAGTTGAAGGCATCGACCCTGCCCCGGACCAGGTCCTCCACGTTGTAGCTGCTGGGCAGGATGGTCAGCTGCTCGCGCGCCACGCCCTCGTTGTGCAGCATGGCCATGAAATCGGCGTCGTTCATGCCGTTGACGAACATCACGCGCTTGCCCGCGAGGTGCTGAGGCGCCGTGATGCCCGAGCTGCGCAGAGCCAGCAGCACGGAAGGCGAATGCTGGAAGATGGCCGCCAGCGCCACCAGGGGCTGGCCCTGCAGGCGCGCCAGCAGGACCTCGGAGTTGCCCTCGGCGTACTGGGCCCGCCCGGACAGCACCTCGCTGACGGGCTGGCGGTCCGGCGCGCCGGCATGCAGCACGACGTCGAGCCCCTCCTCGCGGTAATAGCCCTTCTCGACGGCGGCGTAGTAGCCGGCGAACTGGAACTGGTGCTTCCAGCGCAGCTGCAGGTGGACCGTGTCCAGGGCGGCCGCGGGTGCGGCCGTCTGGGCGGCAAAGACCAGGCCCGGGGCCAGCAGCAGGGTGCAGGCGCACAGGAGGCGTCGGAGGGAGTGGCGCAGGGACATGTTGGCGGATGGAAAGGCGAAGCGGCGGCAGGCGCAGCCCGATTCTAGGCGCTCGCCCGGCGCGCGCCGTGCGGCTCAGCCACGGAAACGCCGCCGCGTGAGAGCCAGCGCAATGCGCCAGGCCACCAGCGCGTAGGCGGCCAGCACCAGCAGGTGCAGCCCGGCCTGTGGCGCCCACTGGCCCAGGAACAGCGGGCGCACGAGCTCCACCGCCTGCGTCAGCGGCAGCCAGGCCGAGACATGCTGCAGCAGGACGGGCAGGTTCTCGCGCGGGAAGAACACGCCGCTGAGGAACATCATGGGCGTGAGGAAGAGCGTGAAGTAGTAGGTGAAGAAGTCGTAGCCCTTGGCCAGGGCGTTGAAGATCAGCGCCAGGCAGCTGAAGGTGATGCCCGCGAGCAGCAGGATGGGCCAGGCCAGCAGCAGCATGGGGCTGCGGCTGATGTCCAGCGCCAGCAGCACGCCCAGGATGGCCGTCACGGTGAACAGCGACTTGAAGGCCGCCCAGAGCATCTCGGCCAGCAGCACGTCGCGCAGCCCGATGGGCGCGTTCATGATGCTGTCCCAGGTCTTCTGCACATGCATGCGCGAGAAGGCCGAATACAGCGCCTCGAAGGTGGCCGAGTTCATGGCGCTCATGCAGATCGAGCCGCTGGCCAGGAAGAGGATGTAGGGCACGTCCTGCCCGCCCAGGGGTACGCTGCCCACGAGCGCCCCCAGGCCATAGCCGAAGGCCACCAGCCACATCAGCGGCTCGGCGATGTTGCCCACCAGGCTGGGGATCGCGAGCTTGCGCCAGACCAGCAGGTTGCGCAGGAAGACGGGCCACCAGCGGAGCATCATCCCTCCTCCCTGATCTGACGTCCGGTGAGCTTGAGGAACAGGTCCTCCAGGTTGGCCGGCCGGTGCAGGCTGCGCAGCGTGTGCGCGTGCGCCAGGGCCTGCAGCAGCGGCGCGGCGTCCTGCGTGTAGAAGAACACGGTCTCGCCGCTGACCTCCACGCGGCTGGCCAGCGCGCGCAGCGGCCCGGTACTCAGCGCCTGCGCGTCACCGCCGTAGACCTCCACCACCTCGGGCTCCAGGTGCTGCGCGATCAGCTCGCGCGGCGTGCCTTCGGCGATCTTGCGGCCGTGGTCGATGACCAGCAGGCGGTCACACAGGCGCTCGGCCTCGTCCATGAAGTGGGTGGTCAGCAGGATGGACTTGCCCTGCTGCAGCAGCTGCTTGAGACGCTCCCACATCAGGTGGCGTGCCTGCGGGTCCAGGCCGGTGGTGGGCTCGTCGAGCAGCAGCAGGCGCGGGTCGTTGACCAGCGCGCGCGCCAGGCTCAGCCGCCGGCGCATGCCGCCCGAGAGCAGGCCGGGCTTGGCGTCGGCCTTGTGCGTCAGGGCCGCGAACTCGAGCAGGCGCGGGATGCGCTCGCGGATCTGCGCCGTCTTCAGGCCGAAATAGCGGCCGTAGACCAGCAGGTTCTCGGCACAGCTGAAATCGGGGTCGAGCGAGTCGAACTGGCTGACCACACCGAGCCGGGCCTTGATGGCGTGGGCGTCCTGCGGCATGCGCAGGCCAAAGGCCTGCACGCTGCCGGCATCGGGCACGGTCAGGCCCAGGCACATGCGCAGCGTGGTGGTCTTGCCCGCGCCATTGGGGCCGATCACGCCCAGGCACTCGCCGGGGCGGATGGCGAAGCTCAGGTCATCGACGACCGTGGCCGGGCCGTAGCGCTTGACCAGATGCTGGCATTCGAGGAAGGCGTCGGACATGGTGGGCGACATTCTGGCATGCCGCCGTGACACTTCGTGGGCGCGGGAAACCTCAGTCCAGCCAACGCACCGAGCCCCGGTAGGCGTGCCAGGTGGCATGCCCCAGCCAGGGGCCGATCAGGAGCAGGCCCAGGCCCCAGGGGATCAGGGCCAGGGCGATCAGGCCCGTGATCAGCACGCCCCACAGCAGCAGCACCGGCAGGTTGGTGAAGAAGACCTGCAGGCTGGCGATGGAGGCCGAGATGGCGTCGGTGTCGCGGTCCAGGATCATGGGGATGGAGACCACCGAGGTGGCGAACACCAGCCCGGCAAAGATGCCGCCCACCACCGTGTAGACGGCCACGAACTCCCAGTTCTGCGGGTTGAACACCGCCTGCAGCACCCCGGCGGTGGACGGCATGCCGGTGTTGAAGAAAACGGCAAACACCACCAGCGAGGCCCGGCCCCAGAGCAGCTCGAGCACGATGAGCACCAGCACCAGCAGGCCCATGCTGCCGATGTGGCCGTCCCAGCAGGTCAGCGAGCTGCCCAGGTCGGGCGCCAGCCCCTGCTCGCGCCGCCGGCTGACCTCGTACAGCCCCATGGCCAGGAAGGGGCCCACCAGCAGGCAGCCCGAGACGATGGACATGGTGTACTCGGGCTTGTAGCGGAACACCGCGGCCAGCGTCACGGCCATGCCCCAGAAGCACATGCCGTAGAAGAGCCCGATGCCCATTTCCGCGAACAGGTCGCGCAGGCCCCGCAACAGCCAGCGAAACGGATCGGAAAGCCTCAGCGGCACGATCTCGCGGCGCGGCCCCACGGGCGGCGGCGGGACATAGGGTTCAGGGCTGACGGGCAGTTCGTCGCGGGGGGTGGTCGGGAGGTCGCTCATAGGTGCTGCAAGACTAGCCAGCCGCCTGCGGGCTGGGTAGTCAGGAAAACACCAATACGTGAAGGGGTATCAGCGCAGGGCTGCGAGCGCCTGCGCGAGGTCGGCCTGCAGGTCCTCGGCGGCCTCCAGGCCGGTGGAAAAGCGCACCAGGGTGCCGCGCGCCAGGTGCGCCGGCCAGCGCGTGCGCATGGCCGCGAGCTCGTAGGGCACGACCAGGCTCACGGGGCCGCCCCAGCTGTAACCCAGCCGGAACAGCCGCAGGGCATCGCAGAAGGCATCGACCTGGTCGCGGGTGTAGCGCGCGTCGAAGATCACGCTGAACAGGCCCGCCGCAAGGCCCTCACCCTCCTCCCTACCCTCCGCACTGCCGCACAGCGCCTGCCAGTGGGCATGGCCAGGCGAGGCCGGCAGCGCCGGGTGCAGCACCTGGGCCACTTCAGGCCGGCCAAGGCACCAGTGCGCGAGCGTGCGTGCCGTGCGGTCGTGCGCGGCGTAGCGCAGCGCCATGCTGGGCAGGCCACGCAGCACGGCCTCGACATCGTTGGCCCCGACGCCCAGGCCCAGGCGCATGTGGGTCAGCTTGAGGCGCAGGTGCAGCGAGGGGTCGCGCGTGACGATGGAGCCCATGAGCACGTCGCCGCCACCGCTGGGGTATTTGGTGAGCGCGTGGATTGAGATGTCCACGCCCTGCCCCGCGCCCAGGTCGAACGGATTGAAGGCCAGGCCGGCGCCCCAGGTGTTGTCCAGCGCGCTGATCACGCCAGCGCCGCCGTTCGCCTGCCGGCAGACGCGCAGGAGTTCACGCAGGTCCGGAAACTCCAGCGTGACCGAGCCTGCAGCCTCCAGCCAGACCAGCCTCGTCCTGGGGCCGATGCGGCGCGCGAGGTCCTGCGGGTCCAGCGGGTCGTAGTACTGGTGGCTGATGCCCCAGCCCCGCAGCTCCCCCTCGGCCAGGGCCTTGTTCGGTCCGTAGGCGTTGTCGGGTATCAGCAGCTCGTCGCCGCTCTGCAGCAGCGACAGCGCCACGGTGGCAATGGCCGCCAGCCCGCTGGGCACCAGCAGGCACTGGGCCCCGCCCTCCAGTGCGGCCAGGCGCTCCTCGAGCAGGTAGGTCGTGGGGGTGCCGTGCAGGCCGTAGGTGTAGCCGGTCTTGTCCTTCCACTCCCGGCTGCGCATGGCCGCCACATTGGGGAAGAAGACGGTGGAGGCCTTGAAGACGCCAGGCTGCGGCGCTGCGAAGCCCTCAGGCGGAACATAGGGATGATGGATCAGGCCGGTGGTCTTGTCCTGCATGATCCGCTCCGTGTCAGGCCGAGGGGCTCAGACTTTCCATTTGGCCAGGAGCTCGGCTGGCCGCAGGCGGTCATAGCCCTCGAAGGGCTGATGGATCCAGGGGTTGGTGGGCAGGTACTCGACCGAGTAATCGGCCTTGAAGGTGGACTGCGCCTTGGTCCAGATCACGGCGCTGCGCAGCTCCGTGATGGCCGGGTAGCGTTCACGCAGCATCTGCATCACGGCGTCGAGCGTGTGGCCCGAATCGGCCAGGTCGTCGACCAGCAGCACCCGTCCGGCGATCTCGCCCTGCGGCGTGGTGATGTACTTGGCAATGTCCAGGTGCCCCTGCACCGTGCCGGCCCCGGCGCGGTAGGAACTGGTGGACATGATGGCCAGCGGCTTCTCGAAGATGCGCGAGAGGATGTCTCCGGGCCGCATGCCGCCGCGTGCCAGGCAGAGGATGGTGTCGAACTCCCAGCCGGACTGGTAGACCTTGATGGCCAGCTTCTCGATCAGGTTGTGGTACTCCACATAGCTCACGTACAGGTGCTTGCCATCTTCCGTCAACATCCGAATGCTCCTCTTTTTATAGCGTTTCGCGCCGGTTGCAAGGCCCGGGAACCGGGCTCAATCCGCCGCGTAGGGGTGGCGCATCATGATGGTGTGGTCGCGGTCCGGGCTGGTCGAGATGATGTGGATGGGCACGCCCGTGACCTGCTCGATGCGCTGCAGGTAGTTGCGCGCGTTCAGGGGCAGCCTGTCGTACTGCGTCGCGCCGACCGTGCTCTCGCTCCAGCCGGGCAGCGTTTCGTAGATGGGCTTGCAGCGGGCGATCTCGTCGGCCCCCATGGGCAGGATGTCGATGGTCTCGCCGTCGAGCTCGTAGCCGGTGCACAGCTGCAGCTCCTTGAGGCCGTCGAGCACGTCGAGCTTGGTCAGCGCCAGGCCGGACAGGCCGTTGACCTGGGCCGAGCGCTTGAGCAGCGCGGCATCGAACCAGCCGCAGCGCCGCGAGCGGCCGGTGGTCACGCCCTTTTCGGCGCCCACGGTGCTCATGTGGTAGCCCGGGGTGCCCGGGGTCTCCCAGTCGAGTTCGGTCGGGAACGGGCCGCCGCCCACCCGGGTGCAGTAGGCCTTGGTGATGCCCAGCACGTAGTGCAGCATGCCCGGGCCGACGCCCGAGCCGGCCGCGGCGTTGCCGGCCACGCAGTTGCTCGAGGTCACGTAGGGGTAGGTGCCGTGGTCGATGTCGAGCAGCGTTCCCTGCGCACCCTCGAACAGCAGGTTCTGGCCGGCGGCATGCGCGTCGTTGAGCTCGCGTGAGACGTCCGCCATCATGGGCCTGAGCAGCCCGGCATGGCGCATGGCTTCGCTGTAGACGGCGTCGAACTGGACCTCGCCATCCCGGATATAGGGCTTGAGCGCATCGCCGAAGGTGAAGTTCTGCGAGCCCAGGATGCGGGTCAGCACGTGGTTGTGCAGGGCCAGCAGCTCCTTGAGCTTGGCGGCAAAGCGCTCCGGGTACTTGAGGTCCTGCACGCGCAGCGCACGGCGCGCGATCTTGTCCTCGTAGGCCGGGCCGATGCCGCGGCCGGTGGTGCCGATCTTCTCGGTGCCGCCCTGTTCGCGCGCGGCCTCGCGCGCCACGTCCAGCGCCGCGTGGAAGGGCAGGATCAGCGGGCAGGCCTCGGAGATGCGCAGGCGCGAACGCACCTCGACGCCGACCTTCTCCAGACCCTCGATCTCCTCGAACAGCTTGGCCGCCGACAGCACCACGCCGTTGCCGATGTAGCACTTCACGCCCGGGCGCATGATGCCGCTGGGAATCAGGTGCAGCGCGGTCTTCACGCCGTTGATCACCAGCGTGTGGCCGGCGTTGTGGCCGCCCTGGAAGCGCACCACGCCCTGGGCGCTCTCGGTGAGCCAGTCCACCAGCTTGCCCTTGCCTTCGTCGCCCCACTGGGTGCCCACGACAACGACGTTACGACCTTTGCTTGTATTCATCTCGATCTTCTTCAAAACAGTTTGCAGGAGCGGCCGGCCGGCTGGCGGGCCACAGCGGCGTCAGAGGGCTTGTACAAACCACTGCCCCGCGACTTGGATGAGTTCACGGTCACAGTGGAACTCGTCGATTTCACTCTCGTGGCCGGGCAGCATGCAGACCACGGTCTCACCCTGGCTGCGCAGGCGGGAGATCACCGCGCGCAGCTCGGCCGACTCCCCCCAGGGCGCACGGATGGCCGCGCGCAGGGGACGCGGCCCCACCACGCCCACCAGGGCCTTGAGGTCCAGGCTGAAGCCCACGGCCGGGCGCTTGCGGCCGAAAACGGCCCCGACCTCGTCGTAGCGGCCGCCACGCAGCAAGGCGTCGCTGGCCCCTTCGGCATAAACGGCAAAGCGCACACCGCTGTAGTAGGCATAGCCGCGCAGGTCGGCCAGGTCGAAGCTCAGCGCCGTGCCTTCGAGGTGGCCGGCCAGCCAGCGCAGGCTGGCCAGGGCCTCGCGCACGGCGGGCAGCGGCGGCAGCAGCTTCTCGGCCTGATCCAGAACGCCCGCATCGCCGTACAGCTGCGGCAGGGCCAGCAGGCCCTGGCGCGAGGCGGCGGGGAAGTCGCGGGTCAGTTCGGCGAGCGCGGCACCGTCCTTGGCGGCCAGGGCTGACTGCACACCGGCCAGGGTCTCGGCATCAAGCCGCACGCCCTCGAGCAAGGCACTGACGATGCGCACGTCGGCCATGTCGACCGTGAAGTCGCCCAGCCGGGCCGCCTTGAGGCAGTCCAGCGCCAGCAGCAGCGCTTCGAGATCGGCCTCGGGGCCGGCGTGGCCGTAGATCTCGGCGCCGAACTGCAGCGGCTCGCGCGTGGCGTGCGGGCCGGCCGGCCGGGTATGCAGCACCGGGCCGCAGTAGCACAGGCGGGCGACGCCGCGGCGGTTGAGCAGGTGCGCGTCGATGCGGGCCACCTGGGGGGTGGTGTCGGCGCGCAGGCCCATGGAGCGGCCCGAGAGCTGGTCCACGAGCTTGAAGGTTTGCAGGTTGAGCGCCTGGCCGGTGCCGGTCAGCAGCGACTCCAGGTGCTCGAGCAGCGGCGGCATGACCAGCTCATAGCCATAGCCGCGCGCCATGTCGAGCAGGTCGCGGCGCAGTTCCTCGATGTGACGGGCCTCGGAGGGCAGGACATCGGCAATGTGATCCGGCAGGAGCCAGGCAGACATGGGAAAGGGGGAGCTGTTAAAAACGCGATTTTACCGGTCCCGGGACAGGCCCCCGGAACCAGCCCGCCGGAAGACGGATCAGGGCAGCAACCACCAGAGGCAGACCAGCCCCGCCGCGATGCTGCACAGCCCGAAGAAGCGGATCTGGCCGTCGGAGAGCTGCAGGATCTGGCTGAACATGCGGCGCCAGCCGGCCGGCGAGGCGAAGGGCAGCAAGCCCTCGATCACCAGCACCAGCGCCATGGCCAGCCAGAAGCTCTCGCTGTCCACGACGCGTGGCTTACTTGCGGGCCGCCGCGGCGCCCTGCCCGCGCATGGTCTTGAAGAACTCGGACGAGGCCGGGTCGAGCACCATGATGTCGCTCTTGGAGGCGAAGCTGGCCTTGTAGGCTTCCAGGCTGCGGTAGAACTGCGCGAACTGGGGATCGCGGCCGAAGGCCTCGGCATAGATGCGCGCGGCCTGGGCGTCGCCCTCGCCCTTGATCTTCTGCGCGTCGCGGTAGGCGTTGGCCACGGTGACCTCGCGCTGACGGTCGGCGTCGGCACGGATCTTCTCGCCCTCGGCCGCACCGGTGGAACGCAGCTCGTTGGCCACGCGCTTGCGCTCGGCCTCCATGCGGCGGTAGACCGATTCGGTGATCGAGTCCACGTAGTCGACGCGCGTGATGCGCACGTCCACCACGTCGATGCCCCAGGGCTTCTCGCCGCGCACCTTCTCGAGCACCTCGGCCTTGACGTCGGCCATGAGCTCCTCGCGCTTGAGCGAGAGCAGGTCCTTGACGGTGCGCTTGTTGACCTCCTCCTGGAAGGCGTTGCGCACCACGCGGTTGAGCTGCTGCGCACCGGCGGCCTCGTTGAGGCCGACGTTGCGGATGTACTCGGTGGGATCGGTGACGCGCCAGCGCACGAACCAGTCGATCACCACGCGCTGCTTTTCGGCCGTCAGCATGGACTCGGTGTCGCTGCTGTCGAGCGTGAGCAGGCGCTTGTCGAGGTAGGTCACGTTCTGGAACGGCGGGGGCAGCTTGACGTTGAGCCCCGGCTCGGTGATGACTTCCTTGATCTGCCCCAGGGCGTAGACCACGCCGAACTGGCGCTGGTCGACCACGAAGAGCATGGAACTCGCCAGTGCCACCAGCACCAGCAGTGAAGAGAGGATGAATCCAACCCGGTTCATGCGGGACTCCTATCGGGTTTCACGTTCGCGCGAACGGGCACCATCACGGGCTCGCGCATCGAGGTTGGCAGCCGGCAGGGCCGGCGCCGGGGCCAGCGGTGCGGCCACGGCAGCCGGTGCTTCACCGGTGGCGCTCATCTGCAGCACCTTGTCCAGCGGCAGATACATCAGGTTCGAACCCTGACGGGAATCGACCAGCACCTTGGTCACGTTGGTGTAGATCTCCTGCATGCTCTCCAGGTACAGGCGGTCGCGCGTGACCTGGGGTGCACGCTGGTACTCGGCCAGCACGGAGCGGAAGCGCTGCGCATCACCCTGGGCCTGGGCCACGATGCGCGACTTGTAGGCTTCGGCTTCCTCCTTCAGGCGAGAGGCGGTACCGATGGCGCGCGGCACCACGTCGTTGGCGTAGGCCTCGGCCTCGTTCTTCAGGCGCTCGCGCTCCTGGCCGGCCTTGAGCACGTCGTCGAAGGCGGCCTGCACCTGCTCGGGCGGACGCACGCCACCCTGCTGCAGGTTGATGCCCACCACCTCGACGCCGACCTTGTAACGGTCCAGGATGGTCTGCATGAGGGTGCGCACGCGCGGGGCGATCTGGTCGCGCTCCTCGGAGAGGGCCGAGTCCATCTTCATCTTGCCCACCACCTCGCGCACCGCCGTCTCGGCAGCCTGCACCACCGCGGCATCGGGGTTGCGGCTCTCGAACAGGAAGGCGCGGGCGTCGTTCAGGCGGTACTGAACCGCGAACTTGATCTCGACGATGTTCTCGTCCTCGGTCAGCATCGCCGATTCGCGCAGGCCGGTGCTCTTGATGACCACGTCGCGGCCGACGTCGACCGAGCGGATCTGCGTGACGAACACCAGCTCGTGGCGCTGGATCGGAAACGGCAGGCGCCAGTTGAAACCCGCGCCCACGGTGGACTTGTACTTGCCGAACTGGGTGATGACAGCCTGCTGGCCTTCCTGCACGATGAAGAAGCCCGTGCCCAGCCAGATCAGCACCACGATGGCGGCGATGAAGCCGATGCCGATGCCCGCGCTCTTCATGTCGGGCTGGCGCCCACCGCCGGCACCGCCGCGGCCGTTGCCGCCGCCGAACAGGCCGGAGAGCTTGCGGTTGAAGTCACGCCAGAGTTCGTCGAGGTCCGGCGGGCCCTGGGTGCTGCCGGGGCGCGCGCCGCGGCCGGGCTGCTGCTGCGGCGGCGGCACATCGTCCTCGGGCCTTCCGGCGTCGGCGGGCTTGTCGTCCCCCCGGCCCCAGCGCGGGTCGTTCAGGTTGAACATGCCGCGCAGGCGGCCGGGCCAGTGGGCCCAGCGGAAGGCTCTTGCTTGGAATTTCATGCGGTCGTCTCTCGTGGATCTGGATCAGTCGCGGCGTTTGGGGCCGCCAAGGTCAAGCATTGTGCCCGTTCAATGGAGCAGCTCCTGATTTTCCGGCAAATTCACTCCCCCCTGGCCGGGAATTTGCGCGGCTGCGGCGCGCTCGGACAGGAGCCGGCGCAACTCGGGCAGCCCCTGGCCATCACGCGCGCTGACGAAGACGCGGGGCACGACCAGGCCGTCGAGCTCGTAGCTGTCCTGCAGCTGCAGGGGCCGGCGAGCGGGTTCGATGGCATCGAGCTTGTTGAACACCAGGATCTGCGCGACCCCCTTGGCACCGATCTCGGCCAGCACGCGCTGCACCTCGGCGATCTGCTCGGGGAAGTTCGGGTTGGAAGCGTCCACCACGTGCAGCAGCAGGTCGGCATCGACCGCCTCCTGCAGCGTGGCCTGGAAGGCATCGACCAGGCCGTGCGGCAGGTCGCGGATGAAGCCCACGGTGTCCGACAGCGACACGGAGCGCCCGGCCTCGCCTAGGTAGAGCTGGCGGGTGGTCGTATCCAGCGTGGCAAACAGCTGGTCGGCGGCATAGGCGCGCGCCTTGACCAGGGCATTGAACAGCGTGGACTTGCCGGCGTTGGTGTAGCCCACCAGCGAGATGTTGAAGGCGTCGCGCCGCTCGCGCTGGCGCCGCTGGGTCTGGCGCTGGCGCTTGACCTTGACCAGGCGCTCCTTGGTGCGCTTGATGGCCTCGCTGATCATCCGGCGGTCCAGCTCGATCTGCTTCTCACCCGGGCCACCGCGCACACCGGCGCCACCGGTCTGGCGCTCCAGGTGCGACCAGCGCCGCACCAGCCGGGTGCTGAGGTACTGCAGGCGCGCGAGCTCGACCTGCAGCTTGCCCTCGTGGCTGCGGGCACGCTGGGCAAAGATCTCCAGGATCAGCAGGGTCCGGTCGTTGACCGGCAGGTCCAGGTGGCGCTCGAGGTTGCGCTGCTGCGCCGGGCTCAGGTTCTGGTCGAACAGGATTTCGGTGGCCCCGAGCTGCTGGGCCAGCAGCTTGATCTCGTCGGCCTTGCCGCTGCCGACGAACAGGGCCGCGTCGGGCGCACGTCGCTTGCAGGTGATGCGGCCCACGGTCTGCAGGCCTGCGGTCTCGGCCAGCAGACCGAGCTCCTCGAGCTCCGCATCGAAATGCGGCAGGCCGAAATCGACCCCGACCAGGACGGCCTTGGCGCGGCTTGTATCAGGAAGATCGGTCAAATGAAACGCCGCCGGTTGGGTGAGCGGTCTGTCGGGGCGCCGCCGGCAGCTGCGCCGGCGGGGCGTTGACGCACGGGCTCAGGCTGCAGCAGCACTGCCCTCGCCGCCCTCGGCGCCGACCGCAAAGTTCACGGCACGGCCGGGAACGATGGTGGAGATGGCGTGCTTGTAGACCATCTGCGTCACGGTATTGCGCAGCAGCACGACATACTGGTCGAAGGATTCGATCTGGCCCTGCAGCTTGATGCCGTTGACCAAGTAGATGGACACCGGCACGTGCTCGCGACGCAGGGTGTTGAGGAAGGGGTCCTGCAAGAGCTGACCTTTGTTGTTGCTCACGATATTCTCCGTGTTCAGAAGTGATGCGGAAGTCGTCACCTTACCACAGCCCAGCGGGCGGCGCTTGACAAGGCGCGGTCAACCGGGCAAAGCCCGTGGCCATCCTAGTCCTTGTCCTGGTCCGCGTAGGGATTGGCCGAGGTCTTCATCTCGATGCGCAGCGGCGTGCCCACGAGGTCGAATTCCTTGCGGAACCAGCCCTCGAGGTAGCGCTTGTACGAATCCGGGATGTGCTCCAGCGAGTTACCGTGGATCACGATCACCGGCGGATTCATGCCGCCCTGGTGGGCATAGCGCATCTTGGGCCGGAACATCCCCGCGCGCTTGGGCGACTGGAACTGCACCGCCTGCTGCAGCAGCCGCGTGAGCACCGGGGTCGACATCTTGCAGCTCGCCGCCTTGTAGGCCTGGACGATCGAGGTCCACAGCGGCCCCAGCCCCTGGCGCTTCTTGGCCGAGATGTAGTGCAGCTTGGCAAACTTCAGGAAGGCCAGCCGCGTCTCGATGGAGCGCTGCAGCAGCTGGCGCTGGTACTCGTCCACGGCATCCCACTTGTTGACGGCCAGCACCACCGCACGGCCGCTCTCCAGGATGTAGCCGGCGATGTGGGCGTCCTGGTCGGTCACACCCTGGGTAGCGTCGAGCAGCAGCAGCACCACGTTGGCCGACTCGATGGCCTGCAGGGTCTTGACGACCGAGAACTTCTCGATCGCCTCGAACACCCGCCCTTTGCGACGCAGGCCGGCGGTGTCGATCAGCTCGAACTTCTGGCCGTTGCGCTCGAAAGGCACGCTGATGGCGTCGCGCGTGGTCCCCGGCATGTCGAAGGCCACCAGGCGCTCCTCGCCCAGCCAGGTGTTGATCAGCGTCGACTTGCCCACGTTGGGACGGCCCGCCACGGCCAGCTTGATGACGCCGGGGATATGCTCTTCTTCGGCTTCATCCTCGTCGGGCAGGTTCAGCGGGGCCAGCGCCAGCTCGACCAGCGAGCGGATGCCCTGGCCGTGCGCGGCCGACACCGGGTGCACCTCGCCCAGGCCCAGCTCGTAGAACTCGGCCAGCTGGGCGCCTTCGGTCATGCCCTCGGCCTTGTTGGCCACCAGTACGCAGGGCTTGCCCAGGCGGCGCAGGTAGTCGGCGATCTCGTGGTCCTGCGCCGACAGCCCGGCGCGCGCATCGACCACGAAGATCACCACGTCGGCCTCGGCCACCGCCTGCCGCGTCTGCTTGGCCATTTCCTTGTAGATCCCGTCCTCGGCCGTGGGCTCGAAGCCCCCGGTGTCGATGACGATGTACTCGTGCTTGCCCTGCTTGCCGTTGCCATAGTGACGGTCGCGCGTGAGACCGGCGAAGTCGGCCACGATGGCGTCGCGTGTCTTCGTCAGCCGGTTGAACAGCGTCGACTTGCCGACATTGGGGCGGCCCACCAGGGCCAGGACGGGTTTCATAGGTCTGCTTTACTCGGGCCGAAGGCCGTAGACGGTGCCGCGGCGGGTCACCACCACCAGGGTGTTGCCCGCCAGCACGGGCGTGGCGGCGATCGGCGAGCCATCGGTCTCGATGCGGGTCTGCAGGGCGCCGTCGGCCGCGGCGTGGAAATGCAGGCGGCCGTCCCCGTCGCCCAGCACCACGCTGGGGCCCATGGCCAGAGGCGCGGTCAGCTGGCGGTAGCGCAGCTGTTCCATGCGCCAGGCCGGCTCGCCGTCGCTGCGGCGCCAGGCCTGCAGCGTGCCGTCGAACTCGACGCCCAGCAACAGGGCGGCATCGCCGTGCAGGCCGGCGCCGCCGGCTGCCGCGCGGCTCCAGAGCAGGGCACCGCGGGCGGCGTCCACGCAGCCCACGGACGCCTGGAAGGCACGCACGCACACCACGTTGCCCTGGCGGCTCACGCCCTGCACCAGGTCCACGAGGCGCTCGACATCGTTGGTGCCGCGCGGCGAGGCCATGGGCACCTCCCAGCGCGACGTCCCGTTGAGCGGGTTCATGCCCACCAGACGGCCCGACAGTCCCACCACGAGGGTGTCACCCACCGCCATGAGCACGCCGGGCTGGCGCAGCACCAGCGCCTCGCCGGTGCGTGCCTGGCTCCACAGCCTGCGGCCGCTGCGTCCGTCGAAGGCGCTGACCGTGCGGTCGGCGCCAAGCACGAACACCCGTGCGCCGGCCACCAGCGGCGGCGTGTAGGAAGGCGCCGGCAGGCGCTGGCGCCAGAGTTCGCGCCCCTCCTCCAGCACCACCAGTTCGTTGCCCACCGTCATGACCGCCGCGCTGCGGCCGTCATGCCCCACGCCGGCCGTCAGGGCGGCACCGGCCGGGGCGCGCCAGAGTGCCTCGCCGGTGCGTGCATCGAGCAGGCTGACCATGCCGCGGCCGTCGGCCAACCCGACGGTCGTGCCGGCTGCCTGGACCACGAGCGGGAAGTCCACGTCGTCGCCCACGCTGGCCGTCCAGGCCTGGCGCAGGCCGATCAGGTTGGGGCTGGGGGCCAGCGGCGCCGGCTCGGGCCGGCGCGAACCGCTGGAGCAGCCGACCAGCAGCGCGAGCAGGGCCAGCGCCGTCCAGCCACGCCAGCCCAGGTCAACTGCAGGGCGGCCGTCCGTCACTGCTTCTCCCCGGTGCGCGGCTGCAGGCCGAGCGCCGCGAGCTTGACATCGACGACGTTGCGGTAGGCGTCGCCCCCACCCAGGCCCTTCCAGGCCTTGAGGTACTCGGCGCCGGCTTCGGTCTTCTTGCCCTGGGCGAGGAAGACATCCCCCCGGCGGTCAGCCACCAGCGCGGCGAATTCGGGCGGGAAGTCGGCCGCCAGCAATTTGAGCGCCTCGTCGTAGGACTTGGCGTCGAGCAGCAGGCCCGCCAGGCGCAGGCGCGCAAGCGCCTGGTAGCCGGGGTCGGCCGCATGTTCGGCCGTCCACTGCAGGGCGGCACGCGCCGTATCCGTCTTGCCGGCGGTGACATAGGACTTGGCCGCCAGCAGGGCCGCCTGCTGCGCATAGGCGGTGCTGCCGAACTTGTCCTGCATGTCGGCCAGCGCACGCTCGAGGCGCGCGGTGTCGCCGGCGGCGGCGATGCGCTCGACCTCGTCGTAGAGGGCGGCCGCCTGGGTGGCCTGGCTGCGCTGCCAGTACTGCCAGCCGTTCCAGCCCGCGTAGATGGACAGCAGCACGACCAGGCCCCAGGTGATCAGGCCGCCGTACTGTTTCCAGAAATGCTTGAACTGGTCAAGCTGCTCTTGTTCTTCGAGGTCGAGATGTGCCATGGGAATTATTCAGATCAGGTGCGGGATTGTAGGCGGCTCGCCCATGCGCTTACGTCGGCCAGCGCGTGGGTGCTCTGGGCGCCGACGCCGTCGCGCAATGCCTTGAGCGTGACCTCGCCGCGCGCGAGCTCGTCGGCGCCGAAGATCAGTGCGTAACGGGCGCCGCTGGCATCGGCCTTCTTGAACTGCGATTTCATGCTGCCCATGCCCTCGGCCGCGCCGGCGTGCATCTGCACGCTGACACCGGCTGAGCGCAGGGCCTGCAGCACGGGCATGGCCCGCGGCAGGGCTGCGGCGTCGGGGATGATGGCATAGGCATCGGGCACGGGCTGCGGCGACTCGGCGCCCTGCTCCTTGAGCAGCTCCAGCACGCGCTCCACGCCCAGGGCCCAGCCCACGGCCGGCGCCGGCTTGCCGCCGATCTGCTCGACCAGGTAGTCGTAGCGTCCGCCGCCGCAGATGGTGCCCTGCGAGCCCAGGCGCGTGGTGATGAACTCGAACACCGTGAGGTTGTAGTAATCCATGCCGCGCACCAGGCGCGGGTTGATGCTGTAGCTGACCCCGGCCGCATCGAGGATGGCCCGCACATGGTTGAAGTGCGCCAGCGAGGCCCCGCCCAGGAAGTCGAGCAGCCGAGGCGCGGCCTCGACCAGGGCCTGCATGGCCGGGTTCTTGGTGTCCAGGATGCGCAGCGGGTTGCTGTGCAGGCGGCGATTCGCGTCTTCGTCGAGCTGGTCGGCGTGCTGCTCGAAGTAGGCGATCAGCGCGGCGCGGTGCTGGCGCCGCTCCTCGGGCTGGCCCAGGCTGTTGAGTTCCAGGCGCACGTCGGTCAGGCCCAGGTCCTTCCACAGCGCATCGGCCAGCAGGACCATCTCCGCGTCGACCTCCGGCCCGGCAAAGCCCAGCGCCTCGGCACCGATCTGGTGGAATTGCCGGTAGCGGCCGCGCTGCGGGCGCTCGTGGCGGAACATCGGGCCCATGTAGTACAGGCGCTTGCCACCCTCGTAGAGCAGGTTGTGCTCCACCACGGCGCGCACCACGCCGGCCGTGCACTCCGGACGCAGCGTGAGCTGCTCGCCGTTGAGCCGGTCCTCGAAGGAATACATCTCCTTCTCGACGATGTCGGTCACCTCGCCCAGGCCGCGGATGAACAGCGGCGTGGGCTCGACGATGGGGGTGCGGATGTTGCGGTAGGCAAAGCGCGCCATCAGCGCGCGCACCCGCCCCTCGAACCATTCCCAGCGCGCCGAGTCCGGCGGCAGGATGTCATTCATGCCTTTGACGGCAAGCAGTTTCTCTGGCTTGGCGGCCATGCTCTTCTCACTCATGAATTGCGCTCACGCCGTCCCGGCGTGGGCCTGCGCCTGGGCACCGAAGCGCCTGGCGATGTAGTCTTCGACGATCTTCTGGAATTCGGTGGCAATGGCCGGGCCGCGCAGCGTCAGGCGCTTCTCGCCGTCGATGAAGACGGGGGCGGCGGGCGCCTCGCCCGTGCCCGGCAGGCTGATGCCGATGTCGGCATGCTTGCTCTCGCCGGGACCGTTGACGATGCAGCCCATCACGGCCACCTTGAGCGTCTCCACCCCCGGGTACTGCCTGCGCCAGACCGGCATCTGCATGCGCAGGAAATCGTCGATCTGTTTGGCCAGCTCCTGGAAGGTGGTGCTCGTGGTGCGCCCGCAACCCGGGCAGGCGGTGACGCTGGGCACGAACACGCGCAGGCCCAGGGCCTGCAGGATCTCGGAGGCGATCACCACCTCCTGCGTGCGCGACTCACCGGGCTGCGGCGTGAGCGAGACACGGATCGTGTCGCCGATGCCTTCCTGCAGCAGGATACCCATGGCCACGCTGGAGGCCACCGTGCCCTTGGTGCCCATGCCGGCCTCGGTCAGGCCCAGGTGCAGCGGGTAGTCGCAACGCCGCGCGAGCTCGCGGTAGACCGAGATCAGGTCCTGCACACCGCTGACCTTGCACGAAAGCAGGATCTGCTCGGCCGGCATGCCCAGTTCCTGGGCGAACTGCGCCGAGTCGATGGCCGAGGTCACCAGGGCCTCGTACATCACGGCCTTGGCGTCCCAGGGCTCGGGGCGGCGGCTGTTCTCGTCCATCAGGCCGGCCAGCAGGTCCTGGTCCAGGCTGCCCCAGTTCACGCCGATGCGCACCGGCTTGTTCCATTTCAGGGCGGCCTCGATCATCTGGCCGAACTGGCGGTCGCGCTTGTCACCCTTGCCCACGTTGCCGGGGTTGATGCGGTACTTGGACAGGGCCTCGGCACAGGCCGGGTACTGGGTGAGCAGCGTGTGGCCGTTGTAGTGGAAGTCTCCCACCAGCGGTACCACGATGCCCATGCGGTCGAGCTGCTCGCGGATGTGCGGCACGGCCTGCGCGGCCTCGGGGGTGTTGACCGTGATGCGCACCAGCTCGGAGCCGGCCTGGGCCAGCTCCTTGACCTGGATGGCGGTGCCGATGACGTCCACCGTATCGGTGTTGGTCATGGACTGCACGCGCACCGGCGCGTCGCCGCCGACCGTGACCACATGGTCACCCCAGACGACGCGCGCCTGCCGCGAGCGGCGCGGACGCGGGGCGGCCTGCGCGATCGGAGAGCACTCGGACACTTAATTCACCTCGAAACGGGCCACGCCCTGGCGGGTCACGGGCTCCAGCGCAAAAGGCTGGCCACGGACCTCCACGCGCGTGACGTCGGCACGGCCGACGGTCACGTTCAGCGGCAGCGGACCGGAGGCGCCGACCACGTCGCCCGGCTCGACCAGGCGGCTGAGCTGGACATTGCCGCGGCCATCGGTCACCTCCACCCACGAAGGTCCTTCGGTGCGGAAAACCACGATGCCGGTCGACGCCGGCTTGCGACGGGGCTTGGGCTCCTCTGCAGCCGCACTGTCACCGGCCACGGCGACGGACGGGGCTGCGGACGCGCTGGCCGGCGGCACCGGGGGCACGGCCGGCCGGACCCCCTGCGGCGCAGGCGCCGGCACGGCGGCCGGCACCACTGCGACAGGTGCCACCGCGGCAGGCTCGGGCGCCAACGGTGCGACCGCCGGCGCTGCGACCGGAGTCGCCGGAGCGGGACTGCTGCGCTCCATCACGGCCCCCAGCTCGCTGCGCTGGGTCGAGGGGAAGAAGATCAGCACCATGGCACCGAGCAGGATAGCCAGCGCAGCCAGCACCATGGGACGCGACAGGCGGTCCCAGAAAGGCACGGTGGACACGTCGGATGGCGCCTGGAAGGGGGTCTTCAGGCCATCGTCGTCCAGGGCCAGACGGGGCGCTCCGGTCTGCGGCAACAGTTGCAGTACGGCAGCGGAATCGATCTTGAGCGTGCGGCAGACGCTGGAGGCCAGCGCGCGCACGAACACGAAATCGGGCAACTCGTCGAAACGGTCGCCCTCCAGGGCCTCGAGCTTCTTGACCGGCACCTTCAGCGCCTGCGCCAGCGCGGCCAGGTCCACGCCCGCAGCTTCGCGGGCCTCGCGCAGCAGGGTGCCGGCGCTGGGCGTCGGTGCCGTGGGTGCTTCAGGCGCCGGGGCCGCCGGGGTGGTCTCGGGAACAGCAGTCTCGGGTGCTGCCTGGTCAGTCATTGAATGCCCTCCGCTCATAGAGCGCCAGTTCTCCCGATTTGGGATAGCGGTTGCGCAGCTGGCTGCCAAGCTGGTCGCGGGCCACGGTGTCGCCCAGGCGATGCTCGACCTTGATGCCCAGCCACAGCGTCTCGGCATTGGCCAGTTCACTGTTGTTGATGCGCCGGATGTAGAACTGGGCGCGGGCAAAGTCCCTGCGCCCGTAGAGCAGGCTTGCCAGGTTGTAGCCGGTGACGGGATTGCCGGCATCGAGTTCGTAGGATTTGGCCAGGCTGCGTTCGGCCTCGGCGAGCTGGCCGGCACGGGTCTGGCACAGGCCCTTGGTCAGCAGGGTCTTGGCCCGGCCCCCATAGGTAGGGTTGTCCAGGGCGCGGGTGAAGAGATCGATGCCCTCGGCGTACTTTTCCTGCTGGCACAGCAGCCAGCCCAGGTTGTGCTGGACATTCGCGTCCCTGGGGTTGAAGTACAGCGCACGGCGGAAGCTCTCCTCGGCCAGTCGGTTGTCGTTGAGGCGCATGTAGACCAGGCCGCGGACGTTGTAGGCCTCGGCAAACGAGGGGTCTATGACCAGCGCCTGCTTGACCTCGTCGAGCGCCACCGTGGTCTGCCCCTGTTCAAAGTAGCCGACGGCCAGCTGCAGGCGGATGCGGGCGCGCTTGCGGGCCTCGGGCTCGTCCGAGGCCGTGACGATGTCGTCACCCGGCGGGCTGCTGGCGCAGCCCGCGAGCCCCACCAGGGCCAGGGCCAGGCCTCCCGCGGCCAGCCAGCGGACAGCGGTATCACCCCAACGATGCGTCACATTCATGCCTCAAACCTCCTCGGAATTGCTCTTGAGGGGCTGCATGGGCTGCAGCAGCTTGCGCTGGCGCGCCATGCGCTCCTGCACGCCCGTGCGGTCCCTGACGTCGCCGGCCAGCTGGCCGCAGGCGGCGTCGATGTCGTCGCCGCGCGTCTTGCGCACAGTCGTGACGATACCAGCATCCAGCAGGATTTTCGCGAAGGCCTGCACGCGCTCGTTGGGGGAACGCCGCAGTCCCGAGGCCGGGAAGGGATTGAAGGGGATCAGGTTGAACTTGCACCAGACCCCGCCGGTCGCGTGCCGGCGCACCAGCGCCACCAGCTCGCGCGCGTGCTCGGGCTGGTCGTTGACCCCGTCGAGCATGCAGTATTCGAAGGTGATGAAGTCGCGCGGCGCATGCTGCAGGTAACGGTTGCAGGCGTCCATCAGCTCGGCAATCGGGTACTTGCGGTTCAGGGGCACCAGGTTGTCGCGCAATTCGTCGTTGGGCGCGTGCAGCGAGACCGCCAGCGCCACCGGGCAATCCTGCGCCAGGCGGTCCATCATGGGCACCACGCCCGAGGTGGAGACGGTGAGGCGGCGGCGCGACAGGCCGTAGCCGTGGTCGTCGAGCATGACGCGCAGCGCGGGGACGAGTTCGTTGTAGTTCTGCAGCGGCTCGCCCATGCCCATCATCACCACGTTGGTGATGACGCGGTCACTGCGGTTCAGGTGCCGGCGCAGGAAGTGTTCGGCAAACCAGAGCTGGGCGATGATCTCGCCGGTTTTGAGGTTGCGGCTGAAGCCCTGGTGCCCGGTGGAGCAGAAGCGGCAGCCCACCGCACAGCCGGCCTGGGAGGACACGCACAGCGTGCCACGGTCGTCTTCGGGAATGTAGACAGACTCGACGGCGTTGCCGTCGCCGACATCGAACAGCCACTTGATGGTGCCGTCGGCCGACATCTGCTGGGAGATGACTTCCAGCCCCTGGATGCGCGCCGTGGAGGCGAGCTTCTCGCGCAGGGACTTGGCCAGATCGCTCATCTGGTCGAAGCTGGAGGCCCCCTTCTGGTGGATCCAGCGGAACAGCTGGGTGGCGCGGAAGCGCTTTTCACCCAGCCGCTCGCAAAAGGCGGCCAAACCGTCGAGGTCGAAGTCGAGCAGGTTGGCCGTCATTGCATCGTATCAACGCGAGTAGACGTTCATGCCGGCGAAGAAGAAGGCGATCTCCACGGCGGCAGTCTCGGGGGCGTCGGAGCCGTGCACGGCGTTGGCGTCGATGCTGTCGGCGAAATCGGCGCGGATGGTGCCCTTGTCGGCTTTCTTGGGGTCGGTGGCGCCCATCAGGTCACGGTTCTTCAGGATGGCGTTCTCGCCTTCGAGCACCTGGATCATCACCGGGCCGGAGATCATGAAGTCCACCAGGTCCTTGAAGAAGGGACGGGCCTTGTGCACGGCGTAGAAGGCCTCGGCTTCGGCACGCGACAGATGGGCCATCTTGGCGGCGATGACCTTCAGGCCGGCGCCTTCGAAACGGGCGTAGATCTGGCCGATGACGTTCTTGGCGACGGCGTCGGGCTTGATGATGGAGAGGGTACGCTGGATGGCCATGTGAGTTCCTGGGTCAGGTAGTTGCTTGGAATGGAATTTGCCCGACCATGGGCAAAGCCCGGTATTTTAACCGGACCCGCCCCATGGCATGGGCCGCGTGGGGCCACGCCCCCGATGACATCAGGTTCAGCGGCTGCGGCCGCCGCGGCGCGAACCGGAACTGCCCCCGCCGGGGCGACGCTGCTCCTGGCGCTGGCGCGTGAAGCTGTCGGCCCCGATGTAGCCGAACGAGGTCTTCATCGGATCGGGCTGGGCCTCGCCGCCGCCCTGGCGCGCATTGCGGTCCTTGCCCCGACCCGGCTGCCCCGGGGCGCCGCCCTTGCGTGCGCCAACGGGCTTGTCACCGGCCGGACTGCCCGGGCCACGCGGACCCTGGCTGCCGCCCCGGCGCTTGTTGCGGCCGCCGCCGGGCTTGCCCGGTGCCTGGGCAGCCTCCCCTGCCTCGCCGGCCTGGGCCGCCCCCCCCGGGCGGCGCTCTGCGGCACGCACCAGGGCACGGATGTCGGCCTCGTCGAGCTCCATCCAGGCCCCGCGCTTGAGGCCGCGCGGCAGCACCATGGCGCCGTAGCGGATGCGGATCAGTCGGCTGACCGCATGGCCCACGGCCTCGAGCATGCGCCGCACCTCGCGGTTACGCCCCTCGGAGATGGTCACGCGGTACCAGCAGTTGGACCCCTCGCCACCGCCCTCCTCGATCGAGCCGAAGGCGGCCATGCCGTCCTCGAGCTGCACGCCGTCGAGCAGGCGCTGCTTCTCTTCCTTGCTCAGCGCGCCCAGCACGCGCACGGCGTACTCGCGCTCCAGGCCAAACCTCGGGTGCATGAGCTTGTTGGCGAGGTCGCCGGAATTGGTGAACAGCAGCAGGCCCTCGGTGTTGAGGTCCAGCCGGCCGACCGACTGCCACTTGCCCTGGTGCAGCTTGGGCAGCTTGCGGAACACCGTCGGGCGGTTCTGCGGGTCGTCGTGCGTGACAACCTCGCCCACGGGCTTGTGGTAGGCGATCACGCGCGGCGGCGGCGGATCGATGCGCACCCTGATCGGCTTGCCATTGACCTTGATGCTGTCGCCGTACTGGATGCGCTGGCCGATGTGGGCCGGCTCGTTGTTGACCGAGATGCGCCCCTCCATGATGAGCTGCTCCATCTCCAGGCGTGAGCCCATGCCGGACTGGGCCAGCACCTTGTGCAGCTTCGGCGTCTCCGCCTGCGGCGCCAGCACGCGCTTGGCAGGCACCACGTCTTCACCGCGCTCCTCGCTGGCGTCGAATTCGCCCGACACCACGTCCGCGAAACGCAGGCCGGCATCGGCCACGGGTCGGGGCGCACGGCCGCGCGGTGCCGGTGCATCGGCACCGGTCGCCGTCTCGGCAGGCGTGCCGGCGGCCAGGGGCGCAGCCGGTTCGGGCGCCTCGGCGGGAGATGAGTTGGGGTGCTCGCTGGAGGGGGTGTCGGTCATGTCGGGTCGCCACTGAGGGTAAAGAGCTCGTCGCTGCTGGCCGGGTCTGCGGCCGGGCTGGCCGGGGCCGCCTCGGCCACGAGCGCCGGGGCCTCGGCCACCTCGCCCAGCGCCTCGAGCATGCCGGCCTGCCCGGCCGGGCTCTCCATGAGGGGCAGCTGGTCGAGCGATTCGAGGCCGAGGTCGTCGAGGAAATGCCGGGTGGTGGCGTACAGTGCGGGGCGCCCGGGCGCCTCGCGGTGGCCGATCACCTCGATCCAGCCGCGGTCCTCGAGCTGCTTGATGATCAGCGAACTGATGGTCACACCGCGAATGTCTTCCATGTCGCCGCGCGTCACCGGCTGGCGGTAGGCGATGATGGCCAGCGTCTCCAGCGTGGCGCGGGTGTAGCGCGGCGGCTTCTCGGGGTGCAGGCGATCGAGGAACTCGCGCATCTCGGGGCGGCTCTGGAAGCGCCAGCCGCTGGCCACGCAGACCAGTTCCACGCCGCGCTGCGCCCATTCCTGCTGCAGCTCGGCCAGCAGCTGCTTGAGCGTGTCCACGCCCAGGGCGTCGTCGAACAGCACGCGCATGTCACGCACCTGCATCGGCTGCGGCGCGCAGATCAGGGCAGTCTCCAGGATGCGCTTGGCTTGCGTCGTATTCATGTCTCTTCGAATCCGGACTGTGCATCGTCACGATGCAGGATGAGAGGGATGTGTGGGTCGTCCCGCACATCGTCACGATGCCGGGCCCCGGGCCGCCGGGACTTCACAGCCGGCGCCGGGCGGCACGTTCTTCACAGAACGGCCTGCAACCCATTGTAGCCCACGCCCCAGGCGTCCAGGGCCGCCTGGAAGTCGGCCGGCGGCGGCGCATGGAACACCAGGGCCTCGCCGCTGACCGGGTGCCGCAAGGCCAGCCGCCAGGCGTGCAGGGCCTGGCGCTGCATCCCGGCAGCGGGAGCGCCGCCGTAGAGCGCATCGGCCAGCAGCGGATGGCCGATGGACGCCGCATGCACCCGGATCTGGTGCGTGCGGCCGGTGTGCAGCGTGCAGCGCAGGCAACAACCCTGCTCGCTGTTGTACAGCAACTCGAAGTCGGTGCGCGCCAGCTTGCCCGGCTGGCGCGCCAGGTCCACCACTGCCATGCGCTGGCGGTTGCGCGGGTCGCGGCCGATGGCCGCCTCCACCTCGCGCCGGCGCGGGCCGCTCCAGCTCCGGTGGGCCAGCGCCAGGTATTGCCGGCTGACCTCGCGCGCGGCGATCATGCGCACCAGCGCATCCATGGTCTGGCGCGTGCGCGCCACCACCATCAGGCCGCTGGTGTCCTTGTCCAGCCGGTGCACGATGCCCGCGCGGGGCAGCTGCGCGGCCTGCGGGTCGTGCGCCAGCAGTCCGTTGAGCAGCGTGCCGCGCCAGTTGCCCGGCGCCGGATGCACCACCAGCCCGGCCGGCTTGTCGAGCACCAGCAGGTGCGCGTCCTCGTGCACGATGGCCAGCGCCATGGGCTCGGGCTTGAAGGCCTGGCTCTGCGGCGTGGGCCGCAGCTCGATCTGCCCCTGCTCGCCGGCGCGCATCTTCTGCGCCGGCTTGCGCAGCGCCACCCCGGATTGCGTCACCGCGCCGGCCTCGATCAGCTGCTGCAGGTAGTTGCGCGAGAACTCGGGCACGAGCTCGGCCAGCGCGCGGTCCAGGCGCAGGCCGTGCTGGGCCGCACCGATCACCCAGGGGCGCCACTCGACCTCGGCCGCAGCGTCGGCGGCGTCCTCGAAGTCCTCGGCCGCGGGGTCGCTCGATATAATTTGCTCTTGATCTTTCAACGGGATTGCCCCTGATGCCCAGCGCCAAATTATCGGTTGTCTCCATCCTGCTGCTGGCCATGGCCGCCGTGCTGGGCGGCTGCAGCTCCCAGCCCAAGGACCCGACGGCCAAGATGACGCCCGAGGAGATCCACGCGCTGGCCAAGGAGGAGATCTACAACATCCAGTACGCCAAGGGCATCGAACTGCTGGAAAAGCTCGAGGGGCGCGCCGCCGGCACGCCGCTGGCCCAGCAGGCCCAGCTCGAGAAGGCCTATGCCTACCACCTCTCCGAGCAGCCCGCGCAGGCCGTGGCCACGCTGGACCGCTTCATGCGCCTGCACCCGGCCAGCCCGGCCGTCGACTACGCGCTCTACCTCAAGGGCCTCGTCAACTTCAACGACAACCTGGGCCTGTTCTCCCGCCTCACCCGCATGGACCTGGCCGAACGCGACCAGCAGGCCGCCAAGGAATCGTACGCCGCCTTCCGCGAGCTGGTCACGCGCTTCCCCACCTCCCGCTACAGCTCCGATGCGCGCGCGCGCATGACCCACATCGTCAACTCGCTGGCCAAGTACGAGGTCTACGTGGCGCGCTACTACCTGAGCCGCGGCGCCTATGTGGCGGCCATCAACCGTGCCCAGCAGGCCATCACCGACTACCGCGAAGCCCCCGCACTCGAGGAGGCGCTGCACGTCCTGATCCAGTCCTACGACGCCCTGAACATGCCCGAGCTGCGCGACGACGCGCGCCGCGTGCTGCAGGCGAATTACCCGCAGAGCCAGTACATCAGCGGCAACGCGCCGGTCACGGGTGATCCGTGGTGGAAGCTCTGGTGAGCGCCGCCAGCGCGGCCTCCAGTTCCTCCTCGGTCTCCAGCCGCCGCATCGGCGGCAGCGCCGCCAGCAGCCGGCGTCCGTAGCCCATCTGGCGCAGCCGGGTGTCGCAGATCACCAGCAGCCCGCGGTCGGACTCGCGCCGGATCAGCCGGCCCGCACCCTGCTTGAGCGCCACTGCGGCCTCGGGCACGTAATACTCGTTGAAGGCACTGCGCCGGGCCTGCTCCAGCCGCCGGCTGCGCGCCTGCACCAGCGGGTCGCCGGGCGGCGGGAAGGGCAGCTTGTCGATCAGCACCAGCTGCAGCGCCTCGCCCGGGATGTCCACACCTTCCCAGAACGAGGCCGAGGCCACCAGGATGCAGCCGGGCTGCCCTGCGTCGGCGCCCTGCCGGAAACGCTCCAGCAGTTCGCGCTTGGTGCCCTGCCCCTGGCTGAGCACCTGCAGGGTGCTGCCCGCGGGCAGCTGCTGCGGCAGCGCCTCGCTGATGGCCCGCAGCGCCCGCAGCGTGGTGGTCAGCACCAGCGTGCGGCCGCCCAGCGACGCGGCCAGCCGCGCGGCCAGGGCCGCCACCGCCGCGCTGTGCTGTGCATCGGCCGGGCGCGGAAACTGGCGCGGCACGTACAGCGCCGCCTGCTGCGCATAGTCGAAGGGGCTGTCCACGCGCAGGACCTGCGCGTCCCCGAGGCCGCAGGGCTCCGTGAACCAGCTCAGGCGCGCGTCGTCGCCCAGCGTGGCCGAAGTGAAGATCCAGGCCCGCCCCGCCTCTTCGCCCTCGCGCGGCGCCAGCAGGCGCGACTGCACCGCCGCGGCGATGTCCAGCGGCGACTCCACCAGGCGCAGCTGGCTGCCCACCTCGAGCCAGCGCACCGCGTCGGCGGCCGCCGGCTGCAGGAAGAAGTCGGCCAGCTGCGCCAGCGCGGCGGCGCGCTCCTGCAGCCGCAGGAAGTCCGGGCCCAGCTCGCGCACCCCGGCCAGCGCCGCCGCCGCCGCGGCACCCGCCCGCTGCAGGGCCTGCAGGGCGGCCATCCAGCCGGCGGGATCGAGGCGCTCGGGTGCCTCGCCTTCCCAGGCCAGCCGCAGGCCACCGGGGGGCGCCTTGCCGGCACACAGGCGCAGGTCGCGCGTGGCACGCTCCAGGTCGCCGACCAGCTGGTTCCAGTCGGCCAGGCCGCGCGCCTGTTGCAGGCCACAGGCCAGCAGGTCACGGCAAAAGTCCAGGGCCTGGGCCGTGGAGAGCTGGCGCCCCAGGAACTGCACACCGGTCTCGTTGAGCTGGTGCGCCTCGTCGAAGATCACGGTGCGCACGCTGGGCAGCAGATCGGCCATGCCGGATTCGCGCACCGCGAGGTCGGCGAAGAACAGGTGGTGGTTGATGACCACCACGTCGGCCGCCAGCGCGTCGCGCCGGGCCAGGTTGACGTGGCAATCGCGAAACCGCGGACAGTTGCTGCCCAGGCAGTTGTCGCGCGTGGAGGTCACCAGCGGGATCAGCGGCGAGCGCTCGTCCAGCCCGGGCAGTTCGGCCAGGTCGCCGCTGCGCGTCTGCTGCGCCCAGGTCTCGATGCGCGCGAGCGCGCGCGCCGCCCAGGGCTCGGCCGCCGCACCTTCGTGGCGGGCCTGCGCCAGCCGGTGCAGGCACAGGTAACTGCCGCGCCCCTTGAGCAGGGCCATGCGCACCGGCAGGCCCAGGGCGGCGGCCAGCCGCGGCAGGTCGCGGCCGTAAAGCTGGTCCTGCAGGGTCTTGGTGGCGGTGGAGAGCAGCACCCGCTCGCCGCTGAGCAGGGCCGGCACGAGGTAGGAGTAGGTCTTGCCGACGCCGGTGCCCGCCTCGGCCACCAGCATCCCGCCGTGCTCGATCACGCCGGCCACGGCCAGCGCCATCTCGGTCTGGCCGGCGCGCGGGCGGAAATCGTCGACGGTGCAGGCCAGCACGCCCCCGGGGGCGAAGGTCGCCCGCACCTGGTCCTGCAGGCTCATGCGGGCTCGTCGGGGGAGAGCTCGCGCTCGAGGCGGGCGATGTCGTCGCGCAGCCCCAGGCGGCGCTTCTTGAGGCGGCGCATCATCAGCTCATCGACCTCGGGCGCATGACCCATGCGGTCGATCAGGGCGTCCAGATCGGCATGCTCGATGCGCAGCTCGATCAGACGGCGCTGCGGGGAATGGAGATTCGAGTCCAAGGAGCGGGACGGCAAGAAACAGGGAAAGCGGGAAAACTTGTCGGACAGGCGGGCGCGGAACGCTCGATAATACGACTTTCACCCCGCCTCACCGAGACGGGACAGGGATAAAAACAAGGCTGCAGAACATGAGCAAGGGCTATCGACTCAGCGCCGCCACCGGCATCCACAAGGGCGACCGCGAATACCAGCAGGACCAGGTGGCGGTCTTCAACCATCCGCGCGCCAACGGCTGCATGCTCGCCGTCGTGGCCGACGGCATGGGCGGGCGCAGCGGCGGGCGCAAGGCCTCCGACCAGGTCATGATGACGGCCCGGCAGCTGTTCGAGCGTTACGCCCCCGAGACCGACGATGCCGCGGCCATGCTGGCCCAGCTGGTGCAGGAAGCCCACATCGTCATCAAGCTCACGGCCATCTCCGCCGAACAGGAGCCGCACAGCACCGTGGCGGCGATGCTCATCAACCCGGCGGGCGACTGCCACTGGATCCACGCCGGCGATTCCCGCATCTACCATTTCCACGGCAACACGCTGGTGCGCCGCACGCTCGACCATTCCTACGTCCAGACCCTGGTCAACCGCGGTGAGATCAGCGAGGAAGAGGCCGCCGTGCACCCGCAGTCCAACATCCTCATGGGCTGCCTGGGCACCGAGAGCGATCCGCCCATGGAGGCGCATTTCATCCCGCAGCTCAAGCCCGGTGACATCCTCATGGCCTGCAGCGACGGCGTCTGGCACTACTTCAACAACGAGGAGATGGGCTCGGTGCTCTCCAGCCTGTCGGCGCGCGAGGCCTCGGAGTTCCTGATCGAGAAGGCCCGCGTGCGGGCCAGCGGCGGCGGCGACAACCTCTCGCTGGTGATCATCAAGGTCGAGCCGCTGAGCGACAAGCGCTGACCGCCCCTGCCGGGGTGCCCCGCTCAGGGCGGCACCGGCAGCGGCCGGCTGCCGCCGGCCTTCTCCGCCTTCTGCTGCTCGATGCGGCGCTGCCGCTCGGCGGCCTCGCGCTGGCGTTCCTCGTAGGCCTGCTGCGCCGCACTGCCGCGCGCGGCCGGGCTGCCTTGCGGCACGGGGGCAGTGACCGGGCCCGCGGCGCCACCTGCCGCCGGCGCCGCCTGTTTCTGCCGGGCCTCCTGCTCGGCCCGCTTCTGTCGCGCCCGCTCCAGCCGCGCCTCATGCTCCTGCTCGGCCGCGGCACGCTGCTGGGCCTGCGCCTCGCTGGCCCGCTCGGCCGCCCGCTCCTCGGCCCGGCGGATGCGCTCTGCGGCCTCATGGGCCCGCAGGGCGTCGTTGAGGATGATCTCCTGGCGGCGCAGCTCATCCATCGTCACGCGCCGGCGCTTGCGCACCTCGCGCAGGCAGTCGTTGACGGCGAAGCGCTGGTAGCAGCCCTCCTCCTCGCGGCCGTAAGCCGCCAGGGCCGCGGCGCGTTCGACCGCGATGCGCTCGCGCTCGCGCGCGTCCAGCGCCGGATCGAAGGTGGCCGGCTGCTGGGCCCGGGCAGCCAGCGCCAGCAGGCCGGCCAGGGCCAGCAGGGTCGGACGGACAAAACGGTTCATGTCAGGCGGGTGTCAACCACGCGGCGCTCCTGGTTCAGGAACTCCTGCGATTGCATTTCGTTCAATCGCGACACTGTACGCGGAAATTCATGCACCAGCGGGCCTTCGGTGTAGAGCTGCTCGGGCGCCACCTCGGCCGACAGGATGAGCTTGACGCGCCGGTCGTACAGCACGTCCACCAGCCAGGTGAAGCGCCGCGCCTCCGAGGCCATGCGCACCGGCATGTGCGGCACGTCGCTCAGGAACACGGTGTGGAACTGGGCCGCGATTTCCAGGTAGTCGTTCTGCGAGCGCGGGCCGCCGCACAGCGTGCGGAAGTCGAACCAGACCACACCGCCGGCCTTGCGGCGGGCGCGGATCTCGCGCGCCTCGATGTGCAGCACCGGATCCTCGTCCTGGGTCTCGGCCAGGCGCTCGAAGGCCTCGGTCATGGCCGCGTCGGCCTGCGGCCCCAGCGGCGTGTGGTAGATCCGGACCTGCTCCATGGCGCGGCGGCGGTAGTCCGTGCCGTTGTCCACGCTGACCACCTCCATCGTCTCGTTGAGCAGGGCGATGGCCGGCAGCAGCCGGTCGCGGTGCAGGCCGTTGGGGTAGAGCTCGTCGGGCCTGAAGTTCGAGGTCGCCACCAGCCCCACGCCGTTGCGGAACAGCGCCGCCAGCAGGCGGTGCAGGATCATGGCGTCGGTGATGTCTGCGACGTGGAACTCGTCGAAGCAGATCAGCTTGTATTTCTCGGCAATGCGCTCGGCCAGTGCATCGAGCGGATTGACCGTGCCCTGCATCTCCGCCAGTTCGCGATGCACCTCGCGCATGAACTCGTGGAAGTGCAGCCGCGTCTTGCGCACCAGCGGCACGGCGTTGAAGAAGCAGTCCATCAGGAAGCTCTTGCCGCGCCCCACCCCGCCGTGCATATAGACGCCCCGGGGGATGTCCGGGTGGTTGATGAGCTTCTTCAGCGCGTTGGAGCGCTTTTCCTTGTAGCGGAACCACTCGCCCGCACAGCGCTCCAGCGCCTGCACGGCGCGCAGCTGCGCGGGGTCACTTTTGTAACCCCGCGCCGCGAGTTCCGCCTCGTAGGCCTCGAGTACCGATGCCAAGCCAGCAGCCCGTGCGCGTCAGAAGTTCAGCGTGCGCTTGTCCACCGCCAGCGCCGCCTCCTTGGTCGCCTCGGAGAGCGAGGGATGAGCGTGGCAGATGCGCGCGATGTCCTCGGCGCTGGCGCGGAACTCCATGGCCACCACGGCCTCGGCAATCAGCTCGGAAGCCATGGGACCCACGATGTGCACGCCCAGGATCTCGTCGGTCTTCGCATCGGCCAGGAACTTCACCATGCCGGTCGTGTCGCCCAGCGCGCGCGCGCGGCCGTTGGCCAGGAAGGGGAAGGTGCCCGCCTTGTAGGCCACGCCGTCGGCCTTGAGCTGCTGCTCGGTGCGGCCCACCCAGGCGATCTCCGGGCTGGTGTAGATGACCCAGGGGATGGTGTTGAAGTTCACGTGCCCGTGCTGGCCGGCCATGCGCTCGGCCACGGCCACGCCCTCTTCCTCCGCCTTGTGCGCCAGCATGGGGCCGCGCACCACGTCGCCCACGGCCCACACGCCGGGCAGGTTGGTCCTGCAGTCGCCGTCGACCACGATGGCGCCGCGCTCGTCGAGCTGCAGACCCACGGCCTCGGCGTTCAGGCCGATGGTGTTGGGCACCCGGCCGATGGAGACGATGAGCTTGTCCACCTCCAGCGTCTGGGCCTCGCCCTTGGCGTTGGTCCAGGCGATGCTCACGCCCTTCTTGCCGCTCTTGATCTCGCCGACCTTCACGCCCAGCTCGATCTTCAGGCCCTGCTTGTCGAAGGCCTTCTTGGCCTCCCTGGCGATCTGCTCGTCCACGGCACCCAGGAAGGTCGGCAGGCCTTCGAGGATGGTCACCTCGGCGCCCAGGCGGCGCCAGACCGAGCCCATCTCCAGGCCGATCACACCCGAACCGATCAGGCCCAGCTTCTTCGGCACCGCGCCGATGCGCAGCGCACCGTCGTTGGACAGGATGTTCTGCTCGTCGAAGGGCACGCCCGGCAGCGCGCGGGCATTCGAGCCCGTGGCCACGATGACCTGCTTGCCCACCAGCGTCTCCTCGGCCGCGCCGCTGACCTTGATCTCGTAGCCGCCATCGACCTTCTTCACGAAGGATCCCAGGCCGTGGAAGAACGTGACCTTGTTCTTCTTGAACAGGTAGAGGATGCCGTCGTTGTTCTGCTTCACCACGGCGTCCTTGCGGCCGATCATCTTCGACACGTCCATCTTCACGTCGCTGGCGGTGATGCCGTGCTCGGCGAAGTGCTTGTTGGCGTGCTCGAAATGCTCGGACGACTGCAGCAGCGCCTTGGACGGAATGCAGCCCACGTTGGTGCAGGTGCCACCGGGGGCCGGGCCGCCCTTGTCGTTCTTCCAGGCGTCGATGCACGCCACGTTCATGCCCAGCTGCGCCGCGCGGATGGCGGCGATGTAGCCGCCGGGGCCGCCGCCGATGACGACCACGTCGAATTGCTTGCTCATAACTTCACTCCTGCGCGCACTGTCTTCAGTGCGCAAGCTTGAGGGTGACCACCCCGCCGACGATCATCGCCACGCCCAGGAACCTGGCCAGCGTGGCGGCATCGCCGAAGAACATCACCCCGATCAAAAACGTTCCAGCGCCGCCGATCCCGGTCCACACCGCGTAGGCGGTGCCGATCGGGATCTCGCGCTGCGCCAGCCACAGCAGCCAGCCACTCAGGGCCATGGACAACACCGCACCAACGATGCCGCTCACGCGGTACTCGGCCTGTTGCGACAGCTTGAAGCCCAGGGGCCAGCCGATCTCGAACACGCCCGCCAGCACCAGGTAGACCCAGGCCATGCGGGACTCAGATGTCGAACAGCAGGCGGGCCGGATCTTCCAGCGCTTCCTTCATGGCCACCAGGCCCAGTACGGCCTCGCGGCCATCGATGATGCGGTGGTCGTAGCTCATGGCCAGGTAGTTGATCGGGCGGATCACGATCTGCCCGTTCTCCACCACCGCGCGGTCCTTGGTGGCGTGCACGCCCAGGATGGCCGACTGCGGCGGGTTGATGATGGGGGTGGACAGCATGGAGCCGAACACACCGCCGTTGGAGATCGAGAACGTGCCGCCCGTCATCTCCTCGATGCCCAGCTTGCCGTCGCGCGCCTTGGCACCGTACTCGGCGATCTTCTTCTCGATGGCGGCAAAGCTCATCTGGTCGGCGTTGCGCAGGATGGGCACCACCAGGCCGCGCGGCGAACCGACGGCGATACCGATGTCGAAGTAGCCGTGGTAGACGATGTCGTTGCCGTCCACCGAGGCATTGAGCACCGGGTACTTCTTGAGCGCGTGCACCGCGGCCTTCACGAAGAAGGACATGAAGCCGATCTTGACGCCGTGCTCCTTCTCGAACTTCTCCTGGAAACGCTTGCGCATCTCCATCACCGGGGCCATGTTGACCTCGTTGAAGGTGGTCAGGATGGCGTTGGTGGACTGCGACTGCAGCAGGCGCTCGGCCACGCGCGCGCGCAGGCGCGTCATGGGCACGCGCTGCTCGGGGCGCTCGCCCAGTGGCTCGGCCGCGGCGGCCGGGGCCTGTACCTGCGGCAGGGCCTTGGCCGGCACGCCGGTGGGAATGACTGCGGCCGGCTTCGCGGCAGCCGCCGCGCCGGAGGCCACGGCGGCCAGCACGTCACCCTTGGTCACGCGGCCGTCCTTGCCCGTGCCGGGCACGGAGCCGCTGGCCAGCTGGTTGTCGGCCATCAGCTTGGCGGCGGCCGGCATGGCCACGCCGGCCATGGAGGCGGCAGCCGGTGCAGGCGCCGCGGCAGCCGGGGCTGCAGCGGGCGCGGGGGCCGCTGCCGGCGCAGCGGTGGCCGAAGCCGTGGCCGCGGTGTCGATGCGGGCGATCGCCTGCCCGGCCACCACGGTGCCGCCGTCGCCCACCAGCAGTTCGACCAGCACGCCAGCCGCAGGGGCCGGCACTTCCAGCACCACCTTGTCGGTCTCGATGTCGATCAGGATCTCGTCGGCCGCCACGGCCTCGCCGACCTTCTTCTTCCACTGCAACATCGTTGCTTCCGCCACAGACTCCGACAGCTGCGGCACTTTGACTTCTACGATAGCCATTTGCTTCTTTCCGTTCGTGTTGTTCAAGACGTCCGCGGCTTACTTGCTCAGGACAAAACCCTTCAGCTTGGCGAAGGCGGCATCCACCAGCGCCTTCTGCTGCTCCTGGTGCAGGTGCGAATAGCCCACCGCCGGCGAGGCCGAGGCGGCACGGCCGGCATAGCCCAGCTTCTGCCCGTCGAGCATGTTCTCGTGGATGTAGTGCTGCACGAAGAACCAGGCGCCCTGGTTCTGCGGCTCGTCCTGGCACCACACGATGTCGGTGGCGTTCGGGTATTTCTTCAGCTCGGCGCCGAAGGCCTTGTGCGGGAAGGGATAGAGCTGCTCCACGCGGAGGATGGCCACGTCGTCGAAGCCCTTCTCCTCGCGCTTGCGCGCCAGGTCGTAGTAGACCTTGCCCGAGCAGCAGATCACGCGCTTGACCTTCTCGGCCTTGAGCGCCTTCTGGTCGGGGATGACGGTCTGGAACGAGCCCTTGGTGAACTCGGACACCGGCGAGGTCGCGTCCTTGGCGCGCAGCAGCGACTTGGGCGTGAAGATGATCAGCGGCTTGCGCAGCGGGCGGATCATCTGGCGGCGCAGCACGTGGAAGATCTGGCTGGCCGTGGTCGGCTGCACGATCTGCATATTGGTCTCGGCGGCCAGCTGCATGAAGCGCTCCACGCGTGCCGAGCTGTGCTCCGGGCCCTGGCCCTCGTAGCCGTGCGGCAGCATCAGCGTCACGCCGTTGACGCGGCCCCACTTCACCTCGCCCGAGGCGATGAACTGGTCGATCACCACCTGCGCGCCGTTGGCGAAGTCGCCGAACTGCGCTTCCCAGATCACCAGGGTGTTCGGGTCATTGGAGGCATAGCCGTACTCGAAGGCCAGCACGGCCTCCTCGGACAGGATGGAGTCGATGACGACGAACGGGGCCTGGCCCTCGCCCACGTTCTGCAGCGGCACGTAGTTGCCCTCGTCCCACTTCTCGCGCTTCTGGTCGTGGATGACGGCATGGCGGTGCGTGAAGGTGCCGCGGCCGCAGTCCTCGCCCGACAGGCGCACGCCGTAGCCGCTGGCCACCAGCGAGGCAAAGGCCATGTGCTCGCCCATGCCCCAGTCCACCGGGATCTCGCCGCGGCCCATGGCGCCGCGGTCGTCCAGCACCTTCTTGACCAGCTGGTGCGGGGTGACGTTCTCGGGAATGGTGGTGATGCGCTCGGCCAGGCGCTTCCACTCGGTCAGCGGAATGGCCGTCTCGGCCGTATCCGTCCACTTCTTGTTCAGGAAGGGCGACCAGTCCACCGCGTACTTGCTCTTGAAGTTGGTCAGCACCGGGTCCACCGTGTGCTTGCCCGCGTCCATGGCGGCGCGGTAGGCCTTGACCATCTCGTCCGGTCCCTCCGGCGTCAGGATGCCCTGGGCGATCAGCTTGTCGCCGTAGAGCTTGCGCGTGCCGGGGTGGACGCCGATCTTCTTGTACATCAGCGGCTGGGTCAGGCTCGGGGTGTCCTGCTCGTTGTGGCCCAGCTTGCGGAAGCAGATGATGTCCACCACCACGTCCTTCTTGAACTCCATGCGGAATTCCAGCGCCAGCTGGGTGGCCAGCACCACGGCCTCCGGGTCGTCGCCGTTGACGTGCAGCACCGGGGCCTCGACGCCCTTGACGATGTCCGTGCAGTACAGCGTGGAGCGCAGGTCGCGCGGGTCGGAGGTGGTGAAGCCGATCTGGTTGTTGATGATGATGTGCACCGTGCCGCCGGTGGAGTAGCCGCGCGTCTCGGACAGCGCCAGCGTTTCCTGGTTCACGCCCTGGCCGGCGAAGGCGGCGTCGCCGTGCACCAGCACGGGCAGCACCTGCTTGCCGTCCGGATCGCCGCGGCGGTCCATGCGGGCGCGCACCGAACCCTCGACCACCGGGTTCACGATCTCCAGGTGCGAGGGGTTGAAGGCCAGGCTCAGGTGCACCGGGCCGCCGGGGGTGGACACGTCGGAGCTGAAACCCTGGTGGTACTTCACGTCACCGGCGGGCAGGTCCTCGGGTGCGGTGTGCTCGAACTCGGCAAACAGGTCCTTGGGCATCTTGCCCAGGGTGTTGACCAGCACGTTCAGGCGGCCGCGGTGGGCCATGCCGATCACGATCTCCTGCACGCCCTTGGCGCCGGCCTGCTGGATCAGCTCGTCCATGGCTGCGATGAAGCTCTCGCCGCCCTCGAGCGAGAAGCGCTTCTGCCCCACGTACTTGGTGTGCAGGTAGCGCTCCAGGCCCTCGGCCGCGGTCAGGCGGTCCAGGATGGCCTTCTTCTTCTCGGGCGCGAAGCTGGGGTTGGTGCGGATGCTCTCGAGCTTCTGCTGCCACCAGCGCTTCTGCGTCTGGTCGGTGATGTACATGTACTCGGCGCCGAGGGTGCCGCAGTAGGTCTCGCGCAGCGCGTTGAGCAGCTCGCGCAGCGTCATCGTGTCCTTGCCGAAGAAGGTGTTGCTGGTGTTGAACACCGCCTCCATGTCGGCATCGGCGAAGCCGTAGAACGAGGGCTCCAGCTCGGGGATGGCCGGGCGCTCGGTGCGCTTGAGCGGGTCCAGATCGGCCCAGCGCTGGCCCACGTTGCGGTAGGCCGCGATCAGCTGCTGGGTGGCCACGCGCTTGCGGCCCATCTCGGTGTCGGCACCGGCCACCACCACCACCTTGGCGGCGCCCTGCTTGGCGCGCTCGGCGAAGGCGTTGATCACCGGCTGGTGCGGGATGTCGCGGGATTCGCTGCCGTCGACGGCGGGCACGTTCTGCAGCGCGTCGAAATACTCGCGCCAGTTGTCGGGAACGCTGCCGGGGTTGGCGAGATAGTTCTCGTACATCTCTTCGACGTACGGAGCATTGCCACCGAACAGATAGGTGTTGTCACGGTAGGTCTGATAGACCGACGCGGACGCGGAACCCTGAGAGGATTCACTCATGATGCGCTGACCTCCGTTTCCCTGCGGGAAACTTTGAACTGGTTGAGAAACCTTCCGCGACACGGCTGGACCGGTTGGCGGATGCGACTGTGGCTGGGAAGGGCCTTAGTACTGGCGCGATTGTGCCACCGAAACGGCCGGAATGCGCGCCGCCTGATACATATCAGCCAAAAAACTTATGCTTTCGCCGCCGCCCCCACCAGTTCGCGCACCTGCTGCAGCGCCGCCGGGTCGTCCAGCGTGGTCAGGTCGCCCGGGTCACGCCCCTCGGCCACGGCCTGCAGGGCGCGGCGCAGCAGCTTGCCGCTGCGCGTCTTGGGCAGCAGGTTGACGAAGAACACGCGCGACGGGCGCGCCACCGCACCCAGCTGGCTGTCCACCACCTTCATCACCTCGCCCTCGAGCTTCAGGCGCGCCGCCGGGTCGCCCAGGGCGCTGGCGTCCTTGGCCACGGCAAAGGCCATGGCCACCTGGCCCTTGAGCTGGTCGGCCACGCCGACCACGGCCACCTCGGCCACGTTGGGATGGCTGGCGATGCATTCCTCGATCTCGCGCGTGCCCAGGCGGTGCCCGGCCACGTTGATCACGTCGTCGGTGCGGCCCAGGATGAAGAAGTAGCCGTCGGCATCACGGATGCCCCAGTCGAAGGTGCTGTAGACCAGCTTGCCCGGGATGCTCTTCCAGTAGGTGTTGACGAAGCGCGCGTCGTCGCGCCACACGGTCTGCATGCAGCCCGGCGGCAGCGGGCCCTCGATGGCCACCACGCCCTTCTGGTTGGGCCCCTGCAGCTCCTCGCCCGTGGCCTCGCTGATCAGCTTCACGTCGTAGCCGTACATGGGCACGCCCGGGCTGCCGAACTTGCTCGGCGCCTTCTCCACGCCGTTGGCGATGGTCAGGATGGGCCAGCCGGTCTCGGTCTGCCAGTAGTTGTCGATGATGGGCACGCCCAGGCCTGCGCTGATCCACTGCGCCGTGGGCTCGTCCAGCGGCTCGCCGGCCAGGTACAGGGCCTTGAGGCTGGAGAGGTCGTACTTCTTCAGGAAGGCCGGGTCCTGCTTCTTCAGCACGCGCACCGCGGTGGGCGCCGAGAACATGCGCGTGACCTTGTACTTCTCCACCAGCTGCCACCAGATGCCGGCGTCGGGCCGGATGGGCAGGCCCTCGTACATGATGGTGGCCATGCCGGCGATCAGCGGGCCGTAGATGATGTAGCTGTGCCCCACCACCCAGCCGATGTCGCTGGTGGAGAAATAGGTCTCCCCGGGCTGGCCTTCATAGATGTACTTCATGCTCGCGGCCAGCGCCACGGCGTAGCCGCCCGTGTCGCGCTGCACGCCTTTGGGCTTGCCCGTGGTGCCGCTGGTATAGAGCGTATAGCTGATGTGGGTGGCATCCACCCACACGCAGGGCACCTGGGCATCCAGGTGACGGGCGCGCAGGTCGCCCCAGAGCTGGTCGCGCCCGGCCACGAGGTCCATGGGCGCGAGCTTGCGGTCCACCAGCAGCACCGATTGCGGCTTGTGCTTGGACAGCCGGATGGCCTCGTCCAGCAGCGGCTTGTAGGCCACCACCTTGCCGCCGCGCGAACCCGCATCGGCGCTGACCACCACCTTGGGCTCGGCGTCCTCGATGCGGCTGGCCAGCGAACCCGAGGCAAAGCCGCCGAACACCACCGAGTGGATGGCCCCGATGCGCGCGCAGGCCAGCATGGCAAAGGCCGCCTCGGCGATCATGGGCATGTAGATCAGCACGCGGTCGCCCTGCTCCACCCCCATGGCGCGCAGGCTGGCGGCCATGCGCTGCACCTCGGCGTGCAGTTCGCGGAAGCTGTAGCTCTTTTCCTCGCCGGTCTCGGTGCTGACGTAGATCAGCGCCGCCTGGTCGGCCCGGTCCTTGAGGTGCCGGTCCACCGCGTTGTGGCACAGGTTGGTGGTGCCGCCCACGTACCAGCGCGCAAACGGCGGGTTGCTGTAGTCGCAGATCTGCTTCGGGGCCTGTTGCCAGTCGATCAGCCTGGCCTGCTCGGCCCAGAAGGCGTCACGGTCGGTGATGGAACGGCGGTGAAACTCGGCGTAGCGGCTCATCCAGGCTCTCCTCGGGTCGATTGTTTATAAATTGAATTCATAATTATGGGCAGGCGTCTTGCGGCAAACTGACGCCCCACAGCCACCCCCGCCCTCAGCGGCGGCCGGCCCCAGCCGGCTTTGTACACCGCCAAGGCCGCGGCGGAAAGCGCCACCACAGCCACAGCACCCCCAGCCCGAACACACTGTAGGCCAGCACGAAGACCCAGGGCGGCGCCTCGTAATACAGCAGGCGCTGCACCCAGTACTCGATGAAGCTCGTGCTGTAGCTTGCGCTGCGGGCCTGCGTGCGCAGCCAGACCTCCAGCACCGTCAGCGGGCAATGCGCGCCCAGCCAGGCCTGTGCCACCACCACCGCGATGGCGGCCAGATGCGCCCAGCGCCACAGCGGCGCGCGCACCCAGGCCCAGCCGCGCAGCCCGCCGGCCAGCACGGCCAGCGCCCCGCCGAGGACGAAAAGCACCACCGCGAAATGCAGACCCAGCACCGCGTCGGCCAGCGCCTGCCAGACAAGCCGCTCATCCATGATCGCCCCATCATAGGCCGCACCGGATTCCAATACACTCGACCCAAACACCCGCCCCTGCCCCATGCTGCCCAGCCCGATCAAACACTGCCGCAACTGCGGCGTGGCCGTGGTCTACCGCGTCCCGGACGACGGCGACACGCGCGAACGCGCCGTCTGCCCGTCCTGCACCACCATCCACTACGAAAACCCGCTCAACGTCGTGGGCACCGTGCCCTACTGGGGCGAGCAGGTGCTGCTGTGCAAGCGCAACATCGAGCCGCGCAAGGGCAAGTGGACGCTGCCCGCGGGCTTCCTGGAACTCGGCGAAACCACGGCCCAGGGCGCGGCCCGCGAGACCGACGAGGAAGCCGGCGCGCAGATCGAGCTCGAAGGCCTGTTCACGGTGATCAGCGTGGCGCGCGTGGGCCAGGTGCACCTGTTCTACCGCGCCCGGCTGCTGAGCGACCAGTTCAACCCCGGCACCGAGACCATGGAAGCCCGGCTCTACGCCGAGCACGAGATCCCCTGGGACGAGATCGCCTTCCGCACCGTGAAGGAAACCCTCACGCGCTTCTTTGCCGACCGCCGCGCGGGCCGCTTCGGCATCCACGACCTGGACATCGTCTGAGCCGGATCAAACAGCCCCGCTTCGCCCCGCAATTCGGGCTTTTCGAACGCGGCGTTTGCCGTTAAATTCCAGCTGTGGAGATGGCTGGCCCGCCTCGGGCCGTCATGCAGTTGCGCCGCTGCGCACAGGAAAGATCATGAAACGGCAAGAACGCTTCTGGAACGTCGACCTGCTCGAAGTCTCGCGCGAGTGGCTGTCCCAGCTCGGCACCTTCCTGATGACCGCCCTGACCTTCGTGGCCATCGCCCTGCCGGTGCTCATTCCGACCTTCATCCTGTGGTATCTTGCCGGGTTCCCCAGATTTACCTTCTCTTGGTAGATTCCTGACCCGCGGCAGGCCCGGCCCCCTTGAGCCGGAACGCCGGCCGCGCCACCCCGTGTCGAGAGCGTGACGTGAAAGACGAAACTGCCTACCTGCAGCCGGCGCAGGACATCGAGGCCGCGGACCTGCCCCCCGCCCCCGCGGCCAGCAAGCCGCCCTACACCCCGCCCACCCATGTGCGCCTGCCGCTGTTCCGCCCCGGCACGCGCGTGAACTACCAGGGACAGCTCTGCACCGTGGGCCACGTCATCCTGCGCCGCAGCGAGCTGCTGGTGCACCTGCAGGAAACCGGCAACCAGGTACCCGCCGAGCGGCTCCAGCTCGAACCCACCGTCATCCCCCTGCGCCGCGACGGCGCCGCCTGATCCCTCAGGCCGGCGGGCGGCGCAGGCGCTGCAGCAGCGTCACGCCCGCCAGCACCAGCGCGCCGGCCAGCACCCCCACACCGGCGCCGGCCAGCGTGCCCAGCGCCATGCCGGGCAAGCCGCCCAGCGCCGCCTCCCAGCCCTCCACCGCATGCGCCGCGGCCGGCCAGCCGTGCAGCAGGATGCCGCCGCCCACCATGAACATGGCCGCCGTGCCCAGCACCGACAGCGCCTTCATCAGCACCGGCGCCAGCCGCAACAGGCCCAGCCCGATGCTGCGCCCCAGCGCCGTGGCCCCGCGCTGCAGGCGCAGGCCCAGATCGTCGAGCTTCACGATGCCGGCCACCAGCCCGTAGACCCCCACCGTCATCAGCAGCGAAATGCCCGCCAGCACCGTCACCCGCTGCGCCAGCGGCGCCGTCGCCACCGCCCCCAGCGTGATGACCACGATCTCGGCCGAGAGGATGAAATCCGTGCGCACCGCCCCCTTGATCTTGTCCTTCTCGTAAGCCACCAGGTCCACCGCCGGGTCCGCCAGTGCCTGCAGCGTCTGCTGGCGCGCGGCCTCGTCCTCGGCCTTCGAGTGCAGGAACCTGTGCGCCAGCTTCTCGAAGCCCTCGTAGCACAGGAAGGCTCCGCCCAGCATCAGCAGCGGCGTGATGAGCCAGGGCAGCAGCCCGCTGATCAGCAGCGCCGCCGGCACCAGGATGACCTTGTTCACCAGCGAGCCCCGCGCCACCGCCCACACCACGGACAGCTCGCGGTCGGCCTGCACACCCGTGACCTGCTGCGCATTGAGCGCCAGGTCGTCACCCAGCACTCCGGCCGTCTTCTTGGCCGCCACCTTGGTCATGGTGGCCACGTCGTCCAGGACGGAGGCGATGTCGTCGAGCAGGGCTAGGAGGGTTGTGGCCATGGGGATGCGCTGGGCGCCAGTGTGGAATTGGCAGCCATTATTGCCTGCGCCATGGCCTGCGCTGCGTGCCGGGGCACGCCGTCAGCCATGACAGCAGCGTGTTCGAGTAAACCATGGGAAGATGAGATGCCCGCCAAAGTTTGAGTTCACATTTGTGATCTCAAACCAGGAAAGCCTATTTGGCACCACGATGCGCCCAAAAGGAGTAACGCCATGCCAGCCTTCGGCCCCCGGTCTGCCCTCGCCGAACTCACCACCGTCAAGTGGAGAGCGCGTCAGGCCAGTACGCTGCTTGCCCAGTTCATGGTCGTGGAGGGCAACGGCAGCCTGGCGCAGCGCGTGCGCGAGGTGATAGCCAGCAACCGCCGAAAAGCCCTCAAGGCCGGCACGTCGGCAGACAAGCAGGCCCCGTCGCGCTGATCGTCTTCAGCCCTTCGCCAGCAGAAACCCCGCAAAGAAGTCCGCCAGCGCCTGGCGCGCGTCCAGCGGCAGCACGTGGGCCACGTACTGGTCCGGCCGCACCACCACCATGCAGCCCTGCTCGCGGTTGATGCCGCGCATGGCGTAGATGTCGCCTACGCCCTTGTGGTCGACGCAGAAGACCTTCTCATGGTCCTGCAGGCCGAGCTTGCCGGTCCGGGGCTTGAGCAGCGAGGGCATGGCCTCGTAGGCCAGCTGCTCGAAGGTCTGCTGGAACACGGCGCGCACATCGATCACCGCGTCGATGTCCTCGCCCTGGCGCGTGTGCCTGACGACCGGTGATTTCGGGTCCGTCTCCAGCCAGTCCGCAAGCTGGCGCATGGCCGAGCCGGCCTGTGCGCTGTCGCCCTTGCCGGCGAAGGCGTAGATGCGCCAGCGCGCGTCGGCCTCGGCCACGTGGCCGAGCTGCATCTGTTTGGCGTCCGACACCCGCACCACGGGCGCGGAGTGGAAGCGGCGGCCGATGGTCTGGCCGGTGGCCAGCGCCTGCCAGGTGGCCGGGCCGATGAGCGCGGACGCGTCGTAGTGCACGGCCAGGCCACCCGTGAACTCCAGGTTCTGCTTGAACTGGCGGATGATGCGCGGCTCCTCCAGCCCCTCGCGCTCGGCCTGGGTGGTGGGGGCCGACATGATGCGCGCCCACTTGTGGTCCGTCTCCACCAGACGCTTGGCCTCGGTCAGCCGCTCCCGGGAATAGCTGCGCAGCAGGCTGGCATCGGCGCGGCCCTGCAGCACGTGCACCAGCTTCCAGCCCAGGTTGAAGGTGTCCTGCATCGAGACATTCATGCCCTGCCCCGCCTTGGGGCTGTGGGTGTGGCAGGCGTCGCCCGCGGTGAACACGCGCGGGTTGCGGTCCGCGCCCTCGGGCACGTCGTCGAACCTGTCGGTGATGCTGTGCCCGATGTCGTAGATGGACCACCACACCACCTCCTTCACGTCGATGCTGTAGGGCTGGATGATGCGGTTGGCCGCGGCAATCATGTCGTGCTGCGTCAGCTTGCGCTGCGCCGCCCGCTCGTCCGGCCGCAGCTTGTCGAGCTCCACGTACATGCGGAACAGGTAGCCGCCCTCGCGCGGCAGGATGAGCAGGTTGCCCTCGTTGGCGGAGGAGATCAGGCACTTCTGCCGCACGTCCGGGAAATCGGTGTTGGCCAGGATGTCCATCACGCCCCAGGCCTGGTGCGCGGCATCGCCCTTGAGCTCCCCGCCGATGGCCTTGCGCACGGCCGAATGCGCGCCGTCGCAGCCCACCACGTAGTTGGCCCGCACGGTGCGCGTGCCCCCCCAGTTCAGGCCGGTGGCGTCTTTCAGCGTCACCGTGACCGGGTGGTCGTCGGTGCCGGGGTCGACCGTCAGGCCCTGCACCTCCCAGCCGTAATCCGGCTCCAGCCGCGACGGGGAATTTTTCATCACCTCCAGGAAGAGCTCGTGCAGCCGCGCCTGGTTGATCAGGATGTGCGGCATTTCCGAGCTGTCGTCGGCCACGTCCTGCACCCGGCCCGCGCGCTTGATGTGCGTGGGGTTCTTCGGGTCCGGCATCCAGAAATTGGTCTGGTTGACCCAGTAGGTCTCGCGCTTGACCTTGTCGGCAAAGCCGAAGGCCTGGAACATCTCCATGGAGCGCGTGTTGATGCCGTCGGCCTTGCCCTTGATGATGTTGCTGGGCATGCGCTCCACGATCATCGTCTCGATCTCCGGGAACTGCGCCAGCTGCGCCGCAAGGCACAGGCCCGCGGGGCCGGTGCCGGCAATCAGCACATCCACCTGCTCCGGCAGAGGCTCGTTAATGCCCCGGTTGCGCCGGTTCGGCGCGGCCTGCTTCACGTCGGGGTTACCGCCGCGGAAGCCATTTTTGTAGAACTGCATCGTGATCTCCGAAGATTGAGGGACCGCACCAGAGGTAGGGTGTGGTACGGCAAGCCCAGTATGAGCCGTTGACATCAATAATAGTAAGTATGCATACTACTTTGAGAAACGTCAACCAGAGTCTCTGCGCGAAGACCAAGGGTTTTCACAGACGGCAATCACCTGGTCCGCAGAATCCAGCCTGGATGGAAGGCCAGGCAGCGAACCACGCTTCAGAAACGAAGGTAGGAACAGAACGTCAGGCAGGTCAAGACCTTACACAACAGAACCAGACGCTGCATCTCCAGCTTTATCAGCGTAATTGGACTACGCCTAGCTGATCAGGAAGGAATTCATCCACTACCGCCATGAAGCATCGCACGACGCTGGCCTGCCGTGAATTTTTTTAGTCGGCACCAACGCGCGACCATTCGCGTAGTTGCCGCAGCAGCTTTGTCTCTCCATTGCCAGCGGCCGGAAAGTTCTCAAACGTGAGTTGTGGACCGATTCGCTCATAACCTCTACGGATCTTTCGGACCTCCCTGGAGAAGAAATCCAAAGATAGGTCACTTTCGCGAATGCCCAAAGGCACTAAATCAGTCAATAGGCTCATCAAGGCGCCAAAGCCAATTGTTTTTGCCAACGGACATTTTCCGTCGCCCCACTCCTTGGGGAAAAATTCGGCAATAGCGCTGAAATAATTAAAAAGCACCTTAAAAATCACTTGATCCTTATCATCAATCCACATCGGCCGGAAAACCAATTTCGCCTCAGATGACATGCGATCAAGAGCACCTCCGCGCCGAATGACGTCGCGATCAATCGCCGCATCTCGAGTAATCAGGGCCAGAAGACGCTCGACAAAGGTACCTTGACTTAAATTGGCGCGATAGAGAACCTCATTTTCGAACTTTGGATTTGTACCAAGTAACTTGATACGCTTGTAGAAAGGCGACTTTGGATCAGAATTGAGCAGTTTTGCGATGTCGTGGGCAGAACGCTGAGGGCTCCGCATTTCGGCGACGTCAAAAAGATCATAGACCAGAGACTTATTTACTTTTGTCTGCTTAGAGTTGATCGTCGAGAACAAGTACGCCTTGTCCTCTTCGTCAAGGCCAATGAAGATAGCAACAATGAGCTCAAAATCTCTCGCAGTGTCATCATCGAAACCTTTGAGCCGATGCTGGCCATCAATCACAGAGAAAGCTTCTGGGCTCTGGGCAATAACGAGCTTGACTAGACCAACGTCTTGTCCCACTCCCGACACTGGATCTGGACCTTCAACCAATCTTGCCGGATCAAGGCTGAGAATAATTGAGTTGGGAAAGCTCGCATCTGCAGTGCGCAGGTACTGTCTGATTTCTTTGATTCTCTCGTCACTCAGCGCACGCTGAATGCCAGCAGTTGTCTCATCAGCATCTAACACCTTGCGTGTCTCCGGCTGTGCGTTTCGCCGGAGAACGCTCGCTGCCATGACTCCCACATAGAAGATACCGATAGGTTGTCGCACTCGCTGAACTAACAGCTCGAGATTTTCGTTCGCCATAAGTTTTCTTTCGACCTAGAGCTTTACGCCGTTGTAATCGCTTTGTGCGGCAGTAAAAGCCTCTTGCAGACGCTGCTCCCGAGCCTCGGCTCGTTGAAGGTACTCCGGGTCTTTATCCAGTCTTTCATAGGCAAGACGAAACACTCTTTCCAGTTCGGCATCACGGCTTTTAAGGCTAAGAGAATAGGCGAGAAAACCAAGGGGTATGACAGTCAAAAGTAGAACTGCCGCGAAATTGGTAACAGTATCTTGATTGATCTTGTCCGTACGGAGGATCTCGTTGGGAGTAGAGACAACAGCTAAAAGTGCGCCGAATATCAACAGAACAACGAATCCTCGTCGGACCCATTGGGCTCGCTCTTTGCCCAGTTCGGCCTGATATTCCTTCAGGGCATCCATGCCAGTGCCTGCTATGGTCATCGCCAGAACCACCAAGCTTAACGCGAAGTCTGTTGGCAATTCGAGTGGGCCATTCGAGATTACGATGAGCGCAAAGCTGATTAGCATCGCCAGCAGTCCCATGAACACGTTTACGTACAGCCACTCTAAGGCAGAGGTAAACCATTTCGAGAAAGTCTGCGGGTAGTAATGCAGGACAGGACCTTTAACCATGGTCTGATAACCCTCCCTCATTTAGGTATGAGTGAAATCTTGAACTAGCCTCGCGCCGCAGCTGCCACAACTTGATCCGGCTTTAAGAAGACTCCGTGAGCACGCCTAAGCGCCTCACCTGGCAATTTAACGAGCATGTCACCCTGTCCCAAAAGCGTCTCTGCGCCTGCTTCGTCCAAGATGATGTTGGATTCCGAACCTTTTTGGACCGTGAGCGCAATCCGCCCCGGGATATTGCTTCGAATGAGACCAGTAAAGGTCTTGGCATCAGGGCGTTGTGTGGCCAACACAAGATGGATGCCTGCGGCACGGGCCTTCTGGGCCAATCGTGCAATCAGCGGCTCGATGTTCTGGTCCTGCATGACCAAATCGGCCATTTCCTCGATGAATACAACGATATAGGGTAGCGCCTGACCTTTGAGACGCGCTTCACTGATGTTATTCACTCCAAGACGATTGAATGCGCCGTAGCGTGTGTCCATCTCCACTACTAGCTCCTCAAGCATCTCCCGAGCAGCGGTCACCTCCGTCGCAATTTCACCTCTGTAGAGGTTCGACAGCTTAGCGTATGGACGAAACTCGACCTGCTTGGGGTCAATTAGCGCAAACTGCAGCGTATCCGGTGTGTGTCGCAGCAGCAGAGATAACAGCAGGGAATGCAGACAAACGCTTTTGCCCGAGCCCGTCGTGCCACCTACCAGCAGATGTGGAGCCGTCGCCAAGTCGAAGCTTAGGTCTTCGCCGGTAACAGACACACCGGCATACACCATCAACTGGTTCGGATCTCGAGACCCAGAATGCGCCCATTCACGCAATCGTTCAATGCCGACCGTCCTCCACGAGTCTTTCGATCGAGGCAAATCTATAAAGACCGTTCTCGCTTCGTCGCCATTCGCCACGGTAGGCAAAGCCTCACCCAAGTTCAGAGCCAGGCCCAGCTGCGACATACTGCGCCTAAGCTTCGCAGAGTCGGCCAAGTTCATTAGCAGTACGCGGTAGCGCGTGATACGAGGCCCATGGATAGCATCCTTTACCTGAACCTTGATACCAAGCTCGTCGAGCGCTTTCGTCAGAGTTGCCGAAGCGTCCTGAGGAGTCTTGCCACTGCCGCGGTCGTCATCGGTCACCTTTCCGTCTGGCTTTCGAGAAGAGACTTCGGGCATGTCCGAGCGACGTTCGACCAGGGTCTCAATGAATTTGTCGTAATTCTCGTTACTTGCCATCCAGTCGGACCAAAGCGACAACGCGCCTCGATGCCAGTGCGCCCGGATAGCAAGACGAAGGCTGTCCATCGAGTCGACAATTGGGCCGCCGTACGCAAGAGAGTGGGTCACCAACAGCCCAACCCATGCCCCGATGTTCTCCGGGGCAAAAAGCGACGTAGCGGGGATATCACGGCCTTGGCCATCGACAGGGGTATCGGGCAATTTTCCCATCGCCAGCGAGCGGCCGATTGCCAACCTTGCGACTTGAGCCTTGGTCTCGAGGGCCAAGTGTTGTCGGAGTTGATCGGTGTAGCTATCGGCCTCAAGACTGGTCTTATACCGGGAACTAAGTGTCTGCTGGAGGTCCAAGTCGCTCATTGGGCACCTCCAAAGTACTTGTTCGGAAGCACGGTCGTTCTTCCCATTCCGTCGCCCACGTCCTCATGCGTGAGCAGAAAAGTCGCGCTAACGTGCTTCTTGATGCGCTTGTAGAAGTCCACATCGATTTCCTCATCCTGCGACAGCAGGATGACCTGGCGCGCCTTATTGCCGATCCAAAAATCAAGGATGTTTTGGCGATGCCTGCTATCCAACCGACCTAATGGCGTATCGACCACGAGCGGCGCCTTCACTTTCGAAACCTCTGCCAGGCCAGCAATCAGCGCAGTGGCGAAAATTTGATTCTCACCGGCAGAGCGGTCGAACGAAATTTCAGTGTTGCTCTTACTGAGCACATGGGTCGTACCATCATCGTCGATGACGATGCGCGCCACCTGAGTTTTGTGGGCTAACTGCTTATAGACTTTTGTCATTGCCTCAGAGAGCGCTTTGACTTTGAGGGGGAACAGCGCCGGGATAACCTCATCGATAACAGCGCGGACGCGCTCCGACTTATTTAACAGCTGTCGCACCGGACTCGTCTCGTCGCGTCGCTTGGCCTCCTGCTGATATCGCGAACGAGTGTTGTTGACAGTCACCTCCAACCCGATCACTTCGCGCTCGTCATCGCGAATGTGCTCTTCCATTTCTTCGATTTCCCTTGAGACGCGGTTGAGGCTCCTCTTCAACTCCGCAAAAGTACCGTCCCTGTCGATGCCTTCAACCCGCGAAATCTTGCGATTGAGATCTTCAATACGTGCGGTCAGATCGCGCTGCTTTCCCAAGAGCTCGAGAACTTCTTGCTGCCCAACATCAATGGAGTCAAGAAAGGACAACGCACGCTCACGCAGGCTCTCATGTAGGTAGCCGTGAGTAATCTCGTCCGCACAGTTAGACGGAGGCGGATGAAACAAAGAGGCCCATGCAGTCTCGATGCGACCCTTAATGGCTGCAATCTGTGCATCGGTCAGGTCAGGAGAAATTTGGGGAGTACCAGCATCTAGAAATGCGCTCTCAAACTTTGCTCGCTTGGGCTGTAGCGCCCGGCACTCAGCTTGCCACTCTGTAAGAGCTACCTCGCGCTGCAACTGAGTTCGAAAGTCCTGCAGCAAGCTCTTAGGCATCAAGTGGAAGGGCAATTTGTCAGCCAGGATTCGTTCCAGGGCTTTCTGAACTTCCCGCTGACCTCCGCGTAACTGCTCTCGCTCTTCGACTAAGTCCTTGACGGTGGCGATGTCTCCGCCACCACCGCCAGCAGCAGTGATGCGTTCGAAAAACGAACTGCGCTCGGCTTTTAGCGCTTCAAGACGCTGCTTGCTCTGCTCCGCGTCAGCCTTCAGCGCTTCCAGCTTAGCCTCATCGGTAGTTAGAGCCTCCAGCATGCGGTCGATGTTTTGGTCATCGACATTGGCGATGCCCGACCGCTTGGAACCCTCAAATCCCTTTAGGCGTTCTGCCAAATTCCGAAGCAGGACTACGCCAAGCAGGCCTTCGAGACCTTGCTTAACCTGTTCAACGCGATTCTGGTCGGCCAACTTCTTGACCTCTTCGCCGTCAAAAAAGAAGAACGGTGCCACATGCGCTGGCACGAAGTGGTCATCCAGCAAGTCTGAGAGCAAGAAGCCCGCCTTTCCGTCAGTCTTGGGTAGGCCGGGGACACCGCGCGTCACCTCGCGAACGACCGTCTCGTCTTCCAGCCACGCGCCTGTCGAAGTACGAAAATACCAGCGGCGTAGGATATCGATGCCCTTCGTCTTGGTCTTCTGGACGACCACACGCACGGACATGACGTCTTCGCTATCACGGCGAGCCTCTCCGTTGAAGGCCCGCTCGAGGAAAGTCGGATAACCCTTGAACGCGTCGGTCTTCAGGCCAGCACGCGCTAAGTGGACGATGGCATCCTTGCCATAGAGACACAAATACAGCGCCTCCAGCACAGAGGTTTTCCCGTACCCATTGATACCACCAATAAGGACAATGTTCTGGTCGCCTTCTGGCTCGGGGAAACTAAATTCTGCGTGCCGATAACTTTTAAAGTTCGTCAGCTCAATTTTTGAGATCCACAAAGTACGCCCCCTGTCTCTATTCCATGCCGCCGAGAATCTCCTCGAAGCGCGCGTTGATACCTGCTGCGCGCTCTTGGTGCTGTCGCTCTCGCTGCAGCGCAACCAGATCCGTTATGACATGCACGGGTACCTTGTGCTTCGCGCAAACAGTCTGCAAAACCGCGTTCGCTTCCGGATCGGCCCAAAGCGGCAAGTCTGCAACGCCACTTTCTTCATAGGTATCAAGCATTTGCCAGCGTCTCCTCTTGCTGCAAGTCGATTGCCCAGTACTTGTGAATCAAGTCGAGCTCCTTTTCTGTAATCAGTTGGGCGCCAAACTCCCTTTGCACCGCAAGCAAACGGTCCAAAATCTCTTGCCTGGCCTGAATAGTGAACGGCCCAGGGATGTGCTTCCCCGAAACGTCAAAGGTTAAGCGCCCGTTGCGCCGGATGGCGCTGCGTTTGGTCTTATCGTTGCGAATGGAAACCAGCCAGTCCCGGAAGGCAATTAGCGGTCTGTAGGCATGCTGGCCCGAGTCGACGAAGCCTTGGAGGCTCTTATCCTTCTCTACGACCGTGCAGGTCCAGCAGCCAAAACGGCTATTCTTGGTGCCGCAACCAGGCGCTTCGTCCTTACTGAGGACCACAGGGCATTCGCCGCCCTCTGCATCGCGATAAAGCTGGAATAGCTTCGTGTGCGTACCACCCCAGGGAGCCGGGAACGAACCAAGGATTTCCCAAACATCATCCGTCGTCAGGTCAACAATGGGGCGAAAGATATAGGCTCCCGTGATGCTGGAATGCGGATTGAGGTTCGAGCCTCGCTCGTTCTCGTACTTATCCACAGTGCGCATGCGGCGTATGCTTTCAGTACGACGAACCCCGAGAACGACGACCGCCGCCCCGTACTTCGAGACGTTGTCCTTGATGTAGGTGCTCGTCGGCTGAATTTTCAGACGGTCCGTGCACCAGCGCATCTGCTGGTTCGGGCTGGGGTAGCCCTTACCAATAAGCAAGACCCAAAATGTCTTGTCTGGATCCGGTCGGGTCCTGGCGACCGTGAGGGGCAGACTCAGGCTGTCCACCGCGGCCTGAATTTGGCGAGACACGTCATCCAGGTGGGCCATGACCAGGGGGCTCTCGACCATAGTGTCATTCGAAACGATATGAACGGGCCTTGTCCTAAGGCTGGGCGGGATGGCCTGAAGCGCCTCGAACACGGCGTGCGCGACGACCGTCGAGTCCTTTCCGCCAGAGAATCCAACAATCCAGGGGTAGGATTGCGCAGAAGAAAGGTACTCTTCCTTCACGTGCTGGACGATTTCAGTCCACCTCTCCTGTATGGACCGATTGGCTTCTTCAAAAATCACAAAATCTTCCTAGATGGCGTTCAAACACGGCCTGACGGGAAAACTCTAAAAAGTACGCCCCGGGGAGGCGCCGCAGAAGGCCTAGGACCGGAGGGCACGCAGGCATGGCTGAAAGACAGGTCTCATTTCTTCACGACCAACATCTTACCGAACCCGCTCGACGTTCGTCCAAGGGCAAACGCGCGGTTTCGAGACATGCCAAGGTCAGCAATGTGAAACATGCCAACGGCAGCCATAAGATTCTCGTCAATGGCTGAGTAAGCGAGTCCACTGTTAGGTAATTCACTCTCGACGAGCCCAGAAACGCAAAAGGATCAGCAGCCGCCAAGCGGCCAACGCCGACCATCGTCAACTCTGGTCGGTTCGAAAGGATTCGAAACCTCGCCCCTCGTACCTAAGCAGGCGCGCTACCGGCCAACCTTACCAACCATGCGCAGCACGTCGTCCAGTGCGTTGCCGTCGCCGTTCAGGTCGAGCATGTCCCCCAGGCCGCCCAAGGCGCCAGCAGCGCTCCCGCCGCCCAGCAGGCCACCCAGGCTGCCGACCAGGCCACCTAGACCGCCCAGGCCGCCGCCCTGCGGCGCCTGCCCGGCGCCCTGGGCCTGCCTGGCCATGAAGCCGGTCACCAGCATGGCCAGCAGCGGCAGCATCTTGCGCAGTACGCCGGCATCGAGGCCCGATTGCGATGCGGCACGGTCGGCCACGGCGCGGCTCACGTCCTTGGAGCCGAAGATCTGGCCCAGAACGTCCTTGCCCTGGCTCGGGTCCGTGGGCTGGGGACTCAGCACCTGGTCCAGCAGGCCACCGCCACCGAGCTGCCCCAGCAGGCCGCCCAGCCCTTGCAGGCCGGAGGGCTGGGCCTGGGCCTGCTTTTTCATGCCGCCCAGGATGGCGGGCAGCAGCGCCTCGGCCCCGGCCATGGCCTGTTGTTCGTTCAGGCCCAGATCGCGCGCGATGGCTTGCAGGCCGCCGGCCTGGGCCAGGATGTCGGTGAGGTTCATGGTCGCCTCCGCGCGCTCAGTCGAGCAGTTCCCTGGGCACGTTGCCGCCGTTGGCGGCGAGCCGGGCCAGCACGGTCTTGTGCAGCCACATGTTCATCTGGGCCGAGTCGCCCATGAGGTTGGCGGGGCAGCCCAGTTCGGTGGCGAGTTCCTTGCGGGCGTTGAGGCTGCTGTCGATCTCCAGCAGTTTCAGCAGGTCCACGATGGAGGTGCGCCAGTTGAGCTTCTGGGGGTTGGCGGCCGCCTTCTTCTCCAGCTGCGCCACCACATCCACCTCGCGCATGGGCGCCACGGGTGCGGCCGCCGCTTTGGGCGGGATCGGCGTGCGCAACATGGCCTCGACCTTGCTGGCGCCGGCATCGAAACCCAGTTTGTCCAGAATCTTGCTGAAGAATCCCATGGCATCTCTCCTGAGGTGATGCGCCCCATGCCCGGCCGCCGGGATGGCGGCCGGTATGGCACAGGCCACGCTGCCATGGTACGCACAACGGGCACGCAGGGCCAGAAAAAAGCCGCCCCGCCCAGCCACCCTGCCCGCCCGTATGCCCAATGAAAAACGCCGCAGGTGTTGCCACCAGCGGCGTTTGTCGTTTATCGATTGGTCGTGTGAAAGGATTCGAATTTTCTAGCCCCTGCATCCCATGCAGGGGCGCTGCCAGGCTTTTCCCAAGCAAGCCCACGTCCCCCTACAAGGGGACTGTCAGGCATAGGCGGCAAAGGCATTGCTGTCGTCGTCCAGCAGTTGCATGAGCTTGGGGTGGATGAAAAGCTTTTCCTTACCCGCTTGCACTTCACGCAGAACGCCCAGGGCGACCAGCTCTTTCAGGTAGCGCGAGGCCGATTGACGCTGGGCAATGTTCTTCTCCACCAGGTTGCCGATGCGGCAATAGGGCTGTTCGAAGATCACGTCCACCAGTTCGCGGCTGTAGATCTTGGGCAGACGCTCGCGCACATGCCTGGTGGTGTGCTCGGCCAGGGCACGGATAGCAGCGATCTTGGCTGTTGTCCATTGGGCGGTCTGCTCGACCGCCTGCAGCATGAAGATGATCCAGGGCTCCCAGTTGTCTGTCCGCGTCGTGTCCAGCAGCAGGCGGTAGTAGTCGGCCTTGTGCTTGATGATGTGGCGGCTGAGATAGAGGATGGGCAGGGTCAGCAGCCGTTCCTGGATCAGGTAGAGGATGTTGAGCACCCGGCCCGTTCGGCCATTGCCGTCGACGAAGGGGTGGATCGCCTCGAACTGGTAATGGCCCACGGCCATGCGAACCAAGGGGTCCAGCTCGGTCTGCTCGTGCAGGAAGCGCTCCCAGTTGGCCAGCAGTTCGCGCAGCAGGGCCTCCCCCTCAGGCGGGGTGTAGATGACTTCGCCGCTGCGGTCATTCACGAGTTGGGTGCCCGGGGTGCGACGAATGTCGAGATCGGCCGCCTTGATGGTGCGGCAGACCTGCACGGCCGTGGCCGTGCACAGCGGACGAACGGTCAGCGATTGATAGCCCTGGTACAGGGCGGTGCGGTAGCGCAGCGCCTCCTTGGTGGCGGCGTTGGCCTGCTGCTCATCACCCTGGGCGTACTGGAAAAGCTGATCCGTGGTCGTGACGATGTTCTCGATTTCCGAACTGTCCTTGGCTTCCAGCAGCGGGATGATGTTGATCAGCATCGTCTGGTTCGGGATCAACTCGGCGGCCTGCTTGAGCTCGGCCAGTGCTGCCCGTGCGGTGATGCATTGCTTGAGCACGGCCTTGCTCTCCAGCTCCACCGCTGGGGGCAGCGGCGGCAACTGGTTCCAGGGGCGGTCGGGACGCCAGGCAGAGGCAGTCTTATTCATGTCGATTTTTTACGAATTTATCGACATGATATAGAGACATGTCGATGCCGTCGACATGGGGGGATGCATCTGTCGCCGTTTCTGGAAAACATCGACATAAAACCACGATGTGCAGAGACGGCACGCTTGCGCATCCGCAAAGAAAAACGCCGCCGGTGTTGCCACCAGCGGCGTTTGTCGATATCGATTGGTCGGTGTGAAAGGATTCGAACCTTCGACCCCTTGCACCCCATGCAAGTGCGCTACCAGGCTGCGCCACACACCGATCGAGCCTCGAATTATAGCCGAGGAATCCGGCGCTCCCGCGGCAGCTCAGTAGGCGCCAGCGAGAAGATCGCGAATTTCGGTGAGTTCGCGCCTGACCTGGTGCAGGCGGTCGTGCGCGGCGGGGTGGTCATCGTCGGCGAGCTGGCTTTCGGTGAACTCGTCCAGGTCGGACGGCTCGTTCATCTCCAGCACTTCCACGCCGTCGAGCATGACCTCGCCCGAACGCTTCTTGTCGCGCTCGGCGGCCAGGATCTCCTGCATCTTGTTGCGCGCGCCGCTGATGGTGAAGCCCTGGTCGTAGAGCAGGTCGCGGATGCGGCGGATCATCAGCACCTCGTGGTGCTGGTAATAGCGGCGGTTGCCCCGCCGCTTCATGGGACGCAGCTGGGTGAACTCCTGCTCCCAATACCGTAGCACGTGAGGCTTGACGCCACACAGGTCGCCGACCTCACCGATGGTGAAGTAGCGTTTGGCCGGGATGGGAGGGAGCGCTTTCTCCATTGAAATCAATGCGATACGAGAGAAAGCTGCAAGGTTACTCTAACTGGCGCCGCTTGCATAGACCCGGGGGGCGTATCGGCCGGGCATCGGTGCGGCCCGCGGCTTGCGGCGGTGGCCGCGGGGCAGTTTGATGCGGTGCAGCAGGGCCGCGGGATGGGGGCGGCGGGTGGCCTGGGCTTGGCCAGGCTCAGCCCGAATGAGGTGGGGTCTGGCCCGGACGGGCCGGGGTTCAGCCGCGGGCGGCGGGCTGGGCGCCCTGCTCCTGGATCTGTTCCTTGAGCTTGTGGCTGGCGTGGAAGGTGACGACGCGGCGCGCCTGGATGGGGATGGCTTCGCCGGTGCGGGGGTTGCGGCCCGGGCGCGGGGCCTTGGTACGGATCTGGAAGTTGCCGAAGCCCGAGATCTTGACGTCCTGGCCGTCGACCAGGCTGTCGGCGATGAGGTCGAAGAAGGCGTCGATCATGTCCTTGGACTCGCGCTTGTTCAGGCCGATCTGCTCGAAGAGCAGTTCGGCCAGCTGCGCCTTGGTCAGCGCGGGTGTCTCCAGACTTTCAACCGTGATTTCCATGATGATTCCGCCGTCTCGCTTGGTCGTTGTTCTTGCGTATATCTTCTTGTCTCTGAGTCGCCTCAGGCCCGCAGCCGCGCAACCACCTGCTGCTGCAGCGCCGCCAGCACCGCCTGCACGGCGGATTCGATCTGCTCTTCCGTCAGCGTGGCCTCGTCGCTGTTGAGCGTCAGGCGCACGGCCAGACTCTTCTCGCCCGGGGCCAGGCCGCCGGCGGCCTGCCCCGCCTTGGCGCGGTAGACGTCGAACAGTATCGCATTGCGCAGCAGGCCGGCCGTGGGCGCGGCCCAGATGGCCTGCATGAGCGCGGCATGGCTCACGCCCTCGGCCACGATGACGGCCAGGTCGCGCTCCACCGCCTGGAACTTGCTCATGGCCTGCAGGGCCGGCACCTCGCGGGCCAGCACGGCGTCGAGCTCCAGCTCGAAGAGCACGGGGGCCTGGGCCAGTTCGTAGCCCTGGCGCCAGCGCGGGTGCAGCTCGCCCACATAACCGATGGCCTTGCCGTCCAGCAGCACACGGGCGCAGCGGCCGGGGTGCATGGCCGGGTGTTCGGCGGCCTCGAAGACAGGCTGGCGCGGTGCCAGCAGGGCCTGCACGTCGCCCTTGAGGTCGTAGAAGTCGACGTTGCGTTCCTTGGCGGCCCACTGCAGCGCGTCCACGCCGCCTGCGGCCAGGCCGGCCACGCGCATGGGCTGGGCAAAGCCGGCCACGCTGGTGTCGCTGTCGGGCACGGAGGCATCACGCAGGAAGACACGGCCCAGTTCGAAGATGCGCACGCGTTCGGTCTTGCGGTCCAGGTTGAACTTGAGCACCTGCAAGAGTGATCCCAGCAGCGAGGAGCGCATCACGCCCATCTGGCTGGCGATGGGGTTCATGAGCCTGATGGGCTTGGGGTTGCCGGCCAGCTCGTGCTCCCAGCGCTCATCCACGAAGCTGTAGTTGATGGTTTCCTGGTAGCCCAGCGCGGCCAGCAGGCGGCGCACGGCAAAGGGGCTGCGCTGCGACTCGGGGCGCAGCTTGGGCACCACGGGCGCCTGCGGCGGGGTGTGCGGCAGGTTGTCGTAGCCGATCAGGCGGGCCACTTCCTCGATGAGGTCTTCCTCGATCTGCAGGTCGAAGCGGTACAGGGGCGGCTGCACCGTGACTGTGCCCTCACCTTCCGTGACGGGCAGGCCCAGGCGCTTGAGCGCATCACTGCACTGCGCTTGCGTCAGCGGCATGCCGATGACCTTGGCCGCGCGCGCCACGCGCAGCGTGACCGGCTGGGCCACGGGCATCCGGACCTGCAGGTCGTCGATGGGGCCGCAGGCGGTCTCGGGCGTGCCGCAGATCTCGACGATGAGCTGGGTGATGCGCTCGATGTGCTCCACGGTGAGCTGCGGGTCCACGCCGCGCTCGAAGCGGTGGCCGGCGTCGGTGGCGAAGTTGTAGCGGCGCGAACGGCCGGCGATCGCACGGGGCCACCAGAAGGCGGCCTCGACGTAGACGTTGCGGGTGTCGTCGGATACAGCGGTGGCGTCGCCGCCCATGATGCCGGCCAGCGACTCGACCTGGCTGTCGTCGGCGATGACGCCGACTTCAGCGTCCACGGTGACGGTGTTGCCGTTGAGCAGCTTGAGCTGTTCACCCGGCTTGCCCCAGCGCACGTCCAGCGTGCCGTGGATCTTGTCGAGGTCGAAGATGTGGCTCGGGCGGCCGTATTCGAACATCACGTAGTTGGAGATGTCCACCAGCGCGGTCACGCTGCGCTGGCCGCAGCGGGCCAGACGGTCCACCATCCATTGCGGGGTGGCGGCCTTGGTGTTCACATTGCGCACGATGCGGCCCGAGAAACGGCCACAGAGGTCGGGCGCGCTCACCTTCACGGGCTGCTTGTCGGCCAGCTTGGCGGCCACGGGCGCGATGGCCGGGGTCTTGAGGGGCGCGCCGGTGAGCGCGGCCACCTCGCGCGCCACGCCGTAGACGGACAGGCAGTGCGCGAGATTCGGCGTCAACTTCAACGTGAAGAGCGTGTCGTCCAGGTTCAGGTGCTGGCGGATGTCCTGGCCGATGGGGGCGTCCGCGGCCAGCTCCAACAGGCCGCCGTGGTCTTCGGACAGTTTCAGCTCGCGGGCCGAGCACAGCATGCCCTGGCTTTCCACGCCGCGCAGCTTGCCCAGCTTGATGCTGAAGGGTTTGCCGTCTTCACCGGGCGGCAGCTCGGCGCCCACCAGCGCACAGGGCACGCGGATGCCGGGGCGTGCATTGGGCGCACCGCAGACGATGTTGAGCAAGGCGCCCTGCCCCACGTCCACCTGGCACACGCGCAGGCGGTCGGCGTTGGGGTGTTGCACCGCTTCCTTGATCTCACCGACGACGATTTTCGTGAAGGGCGGGGCCACGGGGCGCAGCTCTTCCACCTCCAGGCCGGCCATGGTGAGCGTGTCGGCCAGTTGCTGGGTGGTGAGCGGCGGGTTGCAGAATTCGCGCAGCCAGGACTCGGGGAATTGCATGGTGTCTGTCTTCTTGTCAGGTCAGGCTGGGTTCAACGGAACTGCGAGAGGAAGCGCAGGTCGCCGTCGAAGAACAGGCGCAGGTCGTTCACGCCGTAGCGCAGCATGGTGAAGCGGTCCAGCCCCATGCCGAAGGCGAAGCCGATGTATTTCTCGGGGTCCAGGCCCATGTTGCGCACCACGTTCGGGTGCACCTGGCCGGAGCCGGCCACTTCCAGCCAGCGGCCGGCCAGCGGGCCTTGCTGGAACTGGATGTCGATCTCGGCGCTGGGCTCGGTGAAGGGGAAGAAGCTGGGGCGGAAGCGCAGCACCAGGTCGTCGCGTTCAAAGAAGGTGCGGCAGAACTCGGTGAAGAGGTACTTGAGGTCCTTGAAGCTCACGTTCTCGCCGATCCACAGGCCTTCGCACTGGTGGAACATGGGCGAGTGGGTGGCGTCGCTGTCCACGCGGTAGGTGCGGCCCGGGGCGATGACGCGGATTTCGGGCATGGGCTGGCCGGCATCGGTCAGCGCCTTGTGCTGCTTGACGTGCTGCAGCGCGTGGCGCACCTGCACGGGGCTGGTGTGGGTGCGCAGCAGGTTGGGCGCCTTGGCCGAGCCACCTTCGACGTAGAAGGTGTCGTGCATGGAGCGCGCGGGGTGGTCTTCGGGCGTGTTGAGCGCGGTGAAGTTGAACCAGTCGGCCTCGATCTCGGGGCCCTGGGCCACTTCGAAGCCCATGGAGCCGAAGATGGCCTCCAGGCGCTCCATGGTGAGCGAGACGGGATGCAGGCCGCCGGTGCCGCGCGCGCGGCCGGGCAGCGTGACGTCCAGCGCCTCGGCCTGCAGCTGGGCCTGCAGCTCGGCGTCGGCCAGGGCCTGGCGGCGGGCGTTGAGCGCAGCCTCGATGGCCTGCTTGGCCACGTTGATGGCGGCGCCGCGGGATTTCTTCTCCTCCACGGACAGCTGGGCCATGCCCTTCATCAGCTCGGTGATGCTGCCGGCCTTGCCCAGGAAGCGCGCCTTGGCGTTCTCCAGATCAGCCGGGGTGGCGGCCGCGGCAAAGGCGGCCCGGGCGCTGTCGACGGTGGCGTCCAACTCGTTCATGTTCTAACCCGCTAGATGCAAAGTGATCAGGACAGGGAAGCGTTGCCGCTTCCCTCTGCCGATGGCTCTCCAAATGCACAAGGGCTAAAGCCTTGTTCAAGCTCTAGCCCTTGTTTCTTGTGCATGACGCGCTATCGTAAAGATAGCGCGTCTGGCGTGAAGATCAAGCAGCCAGCTTGGCCTTGACTTGCTCCACGATGCCGGCGAAGGCAGCCATGTCGTGCACGGCGATGTCGGCCAGGACCTTGCGGTCGATTTCGATCTGGGCCTTCTTCAGGCCGTTGGCGAACTGGCTGTAGGTCATGCCGCACTGGCGGGCTGCCGCGTTGATACGGGCAATCCAGAGCTGGCGGAAGACCCGCTTCTTGGTACGGCGGTCACGGTAGGCATATTGCCCGGCCTTCATCACCGCCTCTTTGGCGATGCGGAAGACGTTACCGCGGCGACCACGGAAGCCCTTGGCGAGGGCGAGAACTTTTTTGTGACGGGCGCGGGCCGTTACACCACGTTTGACGCGAGGCATGTATTACTCCTTGTTCGTCGTTGATTAAATGCCCATGCCGGGCAGCATCTGCGCCATGTGACCCATGTTGGTCTCATGCACAGCAACCGCACCACGCAGGTGGCGTTTGTTCTTGGTGGTCTTCTTGGTCAGGATGTGACGCTTGAAGGCTTGGCCGCGCTTGACGGTACCACCGGGACGAACGCGGAAGCGTTTCTTCGCCGCGCTCTTGGTCTTCATCTTGGGCATTTGTATGCTCCTTTACTTGTGCTCGCGAGGCGTCTGGAAACCTTTTCCAGCCTTGTAGGCCCCGAGCCACTTCTCAGGCGGCGGGTTTTACCCCGCCGCGTTTCGGGAAAGCTCTCGCCCTCCCGGCATTTCCTGCCGGTCTTGCAACCCGCAGGAAAAATCTCAACCCTGTGCCGCTTCGGCGGCGGGCTTGGCCGCCGCAGCGGCCCCGCCCTTCTTCTTGCCCGGCGCGATCATCATGATCATCTGCCGGCCTTCCAGCTTGGGGAACTGCTCGACGACGATCGAGTCCCCCAGATCGGCACGCATGCGGTCCAGCATGGCCATGCCGAGCTCCTGGTGCGTGATCTCGCGACCACGGAAGCGCAAGGTAATCTTGCACTTGTCACCTTCTTCCAAGAAGCGCCGGATGTTGCGCAACTTGATGTTGTAGTCACCATCGTCGGTACCGGGCCGGAACTTGATTTCCTTGACCTCGATGACCTTCTGCTTCGATTTCGCCTCGGCGGCCTTCTTCTGCTCCTGGAACTTGAACTTGCCGTAGTCCATCAGGCGGCAGACGGGAGGATTCGCTGTGGCCACGGTTTCAATCAGGTCCACATCCATCTCGCCTGCCAGTCGCAGGGCCTCTGCCAGACTCACCACCCCCATGGGCTCATTCTCCGGACCGGAGATGCGGACCTCAGGGGCCATGATTTCACGGTTCAAGCGGTGCTTGCGTTCTTCGCGCTGGCGGCGATCACGAAATTCAGTAGCGATGGTTCAATTCCTTAAAACTTTGCCACCCCGGGGTGGCTGAAGCCGCCTTGATGCGCGCCAAAAGCCTGCCTCACTGCCCCTGCGGGGCCGCTTCGACGGACTTGTGAGCGATGTCGGCCGCGATGAGTTGCACGAAGGCGTCGAGGGACATCACACCGAGGTCTTTGTTCCCCCGGGCACGCACTGCGACGGCGCCGGCTGCCTTCTCCTTGTCGCCCGCGACGAGGATGTAGGGCAGCTTTTGCATCGAATGCTCGCGTATTTTATACGTAATTTTCTCGTTGCGCAGGTCGGTCACCACCCTAAGTTCTTGATTTGGCAACGATTTCTTCAGTTTCTGGGCGATTTCCCGGCAGTAATCGGCCTGGGCGTCGGTGATATTGAGCACGGCAACCTGCACCGGGGCCAGCCAGGTGGGCAAGGCGCCGGCGTGTTCCTCGATCAGGATGCCGATGAAGCGCTCCAGGCTGCCCAGGATGGCCCGGTGCAGCATGACGGGGCGGTGGCGGTTGCCGTCCTCGCCCACGTACTCGGCGTCCAGGCGCTCGGGCATGGAGAAATCGACCTGGATGGTGCCGCACTGCCAGTGGCGGCCGATGGCGTCCTTGAGCGTGTATTCGATCTTGGGGCCGTAGAAGGCGCCGTCGCCGGGGGAGATCTCGAACTCGCAGCTGGCGGCCTTGAGGCTGGCCATGAGGGCGGCCTCGGCCTTGTCCCACAGGGCGTCGGAGCCGATGCGCTTTTCCGGGCGGGTGGCGACCTTGTAGATGATGTCGGTGAAGCCGAAGTCCTTGTAGACCTTCTGCAGCAGGGCCGTGAAGGCCACGCACTCGGGCAGGATCTGGTCTTCGGTGCAGAAGACGTGGCCGTCGTCCTGGGTGAAGCCGCGCACGCGCATGATGCCGTGCAGGCCGCCGGTGGGCTCGTTGCGGTGGCAGGCGCCGAACTCGCCGTAGCGCAGCGGCAGGTCGCGGTAGCTCTTGACGCCCTGCTTGAAGATCAGGATGTGGCCCGGGCAGTTCATGGGCTTGAGGGCGTACTCGCGCTTTTCACTCTCGGTAGTGAACATGTTCTCGCGGTACTTGTCCCAGTGGCCGGTCTTCTCCCACAGGCTCTTGTCGATGATCTGCGGGCCCTTGACCTCCTGGTAGCCGTTGTCGCGGTACACGCGGCGCATGTACTGCTCCACTTCCTGCCAGACGGCCCAGCCCTTGGGGTGCCAGAACACGGTGCCGGGCGAATGCTCGTCGAGGTGGAAGAGGTCGAGCTCGCGGCCGAGCTTGCGGTGGTCGCGCTTCTCGGCTTCCTCGAGCATGGTCAGGTACTGCTGCAGCTCCTCCTTGCTGGCCCAGGCGGTGCCGTAGACGCGCTGCAGCATCTCGTTGCGGTGATCGCCGCGCCAGTAGGCGCCGGCCACCTTCATGAGCTTGAAGTGCCTGAGCTTGCCGGTGCTGGGCACGTGGGGGCCGCGGCACAGGTCCTCGAACTTGCCTTCGCGGTACAGGCTGACGTCTTCGCCGGCCGGGATGCTGGCGATGATCTCGGCCTTGTAGTGCTCGCCGATCGACTTGAAATGGGCCACGGCCTCGTCGCGCGGCAGGACGCGGCGCTCCACGGGCTCGTCCTTGGCGGCGAGTTCGGCCATCTTCTTCTCGATGGCGGCCAGGTCTTCAGGGGTGAAGGGGCGCTTGTAGGAGAAGTCGTAGTAGAAACCGTGCTCGATGACCGGGCCGATGGTGACCTGCGCCTCGGGGAACAGTTCCTTGACGGCGTAGGCCAGCAGGTGGGCGGTGGAGTGGCGGATCATGTCCAGGCCGTCGGCGTCCTTGGCGGTGACGATGGCCAGCGAGGCGTTGCCCTCGATGCGGTAGCTCGTATCCACGAGCTTGCCGTCCACCTTGCCGCCCAGCGCGGCCTTGGCCAGGCCGGCGCCGATGGAGGCGGCGACCTCGGCCACGGTCACCGGGCCGGGGAAATCACGTTTGGAACCGTCGGGTAGCGTAATCTGGACCATGTTTCTCACTCGGAAAATGAAAAGGCGCGGTAGAGACCGCGCCTTGCATTGATTTTGACAGCACCTTGCGCCCGGGGGCGCGCGGACTAGCAACCCCTGAGGCTTTCCTCGCTGGCGGTGGTAGTTCGCGGTGTCATAACCAGGGTGCCTTTCTCGCTCTTGCAGACGGACGACGTGCCCGATGGCGCGATTGTACCGCGAGGCCGCAAACAACAAGGCCAAGGGCATGCCCTTGGCCTTGTTGCGACAGTCGGAATCCGGAGGCGCGAGGCGCGTCGATCAGGCGACGACGGCCTCAGCCGCTTTTTTTTCGGCAGCGGCCTTGCGATTGCGGTCGAGCCAGCCGTTGACGACCTTGACGGTCTCGTTGACGGATTCGTTGCTCAGGCCCTGCTGCTCGGCCACGAGCTTGACCAGCAGGTCGATGCGCTCGATGTCGGTCGCGCCGGCGGCAAGGGCACGCGCAGCGGAGGACGGCTTGAGCAGGCCCTGGCCGGCGGCGGCGTACTTGTCGAAAGGCACCATGTCGTCACGCGAGGCGCCGAGCTGCACGCACAGATCGACCACCCACTCGTAGACCTGGCGCGACTGCTCCAGGTTGCCGTGCACGGCTTCCTTGATGGGGCGCATGCCGTCGGCCTGCACGCAACGGTAGTTGCCGGTCAGCAGCATGGCCCACTTGGCCAGCGGCACGAAGATGGAATCGTGCACCTTGAGCTTGACGGGGATGTCGATCGCTTCGCCATTGACGTCCAGGCGGGCGGCGGTGATGTCGGCCTCCATCTGCTCGAGCATGGCGGTGTGCGCGGGGTTATCGAAACGGGCCGCCTTGAAGTTGGTGGGCAGGCCGACCTGCAGCACGTTCGGCTTCTCTTCCGGCGGACGGAAGGCCTGCGGATCGGGGCTGCACAGGGTCATGAGACCGGGCTCGAAGTGGTCCCAGACGGTGGCGTCATGGAAGCAGGCGCGCAGGCCCTTGGCGTCCAGGCCGGGAATGCGGGCCAGATAGGGCAGCGGCGGCATGTTCATGATGGACATGCAGGGCACCTTGGCCACGGCGATGGCCTTCATCAGCTCGCGCATGCCCGGGGCGCTGTATTGCGGCTCCTGCATGGCCAGGCAGACCAGGTCGTACTGCTCGGGCTTGGCCTGGGAGGGCGAGACGGCGTCGAGCTTGCCCGGCAGCTGGCGCGAGTCGATCTCGACCATGCCTTCGCGACCCTTGACCGGCATGCGCACGCGGGTGCCTTCGCTGTTGATCAGCTCGGCCGTTTCGCGACGGCACACCAGGCTGACGTTGTGACCGGCCATCAACAGCTTGCTGCCAAGCAGCGAACCATAGGATGCACCCAGGATCAGGACGTTGAACTTCTTGCTCATGATGATTGGTTCCCTTCGGGTCCGTAGTTTTGAAATCGTTGCGTCTCGCGTCGGTGGCCGGGTCACTGGACCGGGCTCGACAGGCATGGACAGGAATATAAGTACCGGAGTAAATAAGGTAAATTAAATTTTTACGCCGCAGATATGGAAATGTTTTTATAAATTTTTCTGAATGAAGACATTTCCAGATTGAATCAAAGTCACCCCCCAAATGCAGTGCGGCGCTACCGGGGCCGCGAGATCGCAAGCCCGGTAGCGCCGCACGCTGGCGCGCTCGCCGCTCTTAGTGGAACTGCTCCTCCTCGGTCGAGCCGGTCAGCGCGGTGACGCTGGACTTGCCCCCCTGGATGGTGGTGGTGACCTCATCGAAGTAACCGGTGCCCACTTCCTGCTGGTGCGAGACGAAGGTGTAGCCGCGGTCGCGCGCGGCGAACTCGGGCTCCTGCACGCGGTCGACGTAGGCGGTCATGCCGCGCTTCACGTAGTCCTGCGAGAGGTCGAACATGTTGAACCACATGCTGTGGATACCGGCCAGCGTGATGAACTGGTACTTGTAGCCCATGGCGCCGAGCTCGCGCTGGAACTTGGCGATGGTCGCGTCGTCCAGGTTCTTCTTCCAGTTGAACGAGGGCGAGCAGTTGTAGGCCAGCATCTTGCCCGGGTGCACCTTGTGCACGGCCTCGGCGAACTTCTTCGCGAAGTCGAGGTCGGGCGTGCCGGTCTCGCACCACACCAGGTCGGCGTAGCGGGCGTAGGCATTGGCACGGGCCACGGCCTGGTCCAGGCCCTTGCGGGTCTTGTAGAAGCCTTCGGCGGTGCGCTCGCCGGTGAGGAAGGGCTTGTCGATCTCGTCGTAGTCGGAGGTCAGCAGGTCGGCGGCCTCGGCATCGGTGCGGGCAATGACCAGCGTGGGCACACCGCAGATGTCGGCGGCCATGCGCGCGGCGATCAGCTTCTGGCAGGACTCGCGGGTGGGCAGCAGCACCTTGCCGCCCATGTGGCCGCACTTCTTGACGGAAGCGAGCTGGTCTTCCCAGTGCACGCCACCGGCGCCGGCGCGGATCATGGCCTTCATGAGCTCGAAGGCGTTGAGCACGCCGCCGAAGCCGGCTTCGGCATCAGCCACGATGGGCGCGAAGTAGTCGATGTAGTCCTTGTCGCCGGGGTTGATGCCCTTGGCGTGCTGGATCTCGTCGGCACGGCGGAAGGTGTTGTTGATGGCCTCGACGACCTTGGGCACCGAGTCCACGGGATACAGCGACTGGTCCGGGTACATCGAGGCGTAGGAGTTGTTGTCGGCGGCGACCTGCCAGCCCGAGAGGTAGATGGCCTTCACGCCGGCCTTGACCTGCTGCATGGCCTGGCCGCCAGTGAGCGCGCCCAGGCAGTTGACGTAGGGCTCGGTGTGCAGCAGGTCCCACAGCTTCTCGGCCGTGCGGCGCGCCACGGTGTACTCGATCGGGAAGGAGCCGCGCAGGCGCACGACGTCAGCGGCACTGTAGCCGCGCTCGATGCCTTTCCAGCGCGGGTTGGTGGCCCAGTCCTTCTCCAGGGCGGCAATCTGTTGCTCGCGGCTGAGTTGTTCGGTGATGGTTTGGGGCATGGATCTCTCCTTGAGTGACTTGAAACCGTGGCGGTAGTGCGAAGGCACTTTTCCGAAAACCGATGGCTTCACTTTAAGTCTTCTATAAGACTTTGCATAGATCCTATGTCTTATACAAGACATTTTTTATTTCATTAAAAATCAATCACTTAGGAAACTTGTTCTGCGATATGAGATTCAATATCTCGTATTGAGAAATTTTGCTGCGGCGCATCAGACGCACATTCCGTATTGCGGAATAAACTTGGACGTATTGAAATGCCCTCCGGCGGGCGCACACGCCGTACGCCACACGGCACACCGCCAGGGCCGGAGCACCTAGGCGCGCCGGCACCAGTCGCCGCTGGCGATGCGCGGGCGCCCCTGCACGCGGGACGGCGCCACCTCATAGACCAGACAGCTCAGGCAGCGCGCGCCCAGCCAGACCTCCGCCTCGCGGCGCAGGTACTCCCCGCTGGGCTCGGGCGCGACCTCCTCGATGCGGTCGAGCTGGTGCTCCAGGGCAGGCAGGATCGCGTAGACCTCGCCCTGCACCCACTCTGACCCGCCGAGGATCAGCCCCGGATAGGCGCCGAGGTCGTAGAGCACCCCGCGCAGGCGGGCGGAGCCCAGGTAGTGCGGCGCCGGTTGCAGGCGTGTGATGTCGTTGGCCTCGCCGCGGCGCAGCGTGCCGTAGACGAAGACATGGCGCGACGCGGGGCCGGACATGGGGAGGCTCGTCGCAGTGGCCCGGCTCAGTGCAGACGACGGTCGGCGAGCACGATGCCGTCGGCGTCGGCATAGAGCCAGTCGCCCGGGCGCACCGGCACCCCCAGGATCTGCACGGCCACGTCGCGCTGGCCCTCGTTGCGCTTCTCGGTCGGCAGCGGCACCGGCGCCAGGGCGCGGATGCCCACGGCATGGGTGGCGAGTTCGGCGACGTCGCGCACGCAACCGTCGATCACCACGCCCGCCCAGCCATTGCGCGCCGCCGCCGCACCGAGGTTGCCGCCCAGCAGGGCCCGGCGCAGCGAACCGCCACCGTCGACCACCAGCACCCGCCCTTGCCCGGGCGAGTCGACGGCCGCCTTCACGAGCGAGTTGTCCTCGAAGCACTTGACCGTGACCACCGGGCCGCAGAAGGCCCGCACGGCGCCGAAATCGCGCAGCATCGGGGGCAGCACCCGGAAGCGTCCGGAGGTGTCGAGCTTGTGGGCGTCGCACAGGTCGCAGGTGGCGAAGGGGGCGTTTTCAGAGGGAGATTGCGTCGGATTCACGGGGCGTGCACTCTCAAAAATGGATGGATGCGAAGGCCGGTCTGCGTGCCGGACATCGCCTTCCCAGAGGGAAAGCGGTCGCGACCCGCAGCGTTTGCAGAGCGTAGCAGCCCTCGAAACCGCGTTGAAAAAAACAACATCTCCGAGGGAGAAAACGCATTTTTCGCTTGGAAAGCCGATTTTTCTCCAGTAGCATCCACTTTGCCAGCTAGGAACCCCCTTCTGCGCTGGTGATTAATCAACTTCTAGAAGGAAATTCGATCATGGCAACTGCAAAGAAGAAAGCTCCGGCCAAGAAAGCCGCTGCAAAGAAAGCTCCGGCCAAGAAGGCGGCAGCGAAGAAGGCTCCGGCGAAGAAGGTCGTCGCCAAGAAGGCCGCTCCGGCCAAGAAGGCTGCGGCGAAGAAGGCCCCGGCCAAGAAAGCTCCGGCGAAGAAGGTCGTCGCCAAGAAGGCTCCGGCGAAGAAGGCCGCTGCCAAGAAGGCTCCCGCCAAGAAGAAGGCTCCGGCCAAGAAGCGCACCCCGAATGCGGCCTTCATGAAGGCCCTGACCCCGAGCGCCGCACTGGCTGCCGTGGTGGGCTCCAACCCGCTGCCGCGCACCGAAGTGGTCAGCAAGATGTGGGCCTACATCAAGAAGAACAAGCTGCAGGACGCCGTCAACAAGCGCATGATCAATGCCGACGAGAAACTGAAGGCCGTGTTCAACAAGGCCCAGGTTTCGATGTTCGAGATGGCTGCCCTGATCGGCAAGCACCTCAAGTAATCGGGTTCGTCCCCGACGAAAAAGCCGGCTTCACAGCCGGCTTTTTTCTTGCCCGTGCGGCACCGTCTGCCCGACGGCCCCGCCCTTCCCCCTAGCCCTGCTGCTGGCGCGCCAGAGCGGCCTGCCGGATGGCGCCCAGGGTGGCACGCGTGGTGATCACCTCGGGGTCGAGCATGACCTCGATCAGCGTGCCCTCGGGGCGCGCCAGCGCGGCCCTGAGTTCCGGCTCGAACTCGGCGGTGCGTGTGATGCGCACGCCGGCATAGCCGTAGGCGCGCGCCAGGGCCGCGAAATCGGGGTTGTGCAGCTGCGAGCCGCTGACGTGCTGCGGGTACTCGCGCTCCTGGTGCATGCGGATGGTGCCGTACATGCCGTTGTTGAGCAGCACGATGACGGTCCTGGCGCCATGCTGCACGGCGGTGGCCAGTTCCTGCCCGTTCATGAGGAAGTCGCCGTCGCCGGCGATGGTGAAGACGGTGCGCCCCGTGGTGATGGCGGCCGCGATGCCCGCCGGCACCCCGTAGCCCATGGCGCCGTTGGTCGGCGCCAGCTGGGTCTTGGCGCCCTGGGCCAGGCCGCGGTAGCGCCAGTAACGGTGCACCCAGCTGGCAAAGTTGCCTGCGCCGTTGCTCACCACGGCATCGGCCGGCAGATGCTTCTGCAGCGTGGCGATGAGCGCCGGCATGTCGATCTCGCCCGGCAGGGGCTGCGGCTGCAGGTTGGCCAGGTAGTCGGCGTGGCAGGCCTGCGTCCAGGCCTCCCAGGGCAGGGCCGGCGGGGCGGTCAGCACCTCGAGCGAGCGCGCGGCAGCGTTCATGGTGGCGCAGATCGCCAGGTCAGCCTGGTAGACGCGGTGGAGCTCCTCAGCGCTGGCATGGATGTGCACCAGCTTCTGCCGGGTACGCGGGGCCGCCAGCAGGGCGTAGCCGCCGGTGGTCATCTCGCCCAGGCGCGGACCGATGGCGAGGATGAGGTCGCTCTGCTGCACGCGCTGCACCAGCTTCGGGTTGGGTGCGATGCCCATGTCGCCGGCGTACTGCGCATGGTGGTTGTCGAAGGTGTCCTGGAAGCGAAAGGCGTTGCACACCGGCAGCTTCCAGTTCTCGGCAAAGCGCTGCAGCGCCTGCGCGGCCTGCGGCGTCCAGCCGCCACCCCCGGCAACGACCAGCGGACGCTCCGATTTCAATAGCATTTCACGCAGACTGCGCAAGGATCCCGGATCGCTCCAGGCCTGCACCGCCTCGACGCGCGGCAGCGGCCTGGCGCTCACCTGCTGCGTCAGCATGTCCTCGGGCAGCACCAGCACCACTGGGCCGGGGCGGCCGTTCATGGCGGCGGCGAAGGCGCGCGCCACGTACTCGGGGATGCGGCGCGCGTCGTCGATGCGCTCGACGCGCTTGGCAAAGCCCTTGGTGCTGGGGCCGAAGAAGGATTCGTAGTTGACCTCCTGGAAGGCCTCGCGGTCGCGCATGTCGCTGGCGACGTCGCCGACGAACAGCACCATGGGCGTGGAGTCCTGGAAGGCGGTGTGCACGCCGATGGAGGCATTGGTGGCGCCGGGCCCGCGCGTGACGAAGCACACGCCAGGGCGGCCGGTGAGCTTGCCGTGCGCCTCGGCCATAAAGGCCGCGCCGCCCTCCTGCCGGTTGGTGATGAAGCGGATCTGCTCGCGCCAGGCATGGAAGCCGTCGAGCACGGCAAGGTAGCTCTCGCCCGGCACGCCGAAGGCGTGGGTGACACCCTGGGCCACGAGGCATTCGACGAGGAGATGGCCGGCAATTTGCGTTTTCATGCGCCCATTTTGCCCGGCCGGGCGCTGCAGCTCAGCCGCGCACGCGACGCCCGACACCCACCGCCGCCACCACGCTGAGCAGCAGGATGGCCGCGGCGACGAAGAAGGTGGCGCTGTAGCGGCCGCCGTCCATCAGCGCACCGAAGAACAGCGGTGAGACCGCAAAGCCGACGTCGAAGCCCGAGTACACCGTGCCGTAGACCCGGCCGGTGGCGCCCCTGGGCGTGGCCTTCTTGACCATCATGTCGCGCGAGGGCCCGCCGATGCCGATGGCAAAGCCGGTGGCGGCCAGCACGGCCATGGTGCCGCCGGCCCCCAGCCAGCCGCTGCCGCACAGCGCCATGAGCAGCGCGCCGCCGCCCATGCACAGGGCCACCACGCGGTCGCTGTCGGACCGGCGCGCCGCGACGAAGCCGCCGACGAAGATGCCCACGGCCGCGCACAGCATGTAGGCGGTGAGCGTGAGCGTGGCGGCCTGCAGGCTCACGCCATGCAGCGCCTGCAGCAGGGACACCGCGTAGTTCTGAACCAGCGCCAGCGTCATGGTGGAGAGCATGAAAAAGGCGAAGCACCACCAGACGACCGGCAGCTTCAGGAAGGCGAGGTCATCCCCCCTGGCCTGCTGCGGCGGGCGCACCGCCACCTCGGTGCGCAGCTTGTCGCGCTGCAGCACCAGCAACAACAGGATGCCGGCGTACAGCAGCGCCGCGGCCACATAGGCGCTGCGCCAGCCCAGCACCTGCCCCAGGCCCACCAGGAACACCGGCGCGACGGCCCAGCCCAGGTTGCCCGTCAGGCCATGCATGCTGAAGGCGTGCCCCAGGCGCGGTGCCGAAACGCGCTGGTTGAGGATGGTGAAGTCCACCGGGTGGAAGGGTGCGTTGCCCAGCCCGGCGAGCACGGCCACGGCCAGCAGCCCGGCATAGCCCTGTACCACCGAGGCCAGGAGGCACGCGGCAATGAAGAGCGCTTGCGCGGCGAACAGCACGCGGCGCGCACCGAAGCGATCCACCACGAAGCCGGCACCGGCCTGCCCCAGGCCGGAAACCACGAAGAACACCGACATCAGCAGCCCGAGCTCCGAGTAGCTCAGGCCGAATTCGCGCATGAAGACCGGAAACAGCAGCGGCAGCAGCAGATGCGCGAAGTGCGAGCTGGCATGCGCCAGTCCGACCAGGCCGATGATGGTGGCGTCCTGACGCAGGGGAACCGGCGCGGCGGCAAGCGTGGCGGTGTTCATGGCTGCCATCCTAATGCAGCCGCCGTGAACTAATGCACGGACTGCCCGTCCAGCCGCCTTGCGGCGCCACAGGCGGCCACGATTCGTGAACTAGTCCCGTGCATTGCGCGCACCGGGGGACAAGAATGCAGACAGAGCAAAGCACAAACACAACCGCCACCCCCAGGGAGCCCCCCATGATCATCCTGCCCCTCGTCACCGACCCCGCCCCCGCCGCAGCCCCCCTGCCCCGGCCTGCCTCCGCGCACAGCACCCTGCGGGTGGTGGTGCTCGGTTTCTCCCCGGCTGAGCACAAGCTGCTCGAAGGCGTCGTGGAGCTCTCGCGCCGGCGCTCCGTGCGGCTCGAAGTGGTCGCCCCCGAAGCAGCGGCCACGGCCGACGTCGTCATGCTCGATGCGGCTGATGCCCAGACCAGGGAGTGGGCCGCCAGCCGGCCCTTCCTGGCCGGCAAGACCGTGATCTGGGTCGACGGCCGCCAGGCCGGCAGCGGCCCCACCCAGCTCAGGCGCCCGATCCAGTGGCCCAGCCTGCCGGCCCTGCTGCTGCGGGCGCTGGGACTGGAAGCCCCGGACAGCGCCCGCGCGCCCCTGCCGGCCGCACACTGACAGGCACGCCCGGGCCTGGCCGCGCCGGCACAGCGGCGGCCGCAGGCATACTGCGGGCATGTCCAGCGCGCACCCGCATTCCCACGACCACGAGCCCTCTCATGCCCACGGCCATGCCCATGCGCCGGCCGACTTCAACCGCGCCTTCGTGCTGGGCATCGCGCTCAACACCGGCTTTGTCGGCATCGAAGCCTGGTACGGCTGGCAGATCAACTCCCTGGCCCTGCTGGCCGATGCCGCCCACAACCTGAGCGACGTGGCCGGCCTGCTGCTGGCCTGGATGGCGGCGCTGGCCGCGCGCCTGCGCCCCGACGCGCGCCACACCTACGGCTGGCAGCGCGCCTCCGTCCTGGCGGCCTTCGGCAACGCCGTGCTGCTGCTGGTGGCCATGGGCTCGCTGGGCTGGGAGGCCCTGCAGCGCCTGGGCTCACCCGAGCCCACGCAGGGCTGGACGCTCATCACGGTGGCGGCCGTCGGCATCGTGGTCAACACGGCCACGGCCCTGCTCTTCCTGCGCGGGCGTGCGCATGACCTGAATGTGCGCGGGGCCTTCCTGCACATGGCGGCCGACGCGCTGGTGTCGCTGGGGGTGGTCATCGGCGGCGCGCTCTACCTCTGGCAGGGCTGGGCCTGGCTGGACCCGGTGATCAGCCTGGGCATTGCCGTCGTCATCGTGCTCGGCAGCTGGGGCCTGCTGCGCCAGTCCCTGCACCTGCTGTTCGACGGCGTGCCCGAGCACATCGACCTGCCGGCGGTGCAGGCCTGGCTTGCGGCGCGCCCCGGCGTTGCCCGGGTGGACGACCTGCACGTCTGGGCCATGAGCACCACGCGGGTGGCGCTGACGGCGCATCTGGTGATGCCCCAGGGGCACCCGGGCGACGCGTTCCTGCGCGAGACGGCCGACGGGCTGCGCGAGCACTTCGGCATCGGCCACGTGACCTTGCAGACGGCCACCGAGGCCCTGCAGACACCCTGCCATCCGCCCGCGCAGCCGGGCCACGCGCACTGACGGCGCCTGCACGGACGCTGCCGCCGAAGGCGCCGCGGGGCCGGCCAGTTGTGCGGCGCCAACGGCGCAAAATTTTCCGGCCAGGCCGCCGCGCCGGATGGCCGGAAATCCGCCAGAATCCCGTCTCGCTGCAATCCGCAGTTTTCCCGCGAGACCATGATGGCGCCGCTGCAGATCGTCATCCGCACCGAAGACGCGCGCACCTTCTACGACATGCCCGCGCACAGCCCCTGCACCGACTGCGGGGCGTGTTGCCGCCACTTCCGCGTCTCCTTCTACCAGGGCGAGCTCGACAGCTTCCCCGGCGGCTTCGTCCCCACGGAGCTGACCACCGTGCTCAACCCCACCATGGTCTGCATGCAGGGTACGGAAAAGGGCGGCGGGCGCTGCATCGCGTTGCAGCCTGACAAGCGCTGCGCCATCTACAGCAAGCGCCCCACGCCCTGCCGCGAGTTCCCCGTCTACATGGAAGACGGCTCGCTCAATCCCAGGTGCATCGAGCTGCGCCTGGCCCAGGGCATCGGCCTGCCTGAGCCGCCGCTCAAGGCGGCCTGAGCCCGCAGCCGGGCCGGCACAGACGCCGCCCGGCTGCGCTACAGTGGGTGGCATCTCCACTCCCGCCGCAGACCCACGCCATGACGACCCTCGCCGACTTCCCCATCACCCGAAAATGGCCCGCCCGGCATCCCGAGCGCCTGCAGCTCTATTCGCTGCCCACGCCCAATGGCGTGAAGATCTCCATCATGCTCGAGGAGACCGGCCTGCCCTACGAGGCGCACCTGGTGAGCTTCGAGACCAACGACCAGTTCTCGCCGGAATTCCTCAGCCTCAATCCCAACAACAAGATTCCCGCCATCCTGGACCCGCACGGCCCGGGTGGGCGGCCACTGGCGCTGTTCGAGTCCGGCGCCATCCTGGTCTACCTGGCCGGCAAGACCGGCCGCTTCATGCCCAGGGACGATGCCGGCAAGTACGAAACGCTGCAATGGCTCATGTGGCAGATGGGCGGCGTGGGCCCCATGTTCGGCCAGGTGGGTTTCTTCACCATCTTTGCCGGCAAGGACTACGAGGACAAGCGCCCGCGCGAGCGCTACGTGGCCGAGTCGCGCCGCCTGCTGGGGGTGCTCAACGAGCGGCTCAAGGGCCGCCAGTGGATCATGGGCAAGGAATACACCATCGCCGACATCGCCGTCTTCCCCTGGGTGCGCAACCTCCTGGAGCGCTACAAGGCCGGGGAGCTCGTGGGCATCCGGGACTTCCCCGAGGTCACGCGGGTGCTGGCGGCCTTCCTGGCGCGCCCGGCGGTGCAGCGGGGCCTGGCCATCCCCGGGCGCGACTGAGCTGGCAACAACGCTGATGCGAAAAGGGGAATTGCGCGCCCGACGCCGCATTCCCCGCTACAGTGGCCCTCGCCTGCCCATTTTCACGTCCGGCCACCCTGGGGCCGGCGTGCCCCCTCTTCAACCCGAACCCAGCAAGGAGCCGTGCGATGGATCTTCCCGAGCGTGATGGCGATGGCTATCTGACCGACATGAACGCCTGGACCCAGGAAATCGGCCTGGCCATGGCCCAGGCCGACGGCTATGAACTCGACGACACCAAATGGACCCAGATCCTCAAGGCCCGCGAGTACTACGAGGAATTCGGCAGCGTGCCCCCGATCCGCAAGTTCGCCAAGTACCTGGGCGAGGACCAGGGTGACATCTTCAAGCGCTGGATGACCGGGCCGATGAAACCGATCACCAAGTACGGCGGCCTGCCCAAGCCCACCGGCTGCGTCTGAGCCCGCGCGCCGCCGGCACAGCCGCGGCGTTCCCCGCCTAGCGTCCCATGAGCGCGCGCACGTGCGCGGCCGTGCCGCTGGCCAGCCCTTCGAGGCTGTAGCCGCCCTCGAGCACCGAGACCACGCGGCCGCCGGCCGTCTCGTCGGCCACCTGCATGAGCTCACGCGTGATCCAGTGGTAGTCCTCGTCGGTGAACTGCAGACCGCCCAGCGGGTCCAGATGGTGGGCATCGAAGCCGGCCGAGATGATGAGCAGCTCGGGGGCGAATTCACGCAGCGCCGGCAGCAGCTGGTCCGTCATGGCCGCGCGGAAGGCCGCCGAGCCCGTGCCGCGCGGAAACGGCACGTTGACGATGTTGCCCGCCACCCCCGTCTCCTGGCGCGCGCCCGTGCCCGGGTAGAAGTTCGACTGGTGGCAGGAGCCGTAGAACAGGTCCGGGTCGTCCCAGAAGCTGTGCTGCGTGCCATTGCCGTGGTGCACGTCGAAGTCCACCACGGCCACGCGCTGCAGGCCATGCCGTTCGCGCGCATGCAGCGCGGCAATGGCAGCCTGGTTGAAGACACAGAATCCCATGGCACGGTTGGCCTCGGCATGGTGGCCGCAGGGCCGCGTGGCGCAGAAGACGTTCCGGGCCTGCTGCTGCACCACGTCGTCCACGCCCGCACACGCCGCGCCCACGCAGCGCATCACCGCCTCCAGCGAGCCCGGCGACATGATCGTGTCGCCCCCGTCCAGCATCTGGTAGCCCTCGCGCGGCGAGAGGGAACGCACCTCGTCCACATAGTCCGGCGTGTGCACGTGCAGCACCTGCTCGAAGGTGCCCAGCGGCGCGTCGCGCCAGACGGCGTCATTGAACTCCGGCGTCTTCAGCGCCTGGAGCACGGCTTCGAGCCGCGCGGGAGACTCCGGGTGGTGCGGGCCGGGCTGGTGGTTGAAACAGGCTTCGTGGGTGTAGATCAGGGTGCTCATAGGCTTCGGAATCTGGAGATTCAGGCGAACTGAAGTGCATGCTGTGCATGGACCACTGCCACATCCGGCGATGCGGCAGCGCCCATAGCATAGCGGCGCCCGGCCGCACTGCAAGCCCCGTCCAAGGCCGCGAAAACAAAACCCGCCGCCCGCGCAGAGCGCAAGCGGCGGGTTTCCCGTTGACGTGGTGGCCGAAGAAGCGGCCGCGCTTCGTCAGACCTTCGCGAAGCTGAACTGCCCCGGCGCCTGGACCGGGTCCACGTCCACCCCGATCACATCCTTGGGTGCGAAGCGGCCTTCGAGCAGCAGCTTCGAGAGCGGGTTCTCGATGCGCTGCTGGATGGCGCGCTTGAGCGGCCGGGCGCCGAACACGGGATCGAAACCGACCTTGGCCAGCTCGCCCAGGGCCTTGTCGGACACCTTGAGCGTGAGTTCCATCTTCGCCAGCCGGTCCTGCAGGGCCTGCAGCTGGATGCGGGCGATGGACGAGATGTGCTCGGCGTCCAGGCCGTGGAAGACCACGGTCTCGTCGATGCGGTTGAGGAACTCGGGGCGGAAGTGGTTCTTCAGTTCGCCCCAGACAGCGTCCTTCACATCGTCATACGGTTCACCCACCATGGCCTGGATCAGGTGCGAGCCGATGTTGCTGGTCATCACGATCACGGTGTTCTTGAAGTCCACGGTGCGGCCCTGGCCGTCGGTCAGGCGGCCGTCGTCCAGTACCTGCAGCAGCACGTTGAACACGTCGGGGTGGGCCTTCTCCACCTCGTCGAGCAGCAGCACGCTGTAGGGCTTGCGGCGCACGGCCTCGGTCAGGTAACCGCCCTCCTCGTAGCCCACGTAGCCGGGCGGCGCGCCGATCAGGCGGGCCACGGAATGCTTCTCCATGAACTCGCTCATGTCGATGCGCACCAGGTGGTCCACGCTGTCGAACAGAAAGCCGGCCAGCGCCTTGCACAGCTCGGTCTTGCCCACGCCGGTAGGACCGAGGAAGAGGAAGGAGCCGGTGGGGCGGTTCGGGTCGCTCAGGCCCGAGCGCGAGCGGCGGATGGCGTTGGCCACGGCACTGATGGCCTCGTCCTGGCCCACCACGCGCTCGTGCAGCTTGTCTTCCATCTGCAGCAGCTTGTCCTTCTCGCCCTGCATCATCTTGGCCACGGGGATGCCGGTGGCGCGGCTCACCACCTCGGCAATCTCCTCGGCGCCCACCTGGGTGCGCAGCAGGCGCGGCGCACTGCCCTCGCCCTGGGCTTCCTCGCGGGCCTGGGCCTCCTTGAGCTGCTTCTCCAGCTCGGGCAGCTTGCCGTACTGCAGCTCGGAAACCTTTGCGAAGTCGCCCTTGCGGGTGAGGTCGCCGATCTGGGCCTTGAGCTTCTCGATGTCCTCGCGCAGGTGCTGGCTGCCCTGGGCCTGGGCCTTCTCGGACTTCCAGACCTCCTCCAGGTCGGCCGCCTCCTTGGTGAGCTTGGCGATCTCCTCGTCGATCAGGGCCAGGCGCTTCTGCGAGGCCTCGTCCTTTTCCTTCTTCATGGCCTCGCGCTCGATCTGCAGCTGGATCAGGCGGCGGTCGAGCTTGTCCATGACCTCGGGCTTGGAGTCGATCTCGATCTTGATCTTGGCCGCGGCCTCGTCGATCAGGTCGATGGCCTTGTCGGGCAGGAAGCGGTCGGTGATGTAGCGATGGCTGAGCTCGGCCGCGGCCACGATGGCCGGGTCGGTGATGTCCACGCCGTGATGCACCTCGTACTTCTCCTGCAGGCCGCGCAGGATGGCGATGGTCTGCTCCACGGTGGGCTCGCCCACCAGCACTTTCTGGAAGCGGCGCTCCAGCGCGGCGTCCTTCTCGATGTACTTGCGGTATTCGTCCAGGGTGGTGGCGCCGATGCAGTGCAGCTCGCCGCGCGCCAGCGCGGGCTTGAGCATGTTGCCGGCGTCCATCGCCCCCTCGGCCTTGCCCGCACCCACCATGGTGTGCAGCTCGTCGATGAAGAGGATGATGCGGCCCTCGTCCTGCGCCACTTCCTTGAGCACGGCCTTGAGGCGCTCCTCGAACTCGCCGCGGTACTTGGCGCCGGCCAGCAGGCCCGCCATGTCCAGCACCAGCACCTTCTTGTCGCGCAGGGTCTCGGGCACCTCGCCGTTGACGATGCGCTGGGCCAGGCCCTCGACGATGGCGGTCTTGCCCACGCCGGGCTCGCCGATCAGCACGGGATTGTTCTTGCTGCGGCGCTGCAGCACCTGGATGGCGCGACGGATCTCGTCGTCGCGGCCGATCACCGGGTCGAGCTTGCCGGCGCGGGCGCGCTCGGTCAGGTCCAGGGTGTATTTCTTCAGGGCCTCGCGCTGCCCTTCGGCCTCGGGGTTGTCCACGGACTGGCCGCCGCGTACGGCCTCGATGGCGCTCTCGAGCGACTTGCGGGTCAGGCCGTTCTCGCGGGCCACGTTGCCGATGTCGGCCTTGCTGTCGGCCACGGCCAGCAGGAAGAGTTCGCTGGCGACGAACTGGTCGCCGCGCTTGATCGCTTCCTTCTCGGTCGCCTGCAACAGGGTCTGCAGGTCGCGCGAGGGCACGATCTGCTCCTGCCCTTCCACCTGGGGCTGCTTCTTCAGCGCATCTTCGGCTGCCTTCAGCAGGCCGGCCACGTTCACGCCGGCACGGGCGAGCAGGGCCTTGGGGCCGTCCTGCTGGCGCAGCATGGCGGCCAGGAGGTGGGCCGGCTCGATGTAGGCGTGGTCGTTGCCGAGTGCGAGCGACTGGGCATCGCCCAGGGCTTCCTGGAACTTGGTGGTGAGTTTGTCAAAGCGCATGGCTTCCCTTCGGGGTATTTACTTGAACTGCCCCACAGCGTGAGGGTGATACAGCGGGATTTCAAGAGCCCTGCGCCGCCCGGACGCATACTTGTGACACAGATCAAACCCGGACCCGCCCATGAACCCCCTGCGCGCACTGTCCTTACTGTCCTGTCTATCCCTGATTCTCGCTGCAGCGGCTCTGCCCCTGCAGGCCGCCACCGCCGGTGAGCCCACGGCCCGGACCGTCGCCCAGGGCCTGGCCCATCCCTGGGCCCTGGCCTTCCTGCCCGAGGGCCGCTTCCTCGTGACGGAACGTCCGGGCACGCTGCGCGTGGTCGAAGCCGACGGCCGCATCCACCCACCCGTGCAGGGCGTGCCCGCGGTACAGGCCCGGGGCCAGGGCGGACTGCTCGACGTGGTGCTCGACAGCGACTTCGTGCGCAACCGCACGCTCTACCTCTGTTACGCCGAGCCTTCGGCCAACGGCCGCACGGCCGGCACCGCGCTGGCCCGGGCGCGCCTGGGCGAGGACCTGACCGGGCTGCAGGATCTGCGCGTGATCTTCCGGCAGCACCCCAAGGTCGGCGGCGGCAACCACTACGGCTGCCGCATCGCCGAAGGCGCGGACGGCACGCTGTTCCTGGCCCTGGGTGAGCGCTATGGCGAGCGCGAGCAGGCCCAGACCCTGGACAACCACCTGGGCAAGGTCGTGCGCACGGCCAAGGACGGCAGCGTGCCGCCGGACAACCCCTTTGTGAACCGTGCAGGCGCCCGGCCCGAGATCTGGAGCTACGGCCACCGCAACCCGCAGGGCCTGGCGTTCAGCCCGCTCGGCACGCTCTGGCTGCACGAGCACGGCCCCATGGGCGGCGACGAGATCAACCTGCCCGCCCCCGGCGCCAACCACGGCTGGCCGCTCGTGAGCCATGGCCGGAACTACAACTTCACCTCGGTGGGCACGGGCGAGCGCGCGCACCCGGGCACGGTGCAGCCGCTGCACACCTGGGTGCCGTCGATTGCACCCTCGGGGCTCGCCTTCGTCACCACTGAGCGTTATGGCCGGGACTGGGTGGGCAATCTGCTGGTGGGTTCACTCAAGTACACGGCGCTGGTGCGGCTGGAACTGGAGCGGCCATTCGAGGGCCGGGTGCAGCGCGAGACGCGCCTGCTGCCCGGGCTGGGCGAGCGCGTGCGCGACGTGCGCCAGGGCCCGGACGGCTACATCTACCTGCTCACCGACCACCCCGAAGGCCGGCTGCTGCGGCTGGAGCCGGTGCGCTGAAGGCCCTCAGGCGTTGCTGGCCTGGATGCCCCACTTGGCCAGGGCCTGGTCGTCGCTGACGCGGGCGTCGACCCAGCGTGCGCCCTCGGGGGTCTGTTCCTTCTTCCAGAACGGCGCCTGGGTCTTGAGGTAGTCCATGAGGAACTCGCAGGCCTGGAAGCTCTCTCCGCGGTGGGCCGAGGTGACCACCACCAGCACGATCTGGTCCAGCGGCTGCAGCAGCCCCACGCGGTGGATGACGCGCGCGGCGTAGATGTCGAACCGCCTGAACGCCTCGTCGATCATGGCCTCGATGGACTTCTCGGTCATGCCGGGGTAGTGCTCGAGTTCCATGGTGCTGACGGATTGCCCGTCATTCCTGTCGCGCACGGTGCCGATGAAGCTGCAGACGGCGCCCACGCGCTTGTCCTGCGCACGCAGCGCGGCGATCTCGGCTGCAACGTCGAAGTCCTGGGTCTGGATCGAGACACGCGTGGTCATGGCATCAGCCGCCCGTAACGGGGGGAAAGAAGGCAACCTCGCAATTGTCGGTCAGGGCCGCGTCTTCTGCACTCATGACCTGGTTCAGCGCCACGCGCACGGCGCGGCCGCGCGCCAGGCTCCGGGCGTGGGCGCCGCCCCGGGCGATGAGCTCGTCGCGCAGCGCGCCCAGGGTCGCGGCCGCGGTCTCCAGCTGCTCGCCACCCGTGCCCACGCTCTCGCGGATGGAGGCGAAATACTTGACGTTGACTCTCATCCCATCAGCTCCGCAAAGGAAAGGTAGTGCACCAGGTCGCCACGGGCGATGGTGGTGTTGGCCGGATTGTCGACCAGGCCGTCGCCCCATGCAGCGGAGGTGAGCACACCCGAGCTCTGGTTGGGGAACAGGTCCAGCCCGCCGGCAGCGTTGCGGCGCACGCGCAGGAACTCGCGCCGCTTGTCGCTGCGCGGCAGGTCGAAATGCGCGGGCAGCGTCATGCGCACCGGCGTGACGTCGGCCACGCCCTGCAGGCGCAGCAGGAAAGGCCTCACCAGCAGCAGGAAGGTGACGTAGCTGGAGACCGGATTGCCCGGCAGGCCGATGAAATGGCAGGCATCCTGCGCGCCGCGGCCGGCCCCCTGGCCGCGGTAGAGCTTGCCGTACGCAAAGGGCTTGCCCGGCTTCATGGAGATCTGCCACAGGTCGAGCTCGCCGAGCTGCTGCACCGAGGGCTTGATGTGGTCCTCTTCGCCCACCGAGACGCCGCCGCTGGTGAGCACGAGGTCGTGGCCCTGCGCGGCATCACGCAGCGCAGCGAGCGTGGCCTCGCGCCGGTCGGGCACGATGCCGCAGTCGGTCACCTCGCAGCCCAGGCGCTGCAGCAGCGCGCGCAGGAAGAAGCGGTTGGAGTTGTAGATGGCGCCGGGCGCCATCTGCTCGGGCGGCACGTCACCGGGCATGACGAGTTCGTCGCCCGTGGAGAACAGCGCCACGCGCGGGCGACGCGCCACGGTGAGCCGGGCCAGGCCGATGCCGGCCGCCAGACCCAGCTCGGCCGGGCCCAGGCGGCGGCCCCGCGCGAGCACCACGGCGTCGCGCGTGACGTCCTCGCCAGCGCGGCGGATCCACTGCCCGGGCTGGGGCACGGCATTGACGCGCACCCCACCCTCGCATTCGTTGACGGTCTCGCAGTCCTCCTGCATCACGATGGCGTCGGCGCCCGGGGGCACCGGTGCGCCGGTGAAGATGCGGGCCGCCGCCAGCGGCTCCAGGGCATGCCCGTGGTGGCCGGCCGGAATGCGCTGGGTGACCTGCAGCACCACGCCGCTTTCGCGCACGTCGGCGCAGCGCACGGCATAGCCGTCCATGGCGCTGTTGTCCTGCGGCGGCACGTGCAGGGCCGAGACCACGTCCTGCGCAAGCACCCGGCCATCGGCACCGAAGGTGTCGACCACCTCGGTGCCGTCCAGGGGCCGGGCATGCGCCAGCAGTGCGGGCAGGGCGACGTCCAGCGATTGGAGGGGGGCGCGGGGAGCGTTCATGGCACGTACATCTCGGGGTTGTAGTCGAAGCGATCGGCGTGGGCCAGCAGCCAGTCGGCCACGGCGGCGGGGTCGTTGAGATCGAGCACGTCCAGGCCGGTCGGCACGGGCAGCCGATCCGGGCTGTCGGTGGCCACCGCCGCAATGAAGTCGTCGTCCGGATAGAGCACGGGCTTGCCGGTGGCGGCACGCCAGACCTCGATCTTGAGCAGGTCGCTGTCCTTGAAGCCTTCGACCAGGACCCAGTCCACACCCGCGTGGAGCTCGGCGATCAGGTGATGCACCTTCAGCTCGCCCGGCCGCTCGAACTCGCGCACCAGGGCCAGGCGCCTGTCGGAGGCCAGCACGACCTCGAAGGCGCCGGCCTCACGGTGGCGCCAGCTGTCCTTGCCGGGATGGTCGATGTCGAAGCTGTGGTGGGCGTGCTTGACCACCGACACGCGCAGGCCGCGCAGCTTGAGGGCGGGGATGAGCTTCTCGACCAGCGTGGTCTTGCCCGAACCCGAATACCCTGCGAAGCCAACGACTTTCATGAGGGCCTCAGCGGCAGTGGGATGCGATGTAGTCTTTCACCACACGGACATCGGCCTCGATCACCGTCACACGCTTGGGCAGGTCCTCGATGCCTTCGAACCTCGCCGGCCGCTCTGGCTCACGCCCCAGCGCCTCGACGATGGTCGAGGCAAACTTGATGGGCAGCGCCGTCTCCAGCACGATCATGGGCACGCCGCCCTGCATCTGCTCGCGCGCAACCTTGACCCCGTCGGCCGTGTGCGTGTCGATCATGACGCCGAAACGCTCGAACGTGTCGCGGATGGTCGCCAGGCGGTGGGCATGCGTACTCCTGCCGCTGACAAAACCATACTTCGTGCGGGTCTGCGCGAAGGCCGGATCGGCGCTGAGGTCGAAGCGGCCGGCCTTGCCGAGCTGCTCGCCAAACAGCGCCTGGACCCGGGCACCGTCGCGCCCCAGCAGGTCGAACACGAAGCGCTCGAAGTTGCTGGCCTTGGAGATGTCCATGGACGGGCTGGAGGTCTCGTGCGTGTCGGCGCTGCCGCGCACGCGGTAGACGCCGGTGCGGAAGAACTCGTCCAGCACGTCGTTCTCGTTGGTGGCGACGACCAGGCGCTCAATGGGCAGGCCCATCATGCGCGCCACATGGCCCGCACAGACGTTGCCGAAGTTGCCCGAGGGCACGGTGAAGCTCACGCGCTCGGCGTTGCTCTTCGTGGCCTGGAAGTAGCCGGCAAAGTAGTACACCACCTGGGCCACCAGGCGCGCCCAGTTGATGGAGTTGACGGTGCCGATCCGGTACTGGCGCTTGAATTCCAGGTCGTTCGACACTGCCTTGACGATGTCCTGGCAGTCGTCGAACACGCCCTTGACCGCGAGGTTGTGGATGTTGGCATCCTGCAGGCTGAACATCTGCGCCTGCTGGAAGGGGCTCATGCGGCCGTGCGGGCTGGTCATGAACACGCGCACGCCCTGCTTGCCGCGCATGGCGTATTCGGCCGCACTGCCGGTATCGCCGCTGGTGGCGCCCAGGATGTTGAGCTGCTCACCACGGCGAGCCAGTTCGTATTCGAACAGGTTGCCCAGCAGCTGCATGGCCATGTCCTTGAAGGCCAGCGTGGGACCGTTGGACAGGGCCTCGAGGTAGAAGCCGTCCTCAAGCTTCTTCAGCGGCACGATCTCCCTGGTGCCGAACACGGTCTCGGTGTAGGTCTTGCGGCAGAGGGTGCGCAGGTCCTCTGCCGGGATGTCGTCGATGTAGAGCGACAGGATCTCGAAGGCGAGATCCGCGTAGGGCAGGCTGCGCCATTTTGTCAGCGTGGCGTCGTCCACCTTCGGGTAGGACTCGGGCAGGTACAGGCCGCCATCGGGCGCCAGGCCCTCGAGCAGGATCTCGCAGAAGCGCTTGCGGTCGGCGTGGCCGCGGGTGCTGATGTACTTCATATAAACCAATCGCCCTGAACCTGTCGGAGGGCAGCGAATTCAAACCGTTCCATGATCCACGGGCTTCGACAGGCTCAGCCCGAACGGGGTTATCCGGCCAGCTCTTCCTTGCGGATGCGCACGATGGGCGCGAGCACCGTAGGCAGCGCCTGCAGCTTCACCAGTGCGTCGTTCATGGTGCCCTCACGCGCCTCGTGCGTGAGGATGATCACGTCGGTCTGCGTGGAGCCCTCGCCCCCCACATCCTGGGCCTCGCGTTGCAGCACGGCGTCGATGCTGATGCCGGCCTCGGCCAGGATACCCGTGACTCTGGCCAGCACGCCGGCCTGGTCGGCCACGCTCAGGCGCAGGTAGTAGCTCGTCACCACCTCGCTCATGGGCAGTACCGGCAGACTGCTCATGGCGTCGGGCTGGAAGGCCAGGTGCGGCACACGGTTCTGCGGGTCGGCCGTGTGCAGGCGGGTGATGTCGACGAGATCGGCGATCACGGCGCTGGCCGTAGGCTCGGAGCCCGCACCCTTGCCGTAGTACAGCGTGGTGCCCACGGCGTCGCCGTTGACCACCACGGCATTCATGGCGCCCTCCACGTTGGCCAGCAGGCGCTTGCTCGGCACCAGGCTGGGGTGCACGCGCAGCTCGATGCCCTTGGCGGTGCGTTTGGTGATGCCCAGCAGCTTGATGCGATAGCCCAGCTGCTCGGCGTAACGGATGTCCTGCGCGCCGAGCCTGGTGATGCCCTCCACGTAGGCCTTGTCGAACTGCACGGGAACGCCAAAGGCGATGGCGCAGAGGATGGTGGCCTTGTGCGCGGCGTCCACGCCCTCGATGTCGAAGGTGGGGTCGGCCTCGGCATAGCCCAGGCGTTGCGCCTCCTTGAGCACGACGTCGAAGTCCAGGCCCTTGTCGCGCATCTCGGACAGGATGAAGTTGGTGGTGCCATTGATGATGCCGGCGATCCACTGGATGCGGTTGGCCGTCAGGCCCTCGCGCAGCGCCTTGATGATGGGGATGCCCCCGGCGACAGCGGCCTCGAAGGCCACCATCACGCCCCTTGCAGAGGCAGCCGCGAAGATCTCGGTGCCGTGCACGGCCAGCAGGGCCTTGTTGGCCGTGACGACATGCTTGCCGGCGGCAATCGCCTCCAGCACGAGCTGCCTGGCGATGCCGTAGCCGCCGATGAGCTCGACCACGATGTCGATTTCGGGATTGGCGATGACGGCACGCGCGTCGTTGACGACCTTGACGTCCGGACCCACGATGGACTGGGCGCGCGCCACGTCGAGGTCAGCCACCATGGTGATCTCGATGCCGCGGCCGGCGCGACGCTTGATTTCCTCCTGGTTGCGCCTGAGTACGTTGAAGGTGCCCGAACCGACGGTGCCGATGCCCAGCAGGCCTACTTGGATAGCTTTCATTTTTGACTCTGTCCGTGGCGCCTCGTGAGCGCCCTGATTGAAATTCTTCAGGCGCGCGCGTGGCGCTTGCGATAACTCTCGAGGAACTTGGCGATGCGGCCGATGGCCTCGCGCAGGTCGTCCTCGTGCGGCAGGAACACGATGCGGAAGTGCTGGTTGTCCGGGTAGTTGAAGCCCGAGCCCTGCACCAGCAGCACGCGCGTCTCCTCCAGGAGCTCCAGGATGAACTGCTTGTCGTCCTCGATCGGGTAGACCTTGGGATCGAGCCTGGGAAACATGTACAGCGCCGCCTGCGGCTTGACGCAGGAAACGCCCGGAATGGCAGTGATCAGCTCGTAGGCGATGTCGCGCTGGCGGCGCAGGCGGCCGCCTTCGCTGATGAGGTCGTTGATGGTCTGGTAGCCGCCCAGCGCCGTCTGGATGGCCCACTGGCCCGGCACGTTGGAGCACAGGCGCATGGTGGACAGCATGTTCAGGCCGTCGATGTAGTCCCGGGCCGCCCGCTTGTCGCCCGAGACCACCAGCCAGCCGGCGCGGTAGCCACAGGAGCGGTAGCTCTTGGAGAGCGAGTTGAAGGTGAGCGTGAGCACGTCCTCCGACAGGCTGCCCATGGCGGTGTGCCTGACCCCGTCGTACAGGATCTTGTCGTAGACCTCGTCGGCCATGATGACCAGGTTGTGCTCGCGGGCGATATCGATGATGCCGCGGAGGAGTTCATCCGAATAAAGCGCCCCGGTGGGATTGTTCGGGTTGATGACCACGATGCCCTTGGTGCGCGGCGTGATCTTGCTGCGGATGTCGTCGAGGTCGGGCATCCAGCCATTGGCCTCGTCGCACCGGTAGTGCACAGGCTTGCCACCGGAGAGGCTGATGGCCGCCGTCCACAGCGGGTAGTCGGGTGCGGGCACCAGCATCTCGTCGCCGTCGTTGAGCAGGCCGTTGGTGGCCATGACGATCAGCTCGCTGGCCCCATTGCCGAGGTAGATGTCGTCGAGCGTGACACCCTTGATGCCCTGCTCCTGCGTGTACTGCATCACCGCCTTGCGCGCGACGAAGATGCCCTTGCTGTCGGAGTACGCTGCCGCATTGGGCAGGTTGCGGATCATGTCCTGGCGGATCTCCTCGGGCGCCTCGAAACCGAACACCGCCAGATTGCCGATGTTGAGCTTGATGATGCTGTGCCCGTCTTCTTCCATCTGCTTGGCCCGCTCCATGACGGGGCCGCGGATGTCGTAGCAGACGTTGGCCAGCTTGTCTGATTTGCGTACGGTTTTCAAAGTCCCTCCGGGGTGCTGAACGCGAGGCGAAACCTATAATTTGACCACACTTCGCCCCCGTCTTATGAAACTCCAGCCCGACCGATACGACGTCCCGACCATCAGCGGCTATGGCCCGGGCTGGATCGGCCTGGGCAGCGAAAAGTTCAGCGCCAGCCTGGTGCTGAGCTCGCGCGGTCCGCACTTCGCCTGGGACTGCACAGACTTCGAGGCCCTGGGCCCCGGGCACTTCGCCCGCCTGGCCGAGCTGGCGCCCGAGCTGGTGCTCTTCGGCAGCGGCGTGCGCCTGCGCTTCCCGCGCGCGCCCTGGCTGCGGGCCCTGGTCGAGCGCGGGATCGGCATCGAGACCATGGACACGGCGGCCGCCTGCCGCACCTACAACATCCTCGCAGGCGAAGGCCGGCACGTGGTGGCCGCCCTGCTGCTCGAGCAGCGGGAAAGCCCCTAAGCCCGCCCCGAACGGGGGACATGCGTTTCGGGGTAAAATTGACGCCTCTCGCGTCGGGGACATGGCCCAGCTGTCACGGCCAGGCACCCGATCCTTCCAGGACAGTGTCTGTCACACAAGATTTGAGTCATATGGCGATAGTTGTCAACAAACCCATCCCGGAATTCGAAGCAAATGCCACCGGCGGCATCAAGGTTTCCAACACTTCCCATCTCGGCCAGACCCTGGTCCTGTACTTCTACCCCAAGGACAACACCCCGGGCTGCACCACCGAAGCCATGCAGTTCCGCGACAAATACAAGGATTTCGTGAAGGCGGGTGCCACCGTGTTTGGTGTCTCGCGTGACAACATGAAGTCGCATGACGACTTCAAGTCCAAGCTGGAACTGCCCTTCGAACTGATCGCCGACACCGAGGAGAAGATGTGCCACATGTTCGGCGTGGTCAAGAACAAGATCATGTACGGCAAGAAGGTCAAGGGCATCGAGCGCAGCACCTTCCTGATCGGCGCCGACGGCATCCTCAAGCAGGAATGGCGCGGCCTCAAGGTTCCCGGCCATGTGGACGAGGTTCTCAAGGCCGCCAAGGCCCTCAAGAAGGCCGCAGCCGCTGCTGCCGCCTGACTCCCGTTCCAGGCCTTGATGCATTTGAGCAACAAGGCCGTGGACATCCGTTGGGCTCATGCATAATGGGCTCATGCCGTTGAGGATTGCAACTGCAGCTCCCGCACAAAGCCGCCCAGGTTTTCCAGGCGGCTTTTTTGTTTTTTCAGCGGCTGCCACCGCCCCTTTTGCGAGTTCCACGCCCCATGCCCCTGCCCCCCGCCCCCACCAAGCGCGCCGCCCTGCTCTCGCCTGAAGCCTTCGATGCCCCCGCCCGCGGCAAGACGCGCGGCGCCCGCAAGCCTGAGTCCGCCTACGACACGCCCCCGACCGAAAGCCGCGCCCAGGCCCGGGACATGTTCGAGCACGGCGGCTACATCCAGGTGGAGACCCGGCCGGCCAAGCCCGCGGTGCAGGCCGAGGCAGCGGCCCGCCCAGCCGCCCGCAGCACGCCCCCCGCCCCGGTGGCCGCCCTGCGCTCCGAGAGCGAGCGGCCCCAGCCCCGCCAGCGCACGAAGAAGGCCGCGCCGACCGGGCCGACCAAGCTCTTCGTGCTCGACACCAATGTGCTCATGCACGACCCCATGTGCCTGTTCCGCTTCGAGGAGCATGACATCTTCCTGCCCATGATCGTGCTGGAGGAGCTCGACGGCCACAAGAAGGGCATGACCGAGGTGGCGCGCAACGCCCGCCAGACCAGCCGCACGCTCGATGCCCTGGCCGGCGCGCAGGGCGCCGACATCGGCTCTGGGCTCAAGCTCGACAGCACGGGCCACCGCGAGGCCGGCGGCAAGCTCTTCTTCCAGACCCAGCCGCTGGACTACAAGCTGCCCACCAGCCTGCCCCAGGGCAAGGCGGACAACCAGATCCTGGGCGTTGTGGAGGCGCTGCGCGTGCAGTACGCCCCGCGCGAGGTGGTGCTGGTGTCCAAGGACATCAACATGCGCGTCAAGGCGCGCGCACTGGGCCTGGCCACCGACGACTACCAGAACGACAAGACGCTGGAAGACGGCGACCTCCTTTACTCCGGCTCGCTCGCGCTGCCGACCGACTTCTGGACCACCGAGGGCCAGAGCGTGGAGAGCTGGCAGCAGGGCCAGCACACCTTCTACCGGATCACCGGCCCCCTCGTGCCGGGCCTGCACATCAACCAGTTCGTCTACTTCGAGGCTCCGGGCGAGCCCAGCTTCTATGCCCGCGTGACGGAGATCCGCGGCAAGAGTGCCGTGCTCAAGACCCTCAAGGACTACACCCACCTCAAGCATGCCGTCTGGGGCATCGCCACGCGCAACCGCGAGCAGAACTTCGCCATGAACCTGCTCATGGACCCGGAGGTGGACTTCGTCACCCTGACCGGCACGGCCGGCACGGGCAAGACGCTGATGGCCCTGGCCGCCGGCCTGACCCAGGTGCTCGACGAGCGCCGCTACACCGAGATCATCGTCACGCGCGCCACGGTCAGCGTGGGCGAGGACATCGGCTTCCTGCCCGGCACCGAGGAGGAGAAGATGGGCCCGTGGATGGGCGCGCTCGACGACAACCTGGAAGTGCTCTCCAAGACCGACACGGGCGCCGGTGAATGGGGCCGGGCGGCCACCAGCGAGCTCATCCGCAGCCGCATCAAGATCAAGAGCATGAACTTCATGCGCGGGCGCACCTTCATGAGCAAGTACGTCATCATCGACGAGGCTCAGAACCTGACCCCGAAACAGATGAAGACGCTGATCACGCGCGCCGGCCCGGGCACCAAGATCATCTGCATGGGCAACCTGGCACAGATCGACACGCCCTACCTGACCGAGGGCTCCTCGGGCCTGACCTTCGCGGTCGACAAGTTCAAGGGCTGGCCGCACGGCGGCCACATCACGCTGGCGCGCGGAGAGCGCTCGCGGCTGGCGGATTTCGCCAGCGAAGTGCTATGAATCAAGGAGCGCTTCAAAATAAGCAAAAGGGCCATTCGGCCCTTTTTCCTTTTGACTCCGCCCGTCAGAAGTCACCACTGCCGTAGCTGCTCGCCAGACTCTCGAAACGCGTGAGGTTCTTGAGGAAGGCCAGCTTGACGGTGCCGGTGGGGCCGTTACGCTGCTTGGCGATGATGATCTCGGCCACGCCGGGCTCCTTGCAGGCGTCCTTGGTGTAGTACTCGTCGCGGTAGATGAACATGATGATGTCCGCGTCCTGCTCGATGGCGCCGGACTCGCGCAGGTCGCTCATCATGGGTCGCTTGTCGGGACGCGTCTCCACGCTGCGGTTGAGCTGCGAGAGCGCAATGACCGGGCAGCCCAGCTCCTTGGCCAGCATCTTCAGGCCACGCGAGATCTCGCCCAGCTCGGTGGCACGGTTCTCGTCGTTGCCGGCCGAGCCGCTCATGAGCTGCAGGTAGTCGACCACGATCAGGCCAAGCTTGCCGCACTGGCGCGCCAGGCGACGGGCATTGGCACGCAGCTCACTGGCCGTGAGGCCGGCGGTCTCGTCGATGTGCAGCGAGATGTTGCGCAGCTTCTCGATGGCCTCGGTCAGGCGCGGCCACTCCTCGTCGGTCAGTTTGCCGGTGCGCAAATGGCCCTGGTCGATGCGGCCGATCGAGCCGACGATACGCACCGCCAGCTGGGCCGCCCCCATTTCCATGGAGAACACGGCCACCGGCAGGCCCTCGTTGAGCGCCACGTGTTCGGCAATGTTGATGGCGAAGGCGGTCTTGCCCATACTGGGCCGGGCCGCCAGCACGATCATGTCGCCCGCCTGCAGGCCGGCCGTCATGCGGTCCAGGTCGTAGAAGCCCGTGGGCACGCCGGTGACGTCGTTGGGGTTGTCGGCCATCTCCTGCACACGGTCGAGCAGGTCCACCACCAGCGAATCCATGGCTTGGAAGCCGCGCTTCATGCGCGAGCCTTCCTCGCCGATGTTGAAGATCTTCTGCTCGGACTCGTCCAGGATGGCCGCCACCGGCCGGCCCTGGGGATTGAAGGCCGCAGTGGCGATCTCGTCGCTGGCCGCCACCAGCTTGCGCAGGATGGCGCGCTCGCGCACGATCTCGGCGTAGCGACGGATGTTGCCGGCGCTGGGAACGTACTGCGCCAGCGAGTTCAGATAGGCCAGGCCACCGGTCTCCTCGGCCTTGCCCTGGCTTTGCAGCTGCTCGAAGACGGTGATGACGTCGGCCGGACGGCTGCCGTTGATCAGCGTGGCCATGGCGCCGTAGATGAGCCTGTGCTCGTAGCGGTAGAAGTCGCCTTCTCCGAGCAGGTCGTTGACCCGGTCCCAGGCGGCGTTGTCCAGCAGCAGGCCACCCAGCACGCTGGATTCGGCCTCGATGGAGTGCGGGGGCACGCGCAACTGCGCGATCTGGCGGTCCGGCCCGTAGCTGTCATCTACGGGCGTCAATACGGCTGACATTCAGTGAGTTCCTCGTGATGTCCGATCCTACGACGCCACAGTCGCTGCGTCGAGTGAAAGGCTGTGGACAACCCCTTGAATAACTGTGGGCAGGCTGTGCACTTGCAAGATCCTCCGGGCCAGGGAAAAAGAAAAGCCGCCAGGGCGGGCCCTGGCGGCTTGGCACGGGAAGGCGCGGATCAGGCGGTTTCGCCGAGCACGGAGATGGTGATCTCGACCACCACGTCGGTGTGCAGGGCCACGCTGACCGTGCTGTCGCCGACCATCTTGATCGGGCCGTTGGGCATGCGCACCGCGGCCTTGCTCACCTGGTAGCCGTTCTTGCCCAGCTCTTCGGCGATGTCGTAGTTGGTGACGGAACCGAACAGGCGACCGTCCACGCCGGCCTTCTGGGTCAGCTTGAGGCTGGTTCCGGCGAGCTTCTCGCCCAGCGCCTGGGCTTCGGCCAGCTTGGCGGCGGCGGCCTTCTCCAGTTCGGCGCGACGGGCTTCGAAGTCGCGCTTGGCTTCTTCGGTGGCGCGGCGGGCACGGCCGGAGGGGATCAGGAAGTTGCGGGCATAGCCGTCTTTGACCTTGACGATCTCGCCGAGGTTGCCCAGGTTCACGACCTTGTCGAGCAGGATGATTTGCATGGTCGGACTCCTTAGATCTTGTGCTGGTCGCTGTAGGGCAGCAGGGCCAGGAAGCGCGCGCGCTTGATGGCAGTGTTGAGCTGGCGCTGGTAGATCGCGCGGGTGCCGGTCAGGCGGGCCGGGATGATCTTGCCGTTCTCGGCGACGAAGTCACGCAGCGTGTCGATGTCCTTGTAGTCGATCTCTTCGACGCCGGCGACGGTGAAGCGGCAGAAACGCTTGCGCTTGAACAGCAGCGACTGGGTGTTGCGCTTGGGGCGCTTGTCTTTGTTGAACTTCTTGAACGTGGCCATGGGGCCTCCTGTTTAAATCTGACTGAACTCTTGGATGTGGAACACCAGGACCTTGCCGTTGCGCGGAGTGGCGACGAAGCCATTGAACTTCCAGCTGCTGCCGATGGCCTGCTTCACAAGCCGCTCGGCCAGCGCACCGAAGGCCACGGCCTTGGCGCTTGCCTTCACCAGCCTGTCCTGTCCGGCTTCCTGGAGCATCGACTCGTGCTCGAGTCGCAGATCCAGGGCAGGCAATCCGGCCGGGGTGTATCGCAGGCTACTGAGCTCCGCGATGCTGGCCGTCAGGATGAGCTGGTTGGTGCCGGGGTTCACTCCACGCGCGACGATCAGGCCTGGAATTCGGCCTGCTGGGCCTTGCGGGCGTCTTCACGCTCGACGGTCTTCATCATGGAGGAAGGACCGGTCTCGGCCTTCTTCTTCAGAACCGTCAGGTGACGCAGCACGGCATCGTTGAACTTGAAGGCATGCTCCAGTTCGGCCATCACGGCCTGGTCAGCCTCGATGTTCAGGCACAGGTAGTGGGCCTTGGCCAGCTTGTTGATCATGTAGACCATCTGGCGACGGCCCCAGTCTTCAACGCGGTGGATCTTGCCACCGCCGGCGGTGATCATGCCCTTGTAGCGCTCGAGCATGGCGGGGACCTGCTCGCTCTGATCCGGATGGATCATCAGGACGATTTCGTAATGACGCATTGAGACTCCTTGTGGCTCGCCGCCGCTTGGCACAAAGGCTCCGCGGCGACATGGGTTACAGCCACCCCCGGCGTCGACTGGGGTGTGGCAAGGTGGGAACCCGGCATTATAGCCCATCCGCCAGCCTCCGGCTGGGGGCAGCCGGCTCAGGCGCGCGGGATCCAGCGCTGCTGGCGGGCCAGGCGCTCGACGTCGGCCCAGTTGCGGCACTGGGCTGCGACCCGGGGCCATACGCGCAGCAGCACCTCGCATTCGGCCAGCGTGTCGGCGGCGGCCTGGTGCCGCACCGCGCATTCGATGCCGAAATGCGCCATCCATTCGTCGAGCGAGCGGGCCCGGACCTGCTCGTGCGTGACGGCACACAGGTGCTCGAGGTCCACCCAGGGATTGGCCGGGGCCCGCTCCAGGTGCAGGCGGCCAAAGCGGTCGATCAGGGCGCGGTCGAAAGCGGCATGAAAGGCCATCAGGGGCGAATTCCCGGCGAACTCGATGAAGGCCTGCAGCGCCAGGGCAGGCGCCACGCCCTCCCGCTGGCGCTGCACCCCGATGCCGTGCAGCAGGATGTTGTCCTTGGCGGCGGTCACCTCCTGCTGCTGCAGCACCACCTCGAAGCTGTCGCCCAGGGCCACCGTCAGGCGCCGGTGCGCCCAGTCGACGTGCAGGCCGATCGCGGCAATGGCCAGCAGGCGGTCCTGGTTCGGGTTGAGCCCGCTGGTCTCCACGTCCAGCATGACCCAGCGGGTCTCGTCGATGCCCTCGCGCCGGCGTCGGGCCAGCCAGTCGGTCCAGCCCATGGCCTACCTCTCGTAATCGAGCTGCAGCCGCTGCTGCAGGTCGCGCGCGACGCGAAACGCCTCCTTGAGGATGCGGCGGTCGATGTCGTTGAGGCTGCCGAGCTCGATGCGGTTGGGCTGCTCCTCGTCCGCGCCGCCCTCGAGCTGGATCTGCAGTCGCAGCATCTGCAGGAATTCGAACCCGCGGACCCAGGCCTCGTACTCGGGCACCGTCGCCCCGAGCACGGGACCGATGGTCTCCAGCCGCTCGCGCGTGCCGGTGGCCGCCACGCCCTGTGCCAGGCTGTACAGCCGGGCCGCATCGACGAAGATGGCCGAGCCCTGGAGCTTGAGGTCCAGCGTACCCTGCTCGTCGGTGGCGATGCCGCCGACCCAGTTCAGCGGCACGCTGCGCGTGAGCGCATTGAGCGCCATCTGCTTGAGAAAGCGCGGCACCTGCTGCACCCGGGCGCCGACGTCGCGCCGCAGCGCCTGGGCCAGCGCCAGGTCGCCGGCCAGCGGGCGGAAATCGAAATAGATGCTGGCATTGAGCAGGTCCTGCGGCGCGCCGTGCTCGATCCATTGCGCGAAGCGTGCCCGCCACTCGCTCAGGGTCAGGCAGCAGGCCGGGTTGCCGGCCATGATGCCGCCCTTGCACAGCGGGTAGCCGCAGGCGTCCAGGGCCTGGTTGACGTCCTGGGCGAAGGCCAGCACGGCCTGGCGCTGCGCCCCGGAGATGTCGTCGGGCAGGATCAGCGCATTGTCCTGGTCGGTGGCGATGGTCTGCTCGCTGCGCCCTTCCGAACCCAGCGCCAGCCAGCACAGGCGCGCGAGCTCAATGCCGTGCTCGCCAGCCTTGAGGTCGAGCAGGCGCTCGGTCAGCACGTCGTTGAGGTGACTGATCAGCGCGGTCAGCTGTCGTGCCTGCACGCCCTGGCTGAGCAGGCTGCGGGCGAAACGGCGGATGTCCTGCGCCACGAGCTTGAGCGTGTCCACGTCGGGCGCGTTGCGGATCGAGGTGCTCACGTGCTTGAGACTCAGTCGCTGCATGGCAAAGAGGTCCCGCTCGGAGACGATGCCGACGACCACGCCCTCGCGCGTGATGGGCACATGGCGTATGCCGTGCCGGCTCATCAGCAGCGCCGCATCCTCGGCCGTGTGCTCGTGGGAGAGATGGTGCACAGGCGCGACCATGACATCGCCGATCGGTGTCTCCAGCGGCACGGCCTGCAGCGTCACCCGCCCCAGGATGTCGTCGCGCGAGAGGATGCCCAGCGGCTCGCCACGCTCGCTGGTCACCAGCATGGAGCCGATGCGGCGCTGGTGCATCTCGGTCAGGGCCTCGCGCAGGGGCGTCTGGGGCCGGCAGCAGACCGGTGCGCGCGGCGCCAGTTCGCCCAGCGGGGTCTCCAGCGACTGCTCGGCCAGGGTCTGGGAGGAATAGGCCACCTGCAGCGCCTGGCGCGAGAGCTCGAGAAAGCGCAGCACGCGCCGGTTGAGGAAGTCGGCAAAGGGGCTGCTGCGCTGGGCCAGCGCCTGCATGTGCTCGCCGGGCAGGCCCAGCACGAAGGTGTCGGCCTGGGCCTCGTAGGTCGCCGTCACGGCGCGCCGGGCGAGGGCCGCACTGATGGGGAACAGGTCGCCGGCCTCGTACTGGAAGGCACCGCCCGAGAGGTCGGCCAGTCCGCTCTTGCCGCTGACGGCCCCCTGGCGGATGAAGAAGAGTTGCGTGACCGCCCCGCTGTCGGGCTCGAGCAGCACCTCGCCGGGCGCGAAATACTGCTGCTCGGCATGGGCGAGAAAGAAGTCGAGGTCGGCGGCGGCCATCTCGGCGAACGGCGTGTAGCGGGCCAGTTCCTGGCGCAGGTTGGCCATCAGACTCGACGAGGGACTGGCGCCCTGTGCATGTGCAGCGGGTGCGGTGGCGGCTTGCGTCATCCTGGAATTCCTGCCTTGAAACGTAGTGCGAGCTTAGCGCAAGCCCATGAAAAAAGGCCCGGCAATTTGCATTGCCGGGCCTGTTGTCTGATCTGGATCAGATCAGCGCGGGGTCGCCATCAGGCGCTCTTGAGGTTCGGGTAGCGCACGTGGTCCACCAGGTCCTGGATCTTCTTGCTCGGGGCAGGCGTCACCAGGCTGACCAGGATGATCACGGCAAAACCGATCGGCACGCCGAACAGGCCGGCCGAGATCGGCTGGATGTCCCACCACAGCTGCACCGGCGAGGTCACGCCGAACACGCCACGCAGCCAGGGCTGGGTGGTGACCATGTAGTAGAAGGTCGTGCCCAGGCCGGCGATCATGCCCAGCGAGGCGGCGATGCCGGTGGCGCGCTTCCAGAAGATGCCCAGCACGAGCACCGGGAAGAACGCGGCGGCAGCGAAGGAGAACGCGGCAGAGACCAGGAACAGGATGTCGGCCGGCTTCTGTGCCGCCACGTAGGCAGCCATCAGGGCCACGACCAGCAGCAGGACCTTGGAGATGGTCACGCGGCGGGCGGTCGAGGCGTTCGGGTCGATCATCTTGTAGTACAGGTCGTGCGACAGCGCGTTGGCGATGGTCAGCAGCAGGCCGTCAGCGGTCGACAGCGCAGCAGCCAGGCCGCCGGCAGCCACCAGGCCCGAGATCACGTACGGCAGGCCACCGATGGCGGGCGCCGCCAGCACGATGATGTCACCGCCGATGCTCATCTCGTTGAGCTGCAGGATGTTGTCCTTGTTGACGTCCACCACGGACAGCAGGCCCGGGTCAACGCGGTTCCAGGCAGCGATCCACTCCGGCAGCTGGTCGAACGGGGTTCCAATGAGCACCGTGAAGACCTCGTACTTCACCAGCACGGCCAGGGCCGGGGCGGTGAAATACAGCAGGAAGATGAAGAACAGCGACCAGGTCACGGACTGGCGGGCTTCCTTCACGCTCGGCACGGTGTAGTAGCGCATCAGGATGTGCGGCAGCGCGGCGGTACCGACCATCAGGCAGAAGATCAGCGCCAGGAAGTTGCGACGCGAGACGTCGTAGGCCTTCTGGGCGGCGGCATCGCCATTCGGGTCGCCCGCGAACTGCTGGGCGTGGGCCGGCATGTTGTTCAGCGGCTTGGACTTGGCGTCGGCAGCGGCCTTGGCGGCCGTCCAGGCCTTCTTGGCAGCCTCGGCGTCCTTGGGCAGGGCGGCCAGCGCCTTCTCGGCGGCGACGATGTCGGCACCCGGGGCGTTGGCGGCCTTCAGCTCGGCCAGCTTGGCCTCGGCGGCGGCCTTGTCGGCGGCCAGCGCGGCGGCGGGATCCTTGAGCTTCTCGGCCAGGGTGGCGGAGCGCTGCTTGAAGATCTCGCGCACTTCGAGTTCCTTCGGATCGTTGGTCAGGCGCTTCTCGGCTGCCGTGACCTTCTCCAGCTGGTAGCCGTAGATGGCCTGGGGCACGGGCACGCTGGTCTGCTTCACGGACATCCACACCACCGGGATCATGTAGGCCACGATCAGGATGATGTACTGCGCCACCTGGGTCCAGGTCACGGCGCGCATGCCGCCGAGGAAGGAACACACCAGGATGCCGCCCAGGCCCAGGAAGATCCCGATCTCGAAGGCCACGCCGGTCAGGCGGGCGGTGATCAGGCCCACGCCGTAGATCTGTGCCACCACGTAGGTGAAGGAGCACAGGATGGCCGCGGCAATACCCAGGAAACGCGGCAGGTGGCCGCCGTAGCGCTCACCCAGGAAGTCCGGCACGGTGAACTGGCCGAACTTGCGCATGTAGGGCGCGAGGAACAGCGCCACCAGGCAGTAGCCGCCGGTCCAGCCCATGATGAAGGCCAGGCCGCCGTAGCCGGTGAGGTACAGGGTACCGGCCATGCCGATGAACGAAGCGGCCGACATCCAGTCGGCGCCCGTGGCCATGCCGTTGTAGACGGCCGGCACGCGGCGACCCGCCACGTAGTACTCGGCCGCGTCGGTGGTGCGGCTCATGATGCCGATGCCGGCATAGAGGCCGATGGTGGCAATCAGGAAGATGAAGCCGATCCACTCGCGCGGCAGGCCCAGCTGCTCGAGGATGGCCAGGGCCACCACGAAGATGAAGAACCCGCCCGTGTACCACTTGTACACCTTGTTCAGGTTCTGCTTGAACGCCTTGTTGGCAGCCGCGTTCGACGTGCCAGTCGCGTCAGATCCGAATAGTCCAGCCATGGCTTACTCCTCGCTTTCCTGGACACCGTGCTCGATGTCCAGCTTGTTCATGTAGTACGCGTAGTAACCAATGATCACGACGTATACGACCAGGGCCCCCTGCGCGCCCACCCAGAAACTGAATGGCCAGCCGAAGAACTTGAAGCTCAGTTCGCGGGCGAAAAAGCTCACCACGAACGTCACAACGAACCATATCGCCAGCAGGATTGCCGTGATATTGAGGTTCTTTCGCCAGTAACGGCGATGGCTATCGGTCAACTCCATGTTTGCCATGTTCACCTACCTCCAACAATAAAGCCCTTGCGGGCGCTTCGCGATCACCACTCGTCTCCACGTGGCCTGCAGGCCGGATCGCGTCTTATCAAACTGGCCCGGATTCGCACCCTGGCCCTGAACTCAAGTACCCGCTCAGCTGGTTGACGCCGACGGACTGGCAAGCAGACCCGTCTCGCGTTCCAGCTGGGCGGCCACTTTCGGCTCGAAGCCCTTGAGGTGGCGAATGATCTTCACCGCCTCTTCGGGCTCCTGCCGATCGACATGAACCCGCGCCAGCTGATACCAGCCGAACGGGCTCATGGGCTGCAGTTCCGTATTCTTCTTCAGGGCCGCCACCGCTTCGTCGAAGCGGCGGGCCTGGATGAGGACAAGCGCCAGGCCGTACCAGGCGCGGTCCATCTTGGGATCGATCTCGAGGACGCGGCGGAAGGCCGCCTCGGCACGCTCGTGCTGGCCGCTCTCCTCCAGCATGTAGCCCAGGTTGAACCAGGCCGCGAGCTTGTCGCCGTGTCGCGCCACGAGTTGCTCCTGGGCCGCCAGGGCCTCGGCCTTGCGGCCGAGCTGGGCCAGCACATGGGCCCGGCTGGCGAGAGCATAGTGGTCGCCGTCGCGCAGTTGCAGCATCTGCTCGAAGCGGTCCAGGGCGGCGGCCTTCTGGTTGAACACCAGCAGGGCAATGGCCTGCAGCTTGAGGAAGAAATAGCCGAGGGTGGCGTTCATTTGCACAGCTCCACGCCGATCTCGAGACAGGTCCTGATGCGGTAGAGGGTCGCGGCCAGCCAGACAAAGAACAGCAGCAGGAAGGCCACCAGCGGCACATGGCGGTCGAGCACGACCTTGGGCGAAAGGATGCGGGCGATGGCTACGAAGGGACGGCCGATGATCTGCAGGATCTGATAGAAGAGGTTCTGATCCTTCCTGGCACCGGCCAGCAGGCCCAGGACCCACTGGCCCAGCAGGGCCAGGAGCGCGATCTCGGCGATCAGTTTGATGACGTTGGCGGCAGCGAGCATGGAAACCTGTCAATGCGGATGGGTGGATTGTGATTTCGGCACTTACGAAGTTCTTACAAAACCCCTTGAAAAGGGCCCACCCAAGGGTCTGACCCTGTCAGGGTTTTCCCTTGGTCGAATGAAAAACGGGCCGCCTCCATGCGGAGACGGCCCGTCAGGCCCTCTTGTGCTGATGCGTCGCCAACGCAGGCTGATGGATCAGCGGGCCAGCTTCTGCCAGGTCTCGACCACGGAATCCGGGTTCAGCGACAGCGACGTGATGCCTTTTTCCACCAGCCACTTGGCGAAGTCCGGGTGGTCGCTGGGGCCCTGGCCACAGATGCCGACGTACTTGTTCTGCTTGCGGCAGGCCACGATGGCGCGCTCGACCATGGCCTCCACGGCCGGATCACGCTCGTCGAAATCGGCGGCCAGCAGCTCCATGCCGGAGTCGCGGTCCAGGCCCAGGGTGAGCTGGGTCAGGTCGTTGGAGCCGATGGAGAAACCGTCGAAGAACTCGAGGAACTGGTCGGCCAGGATGGCGTTGCTCGGCACCTCGCACATCATGACGATCTTCAGGCCGTTCTCGCCGCGCTTCAAGCCATGCTTGCCCAGCAGGTCGATCACCTTCTTCGCCTGGCCCAGGGTGCGAACGAAGGGCACCATGAGTTCGACGTTGCTCAGGCCCATCTCGTCGCGCACGCGCTTCATGGCCTCGCACTCCATGGCGAAAGCCCCGGCGAAGTCGGCGCTCAGGTAGCGTGCGGCACCGCGGAAGCCCAGCATGGGGTTCTCTTCCTCGGGCTCGTAGCGGCTGCCGCCGATCAGCTTGCGGTACTCGTTGCTCTTGAAGTCCGACAGGCGCACGATGACCGGCTTGGGCCAGAAGGCGGCGGCAATCGTCGCCACGCCTTCGGCCACCTTGTCCACGTAGAAGGCGCGCGGTGAGACGTGGCCGCGGGCCACGGACTCGACCGCCTTCTTCAGGTCGGCATCGATGTTCGGATAGTCCAGGATGGCCTTGGGGTGCACGCCGATGTTGTTGTTGATGATGAACTCCAGGCGCGCCAGGCCCACGCCATGGTTGGGCAGCTGGGCGAAGTCGAAGGCCAGCTGCGGGTTGCCGATGTTCATGGTGATCTTGACGTCGATCTCGGGCATGGTGCCGCGCTGGACTTCGGTCACCTCCATCTCGAGCAGGCCGTCGTAGATGCGGCCGGTGTCACCCTCGGCGCAGCTGACCGTCACCAGCGTGCCGTCCTTGAGCGTCTCGGTGGCGTCCCCGCAGCCGACGACGGCCGGGATGCCCAGCTCGCGCGCGATGATGGCGGCGTGGCAGGTACGGCCACCGCGGTTGGTGACGATGGCGGAAGCGCGCTTCATCACCGGTTCCCAGTTGGGGTCGGTCATGTCGGTGACCAGCACGTCGCCGGGCTGGACCTTGTCCATCTCGCTGATGTTGTGCACGATGCGCACCGGACCGGTGCCGATCTTCTGGCCGATGGCACGGCCTTCGGCCAGCACCGCGCTCTGGCCCTTGAGCTTGTAGCGCATCTCGGCCGTATTGCCGGCCTGGCTCTTCACGGTCTCGGGGCGGGCCTGCAGGATGTAGAGCTGGCCGTCGCTGCCGTCCTTGCCCCACTCGATGTCCATGGGGCGGCCGTAGTGCTGCTCGATCACCAGGGCGTACTTCGCCAGCTGCTCGACGTCGGCATCCGTCAGCGAGTAGCGGTTGCGCTGCTCGGTGGGCACGTCGATGGTCTTGACCAGCTTGCCGCCGGCCTTCTTCTCCTCGGGGGTGGAGAAGACCATCTGGATCAGCTTGGAGCCCAGGTTGCGACGTACCACGGCCTTCTTGCCGGCTTTCAGCATGGGCTTGTGCACGTAGAACTCGTCGGGGTTCACGGCGCCCTGCACCACCGTCTCGCCCAGGCCGTAGCTGGAGGTGATGAAGACCACGTCCTCGAAACCGGACTCGGTGTCGATGGTGAACATCACGCCGGCGGCGCCCAGGTCCGAGCGCACCATGCGCTGCACGCCGGCCGAGAGGGCCACGTCGGCGTGGGCAAAGCCCTTGTGCACGCGGTAGCTGATGGCGCGGTCGTTGTAGAGGGAGGCAAAGACTTCCTTCATCTTGTGCAGCACTTCCTCGATGCCGTGCACGTTCAGGAAGGTCTCCTGCTGGCCGGCGAAGGAGGCGTCGGGCAGGTCTTCGGCCGTGGCCGAGGAACGCACCGCGAACGTGGCTTGCGCGTTGCCGGCGGACAGCTTGGCGAACTCGTCGCGGATGGCCTGCTCCAGGTCGGCCGGGAAGGGCTGGGCCTCGACCATGGCGCGGATCTCGGCGCCGACCGTGGCCAGGGCCCGCACGTCCTCGGTGTCCAGGGCGTCGAGCTTGGCGTTGATGCGGTCGGCCAGACCGCCAGATTTCAGGAACTCGCGAAAGGCGTGCGCGGTGGTGGCGAAGCCCGTGGGCACGCGCACGCCCTGGGGCAGCTGCGAGATCATTTCGCCGAGGCTGGCGTTCTTGCCGCCAACCGCCTCGACGTCGGTCATCCTCAGGTTCTCAAACGGAACGACCAGGGCGGTCGCGCTGAAAAGTGCAGACATGGGAAAGCTCCAGAGTTTAAAAACCGTTGCGCGCCGGAAGCCAGTACGCCACGCGGGGTGCTGGCCGCGCCCATGCCTGCAGCCAGCCTTTGCTCTTGTTCTGGTGGGGCGGTGCGATGCATGGAAGAATCGGGGAGGAATTGCGAAGATTTTATTCCGCGGGCGCAGAAACCATGACTTTTTTGCATGTAACTCGATAACAATTTGTATTGATCACCCCTGTCACCATGCCCAATCGCACTGTCTTCTTCATTTCCGATGGCACCGGCATCACGGCCGAGACCTTCGGCAACGCCATCCTTGCCCAGTTCGACGTGCAGTTGCACCATGTGCGCCTGCCCTTCATCGACACCGTGGACAAGGCGCACCAGGCGGTGCGCCAGATCAACCATACGGCCGAGGTCGAGGGCAAGCGCCCCATCGTCTTCACCACCCTGGCCAACGAGGAAGTGCACCGCATCATCACCGAGGGCTGCCGCGGCATGCTGCTCGACATGTTCGGCACCTTCGTCAACCCGCTGGAAGACGAGCTGGGCATCAAGTCGCACCACCGCATCGGGCGCTTCAGCGACGTGAGCAAGAGCCAGGCCTACCATGACCGCATCGAGGCCATCAACTTCTCGCTGGCGCACGACGATGGCCAGTCGAACAAGGATCTGGCCAGCTCCGACGTGATCCTGGTCGGCGTGAGCCGCAGCGGCAAGACGCCCACGTCCCTGTACCTGGCCATGCAGTACGGCCTGAAAGCCTCCAACTACCCGCTGATCCCGGAGGATTTCGAGCGCCAGCACCTGCCCCCCGCCCTCGCCCCGCACAAGGCCAAGCTCTTCGGCCTGACCATCAACCCCGAGCGCCTGAGCGAGATCCGCAACGAGCGCCGGCCCAACTCCAGGTACGCCTCGCTGGAGAACTGCCGCATGGAAGTGGCGCAGGCCGAGGCCATGATGCGGCGTGCCGGCATCCGCTGGCTGTCGACGACGACCAAGTCGATCGAAGAGATCGCCACCACCATCCTGCAGGAAATCCGGCCCGAGCGGCTGAGCTACTGAGCCCAGGCAGGGCCGAGACCGCCGCGCGGCAGTCGCCGACCGCACGCGTGTGAGGCGCCGCAGCGCCGGCACCGCCGCCTGGGTCGGGACGGGCACAACCCGCAGCCGGTTCCCCGCTATCCCTGGTCTGAGCCCGGAAATCATATTGAATGCGAATGATTTGTATTCGTGTACAATAATTTGCATTCATCCCCCAGCAAGCCATTGCCGGCCCCGCCCAGTGCGGATCACGGTTGTAGCCAGCCAAGAAATCCAAGCAAAAAGGCACTACGACCATGTCCACACCCCATCGATTCCGCAAGAAAGCTGCCCTCACCCGCCCCACACCCCAGCCCCCGAACTCCCGGGCCACAGCCGGCACGCGCCTGCTGCCCCTGGGCGCCATGCTGCTCGCCGGCAGCATGGGCGCCCTGGCCCAGACCCCGGAAGCCGAGGACAGCAGCAAGACCCTGGGGACCGTGGTTGTCAAGGAGCAGGCCGAGGTGCCGCAGAGCAAGAACGACCTGCGCACCACCCGCACGCAGATCGGCAAGGGCGACCAGGAACTGCGCGACATTCCGCAGTCGATCACGGTGATGACGGAGCGCCTGATCGACGACCGCAACCTCGACGACTTCCGCGAGGTGCTCAAGGCCACCGCCGGCGTCACCTTCCAGGCCGGCGAGACCGGCGAGGAGGACGTGCGCCTGCGCGGTTTCTCCCTGGGCCAGGCGGGCGACATCTACACCGACGGGATGCGCGACGGCGCGCTCTACGAGCGCGACACCTTCAACAACGACCGCATCGAGGTGCTCAAGGGCTCGGCCTCCATGCTGTTCGGCAAGGGCTCCACGGGCGGCGTGGTCAACCAGGTCAGCAAGCAGCCCTTCCTGATGACCCAGCACGAGGTGGACTACACGATAGGCTCGGGCGACCTCCAGCGGCTGACGGGCGACTTCAACATCCACACCGGCGAGGACGCCGCCCTGCGCCTCAATGCCATGGTGCACGACGCCGGGAACTGGGGCGCCGAGCAGAAGAAGGTCGGCATCGCGCCCACCTACCGCTGGGGCATCGGCACCCGCGACGAATACTCGGTCGGCCTGTACCACCTCGAGGTGGAAGGCCGCCCGCTCTACAACCACCCGTGGTTCCTGGAGAACGGCCGCATCGTCGAGGCGCTGCCCGCCAAGAATTACTACGGCCTGGCCAATGACCACCTCGACACCCGCGCCACCTACGCCACCCTGTCGCACGTGCACCGCTTCGACCAGGATGCACGGCTGACCACCCGATTGCGCCATGGGCGCTACGAGCGCGACCTGCTGGCCAGCGTGATCCGCTACGCCAGCGGCACGACGCAACAGAACCTGAACGACGCCACCGTCCTCTCGCGGTCGCCCAAGGCCCGTATCGGCGAGAGCGATCTGACGCAGCTCACCAGCGACTATTCGAGCCGCTTCGGCAGACATGACCTGCTCGCCGGCGTGGACCTGTATCAGGAGGACGCCCGGCGCAACAACAACTTCACGACGGGTCTGGCCCCGTCGCCGACCACCACCGTGGGCACGCCCAACGACGGCGCCGTGCGCCCCGACACGCGCGGCGAGGTGCCGTTCAACACCTTCGATGCGCGTGACATCGGCCTGTACGTGCAGGACACGTATGCCGTCACGTCCACCGTCAAGCTGGTCGGCGGCCTGCGCTTCGACCGCTTCACCGCCTCCTACCGCGATGCCACGGGCGCGCGCACAGGCGAACGCAGCGACAACCTGTGGAGCCCGCGTGTGGGAGCGCTCTACCAGCCGAGCGACACGGCCTCCTACTACGTGTCCCTCGGCACCTCGTACAACACTTCGGGCGACAGCTACCAGTTCACGCCGTCGCTCAACGCGGGCTCGGAGCTCGCAGCCAACACCCCGCCGGAGAAGAGCCGCAACCTCGAAGTCGGCGGCAAGTGGGACCTGTTCGGCAAGCGCGCGCTGCTCGGCGTCGCGGCCTTCTACAGCGAGAAGTACAACGAGCGCAACACCGACCCCGACACCGCCGCCACGCAGATGCTGCTGTCGGGCAAGCGGCACGCCGCAGGCATGGAAGTCAACCTCGCGGGCCGCTTCACGCCCAAGTGGGAGATCTTCTTCAACCACACGTGGATTCCCGACGCGAAGATCGACGAGAGCAACGTCGCCCTCAATCCTGCCGGCACCGGCGCCCAGGTCGAGGGTGACCGCCCCGGTCTCACGCCGCGCCACAGCGGCAGCCTGTGGACCACCTACCGCGTGCGCTCCGAGCTGCGCCTGGGGGCCGGCCTCAACTGGCGCGGCGCGCAGAACCCCGAAGGCGCACGGCATGTGCTCGCCAACAGCTTCGTGACGGCCGACGCGATGGCGGAGTACACCGTCAACGAACAATGGTCGGCCAAGCTCAACGTCAGCAACCTGACGGACGAGCTGTACGCCGATTCCCTCTACCGCGGCTTCTACGCGCCTGGCGCCCCGCGCCGCGTGGAGCTGACCGTCAAGACCCTGTTCTGAGCCCACCCCATGCTGCTGCACCTCAAAAACATCCTCACTGCCGACGAACTCGCCACCGCCCGCGCGCTGCTGGGACCCGAGGCGCCGTGGATCGACGGGCGCAGCAGCGCGGGCGGCCAGGCGGCCGCTCGCAAGAACAACGAACAGCTGGCCCAGGACAGCGAGGTCTCGCACCGGCTGCAGGCCCTGGTGCTGGCGGCCGTGCAGCGAGACCCGCTGCTCTTCTCCGCCGCCCTGCCCCGCAAGTTCTTCAACCCGCTGTTCAACCGCTACAGCGGCGCCAGCAACCACTACGGCGCCCACATCGACAACGCCGTGCTGCACTCGCGCAACCCGCCGCAATCGGTGCGCACCGACCTGTCATGCACCCTGTTCCTGGCCGACCCCGGGGACTACGACGGCGGCGAGCTCGTGATCCAGGCGCCGCAGGGCGAGCGCCGCATCAAGCTGCCCGCCGGCGACCTGATCCTCTACCCCGGCACCACCCTGCACCAGGTCACGCCCGTGACCCGCGGTGCCCGCGTGGCCAGCTTCTTCTGGATCGAGAGCATGGTGCGCGGCGCCGACCAGCGCCAGCTGCTGTTCGAGATGGACATGGCCCTGCTCACGCTGCGCACCACCCTGGGCGAGGACGACCCCTCGGTCGTGCAGCTCACCGGCAGCTACCACAACCTGCTGCGCATGTGGGCCACGACATGAACGCGCCGGCGCGCCTCTCACCCCTGCCCGCCCACGTGCTCACGCTGGCCGACCATGAGGCCCACGCCCGCACACGACTGGACGCCAACGCCTGGGCCTATTTCAGCGGCGGTGCCGCCGACGAGCTGACCCTGCGCGCCAACCGCAGCCACTGGGATGGCCTACAACTGCTGCCGCGCGTGCTGCAGCCGGTCGCCGGTGGCCACACCCGCGTGAGCCTGCTGGGACGCACGCTGGCCCACCCCATCCTGCTGGCCCCCGTGGCCTGCCAGCAGCTCGCGCATCCCGATGGCGAGCTGGCCAGCGCCCATGCCGCAGCCGCGCTGGGCGCCGGTCTGGTGCTGAGCACCCAGTCCAGCGTGCCCATGGAAGCCGTGGCCCGGGCCATGCTCGGCGATGCCGCTCGCGGCCCCCTGTGGTTCCAGCTCTACCTGCAGCACGACCGCGGCTACACGCGCAGCCTGGTGCAGCGCGCCGAGGCGGCCGGCTACGAGGCCCTGGTGCTCACGGTGGATGCCCCGACCCACGGCGCACGCGACCGCGAACGCCGGGCGGGTTTCCGCCTGCCCCCCGGGGTGCGTGCGGTCCATCTCGATGGCCTGCCACCGCGCCCGGCGCTGGCACTGGCCGACGGCCAGAGCGCGCTCTTCGACGACCTGTTGCGCCACGCGCCGACCTGGGACGACGTGGCCTGGCTGCAGGGCCAGACCCGCCTGCCCATCCTGCTCAAGGGCGTGCTGCATCCGGCCGATGCGCGCCAGGCCGCCGCCCTCGGGGTGCAGGGCCTCATCGTCTCCAACCACGGCGGCCGCACGCTGGACACCGCCCCGGCCACGGCCGAGGTCTTGCCCGAGATCGTGGCCGCCGTCGAAGGCGCCCTGCCGGTGCTCGTCGATGGCGGCATCCGCCGCGGCACCGACGTGCTCAAGGCCATGGCGCTGGGCGCCAGCGCGGTGCTGGTGGGCCGGCCCGTCGTCTGGGGCCTGGCCAACGCGGGTGCCCGGGGCGTGGCCCATGTGCTGCGCCTCTTGCGTGACGAACTCGAGATCGCGATGGCCCTGTGCGGCTGCCCTACCCTGGACCAGGCTGCGCACACCCTGCGCAGGATCCCTGATACAGGCCGGACGGGAAATAATTTCCAGCCCGTCCGTTAATGCGAATCATTACTGTTTACAATAATGCCATGTCGTTTCCCTTGAATCTGCTGGCCAGCCTGGCCCTCGTCGCGCTGGCCTGTGGCTGGGTCTGCAGGAAATGAGTCGACCCGCCCCGCCGCAGCGCCACGCCACAATATGCGCCTGACCCCGAGTCCTGCTGCCCCGCCCCTCATGAACCGCCGCCTGCTCATCGCCGCCAGCGTCGTGCTGCTGCACGTGGGCGTGCTCTGGGCGCTGCAAAGCGGCCTGATGCGACGCGCGGTGGAGGTGATCGTGCCCGGCGAAATCCTCAGCGAGTTCATCACCCCGCCGGCGCCGCCAGCCGCGCAGCCGCAAACCGCCCCCCCTGCACCCAAGCCTGCGGTACAGGCGCCAAAGCCCAGGCCGCAGCCGACCCCGGCGCTGCCGCAGCCCACGCCCGGCCCCGAGCCGGCGCCGGTCGTGACCGACGCCGCGCCCGTGCAGGCCACGGCGGCGCCGGCCGCCATCGAGGCCAGCCGGGTGGCCGAGACCACGGCCGCCCCGCCCGCCCCGGCGCGCGTGGAGCTGCCCTCGAGCGACGCGGCCTACCTGAACAACCCCAAGCCGGCCTACCCGGCATTGAGCAAGCGTCTGGGCGAGCAGGGCAAGGTGGTGGTGCGCGTGCTCATCGGCACCGATGGCCGCGCCCAGCAGGCCGAGATCCGGACCTCCAGCGGCTATGACCGCCTGGACCAGGCGGCGCTGGCCACCGTGCGCCAGTGGCGCTATGTGCCGGGCACGCGCAACGGCGTGCCCGAGGCGATGTGGTTCAACGTCCCGATCAATTTCGTCCTCGAATAATTTTCTGACTCACGGAGCTCGTCCTATGGAATCGCAATTCGGCCTCATGAACGTCTGGGCCCAGGGAGACTGGGTGACGCGCGGCGTCGCCCTGCTGCTGCTGGGCATGTCGCTCGCCTCGTGGATGGTGATCGTGCTCAAGGCGCTGGACATCGTGCGCTACAAGAAGCTCGCGCGCCAGTCCGAGACCTTCTGGCACAGCGCGGACTTCGCCGAGGGCCTGAACCGCCTGGGCCCGCCGCAGGACAACCCCTTCCGCGAACTGGCCGAGGAAGGCCGCGAGGCCGTGGCCCACCACCGCAACACCAAAGCCCATCTGCACGACAGCCTGGACGTGAGCGACTGGGTCACGCGCTGCCTGCGCAACAGCATCGACCACGCCACCGCACGGCTGCAGGGCGGCCTGGCCATCCTGGCCTCGGTCGGCTCGACCGCCCCCTTCGTCGGGCTCTTCGGCACCGTCTGGGGCATCTACCACGCGCTGCTGAGCATCGGCCTGGCCGGCCAGGCCACCATCGACAAGGTGGCGGGCCCGATCGGCGAGGCGCTGATCATGACGGCGCTGGGCCTGGCGGTGGCCATCCCCGCGGTGCTGGGCTACAACGCGCTGGTGCGCGGCAACAAGGCCATCCTGGGCACGCTCAACAGCTTCGCCCACGACCTGCACGCCTACTTCGTCACCGGCGCGCGCGTCGGCGGCGGCGAGGCCAAGGTCGTGCCCATGAAGAAGGCCTGACGCCATGGCCTTCGGAACGCAAGACGACACCGACGAGGTGATGAACGAGATCAACATGACGCCGCTGGTCGACGTCATGCTGGTGCTGCTCATCATCTTCATCATCACCGTGCCCGTCATGAAGCACTCGGTCAACGTGGACCTGCCGCAGGCCTCGAGCCAGCGCGAGGAGGTCAGGCCCGAGACCGTGCGCCTGTCGGTCGATGCCGCCGGCGCCTACTACCTCAACGGCAGCCCCGTGAGCGACGAGGCCCTGCCTGCCCTGCTGCAGGCCGAGGGCGCGCGCCAGCCCCAGCCCGACCTGCACATCCGCGGCGACAAGGCCGTGCGCTACGAACGCGTGGCCATGGCCATGGCCATGGCCCAGCAGGCGGGCCTGCGCAAGATCGGCTTCATCACCGAGCCGCAGCGCTGAGGCCGCACCGTGGAAACTCCCCCCCGTCCGCTGGCCGCGGTCCCCACGACGGCGCCGGCCCACCGCGCAACGACGCCCGCCGCCGAGCCGCCGCCGCTGGACAGCACCCAGCTGCTGCAAGGCTGCCGCACCGTGACCATCCGCCACAACGGCGAGTGCTACCGCCTGCAGGCCACGCGCCAGGGCAAGCTGATCCTGACCAAATGAAACAGGGGCCCGAGGGCCCCTGCACTCTGACGGCTGCTCTGCGCCGCTTACAGGCCGATGGCAGCGATGCCGGCACGTGCGATCTGGGCGTCCTCGACCGACTTCACGCCGCTCACGCCCACGGCGCCCAGGCACTGGCCGTCCTTCATGATCGGCACACCGCCTTCGAGCAGGCCGTCCAGGCCCGGGGCGCTGAGGAAGGAAACCCGCCCGCCGTTGATCATCTCTTCATAGATGCGGCTCTCGCGGCGGCCCAGCGCCGCGGTGCGGGCCTTGGCCGGGGCGATCTGGGCCGAGATCGGGGCGGCACCGTCGAGGCGCTGCAGCCACAGCAGGTGGCCGCCGTCGTCGACGATGGAGATGCTCACGGCCCATTTGTTCTTCAGGGCCTCGGCCTCGGCGGCGGCGGCGATGGCCTTGAGGTCGGCGAGTTCGAGCGTGGATTTGGTCTGCATGGTCTGGGTCCGGGAAAGTGACAAACCCGCAAGCATACCGTCTCCCCGTGGCCGCCTCCAGGGGAGGGGACGCCACGCCGCCAACCGTACCCGCCGTGCGGAATTGCACACCGGAACTGGAACTGTGCCCGCAACGCCCTAGAATGTTTCCACCTGCCCGTTTCAGTGGCAGTTTGAGTAGGAGATTCACGACCATGAACGAACAAGCAACCCTCGAGCGATCCGGCCGCTTCGGCTACGCCCTGAGCCAGGCCGAGCGCAACAAAGTCCTGCGCAACACCTACTGGCTGCTGGCGCTGAGCCTGCTGCCGACCGTGCTGGGCGCCTGGATCGGCGTGGCCACCGGCATCACCGCGTCCCTGACCGGCTTTGTCGGCCTGCTCGTCTTCCTCGGCGGCGCCTTCGGCTTCATCTACGCCATCGAGAAGACCAAGAACTCCGCCGCCGGCGTGCCCGTGCTGCTGGGCTTCACCTTCTTCATGGGCCTGATGCTCTCGCGCCTGATCGCCGTGGTGCTGGGCTTCCAGAACGGCGCCGACCTGGTGATGACCGCCTTCGCGGGCACGGCCGGCGTGTTCTTCGTCATGGCCAGCCTGGCCACGGTCATCAAGCGCGACCTCTCGGGCATGGGCAAGTGGCTGATGGTTGGCGCCATCGTGCTGCTCGTCGGCGGCATCATCAATGTCTTTGTCGGCTCGAGCACCGGCATGATCGTGATCTCCATGCTGGCCATCGGCATCTTCAGCGCCTTCATGCTCTACGACATCAAGCGCATCATCGACGGCGGCGAGACCAACTACATCAGCGCCACGCTGGCCCTGTACCTGAGCGTCATCAACGTGTTCCAGAGCCTGCTGGCCCTGCTGGGCATCTTCGGCGGCGAGCGCGAGTAAGAGCCCGTACCACAACCACGAAAAAGGCCCTGCGGGGCTTTTTTCGTTGGCGCTGACGAATACCGCTCAACTGCAGCCGCGCCCTGCCGATAAACTTCTGGAAGTCCCCGGACTTTTCCACTCCACCTGCACGCCATGCGACTGCTGCTCATCGTCACCTCCGCCCTGCTGCTGACCGCCTGCGACATCCCCGGTCTCGGCCCCGACCCCCGCATCGCCCAGCGCGAGGCGGACGCCCGGGCCATCGGTGGTGCCTGCCGCTACGGCCTGCGCAGCATCGAGGACTGCTACCGGCTCAACGAGAAGGCGTCCAAGACCGCCATCTTCGATGGCTGGAAGGAGATGGACGAGTACATGCGCGAGAACAAGCTCGAGGGTCAGCGCACCACCGTCGGCGAAGAACCGGCCGCGCCCGCGCGGCCCGTGCCCAGGGCGCCAGCCGCCGACAAGCCCAAGGCGGCCGACAAGCCCGCGGACAAGGAAGCGGCCGCGCAGGACAAGCGCTGAGGGGAGCGCCCGGCCCGGGCGGGCCTCAGGCCTCGCGCTCGAAGACGGCCATGCTCTCCACGTGGGCCGTGTGCGGGAACATGTTCACCACCCCTGCCGCCGTGCAGCGGTAGCCCGCCTGGTGCACCAGCAGGCCAGCATCGCGCGCCAGCGTGGCCGGATTGCAGCTCACGTAGACGATGCGTCGCGGCGGCGTCCAGCCCTGCGCCCCGGGCGTGGCCGGATGGCCGGCCGGATCGATCCGCTGCTGGTGCAGGTCGGCCAGCGTCTTGGCCAGCGCAAACGCACCTTCGCGCGGCGGATCGACCAGCCACTTGTCGGCCACGCCGTCCTGGATCAGCAGCTCGGGTGTCATCTCGAACAGGTTACGCGCCACGAAAGCGGTGGGCGCCAGCGCCTGCGCGGCCGGCCGGGCCGCCTGGTTGCGCCGCCAGTTGTCGCGCGAGCGCGCCACCAGCACCTCGCTGCCCTCGATGCCCAGCACCTCGCGCGCCTGGGTGGCGATGGGCAGGGTGAAATTGCCCAGGCCGCAGAACCAGTCGATCACGCGCTCGTCGCGGCGCGCGTCGAGCAGGCGCAGCGCGCGCGAGACCAGCACACGGTTGATGTGCGGGTTGACCTGGGTGAAGTCGGTCGGCTTGAACGGCATGGTGATGCCGAACTCCGGTAGCGCATAGTCCAGCTGCAGCGCGTCGGCGGTGTCGTCCAGCAGGTGAACCGTGTCCGGCCCCTTGGGCTGCAGCCACCACTGCACGCCAGCATGTTCCTGCGCAAAGGCACGCAGCTTCGCCAGGTCCGCCGCGCTCAGCGGCTCCAGGTGCCGCAGCACCAGCGCCGTCACCGCATCGCCGCAGGCCAGCTCGATCTGGGGACAGGTCTCGATCGCCTCCAGCGAGCCGATCAGCGCGCGCAGCGGCATCAGCATGGCGCTCACGTGGGGGGGCAGCACCGGACAGACTTCCATGTCGGCCACGTAGCGGCTCTTGCGCTCGTGAAAGCCCACCAGCACCGTGCCCTTCTTGCGCACATGCCGCACCGACAGGCGGGCGCGGTAGCGGTAGCCCCAGGCCGGTCCCTCGATCGGGCGCAGCACGGTCTCGGCGCGCACCTTGCCCAGGTGCCAGAGGTTGTCCTCCAGCACGCGTTGCTTGACCGCCACCTGCGCCGCGGGGTGCAGGTGCTGCATCTTGCAGCCCCCGCAGGCACCGGCATGCAGGCCGAAGTGCGGGCAGCCGGGCTGCACGCGCTGGGAGGACTCGTGGTGGATGGCCGTGACGGTGCCGGCCTCCCAGTTGTTCTTCCTGCGGTGGACACTGGCGCTGACGACCTCGAAGGGCAGCGCCCCCTCGACGAACACCACCTTGCCGTCGCCCCGGTGGGCGATGCCCTGGGCCTCGATGTCGAGCGACTCGATGACGAGCCCTTCCGGCGGAATATGTGCGTTTTCCCTAATTTCTTCAGTCATGGATCTATTGTCCCCGAGGTTAGACTGTGCCCGCCGCCAACTCCGGTTCCCCCATGGGTATGCAATCTGCTGATACAGCTGGCCTGAAGACGATGCACGCACCTGCGTTTGCCCTGCGCCTGCTCGGCGCCAGTGCGGTGTATGCGGCACTGGGTTGGCTGGCCCTGAACCATTTCTCCCTCGACGGCGTGGTGGGCATCTTCTGGCCGGCCAGCGGCTGGGCCCTGGCGATGCTGCTGCTGGGCGGGCGAGGCTACGCCTGGAGCGTGGCCCTGGGCGCCCTGCTCGCCGTGCTGCTCAACCGGGCGCCGCTGCCCGTGGCCCTGATCGCCAGCCTGGGCGCCACGGGCTCGGCCCTGCTCGGGCACTGGCTGCTGACCCGCAGGTCGGTGCGCTTCGACCCCGCCTTCGTGCAGCTGCGCGACTACGGAATGCTCATCCTGCTGGCGGCCCTGCTGGCGTCCAGCCTGAGCGCCATCGCCGGCATCGGCAGCGCCGTTTTCTTCGACTTCTTGCCGGCGCAGGACGTGGTGTCCCGGCTGTTCCACTGGTGGGCCGGGGACGCCATGGGCATCATGCTGGTCACGCCGCTGGTGCTGGTGCTGGCGCGTCCCGGGACGCGTCAGTCCCTGCGCCAGCGCTGGCCTGAACTGCTGGCCATCCTCGCCCTGGGCACGCTGATCGGCCAGATGGTCTTCCTCGAATGGCTGCCGGAGCTGCTGCCGCAGCTGCCGCGCCGCGGCTACTGGTTCTTTCCCCTGATCCTGTGGGCCGCGGTCCGGCTCGGGCCGCCGGGCGTGCTGCCGCTGCTGGGCATCACGGCCATGCAGGCCATGCTCGCGGTGCACGCCAACACCGGTTTCTTCGCCATGGCCTCGGGCGAGATCCGGCTGCTCGACAGCTGGCTGTTCCTGGCGACCCTGATCCTGGCCGGCATGACGCTGGCCGTGTATTTCGAGGCGCGCCGCCGCACCGACGCGGACCTGCGCATCGCTGCCAGCGCCTTCCAGTGCCAGGAGGGCATGATCATCACCGATGCCGAGCTGCGCATCCTGCGCACCAACCACAGCTTCTCGCGCATCATGGGCTACAGCAACGAGGAGGTGGTGGGCCAGAAGACGACCTTCATGCGCTCGGACCGCCATCCCGACAGCTACTACGAGAACGCCTGGCGCACGGCGCGCGAACAGGGCATGTGGGCTGACGAGGTCTGGCACCGGCGCAAGAACGGCGAGGTCTTTCCACAATGGCTGACCGCCACGGCCGTGAAGGACGAGAGAGGCAACATCACGAACTTCGTCGTCACGCACACCGACATCTCCTACCGCAAGCAGAAGGAAGCCGAGCTGCAGGCCAGCCAGCTGGCCCAGCGCGACGCCCTGGTGCGCGAGGTGCACCACCGCATCAAGAACAACCTGCAGGGCATCTCCGGCCTGCTGCGCCAGTTCGCACAGGCCTATCCGGAAGCCTCGGGCCCGATCAACCAGGCCATCGGCCAGGTGCGCAGCATTGCCGTCATCCACGGCCTGCAGGGGCGGGAGTCCCTGCGCACGGTGCGCCTGTGCGAACTGACGGGCGCGATCGCCGCCGACGTGGCCTCGCTCTGGCAGACCCCGCTGCGCGTGGACATTCCGCCGGCCTGGACACCCTGCGTCGTCGCCGAGAGCGAAGCGGTGCCGCTGGCGCTGGTGCTCAACGAACTCATGCTCAACGCCGTCAAGCACGGCAACGCGCAGGCCGGCGACGTGGAGGTCCGGCTGCGCAAGGGCAGCGAGCCCGACCACATCCAGATCCGCATCAGCAACGTCGGGCCCTGGCGCTCAGCCGCCTCCGGAACGCCCGCAACGCCTGCCACCACCCGAAGCGGCCTGCAGCTGGTCGAGGCGCTGCTGCCGCGCAGCGGCGCCGAGATCCGGCGCGAGCAGGAAGGCGGCTGGGTGCACGTGCACCTGCTGCTGGCGCCGCCGGTCATCCAGCTCGAAACGCGCCTGCCCGCCCAGGAGACCGCATGAAAGCCACACCCGCGGGCCGCGCCCGCCTGCTGCTGGTGGACGACGACCGTCTCGTGCTGTCCACCCTGGCCAACGGGCTGGCCGATGCCGGCTACAGCGTTGCCACCGCCGAATCGGCCGAGGAAGCCGAGATGCTGCTGGCCAGCGGTGCCCACCCTGACCTGGCCGTGCTCGACATCCGCATGTCCGGCGAGGACGGACTGTACCTGGCACGCCGCCTGCGAGAGCTCGACCACATTCCCTTCATGATGCTCAGCGCCTACAGCGAGCAGCGCATGATCGACCAGGCCAGCCGGCTCGGCGCCCTGGGCTACCTGGTCAAGCCGCTGGACACACCCCAGCTCCTGCCGGCCATCGAGGCGGCGCTGTCGCGCGCCGACGAGCTGCAGGGCCTGCGCGAGACGCGGGCCCAGCTCCAGGCCACGCTGGACGGCGAGCGCGACATCAGCGTGGCCATCGGCATCACCATGGTGCAGTACCGACTGCCCCGGCAGCAGGCCTTCGAGCTGCTGCGCAAGTCGGCCCGCAGCCAGCGCCGCCGCCTGGCCGACCTGGCCGCCGAGATCGTGCGCAACTGCGAAACGCTGCACCCTGGCAACACCGGCCATTGACGCCGCACGGAACTGCGTGATAGAACCCGTACATCGCACGGGATCCGCTTTCGCGACCCCTGCATTCGCCCAGACCTGAGGCCCCGACCCTGCCTCGTTGAACCTTTCCGACCCGGCTCCCGAGCCGAGCGGAAAAATCCGGATCCCCTGCCTGCAGGGGCCGCAAGCAACGAGACATGTTCAGCCAGTTCGTCAGCCTCGCCCCAGATCCGCCTTCCCGGCCCGAGCCGCACCCGCGCTATGGCCCCGGGCCTGCGCAGGACGAGGCCACCACCGCCGGCCACCTCATCCAGCAGGCCCTGCGGGTAGCGGACACGCTGTTCCAGACCCAGGTCGCCATCCTCGTCACGGATCCGGGCAACACCATCACCCACGTCAACCAGGCCTTCACCCGCCTGACCGGCTACAGCGCCGAGGAGGTCATCGGCCGCACGCCGTCGATCCTGCAGTCGGGCCGGCACGACCGCAGCTTCTACCGGGGCATGTGGGCCACGCTGCAGCAGCGGCACTTCTGGGAGGGCGAGATCTGGGATCGCCGCAAGGACGGCAGCGTCTACCCCAAGTGGTTGACCATCACCGCCGTCACGGACCCGCAGGGCGCGGTGACGCATTACGTCGGCACCTTCACCGACCTCAGCGAGCACAAGGAGGCCGAGGAGGCGATCTACCGCCTGGCCTTCTACGACCCGCTGACCGGCCTGCCCAACCGCCGCCTGCTCGGCGAACGGCTGCAGACGGCGCTCCTGCATTCCAGACGCAGCGGCCAGCATGGCGCGGTGCTGCTGCTCGACCTGGACAACTTCAAGGACATCAACGACTGCATGGGCCACGAAGCCGGTGACCTGCTGCTCACCGAGGTGGCCCAGCGGCTGCAGCGCTGCGTGCGCCAGAGCGACACCCTGGCGCGCATGGGCGGTGACGAATTCGTGCTCGTGCTCGAGGCCCTGGGCGACGACGCCCAGCAGGCCGGCGAGCATGCCCGCAGCGTGGCCGAGAAGATCCTGCAGCTGGTCAGCCAGCCCTGCCCGCTGCGCGACGGGGAATGCCACACCACCCTGAGCATCGGGATCTGCCTGTATTCGCAGGACGAGAACCGGGCCGAGGACATCCTGATGCGTGCCGACGCGGCGATGTACCAAGCCAAGCGCTCGGGCCGCAATGCGCTGAGCTTCTTCAGCCGCGAGATGCAGGAGCAGCTGCGTGCGCGCATGACGCTCGAATCGGAGCTCTATCCGGCGCTGGAGCAGCAGCAGTTCGAGCTGCACTTCCAGCCGCAGGTCGACCACGCCGGGCGCGTGCTCGGCGCCGAAGTCCTGCTGCGCTGGAACCACCCGCTGCGCGGCATGGTTGCGCCTTGCGACTTCATCCCCCTGGCCGAACGCAGCGGGCTCATCGTGCCCATCGGCGAGTGGGTGCTGCGCGAGGCCTGCCGGCAACTGCAGGCCTGGGCCGGCGATGCCCGCACGTGCCATCTGGAGCTGGCCGTCAACGTCAGCGCCCGTCAGTTCCGGCATCCCGACTTCGTCCACCAGGTCCGCACAGCCGTGCAGCAGCATGCCATCGATCCCACCCGCTTGAAACTGGAGCTGACCGAGAGCCTGGTACTGCACAACGTGAGCGACACGGTGGACAAGATGCGGGCCCTGCGGCAGGAAGGCATCCGCTTCTCGCTCGACGACTTCGGCACCGGCTACTCCTCCCTCGCCCACCTCAAGCAGCTGCCGCTGGATCAGCTCAAGATCGACCAGAGCTTCGTGCAGGACATCGACAGCAGCGTCAGCGATGCCGTCATCGTGCAGACCATCATCGGCATGGCCGGCAACCTAGGGCTCGACGTCATCGCCGAGGGCGTGGAGACCGAGGCCCAGCGCAGCGCGCTGGAGCGCTACGGCTGCGCCAGCTACCAGGGCTACCTGCTGAGCCACCCCCTGCCGCTGGGCGCCTTCGAGCTGCTCCTGGCAGGCCAGGACCGCCCCGATCAGGACTGATCACCCCGCAGCCCACCGATTCCACTCCACCACAGGGACTCACCATGCGCATCAACCTGCCCGTCACGCAACGCGAATACGAGTTTCCGGACGACCTGACCCTCATGTCGACCACCGACACGCACAGCCACATCCAGTACGCCAATGCGGCCTTCGTCGAGGTCAGCGGCTTCCAGCTCGACGAGATCACGGGACAGGCCCACAACCTGGTGCGCCATCCGGACATGCCGCCGCAGGCCTTTGCCGACATGTGGGCCACGCTCAAGGGCGGTGAGTCCTGGTCGGCCCTGGTCAAGAACCGGCGCAAGAACGGCGACCATTACTGGGTCCGCGCCAACGCCACGCCCATGGTGCGCGACGGCCAGCTGGTCGGCTACATGTCGGTGCGCACCAAGCCGGGCCGCGAGGAGGTGGCCGCCGCCGAGCAGCTCTACCGCGACTTCCGCGAGGGCCGCGCGGGCAGCCGCGCCTTCCACAAGGGCATCGTCGTGCGCACCGGCCTGTGGCGCTGGCGCTCGCTCCTTCAGGTCATGCCGGTACGCTGGCGCATCCGCTGTGCCATGCTGGGCCTGGGCGCGGCCAGCGTCCTGGGCGCCGCCTGGCTCGGCCTGTCCGGCACGGCACTCATGGGCCTCGCGGCCGGAACGGGAGCCGCCGCGCTGGCGGCCTGCCTCTGGCTCGAAGGCCAGGTCGCGCGCCCGTTGCAGTCCATCCTGCAGCAGGCGCTGCGCGTGGCCGCGGGCAACCCGGGCGAGAACGTGGCACTGAACCGGGTCGACGAGATCGGCATGCTGCTGCGCGCCATCAACCAGTCGGGGCTGAACCTGCGCTCGCTGGTCGATGACGTGAGCGAGCAGATCACCGGCACGCTCCAGGCCTGCCACGAGATCGCCCGCGGCAACGAGAACCTCAGCGCCCGCGCCGAGCAGACGGCCGCCAACCTGGAGCAGACGGCCTCGTCGATGGAGCAGATGACGGCCACCGTACGTCACAGTGCCGACAACGCGCGCCAGTCGGCGCAGCTGGCCGACTCCGCCAGCGCCGTCGCCGGCCGGGGCGGCCAGGTGATGGGCCAGGTGGTGCACACCATGCAGGACATCACCGCGAGCTCCCGGCGCATCAGCGACATCATCGGCGTGATCGACAGCATCGCCTTCCAGACCAACATCCTGGCACTCAACGCCGCCGTGGAGGCCGCGCGGGCCGGCGAACAGGGCCGCGGCTTTGCCGTGGTGGCCAGCGAGGTGCGCAGTCTGGCCAGCCGTTCGGCCGAGGCGGCCCGGGAGATCAAGGGGCTGATCCAGGCCAGCGTGGACAAGGTCGAGGCTGGTTCGCGGCTGGTGGCCGATGCCGGCGCGACGATGGACGACATCGTGACCCAGGTCCGGCGGGTCGCGGACCTGATCAAGGAGATCAGCGCCGCCACCTCCGAGCAATCCATCGGCATCGGCCAGGTCAGCACGGCCGTGGGCGAACTCGACCGCGTGACGCAGGAGAACGCCGCCCTGGTCGAGGAAAGCGTGGCAGCCGGCGAAAGCGTGCGCCAGCGGGCCGCCCGCCTGGTGCAGGCCGTCAGCGTCTACAAATCGAGTCCGCCGGCCGGACCGGGCACACCGGTGCCGGTCGCCACGTCGGCGCAACAGCGTGTGAGCACACCGCCGGCCGCCCGGCTGGCCCGCGCCTGAGCCGGCAGGGCCTCAGCCCCAGGCCTGCAGGTACTCGGCCCAGTGGGGCTCGTTGGGCGCCAGGGCGCCGAGCGTGGCCTTCACCGTGGCGATCTCCTGCTCGTACTCCTTGTCGAGCAGGCCGCCGCGCATCTTCTGGAAGCGGCAATACAGCAGGTAGGTGTTCATCACATCCGTCTCGCAGTAGCGGCGGATGTCCTCCAGCTTGCCATCAAGGTAGGCACCGTAGACCGCCGAGCCGTCCATGCCCAGCTTGCCGGGAAAGCCGCAGAGCTTGGCCATGGCGTCCAGCGGCGCGTTGTTCTTGGGCTGGTACAGCGCCAGCAGGTCCATCAGGTCCAGATGCCGCATGTGGTAGCGGCTGATGTAGTTGTTCCACTTGAAGTCGCGGTCGTCCTCGCCCTGGTCCCAGTACTTGTCGGCCACCACGCCGTGCTGCAGGCCGCGGTAGTGCAGCACCGGCAGGTCGAAGCCGCCGCCGTTCCAGCTCACCAGCTGCGGCACGTGCTTCTCCAGCGTGTTGAAGAAGGTCTGGATGACCTTGCCCTCGCTGTGGCCGTCACGGTCGACGAAGGAGTGGATGCGCAGGCCCTCGGCGTTGCGGAACACGGCGCTGATGACCAGGATGCGCTGCAGGTGCAGGGGCATGAAGTCGCTCTGCCCCTTTTCCTTGCGTTCCTCGAGCCAGGCCGCGTAGACCTGGGCATCGCTGTGGTCGGCGGGGGCATCGCGCAGGGCGCGCAGGCCGGTGATGTCGGGGATGGATTCGATGTCGAAGACGAGGACTGGTGAGACCATGCCCTGACTTTACCAGTCAGAGCAGGGCTTCGCGCGTGATGCCGCGGCGCGCCAGATGGCGCTTGAGCTTGAACAGGGCCTCGTTCTGCACCTGGCGCACGCGTTCGCGCGTCAGCCCCAGGCGCTGGCTGAGCACGTCCAGCGTCTCGGGCTCGCGGTCGTGCAGGCCGTAGCGGCCTTCGAGCACCTCGCGCTCGCGCGCCGACAGGCTCAGCAGCCAGTCATCGAGCAGGCGCTCGACCTCGTGCGCCTGCGTAATGCCGCTGGGGTCGACCGCCAGCTCGTCCACCACCGTGTCGGCCAGGGTCTGCTCGCTGTCGGCGCGCTCGACGGTGGCGTCGAGCGATTTCGGCGTCTCGGCCAGCGCCAGCAGCTCGGCCACCTCGTGGAGGTCACGCCCCAGGAAATCGGCAACATCCTCGACCCGCACGCCGTCGGGCCGGCGCGCCGCGAAACCGGGGTCGTTCTCGAGTTCGCGGCGCGCCCGCAGCACCTGCTGGAGTTCGCGCACCACGTTGACCGGCAGGCGGATCACCCGGCCCTGCTGCATCAGCGCGCGCTCCACGGCCTGGCGTATCCACCAGGTCGCGTAGGTCGAGAAACGGAAGCCCCGCTCGGGTTCGAATTTCTCGATCGCGTGCATGAGACCGAGGTTGCCCTCCTCGATCAGGTCCGACAGGGGCACGCCACGCCCCAGGTAGAGCTTGGCGATGCTGATCACCAGCCGCAGGTTGTGTTCGATCATGCTCTGGCGGGCCGCAAAGTCGCCGGCACGCGCGCGCATGGCGGTCTCGTATTCCTGCTCGGGAGTGAAGAGCTCGGTGCGGCGCACGTTGCGCAGGTAGGCCGTCAGCGCGTCACCGCCATCGCCGCCCAGCTCGGCCGGGCCGCTGGCCGCAGCGGCCTCCAGGCCGGGCGACGGCGCAGGCAGCCCGTCGGCCTCGCTCACAGCAGGATCATCGCCGTTGAGGTTGCGTTTGCGCATGGCAGCTCCCCCAGGCGATGGACCGCCTAGCGCGGCGGCAGGTACTTCAGCGGGTCGACCGGCTTGCCCTGGCGCCGCACCTCGAAATGCAGCTTGACGCGGTCGGTGTCGCTGCTGCCCATCTCCGCGATCTTCTGCCCCTTCTTCACGTTCTGGTCTTCCTTGACCAGCAGCGCCTGGTTGTGGGCATAGGCCGTGAGGTAGGTGCTGTCGTGCTTGAGGATGATGAGATTGCCGTAGCCGCGCAGGCCGGCACCGACGTAGACCACGCGGCCGTCGGCCGCCGCCAGCACCGGCTCGCCGGCCTTGCCGCCCAGGTCCACGCCCTTGTTCTTCACTTCGTCGAAACCGGCCAGGATGGGACCGGGGACCGGCCAGATCCAGCCCGACCCGTTCGGGGCTGCGGCGGCCGACGCTGGGGCACTGGCCACCGCGACCGAGCCCGCCGGGGCCGGCCTGGCCGCTGCCGTGGAAGCCTGCCCGGGCTGCACACTGGCCGTGGCCATGCTGGCACTGCTGACCGGCCGCGTCACCACGCCGGTGGCCGATGCACTGTCGGGCGCATCGGCCGCGACCGGCTCGTTCGGCGGCATCACGCGCAGGACCTGGCCGACACTGATCTGGTTAGGCTGCTCGAGGTTGTTCCAGGCGGCGATGTCCTTCCAGTTCTGTCCGGTCTCCAGGCCGATGCGGATCAGGGTCTCGCCGGGCTTGACGGTGTAGTAACCGGCCTTGCCGGCATTCTCGAAACCGGGCGGCTGCTTGACGGCCACGGTGTTCGGATCCATCACGGGTCGCGACACCACGCTGCGCCGCTCCTCGACCGGGGCCTGGCTGGGACTGGTGCCGCAGGCCGACAGCAGGATGGCCAGGGCCAGCGTGCCGGCCACCGGCATCGCGGGTCGCCAACTCATGGAAAAAAACATACGTGCTTCCTCTTCATGCGATGCCCGATTTTAGGGGGACAAAGTGAACCGCCTCAAGCAGGCTGCGCTGCAGGCCACGGGCGGTCTTGTCGAGCACCAGCAGGGCCTGCGGACCGCCGGCGCTCGCGGCCACCGGCGCCACGAGCCGTCCACCTACCGCAAGCTGGTCGATCCAGGCCTGCGGCACGGCCTCGCCACCGGCCGCGGCGATGATGCCCGCATAGGGCGCCCCCTTCGGAAAGCCGTGCATGCCGTCGCCGAACAGCAGGTGCACGTTGGGCAGGCGCAGCGGGCGCAGGTTCTCGCGCGCCTTCTCGTGCAGTCCGCGCAGGCGCTCGATGCTGTAGACCTCGCGCACCAGCAGGCTCAGCACGGCCGCCTGGTAGCCGCAGCCGGTGCCGATCTCCAGCACGCGCCCCATGGTCTGGCCGGGTTGCGCGGCATGGCCGGCCAGCAGCAGCTCGGCCATGCGTGCCACCACGTTCGGCTTGGAGATGGTCTGCCCCAGGCCGATGGGCAGGCTGGTGTCCTCGTAGGCCTGCGTGGCCAGCGCGGTATCGACGAAGCGGTGCCGCTCGACGCGCCCCATGGCCTGGAGGACGCGCGCATCGCGGATGCCCTGGGCCGCGAGCTTGTTCACCATGGCCGTGCGCACGGCCTGCGAATCCAGGCCCAGCCCCTGGGGTGCGGGAGGGGGACTGCCGGATGGCAGCCCCGCCCCCGGCCGCGCGGGGGAGGACGACGGCGGGCGCGGCGTCACCGCCGGTGCCGGCCGCGCTACCTCGCCCGGGCGCTCCAGCCGCGCCGGGAAACCGGGGCGCGGGCGCGGGTTCATGCGTGCACCGTGGCAGACAGCTGCGCCATCGACTGGGCCCAGTAGCCCAGCGCCTCGTGGTCGGACAGGTCCACCTTGAGCGGCGTGACCGCAATGTGGCCGTGGGCCGTGGCGTGGAAATCGGTGCCCTCGCTCTCGTCGAGGGCGGGGCCGGCGGCGCCGATCCAGTACATGGTCTCGCCGCGCGGGCTGGTCTGCGTGATCACGGGCTCGGCCGCGTGGCGTCGCCCGAGGCGGCAGACCTTCATGGGCCGGAGCTGCGCCAGCGGCAGGCAGGGTATGTTGACGTTGAGCAGCCAGGGCTTGGCGCCCACCATCTGCTGCGCCAGCATCTGCTGCACCAGGGTGCGCGCGCGCTCGGCGGCGGCGTCCAGGTGCTTCCAGCCCTTCTCGGTCTGCGAGAAGGCGATGGCCGGGATGCCGAAGAGGTAGCCTTCCATGGCCGCGCCCACGGTCCCGGAGTAGATGGTGTCGTCGCCCATGTTGGCACCGTTGTTGATGCCCGAGACCACGAGGTCGGGCCGGTAGCCCAGCAGGCCCGTCAGGGCAATGTGCACGCAGTCCGCCGGGGTCCCGTTGACATAGCGGAAACCGTTGGGCGCTCGGTGCACGTACAGCGGCGAGTGCAGGGTCAGTGCATTGGACTTGGCGCTGTTGTTGTGCTCGGGCGCCACCACCTCGACCTCGGCCACGTCCTTGAGCGCCTCGTACAGCGCCACGATGCCCGGGGCCTGGTAGCCGTCGTCGTTGGAAATCAGGATCTTCATGGTTGCAGGGGCCTCGTGCAGGATTGTAGGTGGCAGGCGTCGCCCGAGGGACATCGGCCGCACCGGCACCGCACGTATCATGCCCGCTGCTCGGAACCGGAGACACAGATGCACGCCTGGCTATGCGAGACCCCCACCGGGGTCGACACCCTGGACTGGAAGGAACTGCCGACCCCGCAACCCGGCCCGGGGCAGGTACTCATTGCGATCAAGGCCGCGAGCCTGAACTTCCCCGACCTGCTGATCGTGCAGAACAAGTACCAGATCAAGCCCCCCCTGCCCTTCGTGCCGGGCGCCGAGTACGCCGGCGTGGTCGAGGCCGTGGGCGAAGGCGTGACGCAGCTGCAGGTAGGTCAGGCCGTGGCCTGCCTGTCGGGCACGGGGGGCTTCGCCACCCACACGCTGGCGCCGGCCGCGCTGTGCCTGCCGCTGCCGCCGGGCTTTCCCTTCGCGGACGCGGCCGCGTTCATCATGACCTACGCCACCTCGCACCATGCGCTGATCGACCGCGGCCAGCTGAAGGCCGGCGAGACCGTGCTGGTGCTGGGCGCGGCCGGCGGCGTGGGCACGGCCGCTATCCAGATCGCCAAGGCCGTGGGCGCGCGCGTGATCGCGGCCGCCTCCAGCGATGCCAAGTGCGCGCTATGCACAAGGATCGGTGCCGACGCGACGATCAACTACACGACGCAGGACTTGCGCGAGCAGCTCAAGGCGCTGACCGGCGGCAAGGGCCCGGACGTGGTCTACGACCCCGTGGGCGGCGAGCTGGCCGAGCCGGCGCTACGCGCCATCGCCTGGCGTGGCCGTTACCTGGTGGTGGGCTTTGCGGCCGGCCCCATCCCGGCCCTGCCGCTGAACCTGCCGCTGCTCAAGGGCGCGTCCATCGTCGGGGTGTTCTGGGGCGAGTTCGCCCGGCGTGAACCGCAGGCCAACGCCGCCATGCTGGCCGCGCTGGCGCAGTGGTACGCCCAGGGCAAGGTCAAGCCGGTGATCGACAGCACCCTGCCCATGGCCGGGCTCAAGGCCGCCTATGCCCGCATGGGCGCACGCGACGTGCTGGGCAAGCTGGTGCTGCTCAACTGAGGCTGCCTGGCGGCACCCAGAAACAGAAATGCCCGCGATCGCGGGCATTTCTGTTGATACGGTGGGGTGGCTGATGGGACTCGAACCCACGACGACAGGAATCACAATCCTGGACTCTACCAACTGAGCTACAGCCACCGCGAAATTGAAATTATATACCGCCGCCGATCAGTCCTGCTCGTCGGCTGCCGGGCGCGGCACCTTGATCTCGGCACGCAGGCGCTGCTCGAGCAGCTTGAAATAGGCCTGCTCTTCGGCCTGGCCCCACCACTGCGCGTACTGGGCCCGCTGCTGGCGCAGGGCCTCGGCGGCAGGCGCGATGCGCTCGAGGCGCTGGCTCACGCGCGCCACGGCATACCCCTGGGCGCCCAGGTCCACCCCCAGCAGCTGCGGCAGCCTGGCCGCGTCGGCCCGCAGCACGGCATCGAGCACAGCCGGTGGCAGGTTTTGCGCCTGCTCGCGGGAGACGATCTGTGCCTGGCCCAGGCTGGCCGTGTCCGGTGCGGCCTGCCAGGCCGCCAGCTTCTGCTGGCCTTCCTGGCGCGCCAGTTCGGCCGCGCGTGCCTGCACCACGCGTTCGCGCACGATGGCACGCACCTCGGCCAGCGGCCGGGTACGCGCCGGCACATGGCGCGTGATGCGCGCCGCGGCGAGCTGGCTGGGTGCCGTCTCGACGGCTTCGCTGTTACGCTGGCTGTTCACGACATCGGGGCTGAAGACGGCCTCGAGGAACCTGGGGTTGGCCAGCACGCCGCGCACACTGGCCGCGGGCTGACGCTGCAATGCGCTGGCGGTGCGGATCTCGAGCTTGAGCTGCTCGGCCACGGGCTTGAGGCTGTCGGACTGCTCGTACACGCCATTGGTGAAGGTCTCGGCCGCCTCGGCGTAGCGGGCACGCGCCTGCTGGTTGAGGAGCTCCTCCTCCAGCTTCGGGCGCAGCTGCTCGAAGCTCTGCTGCTTCGGGGCCTTGATGTCGGTGAGGCGGATGACATGGAAGCCGAAATCGGTTTCCACGACGTCGCTGATTTCCCCCTTCTTCAGGGCGAAGACGGCGTCCTCGAAAGGCTTGACCATGGCACCGCGCGCGAAGAAATCCAGGTCGCCGCCATTCGGCGCCGAACCCGGGTCCTGCGAGTTCTGGCGCGCTACGGCGGCAAAGCTGGCGGGAGACTTGCGCACCTGGGCCAGCAGCTCCTGCGCACGGGCACGGGCCTTCTCGCGTTCGGCGGCCGGCGCATCCTTGGCCGCGGTGATCAGGATGTGGCTGGCGCGGCGCTCCTCGGTACCGCTGAGGCGGGCGGCGTTCTGCTCGTAGTAGCTGCGCACGTCCTGCTCATTGAGCCGGATGGTCCGGCGCACGGCGTCGAGGTCGAGCACGATGTATTCGATGTCGGCCTGTTCGGGGGCCTGGAACAGTGCCTGGTTGGCCTGGTAGAAGGCCTCGAGTTCGGCCTCCGTGGGCTGGACGCGGGCGATGAAGTCGGCCGTGGCGAAACGGGCCAGCTGGACCTCGCGCCGCTCGAAGTAGGCATCGAGGGCCAGATCGGCCGGCTGGGCGGCCACGAAGCCGGTCTGCGTCACGCCGGCCTGCAGCTGGCGTGTGGCAAGTTCGCTGCGCACCCGGGCCTCGAACATCTCGGGCGACATGCCCTGGCTGCCTACCAGCAGGCGGTAGCCCTCCATGTCCAGCGTGCCGTCCGCACGACGCAGCGCGGCGATGGCCGGGATGGCCTGCAACTCGCGTGCAAGACGGGCATCACTCGTGTAGAGATGGGCGGACTGCGCGGCCTGCTCCAGCACCCGCTCGCGCACCAGGCGCTCGAGCGTACCGTAGCGCGCCTGGGGCGAATCCAGCAGCTTGGCGTCGATCCCGGGCATGAGCTGGCGCACGCGCTCGACCTCGGCCTGGTGGGCGTTGTCCCACTCGGTGCGGCTGATGTCGCTGCTGCCGACGCGGGCCACGGTCTGGCCCCGCTCCTGGAACTGGTTGTAGCCGTCGATGCCGACCAGCACAAAGGAGGGCACGATCACGAGGACCAGCAGGGCCATCATGATTTTGTTGTGCTTGCGTATCGATTCAAACATGCAGGAACTCCGACGTATCAACAAAAAAGGCGAACAACCTGTTCGCCTTTGCCTGGGTGGTGGGTGCTGACGGGATCGAACCGCCGACCTACGCCTTGTAAGGGCGCCGCTCTACCAGCTGAGCTAAGCACCCCACCGCGAACAGGTCAGTTCAGGGCGTCTTTCAGGGCCTTGCCCGGACGGAACTTCGGCACCTTAGCGGCCTTGATTTTAATCGCAGCGCCGGTGCGGGGGTTGCGACCGGTACGGGCAGCGCGCTTGCCGACGGCAAAAGTGCCAAAACCCACGAGGGAAACGGAACCACCCTTTTTCAGCGTGGTCTTGACGGCACCAATGGTGGACTCCAGCGCGCGGGTGGCAGCTGCCTTGGAGATGTCGGCGTGCTTGGCGATGTGCTCGATCAGTTCGGTTTTGTTCACAAAGATCCCCTTGTATGGAAACTGCGTTAATCAGATTGTCTCTTCGATGGATTTATTCCTACCCGGGGCCGGATCAAGGGTCCGTCACAGGGTGGCAGCGTCTGCGTTGCAGGGCTGCATGAGATTAAAACGAGGGATGTTTCCCCTGTCAACACGGCATGCAGCTTTACAACAGCGCGGGGGCGAATTCTAGACGCAATTTTTGCGATCTCTTCTCGATGCCGGATAAAAATTCACACGCTCCGCCTCTCCTCGCCTTGCACCCTCTAGGCAGCGCGCCTCAAATGGGCTAGGCACCACTGCGTGTGCGACCGGCACGCACCACGAGACCGACCCCCACAGCCGTAAGCGCCGTGCCGAGCAAGGTCGTGAACGTGACCGCTTCATCGAACAGCACCCAGGCCATCACGGCCGTCGTCGGCGGCACCAGGTACAGCAGGCTGGTCACGCTGGTGGCGGCGCCACGCTGGATCAGCAGGTAGAGCAGCGAGCTGCCCCCCAGGGTCAGGCCCAGCACCGACCAGGCCATGGCTGCGACGAGTTCCCGGTTGATGTCACCCTGCGCGCCCAGCCATTGCATGGGTTCGGATTCCAGCAGGGCCAGCGGCAGGGTCACCAGCAGCGCGGCGAGGAGCTGCACGGCATTGGCGCTGCGCACATCGCAGGGCGTCACAAAATGTTTCTGGTACAGCGTACCGGCGGTGATGCTCAGCAGCGCCAGGACAGCCAGCGAGAGGTTGAGCGCATCGGCTTCGCCGCCCTGCCCGAACTTGCGCGACACCACCAGCACCAGACCGGCAAAACCCAGCACCAGACCGGCCCACTGCCGCCCCGTGACGCGCGAGCCGCGCGACGACAGCCAGATGGCCGTGAGCACCGGCTGCACGCCGACGACCAGCGCCACCAGCCCCGAGCCCATGCCGGCCTTCACAGCCGCCCAGACACCGCCGAGGTAGCCGGCATGCATGAGCACCCCCGTCACCGACAGGTGCAGCCACTGGCGCCGCGTGGCAGGCCAGGACACGCCGGCCAGCACGATCCAGGGCAGGAAGCAGAGGATGGAGAACACGTAGCGCCAGGCCAGGAAGGTCATGGGCGGCGCATGCGGCATGCCGTAGCGCGCGACGATGAAGCCGGTGCTCCAGATGAGCACGAAGACCCAGGGCATGGCACGCAGCAGCGCATCACTGCTGCCGCGCGCAGTCATTTCACGCGGGCCCGGATCTCAGGCAGGGCTTTTTGCAGGTAATAGATCATGGACCAGACGGTCAGCACCGCCGCCAGCCAGATCAGCCCGGTGCCCCACGCGCGCGTGTCGAGCAGGCCGAACAGCACGCCGTCGAACAGCAGGAAGGGGATCGCCACCATCTGGACCGTGGTCTTGAGCTTGCCCAGCATGTGCACGGCCACGCTGCGCGAGGCACCGATCTGCGCCATCCACTCACGCAGGGCCGAAATGGCGATCTCGCGGCCGATGATGATGAGCGCGACGAAGACGTCGGCACGCCCCAGATCCACCAGCACCAGCAGGCTGGCGCAGACCAGGAACTTGTCCGCCACCGGGTCGAGGAAGGCGCCGAAAGATGAAATCTGGTTGAGCTTGCGCGCCAGGTAGCCGTCGAGCCAGTCGGTCAGCGCGAAGACCACGAACATCACGGTGGCGATCAGGTTGCGCGTGACCGGCTCCAGCGGCAGGTAGAACACGCCCACGATGAGCGGGATCGCGACGATGCGCGTCCAGGTCATGGCGGTGGGGATGGTGAAGAACATGGCGTGATTGTGGCATGGCCCGCAGCATGCCCGCGGCCCCGAGCCGGCGATTCAGCGCAGCGCGCGGTAGATCGCCTCGGCCAGTTCGTGCGAGATTCCCTCGACCGTGGCCAGGTCCTCGACGCTGGCCGAGGCCACGCCGCGTACGCCGCCGAAACGCTGCAGCAGCCGGGCACGGCGCTTCGGCCCCACGCCGGGGATCTCCTCGATCTTGCTGCCACCGACGCGGACCCTGGCGCGCGCGGCGCGCATGCCCGTGATGGCGAAGCGGTGCGCCTCGTCGCGGATCTGCGCCACCAGCATCAGCGCCGCCGAGTCCTTGCCGAGATACACCTTCTCGCGGCCGTCGGCAAAAACCAGCTCCTCCAGGCCGACCTTGCGGCCTTCGCCCTTCTCCACACCGACGATCAGCGCCAGGTCCAGGCCCAGCTGCCCGAACACCTCGCGCGCCATCGCCACCTGGCCCTTGCCGCCATCGACCAGCACGAGGTCGGGCAGGCGGTCGGTACCTTCCGTGGCCATCCCGCCCTCGCCATCCTCGCGCCCCTCGCGCAGCGCCTGCGCCAGGCGGGCGTAGCGGCGCGTGAGCACCTGGCGCATGGCAGCGTAGTCGTCGCCCGGCGTGATGCCGTCGATCTTGTAGCGCCGGTACTCGCTGTTCTGCATCTTGTGGTGGTGGAAGACCACGCAGGAGGCCTGCGTGGCCTCGCCCGCCGTGTGCGAGATGTCGAAGCATTCGATGCGCAGCTCGTCCAGCCGGTCCTGCGGCAGGGCCAGCGCCTCGGCCAGCGCGCGCGTGCGCGCCTGCTGCGATCCCTCCTCGGCCAGCAGCCGGGCCAGCTGCAGCGCGGCATTGGTCTGCGCCATCTCGAGCCAGATGCGGCGCTGCTCGCGCGGCTGGTGCACGGCGCGGATCCTGATGCCGGTCTGCTCCGACAGGGCCTCGAGCAGGCGCTTGCCCACCGGCTCGCTCGTGACCAGCGTGGGCACTGGCGGCACATCCACGTAGTGCTGGGCGATGAAGGCCTCCAGCACCTGCACCTCGACCGGCACGGCAACATGGCCCTCGTCCTCATGGTCCTGCAGGGCGGCGGCATCGTCCACATGCACGGGGAAATAGGCGCGGTCGCCCAGGTGGCGCCCCCCGCGCACCATGGCCAGGTTCACGCAGGCGCGCCCGCCCTGCACCTTGACAGCCAGGATGTCGACATCGCGGTCGTCCACGCTGTCGACGGCCTGCTGGTGCAGCACATTCGAGAGCGCCGCGATCTGGTCGCGCAGCTCGGCGGCCTGCTCGAACTCCAGCCGCTCCGAATGCCTGAGCATGCGCGACTCCAGCAGCTCCAGCACCTGCTGGGTCTCGCCGCGCAGGAAGGCCTCGGCGTGGGCCACATCCTGCGCATAGGCCTCGGCCCCGACCAGGCCCACACAGGGGCCCGAGCAGCGCTTGATCTGGTACAGCAGGCAGGGGCGCGTGCGGTTGGCAAACACCGTGTCCTCGCAGGTACGCAGGCGGAAGACCTTCTGCAGCAGCAGGATCGATTCCTTCACCGCCCAGGCACTCGGGTAAGGACCGAAGTAATGGTGCTTCTTGTCCACCGCGCCGCGGTAGTAGGCCACGCGCGGCCAGGCCGCCGCGCTGTGCGGGGCAGCCTGGCCTTCGGCCGGACTGGCCGCCGTGATCTTCAGGTAGGGATAGCTCTTGTCGTCGCGGAACAGGATGTTGTAGCGCGGGCTGAGCGTCTTGATCAGGTTGTTTTCCAGCAGCAGCGCCTCGGCCTCGGAACGCACCACCGTGGTCTCCAGCCGCACGATCTTGCCCACCATATGGCCAATGCGGGTGCCGTCGTGGCTCTTCTGGAAATAGCTCGAGACACGCTTCTTCAGGTTGCGCGCCTTGCCCACGTAGAGCAGGCCGCCCTCGGCATCGAAGTAGCGGTACACGCCGGGCAGCCCCGGCAGCGCCGCCACCTGGGCCAGCAGTTCGGGGCTGTGCACCGCCGCCGGAGCGCCGGGGCTTGCGACTTCCTTGTCCATCTCGTTTGCCATGCGCCATATTGTGGACAATCCCGGCATGACTTCCGCATTGCGCTGGGACATTTTCTGCAAGGTCATCGACAACTTCGGTGACCTGGGCGTGAGCTGGCGGCTGGCGCGCCAGCTGGCCGCGCGCGGCCAGGCGGTGCGCCTGTGGGTCGACGATGCCAGCGCCTTGCGCTGGATGGCCCCGCAGGGTTGTCCGGGGGTCGACGTGCGCCCCTGGACCGAACCTCTGCAGCTCGCGGGGCTCGAGCCGGGGGACGTGCTGGTCGAGACCTTCGGCTGCAACATCCCCGACGCCTTCGTCGCGCTGTACGTGGCCTGGCGCGCCGCCGACCACCGCCACGCGGCCTGGATCAATCTCGAATACCTCTCGGCGGAGTCCTACGTGAAGCGCAGCCACGGCCTGCCCTCGCCTGTCATGCACGGCCCGGGCCGGGGCTTGAGCAAGCGCTTCTTCTATCCCGGCTTCACGCCGCGCACGGGCGGCCTGCTACGCGAGTCCGGGCTGATGCAGCGCCAGGCGGCGTTCGACCGCGCCGCCTGGCTGGCCGGCCTGGGCATCACACCGCCTCCCGGGGCGCAACTCGTCTCGCTGTTCTGCTACGAGCCGGCCGTCCTGCCCGGCCTGCTCGACGTGCTGGCGCGGCAGCCCCGGCCGGCGCACCTGCTGGTCACCCCGGGGCGCGCCGCGGCCGCCATCCAGGCCTGTGGCATCCCGCCCGGCCTGGCGCTGCACTTCCTGCCCTGGCTGCCGCAGGACGACTACGACCACCTGCTCTGGGCCTGCGACCTCAACTTCGTGCGCGGCGAAGACTCTCTGGTGCGCGCCCTGTGGGCCGGGCGTCCCTTCGTCTGGCACATCTACCCGCAGCACGACGATGCCCACCAGGCCAAACTGGCGGCCTTTCTCGACTGGCTCGAAGCGCCGCCGGACCTGCGGGCCTTCCATCAGACCTGGAACGGCTTCGACATCCGGCCGCTGGCCGCGCCCGACCTGCCCGCCTGGGGACGCAAGGCCGTCCAGGCCCGTGAGTTGCTGCTGGCGCAACCCGACCTGCTCAGCCAGCTGCTTGAATTTGTCGAGCACATCCACAGATAGCCCCCAGGCGCCTGGAAAAAAGATAAAATTCGAGGCTTTGCGGAAATCGACCGGGCGCGCCCGGGAAATTCCGGACTCCCGCCGCACGAATACCGGTCTACTCGGGGCATTGAGCGGCCAAATCATTGGAAACATCATGAAAATCGCTCAGGAAATTCGCGCCGGCAACGTCATCATGCACGGCAAGGACCCCATGGTCGTGCTCAAGACCGAATACAGCCGCGGCGGCCGCAACGCTGCCACCGTGCGCATGAAGCTCAAGAGCCTGATCGCCAACTTCGGCACCGAAGTCGTGTTCAAGGCCGACGACAAGATGGACCAGGTCATCCTCGACAAGAAGGAGTGCACCTACTCCTACTTCGCCGACCCGATGTACGTCTGCATGGACGCTGACTACAACCAGTACGAAGTCGAAGCCGAGAACATGGGCGACGCCCTGAACTACCTCGAAGACGGCATGCCGGTCGAAGTGGTCTTCTACGACGGCAAGGCCATCTCGGTCGAACTGCCCACCAGCGTGGTGCGCGAGATCACCTGGACCGAGCCGGCCGTCAAGGGCGACACCTCGGGCAAGGTGCTCAAGCCGGCCAAGATCGCCACCGGCTTCGAGGTCGCCGTGCCGCTGTTCGTGGACCAGGGCGACAAGGTCGAGATCGACACCCGCACCGGTGAATACCGCAAGCGCGTCTGAGCCTCTCGAGGTCCTGCAAAAAAAGCTCCTGCGGGAGCTTTTTTGTTGCCTGCACATCAGCGCCGCGGCATCGCCCATGCGCTCAAACAGTGCCCAAATCGGTGTAGGCTACCCGCATGTCTGAACCAGAACATGAAGCAACTCCGCCGGCCTGCCCGCCTGCGGGCAATGGCGCCCCCCCCTCGCGACTGGCCCTGCGCCGCGTGCTGATCGACACCTACCACGAGAACGTGGCCTACATGCACCGCGACTGCGCGGTCTACCGGGCCGAAGGCTTCAAGGCCCTCTCGAAGGTCGAGGTGCGCACCAACGGCCACAGCGTCCTGGCCACCCTCAATGTGGTCGACGACGAGTCCATCGTCGCCTGTGGCGAACTGGGCCTGTCCAAGGCGGCCTTTGCGCAGCTGGGCGTCGAGGACGGCCACACCGTGCGCATCGCCCAGGCCGAACCGCCGGAATCCATCGGGGCCCTGCACCGCAAGCTCGGCGGCGAGCGCCTGGGACTGGACGATTTCCGTGCCATCGTGCGCGACATCACGGAGCATCACTACTCCAAGATCGAGCTCACGGCCTTCGTCGTCGCCACGCACCGCGACGAGCTCGACCGCGAGGAAGTGCACTTCCTGACCGAGGCCATGATCGAGGCCGGGCAACGGCTCGACTGGCAGGAGCCGCTGGTGGTGGACAAGCACTGCATTGGCGGCATCCCCGGCAACCGGACCTCCATGCTGGTGGTACCCATCGTCGCCGCCCATGGCATGCTCTGCCCCAAGACCTCCTCGCGTGCCATCACGTCGCCGGCCGGCACGGCCGACACGATGGAGGTCCTGGCCAACGTGGAGCTGCAGATGGACAACCTGCAGGCCATCGTGCGCCAGCACCGCGGCTGCCTGGCCTGGGGTGGCACGGCCAAGCTGTCACCGGCCGACGACGTGCTGATCTCGGTCGAGCGGCCGCTGGCGCTGGACGCGCCGGGCCAGATGGTGGCCTCCATCCTGTCGAAGAAGATCGCCGCCGGCTCCAGCCACCTGGTACTCGACATCCCCATCGGCCCCACGGCCAAGGTCCGTTCCATGCCGGAGGCGCAGCGACTGCGCCGCCTCTTCGAGTACGTGGCGCGGCGCATGAAGCTTTCGCTGGACGTGCTCATCACCGACGGCCGCCAGCCCATCGGCTTCGGCATCGGCCCGATGCTGGAGGCGCGCGACGTCATGCGCGTGCTCGAGAACGACCCGCGCGCACCCATGGACCTGCGCCAGAAGGCCCTGCGCCTGGCCGGCCGCATGCTGGAGGCCGATCCCGACGTGCGTGGCGGCGACGGCTTTGCCATCGCACGCGACATCCTCGACTCCGGCCGCGCGCTCAAGAAGATGAACGACATCATCGACGCCCAGGGACGGCGTGTCTTCGACCACAACCACCCGCCGTTGGGTGCCCTGAGCTTCGAGATCCGCGCGCACGGCGCCGGTGTGGTCAGCGGCATCGACAACCTGCAGCTCGCGCGCATCGCCCGCTTTGCCGGCGCCCCCAAGGTGCCCGAAGCCGGCGTCGACTTGCTGCACAAGCTGGGCGACGAGGTCAGGGACGGCGACGTGCTCTACCGCGTGCACGCAAGCTACCCGGCCGACCTGGAGTTTGCGCGCCAGGCCTGCGCGCGTTCCAGCGGCTACACGCTGGGCCGCGCCGAGGACGTGCCGCACGTGTTCGTGGAGTTCTGAGCATGCCTGCTGCCCTGCTGCTGCATTTCGAGGACGAGGCCGACAGCGCCGCGTGCATTGCCGCCGCCGCCGGCATGGCCAGCGCCTGCATCGCGCGTCACCGCTTCCCCGACGGCGAGCTCAAGCTGCGCCTGCCGGCCACGCTGCCCGCGCACGTGGCGCTGCTACGCTCGCTGGCGCAGCCCAACGAGAAGCTCGTCGAGCTGCTGCTGGCCGCGCGCACGGCGCGCACGCTCGGCGCCACGCAGCTCACGCTGGTCGCGCCCTACCTGGCCTACATGCGCCAGGACATCGCCTTCCAGCCCGGCGAGGCCGTGAGCCAGCGCATCGTCGGCAGCTTCCTGGCCGGCCTGTTCGATGCGGTCATCACGGTGGACCCGCACCTGCACCGCGTGGCCACCCTCGCGGAAGCCGTTCCGGTGGCACGCACCGTGGTACTCAGCGGCGCGCCGCTGCTGGCCGACCTGATCGCGCGCCAGCGTCCGGGCGCGCTGCTGGTCGGCCCCGATGAGGAAGCCGCGCAATGGGTGGCCCAGGCCGCCGCACGCCACGGCTTCGACCACGCGGTCTGCACCAAGGTCCGGCATGGTGACCGCCAGGTGGAGATCGCGCTGCCGGTCATGGATGTGCGCGGACGTGCCGTGGTGCTGCTCGACGACGTGGCCAGCAGCGGCCACACGCTGGCCCAGGCCGCGCGCGGCCTGCTCGCTGCCGGCGCCGCCTCGGTGGACGTCGCCGTCACCCACGCCCTCTTCGCCGGCGACGCCGGTCAGCTGCTGCTGCAGGCCGGCATCGGCCAGGTCTGGAGCACGGACTGCATCGCCCACCCAAGCAACGCCGTGAGCATGGCCCCCGCCCTGGCCGCTGCGCTGGAATGACGCCGCATGAAAACCCCGCACGATCTCAACGAACGCACCCTGGCCGACGCCTGGGCTGATCTCAAGGCCCATGCCGATGCCGGCCTGCCGCTGCAGCCCGATGCCTACCGCCTGGCCTTCGCCGACCCCGAATTCCTGCTGCGCCGCGAGACCCGCGGCATCCGCTTCCAGCTCGAGATGCTCAAGCCCGACCTCGACCAGCAGGCACAGGGCGTGGCCAACACCATCGTGGTCTTCGGCAGCGCCCGCTTCCTGTCGCCCGAAACGGCGCAGGTGCGGCTGGCGCAGGCGCGCGCCAGTGGCGATGCGCAGGCCCTGGCCCGCGCCGAGCGTGACGTGCGCAACGCCGGCCACTACGAACAGGCCCGCTGTTTCGGCCGCCTGGTGGCCGAGCACAGCTGCCGCTTGCCGGCGCACGAGCGCCTGTACATCTGCACCGGCGGCGGCCCGGGCATCATGGAGGCCGCCAACCGCGGCGCCTTCGATGCGGGCGCACTCAACGTGGGCCTGAACATCGCGCTGCCGCACGAACAGTCGGGCAACCCCTACATCTCGCCCAGCCTGTGCTTCAAGTTCCACTACTTCGCGCTGCGCAAGATGCACTTCATGATGCGCGCCAAGGCGCTGGTGGCCTTTCCCGGCGGCTTCGGCACGCTCGACGAGCTGTTCGAGATCCTCACTCTGGTGCAGACCGGCAAGTCGGAGCCGGTGCCCGTGGTGCTCCATGGCAGCAGTTTCTGGAAGCGTCTGATCAACTTCGACCTGCTCGTGGACGAAGGCGTGATCTCGCCCGAAGACACCGAACTGTTCAGCTTCGTCGACACGCCGGAAGATGCCTGGGAAGCGATCCAGTCGTTCTACCGTCTGGACGAGGACAAGTCCCAGGGCTGACGCACTGCGCGTAGCGCCTACCCCGCATGGGCCGGCACGGGCGGGCTCAAGCGCCAGGCCGTCCGGCTGCCGAGCCCGACCACGCCGCCGACCACCCAGAACACCACCGACACGCCCACCACCGCCCCCAGGCTGCCAAACAGCATGGGCATCAGCACGCTCGAGCCGTTGAGTGACATCAGGCGCAGGCCCAGTGCCTCGCCATGCCGGTCGCTGGGCGTGATCTGGTGCAGCGTGCTCATGATCATCGGCTGCACCGACCCCAGCACCAGCCCCAGCAGCACCGAGCACAGGCCCATGGCCGCGGCGCTGGGCATGAAGGGGTAGAGGACGAACAGCAAGGCGGTCAGGACCATGGCCGCGCTGATCACCACCCGCTCGCGCAGGTGTGCCGCCAGCCAGGGCATGGTCAGGCGCACCGCCGTGGCGGCCATGGCAAAGCCGCCCAGCAACGCGCCGATGACCGAGGCACTGTAGCCGCGCTCATGACCGAGCACAGGCACGACGAAGGTGTGCACGTCCCAGCAAGACGAGAGCAACCAGTTCACGAGCAGCAGGCGACGCATCATGGGCTCGCGCAGCAGATCCCAGGCCCGGCGCCGGCCCTGGCCGGCCGCGGGCGCCGGGGTCGGCAACTCGGGCGCGCGGCGCACCAGCCACCAGCTGGCCAGCGGCAACAGGGCAAGGCAGAGGAAGGCCGTACGGTAGCCGCTCAGGTCGCCGGCCTGGCCACCGAACCAGACCCCGGCATGATCGATCAGCAGGCCGGCGGCGAAGGGGCCGAGAAAGTTGGAGGTCGCCGGACCGATCGACAGCCAGCTGAACATGCGCTTGAGCTCGGTGGCGTCGCGCGCCGCGCGGCCCACGTGGCGCTGCAGGGCGATCGATGCCGCCCCGGTGGCGCCGCCGGTGAGCAGGGCGCTCAGGCACAGCAGCTCGAAGCGGGGCCACAGCACGGCCAGCGCCGTGCCCGTGGTGGCGGCGACCACGCTCATGGCCATGGGTCGCCGCAGGCCATGGCGGTCGGCATAGCGCCCGGCCGGCAGCGCCAGGAAAACCTGCATGAGCGCGAACAGGGCCAGCAGCACCCCCACGGCCAGCGGGCTGTAGCCCTGCCTGAGCGCCAGCAGTGGCGCGGCCATGCGCATGCCGGCCATGCAGGCATGCAGGCAGACATGGCCGGCGACCAGGCGCGCCAGCGCGAAGCGTGGCGCCGCGGCGGCGGCCAGGTTCACCCCTCGTCCGCCTCTTTGTCCACCGGCAGCAGGGCCTGGGCCTGCGCATCGGGCAGCGCCTCGACCTGGCGCAGCACACGGCCCATGGCGCGACTGCGCACCTCGGCGCTGCTGAGGGTGTTGAGCACGGTCTCGGTCTGCGACTTGACCTTCGCGAGCACGTCGCCGAACTTGCCGAACTCTGTCTTGACGGCGCCCAGCACCTGCCACACTTCGCTCGAGCGCTTCTCCAGCGCCAGCGTGCGAAAGCCCATCTGCAGGGAACTGAGCATGGCCAGCAGCGTGGTCGGGCCGGCCAGCGTGATGCGGTGCTCGCGCTGCAGCGCCTCCATCAGGCCGGGGCGGCGCAGCACCTCGGCGTACAGGCCCTCGGTGGGCAGGAAAAGGATGGCGAAGTCGGTGGTATGCGGCGGCTCCACATACTTCTCGGCAATCGACCTGGCCTCCAGGCGGATGCGCGCCTCCAGCGCCCTGGCTGCCGTCTCCGCGGCGACCACATCGGCACGCTGCTGCGCGTCGAGCAGGCGCTCGTAGTCCTCGTTGGGAAACTTGGCATCGATCGGCAGCCACAGCGGCGCGCCATCGTCAGACTTGCCCGGCAGCTTGATGGCGAAGTCCACCACATTCTTGCTGCCCGGACGTGTGGCCACCTGCGCGGCGTACTGGTCCGGCACGAAGACCTGCTCCAGCAGCGCGGACAGCTGCGCCTCGCCGAACATGCCGCGCGTCTTGACGTTGGTGAGCAGGTGCTTGAGGTCGCCCACGCCCTGCGCCAGGGTCTGCATCTCGCCCAGGCCCTTGTGGACCTGCTCCAGCCGTTCAGCGACCTGCTTGAAGCTCTCGCCCAGGCGTGCGTGCAGCGTGGTCTGCAGCTTCTCGTCCACGGTGGCGCGCATTTCGTCGAGCTTGGCGATGTTGGTCTGCTGCAGCTGGGCCAGCTGGGCCTCCAGCGTGGCGCGCACTTCGGACATGCGCCGTGCGTTCGATTCGCTCAGGTTGGAGAGCTGCAGGGTCAGCGTGTCCGACAGCGTCTTCTGCAGCAGGGCCAGCTGCTGGCCGAAGGCATCGATCTGGGTGTTCTGCGTACGCGTCGCCTCGGCCCCCTGCTGCACCAGGCTCTGCTGGAAGGTGGCCAGGTTCTGCGCCAGCTCCAGCCGGCCACTGCGCGAGGATTCGCTGATCTCCTGGCGCAACTCGCGCACCAGCCGCTCATTGCCGGCCTGCAGTTCGGCCCGCAACTGGTCCGTCGCCTGCCCCGCCCGGGCATCGGCACGCCGCAGCACCAGGGCCAGCAGCAGCACAAGGTTCAGGACCAGCAAGGCCAGCACGGCCCACGACACGAAATTGTTCAAGGCATATTCCTCCAGACCCCTATTGTTGTGCATCCCCGGGGCCGGCGATGAGGCCCTCGCCGCCGTTCTCCCTATAATGGACCAAGGTGAGCCCGGCCGGATGAACAGGCTTTCAGGTCTTGCCTTGCGGCCTTGCCGCGCCCGCCGCCGGCATCTCCGGCCATGGTCCACAGCCCAGCTGCCGCGGCCACGCGAAACCACTGCATTCCACGACTGCCTGTGGCCCCTGTCGCAAAGGAAATTCGATGATCGACCTCATGCTGAACTGGTCCGAGTGGATCAAACCCTCCGCCGGCCTGCCTACGGTGCAGTGGTCGCTGCTGCTGGCACTGGCCGCCGCGGCGGGCCACCTGCTGCAGCGCCACACCGGCCTGCCCAAGGTGCTGGGCTACTCGGCCGTCGGGGCGCTGGCCGGCTTCTCGGGCTACACCACGGCCACCTGGCCGCTCGACGGCATTGCGCTGTTCATGGTCGAACTCGGCCTGTCCATCGTGCTGTTCGAAGCCGGCGGCCGCCTGACCTTGCGCTGGTTCCGTCACAACCCCATGCTGCTGGTGCAAAGCGTGGCCGAGTCCATCGTCACCTACGGCGCGGCCTGGTGGATGCTGAGCCTCTTCGCCGTGGAGGAGGCGCTGCGCATGCCCCTGGCCCTGCTGGTGGTGGCCACCTCGCCTGCCGTCCTCATGCGCGTGGCCAGCGACCTGCGCGCCAGCGGTCCGGTGACAGACCGTGCCATCACCCTGGCCGCCCTCAACACGCTCTACGTGCTGGCACTCGGCGGCGTCATGGCCCGCTTCATCGGCCGCCCGGCCTCCTCGCTGATGGATGCCATCTACCCGGTCATCCTGCTGCTGGTCACCTCCGTGTTGTTCGGTGCCATTCTGGCCATGGGACTGCGCCAGGCCCTGCGCCTGATGAGCCCGACCAGCGAGAACACCTCGGTGCTGCTGCTGGCGCTGGTGGCCGCCTGCACGGCCCTGGCGGCCCATTTCGGCGGCTCGGCGCCGCTGGCCGCCCTGCTGGCGGGCATCCTGCTCAAGACCCTGCACCCGCGCCCCTGGTCCTGGCCTCGCCAGTTCGGCACGGCGGCCTCGATCCTGACCATCCTGATGTTCCTGCTGGTGTCCATGGCCGCTGCCCAGGCCAGCTGGAACTGGCAGGCCTTCGGCCTGATCGCGGCGCTGGTGCTGGTGCGCACGCTGGCCAAGATGACGGCCATTGCTGCCGCCAACTCGGGGACCGGAGCCAGCCTGCGGCAGGCACTGTGGACGGCGTGCGCCATGTGGCCCATGTCGGCCGTGGCGCTGCTGGTGGTCTCGCAGTTCGCCGAATTTGCCCCTGTCCTGGGCCAGCAGATCGCGGCCATCGCCCTGCCCATGATCCTGCTGCTCGAGGTGCTGGGGGCCCTGATGACCACCCTCGCGCTGCAGCGCGTCGGCGAAGCCTCGCGCCCGCCTGCCGTGCAGCGCAGCAACCCTGCCGTGGAGAACACGCATGCCGCTTGAAGCCTTCAGCCACTCCGAGGCCCTGACGCTGGGTGTCGAGCTCGAACTGCAGCTGGTCAACACCCACGACTACGATCTGGCACCCTACGCCGACGACATGCTGCGCCTCATGGCCAAGCGCCAGCTGCCAGGCAGCGTGGTGCCGGAGATGACCTCGAGCATGATCGAGATCTCCACCGGTGTCTGCAAGTCGCCGGCCCAGGTGCTCGACGAACTCGCGCAGATCCGAACTGCGCTGGTGCAGTGCGCCGACAAGCTCAACATCGCCGTGGTCGGCGGTGGCACGCATCCGTTCCAGCAGTGGCACGAGCGCCGCATCTACGACAAGCCCCGTTTCCGCCAGCTGTCGGAACTGTACGGCTACCTGTCGAAGCAGTTCACGATCTTCGGCCAGCACGTGCACATCGGCTGCCCGGACGCCGACAGTGCCCTGCTCATGCTGCACCGCATGTCGCGCTACATCCCGCACTTCATCGCGCTGTCGGCCTCCTCGCCCTTCGTGCAGGGACACGACACGGCCTTCGACTCGGCGCGACTGAACTCGGTGTTCGCCTTCCCGCTCTCGGGCCGCGCGCCCTTCGTGCTGCATTGGGACGAGTTCAACGCCTACTTCGACAAGATGACGAAGACCGGCGTGGTCAAGAGCATGAAGGACTTCTACTGGGACATCCGCCCCAAGCCGGAATACGGCACGATCGAAATCCGCGTGTTCGACACCCCGTTGAGCATCGAGCGGGCCGCCGCCCTCTCCGCCTATGTCCAGGCCCTGGCCTCGTGGTTCCTGCTGGAGCAGCCCTTCATGCCCGACGAGGACGACTATCTGGTCTACACCTACAACCGCTTCCAGGCCTGCCGCTTCGGCCTCGACGCCGTCTACGTGGACCCGGCCAGCGGCGACCACATGCCGCTGAAGGACCACATCCTGTACACCCTGGAGAAGCTGCAGCGGCATTCAGGCAGCCCGGGGGCAGCAGCAGCCCTGGATCTGCTGCGCAGCAGCGTCGAGGGCGGACACAACGACGCGCGCTGGCTGCGTGACTGTCATGCGCGCGAGCGCCTGCTGGCGGAGGTCACCCGCCAGGCCAGCCTGCAGTTCCGCCAGTCCTGAGCAGGCCCCGAGCCCAGGGCATCAGGCCGTCAACACCTGCGGGTTGAGCGGCGTCAGCGCCCTCTTCTTCGTGAAGTACTCGATCAGGTTGTCGGCCGCCAGGGTCGCCATGGCCAGGCGCGTGGGCACGCTGGCACTGGCAATGTGCGGCGTCAGCACGACGTTGGGCACGGTCAGCAGGTCCGGGTGCACCTTGGGCTCGCCCTCGAACACGTCCAGGCCGGCGGCGGCAATGCGCTTCTCACGCAGCGCCTGCGCCAGGGCGGCATCGTCAACGATGCCGCCGCGCGCGATGTTGACCAGCGTCGCCGTGGGCTTCATCTGCGCCAGCTCGGCCGCACCGATGGCATGGTGCGAAGCCGGCGAATACGGCAGCACCAGCACCAGGTGGTCGGCCGTCTTCAGGAGTTCCTCCTTGCTCACGTAACGCGCCTTGCACTCGGCCTCAGTCGCCGCGTCGAGGCGCGACCGGTTGTGGTAGATCACGTTCATGCCGAAGCCGTGTGCACCACGCCGGGCAATGCCCTGGCCGATGCGGCCCATGCCCAGGATGCCCAGCGTCGCCCCATGCACATCGGAGCCGGCAAACATGTCGTAGCTCCACTTGGTCCACTTGCCGGCGCGCAGGAAATGCTCGCTCTCAGCCATGCGGCGGGCGGTGGCCATCATCAGCGCGAAGCCGAAGTCGGCCGTGGTCTCGGTCAGCACGTCGGGCGTGTTGGTGCCCAGCACGCCGCGCGCCGTCATGGCGTCGAGGTCGAAGTTGTTGTAGCCCACGGCCATGTTGGCGCAGATCTTCAGCTTCGGACAGGCAGCCAGCACCTCGGCGTCGATGCGGTCGCTGCCGGTGGTGAAGGCGCCCTCCTTGTCACGCAGGCGCTCGGTCAGTTCGGCCTTGCTCCAGACGACATCGGCCTGGTTGGACTCGACCTCGAAATGCTGCGAGAGATATTCGAGCGTCTCGGGGAAAACGGCGCGGGCGACGAGGATACGGGGTTTGCTCATGGGAAGTAGTCTCTCTCTTAACGGAACCAGATGAAAGTCATGACGATGAACAGCGGCACCAGGATGGCGCCCGACCAGACCATGTAGCCGAAGAAGCTGGGCATCTTCACGCCGCGGTCCTCGGCGATGGCCTTGACCATCAGGTTGGGCGCGTTGCCGATATAAGTGTTGGCGCCCATGAAGACAGCGCCCGCCGAGATCGCCGCAAGGGTCGGGGCCAGCGTCGTCATCAGGACCGCCGGATCGCCACCGGCCGTGTTGAAGAAGACCAGATAGGTCGGTGCGTTGTCCAGGAAAGAACTGAGCGCACCGGCTGCCCAGAAATACATGGCCGGGTCGGGCGAACCATCCGGCCGGGTCACGGCGGCCACCACGGCACCAAAAGGGCCATTGACGCCGGCCTTGAGCATGGCGATCACCGGGATGATGGTCAGGAAGATGCCGGCGAACAGCTTGGCCACCTCCTGCATCGGCCCCCAGGAAAACTGGTTGTCCAGGTGCACGTCCAGCGGCGTGATCCTGAGCGACACCAGGGTCACGATGATCAGGCCGGCGTCACGCACCAGCCCGGGCAGCCCGACTTCAGTGCCGAGGATGTTGAAAGCGATCCCGGATTTCCAGAAACCGCTGAGCAGCACGAGGCCGACGATGGCGCCGAGCAACCAGAAATTGGCGGCGCCATCGAAACCGATGCGCTTGCTGTCGGGTGTGGGATCGACCGGCAGGATCTCCTCGCGCCGGTGGTAGTACCAGGTGTCCATCAGGTAGAACAGGCCCAGCAGGCAGCCAACGAGAAACAGGGTCTCGGGAAAAATATGGCTCAGGGTCCAGAAGAAATCCACCCCCTTGAGGAAGCCGAGAAACAGCGGCGGGTCGCCCAGCGGCGTCAGCGAGCCCCCGGCATTGGAAACGATGAAGATGAAGAAGATCACCACGTGCGCCTTGTGCTTGCGGTTGTCGTTGGCGCGGATCAGGGGACGAATCATCAGCATCGAGGCGCCCGTAGTGCCCATGAAGCTGGCCAGCACCGCGCCGATGGCCAGGATGGCGGTGTTCAGCCCCGGACTGCCGTGCAGATTGCCGCGGATGAAGATACCACCGGCCACCGTGAACAGCGCCGTCAGCAGGATGATGAACGGGATGTACTCGGCCAGCAGCGCATGCACTAGGCCGGCCGCCGCGATGCCGGGCCCGAACACCAGGGCGAAGGGGAGCAGGAACGCCAGCGCCCAAGCCGCTGCCACCTTGCCGAAATGATGGTGCCAGAACACCGGCGCCAGCAGCGGCACCAAGGCGATGGACAGGAGTATTCCGGCGAAGGGCGCGCCCCAGAGCACCGACAGCTGGCTGCCATCGAGTTCAGCAGCCATACCCAGACCAGGCCAGACGCCCAGCATCCCCAGGACCAGGCCCCGACGGAATCGTTTCATCATTTTCCTCTTGTCATTCCAGCCAGTGGGTGAAAGCGCTCACCGGTTCCCGTGGCGTATGGAAGGTGTTGACGGGCGCCGCGGGATCGGCATATCCCAGCGCCATGCCGCACACCAGCATCTCCTCGGGGCTGGCACCGATGTGCGGCAGGATGATCTTCGCAAAACCGTTCCAGGCCGCCTGCGGACAGGTATGCAGGCCATGGAACCGCGCGGCCAGCATCAGGTTCTGCAGGAACATGCCATAGTCCAGCAGCGAGCCGCGGCCCATGACACGGTCGACGGTGAACATGAGGCCCACGGGGGCGTCGAAGAAACGGAAGTTGCGCTGATGCTGGGCATGCATCTTGTCCTTGTCGCCCTTGCCGATGCCCAGCAGGCCGTACAGGCCCCAGCCGTTCTCGCGCCGGCGGTCGATGTAGGGGCTGACCCATTTCTCAGGGTAGTAGTCGTATTCCTCGCGGTACTCGGCCGCCAGCGCCGGATCGGCGCGCAGCGCATCGTGCGCGGCGCACACCTGCTCGACCAGGCGCTCACGGCTGGCGCCCTGAAGCACATAGACCTTCCAGGGCTGGGTATTGGTCCCCGAAGGCGCCCGGCTCGCGAGCTGCAGCATGTCGGCGATCAGTTCCCCCGGCACCGGCTGCGGCGTGAAGGCACGGGTGGACATGCGGCTGTTGATGGCCTCGGCCACGGACATGGTCATGCAAGGGTCTCCAGAACGGCTCGAAGGGAGGGCGGCAGCGGCACGGGGCGACGCGAATGCCGGTCGACATAGACATGGACAAAATGGCCTTGCGCGGCGGCTTGCACAGCCCCCTCGGCAAACAGCCCAATCTCGAAGCGCACGCTGGTGTTGCCCAGGCGCGCCACGCGGATGCCGGCCTCCACGGTCTGCGGGAACGCCAGCGGGGCGAAGTAGTTGCACTGGGTCTCGATCACCAGGCCGATGGTGTCACCCGCGTGGATGTCGAGGACGCCCTGTTCGATCAGCCAGGCATTGACGGCCGTGTCAAACCAGCTGTAGTAGACGACGTTGTTGGCATGCCCGTAGACATCGTTGTCCATCCAGCGCGTGCTGATGGCGCGAAAGACGGGGTAGGCGCTGCGCGGCCGTGGACGGTTTTTTTCTTCGGGGGCATGCATCGCCATGCCCCTGATTCTGCCAGCCAGCGATCGCCCCCCGCTGTCGCTTGGGAGCCAGCCTCGACCGACGGGTCCTCTAGGGTGGCCACCCTAGATTGCTGCAACGCACCAAAAATGCCTTGCATACGGCGCCTGCATGCCTAGAATACAGGTCATGTTGCACCGCAACATATTACCCACCCCCTGAAGGAGATTTGTATGTTGACCGCTGAACAAGTGATGGCTACCCACAAAGCCAACGTCGCAACCCTTTTTGGCCTCTCCGGCAAAGCCTTCGAGGGCATGGAGAAGCTGGTCGAACTGAACCTGAACGCATCCCGGAGCCTGCTGGCAGAAACGGCCCAGCAAGCCCAGGCCCTGCTGAGCGCCAAGGATCCGCAGGAACTGTTGGCCCTGCCCACCGTCCTGCTGCAGCCGCTGTCGGAAAAGGCCGTCGGTTACGGCCGTGAGTTCTACGAGATCTCCTCGGCCACGGGTACCGAATTCGGCAAGGCCGTCGAAGCCCAACTCGCCCAGGCCCAGCAGCAGTTCATGAACGTGGTGGAGAGCACGGCCCAGAATGCGCCGGCCGGCTCGGAAACCGCTGTGGCCTTGATGAAGAGCGCCATGGCCACGGCCAACAACGTGCTGGAATCGGCCCAGAAATCGGCCAAGCAGGCCGCTGCGCTGGCAGAGTCGAACTTCAAGGCCGCCACGGCCAGCACGAGCGAGGCCGTCAAGGCGGCGTCCAAGAAGCGCTGACCGCTTGCGAGAATAAACCTAGCGGGGTATAGGGCCATCCGTCCCCGTCTTTACAACAAGGGAAAACCCTGACACAATCCATTTCATTGAAAAACAGCTTGTTTTTCGACCGGTTGTCTCCTCGGGTCCTTTCGTAACCTCAAGGTTCAAGGATCCCTTCAAAGCCCCGTCCCTGACGGGGCTTTTTTTTATCTCCGTGCCCGTTCAGCGCCTGGACTCAGCCTCCAGGGCTGCACGCAATTGCGGCAGCAACTGCGTCATGGCACTCCGTCCGGCCAGAATGGCACGCCGGCGGGCGCTGAAATCCGCACCCGACACCCCGACCAGTGCAGGTCGCACGACCAGATCGGCATCCCGGAGCTCCAGTGCATTGATGCTCTTGCCCATGATGGCAAAGGTCTGCATCAGGATCTGGAATACATCGCCGGCCAGATTGCCTTCCGGCTGCGAGGAAATATCGACGGCGATCACGTAGTCGGCGCCCATCTGGCGCGCCTGCCGCACCGGCACCGGCGCCACGAGCCCGCCATCAACGTATTCGCGCCCGGCGATGGGCACGGGCTGGAACAGCCCGGGCACCGCACTGGAGGCACGGACGGCCGTCGCAATGTCTCCCCGCTGGAACAACACGCCCTGACCACTGTTCAGGTCCGTGGCAAGAATTCCCAGAGGCAGAACGGCGTCCTCGATGTTGCGCCCCCCCACCTGCTGGTGTACGTAACGCGCCAGAGCATCACCACGCAGCATGCCGCGACTGAAAAGTGGGAGGGTCCAGTCGGCAAAGACGGCCTCCTCCATGGTTTCGGCGATCTGCTGCAACTGGTTGCCGGTCTTGCCGCTGGCATAGAGCGCGGCCACCAAGCTGCCGGCGGACGTCCCCGTGACCACGACAGGACGGATACCCGCCTCTTCGAGTACCTGGATGACACCGACATGTGCGAACCCTCGCGCCGCCCCTCCCCCGAGCGCCAGCCCCACCTTGGGCACCCGGGCGGCGGGCGCCGCGGGTTCGGGACCACCCGGAGCAACGCTGGCGCAGCCCCCGAGCATGAGCACGAAACCGGCCAGCCCCAGCCGAAGCAGCTGGCGTGAAACAAGATACAAAATTTTATTGCGAATGATTCGTGTTTTGAATATCATCAAGGTTCCGATTTTTGATGAGGCCACCATGTTCAAGCGTTTACTCCCCGTCTCACTGTTTGCCCTGCTTGCCGCCAGTCAGGCCGTCGCCCAGGAGCAGGTTCTCAACATCTATTCCGCCCGGCACTACCCGAGCGATGAGGCCCTGTACAGCCAGTTCACACGCGACACGGGCATCCGCATCAACCGTGTCGACGCGGATGATGCCGGTATTCTCGCGCGACTGAAGGCCGAAGGCGCCGCCTCTCCTGCCGACGTGATCCTGCTCGTCGATGCATCGCGCCTCTGGCGAGGCGAATCGGAAGGCCTGTTCCGGCCGGTGCAGTCGAAGGTACTCGACACGGCCATCCCGGCCCAGCTGCGCAGCCAGCCGAATGCGGAAGGCGCCTCGGCCTGGTACGGCTTCTCGACCCGGGCCCGCGTCATCGTCTACGACAAGATCAAGGTCAAGCGCGAGGATGTCGACACCTACGAGGAACTCGGCGACCCGAAGAACAAAGGCAAGCTGTGCATACGCTCCGGATCACATCCCTACAACCTGTCGCTGTTCGGTGCCGTGCTCGAGCACGAGGGGCCGGCGAAGACCGAGGCCTGGCTCAAGGGCATGGTCGCCAACATGGCGCGCGCGCCCAAGGGCGGTGATACCGATCAGATCCGGGCCGTTGCCGCCGGCGAATGCGGCGTGGCCGTGACGAACAGCTATTACCTGGCCCGCCTGATGCGTTCTAGCAAGCCGGAAGACCAGGCCGTGGTCGAACGCGTGGGCGTGGTCTTCCCCAACCAGTCCAGCTGGGGCACACATGTGAACGTGGCCGGCGGTGCCGTGGCCCGCCATGCCAGGAACCCGGGTAACGCCGTGAAATTCCTCGAGTACCTCGCCAGCCCGCAGGCCCAGGAGCACTTCGCCAACGGCAACAACGAGTGGCCGGCTGCCGCGGGCGTCAAGCTCGACAACCCGGCCCTTCAGGCCATGGGAGGCAATGCCTTCAAGCGCGAAGCGATCCCCGTCAGCGCAGTCGGCGCCAACGTGGTGAAAGTCCAGCAGATGCTGGATCGCGTCGGCTTCCGCTGAGCCGGCTTCGCTCGTGAAAAAGCCGGCCCGAGGGCCGGCTTTTCGTTGACACTCTACCGAGGCGCTCAGTCCGCGGTCGCCTCCTCGGGCCGGGCCTTGCCCTCTTTCCTGGGCAAGGGCTGGATGTCGAGGACGACCTCGTCCTTGTCGTCCAGATCGACCGTCAGGCGCCCCCCGTCGGTGAGGCGCCCGAACAGCAGCTCGTCCGCCAGGGCGCGACGGATGGTGTCCTGGATCAGGCGCTGCATCGGACGCGCGCCCATGAGCGGATCGAAACCCTTCTTGGCCAGGTGCTTGCGCAGCTTGTCGGTGAAGGTGACGTCGACCTTCTTTTCGGCGAGTTGCGTCTCAAGCTGCAGCAGGAACTTGTCGACCACGCGCAGGATGATCTGCTCGTCGAGCGGCTTGAAGCTCACGATGGCGTCCAGGCGGTTGCGGAACTCCGGCGTGAACAGCCGCTTGATGTCACCCATCTCGTCGCCAGCCTGGCGCGGATTGGTGAAGCCGATGGCCGATTTGTTCATGGTCTCCGCACCCGCGTTCGTCGTCATGATGATGATGATGTTGCGGAAGTCGGCCTTGCGCCCGTTGTTGTCGGTCAAGGTACCGTGGTCCATGACCTGCAGCAGCACATTGAAGATGTCCGGATGCGCCTTCTCGATCTCATCGAGCAGCAGCACCGCGTGCGGCTTCTTGGTCACGGCCTCGGTCAGCAGCCCGCCCTGGTCGAAGCCCACATAGCCGGGCGGCGCGCCGATCAGGCGGCTGACCGCATGGCGTTCCATGTACTCCGACATGTCGAAGCGGATCAGTTCGATGCCCATGATGTAGGCGAGCTGCTTGGCCGCCTCGGTCTTGCCCACCCCGGTGGGACCACTGAACAGGAAGGAACCGATCGGCTTGTCGCCGCGGCCCAGCCCCGAACGGGCCATCTTGACGGACGCGGCCAGCACCTCGAGTGCCTTGTCCTGGCCGAACACCACGCTCTTGAGGTCGCGCTCAATGGTCTGCAGCTTGCTGCGGTCGTCGTTGGACACGTTGGCCGGGGGGATGCGGGCGATCTTGGCCACGATCTCCTCGACTTCGGCCTTGCCGATGGTCTTCTTGCGCTTGGATGGCGTCAGGATGCGCTGGGCAGCACCGGCCTCGTCGATCACGTCGATGGCCTTGTCGGGCAGATGGCGGTCGTTGATGTACTTGGCCGACAGCTCGGCCGCCGCCTGCAGCGCCGCATTGGCGTACTTGACGTTGTGATGTTCCTCGAAGCGCGACTTCAGGCCCTTGAGGATATCGATGGTCTCCTGCACGCTGGGCTCGACCACGTCGACCTTCTGAAAACGGCGTGACAGAGCCGCGTCCTTCTCGAAGATGCCGCGGTACTCGGTGAAGGTGGTGGCACCGATGCACTTGAGCTGGCCGCTGGAGAGGGCCGGCTTGAGCAGGTTGGATGCGTCCAGCGTGCCGCCCGAGGCGGCACCGGCACCGATCAGGGTGTGGATCTCGTCGATGAACAGGATGGCGTTGGGCTTGTCCTTGAGCGACTTGAGCACGCCCTTGAGGCGCTGCTCGAAATCGCCGCGGTACTTGGTGCCGGCCAGCAGCGCACCCATGTCCAGCGAGTAGACATTGGAATCGGCCAGGATCTCGGGCACGTCCTTCTGCACGATGCGCCAGGCCAGGCCTTCGGCAATGGCCGTCTTGCCCACACCGGCCTCGCCGACCAGCAGCGGGTTGTTCTTGCGCCGGCGGCAGAGAATCTGGATCACGCGCTCGACTTCGTAGTCGCGGCCGATCAGCGGGTCGATCTTGCCTTCCTTGGCCGCCTGGTTCAGGTTCTGGGTGTACTGCTCCAGCGGAGAAGCCTTGCTGTCGCCTTTCTCGGCGGCAGCGCCTTCCTCGGCCTCGCCCGGCCCCTCTCCGGGCTTTCCGGCTTCCGGCGGATCGCTCTTCTTGATACCGTGGGCGATGAAGTTGACCACGTCCAGACGCGTCACGCCCTGCTGGTGCAGGTAATAGACAGCATGCGAATCCTTCTCGCCGAAGATGGCCACCAGTACGTTGGCGCCGGTCACTTCCTTCTTGCCGCTGCCGGTGGACTGGACATGCATGATGGCGCGCTGGATCACGCGCTGGAAGCCCAGCGTGGGCTGGGTATCCACGTCATCGGTACCGGCCACCTGCGGTGTGTTGTCCTTGATGAAGTTCGAGAGCGACTTGCGCAGGTCGTCGATATTGGCCGCGCAGGCCCGAAGCACCTCGGCGGCGCTGGGGTTGTCGAGCAAGGCCAGGAGCAGGTGCTCCACGGTGATGAACTCGTGCCGCTGCTGGCGCGCCTCGACAAACGCCATGTGCAGACTGACTTCCAATTCCTGGGCGATCATGTGACTTCCTTTGCCTTGCTTACAAACCAACTTTAATCCGATTCGCCCGACCGTCCAACAGTTCCGGACTCCAAAGTAAAGTAACTTTTATCCATCTACTCCACCGGCTCGCTGACGCACTTGAGCGGATGTCCCGCCTTGTGAGCCGCCTCCAGCACCTGATCCACCTTGGTGGCCGCCACATCCCGGGTATAGACCCCGCACACCCCTTTGCCGTCCAGATGGATCTTGAGCATGATCTGGGTGGCGGTTTCGAGATCCTTGTTGAAGAATTCCTGGATCACGACCACCACGAACTCCATCGGGGTGTAGTCGTCATTGAGCATCACCACCTGGTACATCTGGGGCGGCTGGACCTTCTGCGTTCTGCGCTCCAGCACGACCGAATCGCCTTCGTCCCGGCTCGGTCGCTGGACAGGCGGAACAGGCGGTTTGGAGGGTGATTTCGTTGCCATGGAACCATTCTATCGAGCACGCCTGCGGCCTGCTTCCCCAAGGCTGAATTGGTGGCACTTCGGCCACCTTCAAGCCGGACCCGGCATGAAAAAACCGCCTGCGAACGGAAGTCCGCGGCGGTCTGTGGCGGCCCGGGCAAGGCGCCAGGCGCGGTGACGTCACATATGGTCGATCATGACCTGGCCGAAGCCCGAGCAACTGACCTGGGTGGCACCCTCCATGAGCCTTGCGAAGTCGTAGGTGACCTTCCTGCTCAGAATGGACTTTTCCATGGCGCTGATGATCAGGTCGGCGGCTTCCTTCCAGCCCATGTGGCGCAGCATCATCTCCGCCGACAGGATCTCGGAGCCCGGGTTCACGTAGTCCTTGCCGGCGTACTTGGGCGCCGTGCCATGGGTCGCCTCGAACATGGCCACCGTGTCGGACAGGTTGGCGCCGGGGGCGATGCCGATGCCGCCGACCTGCGCGGCCAGGGCGTCGGAGATGTAGTCACCGTTGAGGTTGAGCGTGGCGATCACGCTGTACTCGGCCGGCCGCAGCAGGATCTGCTGCAGGAAGGCATCGGCGATCACGTCCTTGACGACGATGTCCTTGCCTGTCCTGGGGTTGCGGATCCGGCACCACGGACCGCCATCGATCGGCTCGGCGCCGAACTCCTTGCGGGCCAGTGCATAGCCCCAGTCACGGAAGCCCCCCTCGGTGAATTTCATGATGTTGCCCTTGTGCACCAGGGTCACGCTGGGCTTGTCGTTGTCGATGGCGTACTGGATGGCCTTGCGCACCAGGCGTTCGGTTCCTTCGATGGAGACCGGCTTGATGCCGATGCCGGAGGTCTCGGGGAACCGGATCTTCTGGACACCCATCTCGTCGATCAGGAAGCGGATGAGCTTCCTGGCCTTGTCGCTCTGGGCCTCGTACTCGATGCCGGCGTAGATGTCTTCCGAATTCTCGCGGAAGATCACCATGTTGGTCTTCTCGGGCTCCTTCAGCGGGGACGGCACCCCTTTGAAGTACTGTACCGGGCGCAGACAGACATACAGGTCGAGCTCCTGGCGCAGCGCCACGTTGAGCGAGCGGATGCCGCCTCCGACAGGCGTCGTCAGCGGGCCCTTGATGGAGACGACATACTCGCGCACCACATCCAGGGTTTCCTGGGGAAGCCAGACGTCCGGGCCGTAGATCTGGGTCGACTTCTCGCCGGCATAGACCTCCATCCAGTGGATCTGGCGCCGGCCGCCATAGGCCTTGGCGACCGCCGCATCCACCACCTTGAGCATCACCGGCGTGATGTCCATGCCTGTGCCGTCTCCCACAATGTAGGGAATGATGGGCTGGTCCGGCACATTGAGCGACGTGTCGGCATTGACGGTGATCTTCTTGCCGTGCGGGGGGACCTTGATGTGCTGATACATGGGAACAGGACTCCGTTTTCAAACGTTGCAGGGATCCAGACCAAAATTCGCCTTATGGGCAGCCCGGTTCGGGCTGATAAATTCTAGTCGCTATCCCGCCGGTTCGGCGCAGCCCGCCCTCCACAAGCCGACCCAGACCGCATTGTCCTGCGCGACAATGGCCGCAACACCCGGAACACATTTTTTCACCCACGCGCCGCATGAACCGACTGCTCGCCTCCCTCCTCATCCTGCTTGTCGCGCAGGGATTGCCGGCCTGGGCCCGGCAGGGTCCCCAGCTCGATCTGCCGCGGGTCACTTTGTCGGCCGGCATGCACCTGATCCAGGCACAGGTCGCGGCGACCCCCGAGCAACGGGCCATCGGGCTGATGTTTCGCAAGGAGATGCCTACGGGTGAGGGCATGCTGTTCGTGTTCGAGCGACCGGAAACGCAATGCTTCTGGATGCAGAACACATGGCTGCCGCTCACGGCGGCCTTCATCGCCGACGACGGCACCATCGTCAATCTGGCGGACATGCAGCCCCAGACCACGCAGTCCCATTGCTCGGCCCGCCCCGTGCGTTTCGTGCTGGAGATGAACCAGGGCTGGTTTGCCAGGCGCGGACTCAAGGCCGGCTCCAGGCTGTCGGGGCCCCCCTTCACTGCCCGCAGGTAGCAAGCCGCTTCGGCCCGGAAGCTGGGCACTTCCCCGTTGCGCCACGACGAGGCAGCCCCGACAACGCGTGTCGGGGACATTCAGATGCGTCTGAGGAAGTTCAGGCCTGCACCGCCGCCAGCGCGGCGTTGAGGGTCTTGCTCGGGCGCATCACGGCGTCGAGCTTGGCGAAATCCGGCTGATAGTAACCACCGATGTCCACCGGCTTGCCCTGCACGGCCGCCAGTTCGGCCACGATGGCCTGCTCGTTCTCGGACAGCTGCTTGGCCAGCGGGGCGAACCGGGCCGCCAGGTCAGCGTCCTCCGTCTGCGCGGCCAGTTCCTGCGCCCAGTACAGGGCCAGGTAGAACTGGCTGCCGCGGTTGTCGAGCTGGCCGGTCTTGGGCGAGGGATTCTTGTTGTTGTCCAGCAGCTTGCCCGTGGCCGCATCCAGGGTCCTGGCCAGGATCTTGGCCTTGGCATTGCCACTCTTGATGCCCAGATCCTCGAGCGAGACCGCCAGCGCGAGGAACTCGCCCAGCGAATCCCAGCGCAGGTGGTTCTCCTCCACCAGCTGCTGCACGTGCTTGGGCGCCGAACCGCCGGCACCGGTCTCGTACATGCCACCGCCAGCCATCAGCGGCACGATGGACAGCATCTTGGCGCTGGTGCCCAGCTCCATGATGGGGAAGAGGTCGGTCAGGTAGTCACGCAGGATGTTGCCGGTGGCGCTGATCGTGTCCAGCCCGCGGATGACGCGCTCCAGGGTGTAGCGCATGGCGCGCACCTGGCTCATGATCTGGATGTCCAGACCGGTCGTGTCGTGCTCGTGCAGGTACATCTTGACCTTGGTGATGAGCTGCGCCTCGTGCGGGCGGTACTGATCGAGCCAGAACACCACCGGCATGCCCGAGTTGCGCGCGCGCGTGACGGCCAGCTTGACCCAGTCGCGGATCGCGGCGTCCTTGACCTGGCACATGCGCCAGATGTCGCCCTGCTCCACCTCCTGGCTCATCAGGACCTCACCGGTGGCGAGATCCGTGATGTTGGCCACGCCGTCCTCGGGGATCTCGAAGGTCTTGTCGTGCGAGCCGTACTCCTCGGCCTGCTGGGCCATCAAGCCCACATTGGGCACGGTGCCCATGGTCTTGGGGTCGAAGTTGCCGTGCCACTTGCAGAAGTTGATCATCTCCTGGTAGATGCGGGCGAAGGTGCTCTCGGGCATCACGGCCTTGACGTCCTTGAGGCGGCCATCGGCGCCGTACATCTTGCCGCCGGCACGGATCATGGCCGGCATGGAGGCGTCCACGATGACGTCGTTGGGTGAGTGGAAGTTGGTGATGCCCCTGGCCGAATCGACCATGGCCAGTTCGGGGCGATGCTCATGGCAGGCATGCAGGTCGCGCTTGATCTCCTCCTGCTTGGACTGCGGCAGGGCGGCGATCTTGTTGTACAGGTCGACCATGCCGTTGTTGACATTGACGCCCAGTTCGTCGAACAGCTTGCCGTGCTTGGCAAATGCATCCTTGTAGAAGATCTTGACGCAGTGGCCGAAGACGATGGGGTGCGAGACCTTCATCATGGTGGCCTTCACGTGCAGCGAGAACATCACGCCGGTCTTGTGCGCGTCCTCGATCTCCTTTTCGTAGAAGGCCAGCAGGGCCTTCTTGCTCATGAACATGCTGTCGATGACCTCGCGGTCCTGCAGGGCGACCTTGGGCTTGAGCACGATGGTCTTGCCGCTCCTGGTGATGAGCTCCATCTTCACGTCGCGCGCCCGGTCCAGCGTCATGGACTTCTCGCCATGGTAGAAGTCGCCGTGGTGCATGTGTGAGACGTGGGTGCGCGAAGCCTGGCTCCACTCGCCCATGCTGTGCGGGTTCTTGCGCGCGTATTCCTTGACCGCCTTGGGCGCGCGGCGATCCGAGTTGCCCTCGCGCAGCACCGGGTTGACGGCGGAGCCGGTGCACCTGGCGTAGCGCGCCCGGATGGCCTTCTCTTCCTCGGTCTTGGGATTCTCGGGATAGTCGGGGATCTTGTAACCCTTGGCTTGCAGCTCCTTGATGCAGGCCATAAGTTGCGCCACTGACGCACTGATGTTGGGCAGCTTGATGATGTTGGTGTCGGGCAGCAGTGTCAGCCGGCCCAGTTCAGCCAGGTTGTCAGGCACCCGTTGCGCCTCGGTCAGGCACTCCGGAAAAGCCGCCAGTACGCGTGCGGCCACCGAAATGTCGCTGGTGGCCACGTTGACGCCGGCCGGCGCGGTGAAGGTACGGATGATGGGCAGGAAGGAACTCGTCGCCAGCAGCGGGGCTTCGTCGGTCAGGGTGTAGATGATGGTGGGTTGCTGGTTGCTCATGTCTTTACTCCAGATAGGGGTGCGTCCCGGCGTCGACCGGATGGACCGACGTTGAATCTTCCGATGTCCGAGATTGTGCGTTCAGTGCGCTGTCCGCGCCCCCGTTTTTTGAATCAAATTTCCGCAATGCGAAATTTCCATCCACAAAAGGCAAAATATTTTGAGGTCAGTCTTATAGAAGAGATCTTATAGAAGACAAAAGAGTCACGCCGGGGCCATGACAGCCCCCACGGACTGCCGCGGGCTTGCCCCGGCGGCAGCGCCCAAAAGAAAAGGGCCCGGAGGACAAGCCCCCGGGCCCCGGACCTCGGCCTGGATGATCAGGCGAAGTTCTTGGCGACGAAATCCCAGTTCACCAGCTTGTCCAGGAAGGTCTCGACGAACTTCTGGCGCAGGTTGCGGTAGTCGATGTAGTAGGCATGCTCCCACACGTCCACGGTCAGCAGCGCCTTGTCGGCGGTGGTCAGCGGCGTGCCGGCGGCGCCCATGTTGACGATGTCCACCGAGCCGTCGGCCTTCTTCACCAGCCAGGTCCAGCCCGAGCCGAAGTTGCCCACGGCCGACTTGACGAAGGCTTCGCGGAAGGCCGCGTAGCTGCCCCACTTGGCGTTGATCGCTGCCGCCAGGGCACCCGTGGGCTCACCGCCACCGTTGGGCTTCATGCAGTTCCAGAAAAAGGTGTGGTTCCAGATCTGGGCCGCGTTGTTGTAGATGCCGCCGCTGGACTTCTTGACGATGGACTCGAGGTCCATGCTCTCGAACTCGGTGCCCTTTTGCAGGTTGTTCAGATTCACCACATAGGCATTGTGGTGCTTGCCATGGTGGAACTCCAGGGTTTCCTTGGAGTAATGCGGCGCCAGGGCGTCAATGGCATACGGCAGCGGGGGCAGGGTGTGTTCCATGGTGTTCCTCGATGGGTTGTTGTTCAAGAGTGTGGATTGTAGGAATTAATTGCCGCCACGCGGCGCCACCGTGAGATCAACCTTGCCGTCGGCAAGGGTGGCCTGCAGCGGCTGGCCCGCATGCGTCTGGGCGGCGCGCGTGATGGTGTGGCCCTGGGCATCGGTCAGCCAGGCGTAGCCCCGCTGCAGCACGAGTGTCGGGTCCAGCAGTTGCAGGCGCAAGGCCGCCCGCTCCTGGCGCTGCTGCGCAGCCTCCAGGGTGCGCAGCACCTGCGCCGGCAGCTGTGCCTGCAACTGCAACAGGGTCTGGCGCTGCCGGCCCAGGGCCTGGATCAGGGCAAAACGCAGGCGCTGGCCCTGCCCGGCCAGCGCCAGCCGCTGGCGGGCGGCCAGCGCCGACGGGCGGGCCAGCCGGCCAGCCGCCTGGTCCAGGCGCTGACTCTGCCGGTCCAGGACCCGGGTGGCGGCGTCCTGCAGCCGCCCATGCAGCAGCCCCAGCGCGCCGAGCCACAGGTCGCGTGGCGCCGCCACCAGCTCGGCGGCGGCGGTCGGCGTGGGCGCGCGCAGGTCGGCCACGAAATCGGCTATCGTGAAGTCGGTCTCGTGCCCCACGCCGCAGACCACCGGCACCGGGCTCTGCACCAGGGTGCGCGCCAGCGCCTCGTCGTTGAAAGCCCAGAGATCCTCGATCGAGCCGCCTCCCCGCACCAGCAGGATGACGTCGATCGTCGGGACACCCGGCCCGGGCGTGCACGCCAGTTCATAGAGACGCCGCAGGGCGCGCACCAGTTCTGCCGGCGCCCCTGTTCCCTGCACCGCCGCCGGCACCACGAGCACCGGGATGTGGGGCACGCGTCGCTGCAGGGCCGTCACCACGTCGTGCAAAGCCGCCGCACCCAGCGAAGTCACGACGCCGATGCCGCGCGGCAACGCCGGCAGCGGCCGCTTGCGCGCTGCCTCGAACAGGCCCTCGGCTTCGAGCCTGGCCTTGAGCTGCAGGAACTGCTCGAAGAGGGCGCCCTGCCCGGCCCGGCTCATCGACTCGACCACCAGCTGCAGGTCGCCTCGCGGTTCATAGACCCCGAGGCGGCCGCGCACCTCGACCAGTTCGCCGTCGCGCGGGGTGAAGCCCAGCAAACCGGCGGCGCGGCGGAACATGGCGCAACGGATCTGCCCGCCTTCGTCCTTCAGGGCAAAGTAGCAGTGCCCGCTGGCGGCGCGCGAGAAGCCCGAAATCTCGCCCCGGACCGCAACCGGGTTGAAGCGGGCATCCAGCGCGTCAGCCACGGCGCGGCACAGCGCCCCAACCGGCCAGATCCGCGGCGCCACGTCTTGCCTGAGCGCTTCAGACATAGGCAGGATCTGGCCTGGCGGGTCCATGCGGGCCGCCGACTACTCCACAGCGCAGCCCGTACTGCAGCGCCACATGGCCATTCAGCGCATACCCAGATTTTTCCGTGCAAGTCATTGAATTCATTGATTTTTTATCTGCCTTTTTTGTCATCGTTCTGTCTTGAACGCGCATGGATAGGTGCTCTGGACCATCTGTGCAGCAGTTCTGCACAAAGTTATCCACATGTTCTGTGGGTTGGCGCTGGTCCTGCTGCCCGGCCGTATCACCGGCCGCTGCGAGCAGGTCACGAAAGCTGCTCGGTCATAATCGGGAAGCACTTTTCTGCGCGGAGGTACTTTTGTTTTCCATCATACAAGCCGCCGGTTGGCCGATCTGGCCCCTGATTGCCTGTTCCATCCTGGCGCTGGCACTGGTGATCGAGCGTTTTCTCAGTCTCAAGACCGCCAGAATCGCGCCGCCGCAGCTGCTCGAGGAAGTGCTGGCGGCCTCGCGCAGTGGCGTGCCCGCACCGGACGTCATCGAACAGCTCGAGAAGAACTCCGCCCTGGGGGAACTGCTGGCCAGCGGCCTGCGCGCCCTGCAGGCCAAGCCCGACAGCAGCGACGAGGAATTGCGCGGTGTACTGGAGAGCAGCGGACGCGTGGTCGCGCACCGGATGGAACGCTACCTGAGCGCGCTGGCCACGATTGCCTCGCTGGCCCCGCTCATGGGCCTGTTCGGCACCATCGTCGGCATGATCGAGATCTTCGGCTCGCAAGCCCCCGGCGCGGGTACCGGCGGGGCCAATCCGGCACAGCTGGCGCACGGCATCTCGATCGCGCTGTACAACACCGCTTTCGGCCTGATCATCGCCATCCCGGCCCTGATCTTCTGGCGCTATTTCCGCGCCCGCGTCGATGACTACCTGCTCACGCTGGAACTCGCCGGCGAACGGCTGCTCAAGCACCTCCTCACGCTGCGCACCGACCCATGAGACTGCACTTTCGCCGTCCGGCGCGCGAGGAGCCGGAGATCAACCTGATCGCCTTCATCGACGTGCTGCTGGTGATCCTGATCTTCCTGATGCTCTCGACCACCTACAGCAAGTTCACCGAGATGCAGCTGCAGCTGCCGGTGGCCGACGTCGATGCCCAGCGCGACTACCCCAGGGAGGTGGTGGTGGCCGTCGGTAGCGACGGCAGCTATGCCGTCAACCGCAAGGTGGTCGAAGGCCGCAGCGTCGACGCCCTGGTCGCGGCCCTGCTGGTAGGCGCCAAGGCCGGCAAGGACAGCACGCTGATCATCAGTGCCGATGCCAATGCGCGGCACCAGGCCGTGATCACCGTCATGGAAGCTGCCCGCCGCGCCGGACTGAGCCAGATCACCTTTGCGACCCAGTCCTCGGCCCAGAGTGGCGGCCGCTGAGAAGCGCATGAGCAGCCCCGGCCAGCCCGCCTGGCAGCGCACCCTGGTTGACAACTGGCAGCGCCGCGGTCCGCTGGCCTGGGCCCTGTGGCCGCTGTCCCTGCTCATGGGCCTGCTGGTGCGCCTGCGGCTCGGGCTGTACCTGAGCGGTCTCCTCACGCGGCATCGCCTGCCGGTGCCGGTGATCGTGGTCGGCAACGTGGTGGCCGGTGGCGCGGGCAAGACCCCGGTGGTGCTGGCACTCGTCGAGCACCTTCAGGCCCAGGGCCTGAAGGTCGGCGTGATCTCGCGCGGCTATGGCCGCCGGACCCGGGACTGCCGCGAAGTGCAGCCCGACAGCCCGGCCGGCGAGGTCGGCGATGAACCGGCCCTGATCCGCCATCGCACCGGCGCCCCGGTCTTCGTCGCACGGCGCCGCATCGAGGCCGCCCGCGCCTTGCTGCAGGCCCATCCCCGGACGCAGATCCTGGTCAGCGACGACGGCCTGCAACACCTCGCGCTGGCGCGCGACATCGAGATCTGCGTCTTCGACGACCGCGGGCTGGGCAACGGCTTCCTGCTGCCGGCGGGCCCGCTGCGCGAGCCCTGGCCGCGCTACGTGGATCTGGTCCTGCACACCGGCCTGCGCCCGGCCTTCACGGGCTACACGGCCCGGCGCGCCCTCGCGCAGCAGGCCGTACGCCGCGACGGCAGCCGGGTCAACCTGAGCGTCCTGGCACAGGACGGGCGTCCGTTGCTGGCCGTGGCCGGCACTGCCCGCCCCCAGGCCTTTTTCGACATGCTGCAGGCACTGGGCCTGCCGCTGACGCTGACAGTGGCCCGCCCCGACCACGACGACTATGCCGGCTGGCAGCGTCCGCGCGACCGGGACTACACCCTGCTGTGCACCGAGAAGGATGCCGTCAAGCTTTGGGTCACCCATCCCGACGCCCTGGCCGTGCCGCTGGACTTCCAGCCCGAACCGGCCTTCTTCACGGCGCTGGAGCGGCTGCTCGCCGATGTCCAGGCGGCGCGGCTATCATCGCCCCATGGACACCCGACTCCTTGAACTGCTGGTCTGCCCCGTGACCAAGGGCCCGCTCGAGTACAACCGCGAGAAGCAGGAACTGGTCTCGCGCAGCGCACGCCTGGCCTACCCGATCCGTGACGGCATCCCGGTCCTGCTGGAGAACGAGGCGCGCGTCCTCACGGACGAGGAACTCGGGCTATAAGCCCGGCACGCGCATGGGCTACACGGTCCTGATCCCGGCCCGGCTGGCCTCGAGCCGCCTGCCCAACAAGCCACTGGCCGACATCGCGGGCCTGCCCATGGTGGTGCGCGTAGCCCAGCGTGTCGCAAGCGGCCTTCCGGCGGCCACCCGCATCGTGGTGGCTGCCGATGATCCATCGATCATCCAGGCGTGCGTGCAGCATGGCGTGCAGGCCATCCTGACCCGGGTCGACCATCCCAGCGGCAGCGACCGCCTGGCCGAGGCCTGCGAGTTGCTGCAGCTGCCCGACGATGGCGTGGTGGTCAACGTGCAGGGCGATGAGCCGCTCATCGAGCCGGCGCTGGTCTCGGCCGTGGCCGGGTTGCTGCGCCAGCGGCCCGAGGCCAGCATGAGCACGGCCGCCCACCCGATCCACGAGGTGGCAGACTTCGTCAATCCCAACGTGGTGAAGGTGGTGCTGGATGCGCGCGACCTGGCGCTGTACTTCAGCCGCGCGCCCATCGCCTGGTGGCGCGACGGCTATGCCCGGGGCGTCACCACCCTGGCCGCGCCGGCGCCGCTGCGCCACATCGGCATTTACGGCTATCGCGTCGGCTTCCTGCGGCAGTTCCCGAAATTGCCGCAGGCGCCGATCGAGTTGACCGAAGCCCTGGAGCAGTTGCGCGCCATGTGGCATGGCCACCGCATCGCCGTGCATGTCACCCCGCAGGCGCCGGGACCCGGGGTGGACACGCCGGAAGACCTGGAACGCGTGCGTCGCCACTTCGGCCACTGAGCCGGGCTTTGCGGCGGGTGGCGCTGTAAGTTTCAGCCCGGTTACGGCATGCTATCCTCACCCCAATCTGCGGGACCGTCGCACCTTTGTGGTGCCCACCCTCCCCCTTCCTTCCGATCGTTCGAGGACATTCATGAGACTGATACTGTTGGGCGCACCCGGCGCCGGCAAGGGCACGCAGGCTGCGTTCATCTGCCAGAAATACGGCATTCCGCAGATCTCCACCGGTGATATGCTGCGTGCTGCCGTGAAGGCCGGCACGCCGCTGGGCCTGCAGGCCAAGGCCGTGATGGAGTCCGGCGGCCTGGTCAGCGACGACCTGATCATCAACCTGGTCAAGGAACGCATCGCCCAGCCCGACTGTGCCCAGGGCTTCCTGTTCGACGGCTTCCCGCGCACCATCCCCCAGGCCGATGCCATGAAGGCCGCTGGCGTCAAACTGGACTACGTGCTGGAGATCGATGTCCCCTTCGAGGCCATCATCGAGCGCATGAGCGGGCGCCGCTCGCATCCGGCCTCGGGCCGCACCTACCACGTCAAGTTCAACCCGCCCAAGGTCGAAGGCAAGGACGACGTGACCGGCGAACCGCTGGTGCAGCGCGAGGACGACAAGGAAGCGACCGTCAAGAAGCGTCTGGACGTCTACAGCGCCCAGACCCGCCCGCTGGTTGACTACTACCGCAGCTGGGCCCAGCAGGAGCCGGCAGCGGCTCCCAAATACCGCGCCATCAGCGGCCTGGGACAGGTGGAAGAGATCACCGCGCGCGCACTCGCAGCACTGGCCGGCTGAGCCCGCCTCTGAGGCCTGGACGCCCGCGTCCGGGTCTCTCAGAACAGCTCGGCGCCCCCGTCGCGCACGTCGGCCTGCAGCAGGCCCTGCCGGATCAGCTCGTCGTAGCTGCAGACCCGGTTGCGGCCATTGCGCTTGGCGTAATAGACCGCCTGGTCGGCGCGGTTGCAGACCACATCCGGGGCGTCACCACCGCCGATCCCGCTCAGGCCCACGCTCACGGTGATCCGGCCCACCTGCGGAAAACGGTACTGCTCCATCTTCTGGCGGAAGCGCTCCGCCGTCTGCACGGCGGCAGCGTGGTCCGGGCAACGCAGCAGCACCACGAACTCCTCTCCGCCAAAACGGTAGACCCGGTCATAGCCACGGAAGGTGTTCTTGAGGATGCGTGCCACCAGGATCAGCACTTCGTCGCCGATCTGGTGACCAAACTGGTCGTTGACCTGCTTGAAATGGTCGACGTCCACCATGGCCAGCCAGAACTGCTCGGCCAGCCGGGTCCTGCGCCCCGGGGGCTCACCCGGCATCTCTTCGGCACCGACCGCGGCATCACCCCGGGGGACGGTCGCATCGCTCAGGGACTTGTAGAAGGTTTCCTCGAAGGACTTGCGGTTGAGCAGCCCGGTGAGGGCATCGCGTTCGCTGTACAGGAACATGCCATGCATGTTGCGGTAGACGCGCAGCACACGCTCGATGCTGGCCAGGGCCTGGGCATCCAGGCGCGCACCGGAGCGGATCTCGATCACACCGGCATCGGTCAGCGCGCCGCCGACGAACAGCGGCAGACAGGTCAGACAGGCCCCGGGCTTGCCGCCCTCGTCCTCGACGACGACGGGCAGGTTGGCCTCCAGGCAACGCTGCCGCGGGCTGTCTTCCACGACCGGGCCGAGGCGCCGGAAATCGGCATGCATGGCATCGTTGACCTCCACCGCCTGCCCCTGCCGCAGCACGATTGCAGGCAGCCAGCGCTGGTCGTTCGAATCGCTCATGACCAGGTAGAGCGTCACGCTGGTGGGCTGGAGCAAGTCCATCAGGACCCGGGCCAGCGCGATATCCAGCGAGGCCCGGTCACGCTGGTCTGTCAGGGTGGCGATGAGGTCGATCAGGTGGAACATGGGGGCGGCTGCTCTGAGTGCCCATTGTGGCAAGAAAAACGGCTTGCCTGGCGCCGCGACAGCCCGGGACTGCGACTTTCGTCACCTCGCAACGCCCGGCGTGGCCAGCGACTGTCCGCAGCAGCGATCGCCCGATCCGCGTTCCGCTCACGCCGGCGCCGAGCGCAGGCCATAGGCCTGAGTGCCGACCAGCAGGTATTCGACCCGAAGCACGGCGGGCCCCTGCTCGTCCCTGAACGTGAAACCCAGCACGGCGATCTCATCCCCGACCTTCAGCGGCGCAACCTTCCAGGCCTGCATGCGCGTGAGCGGGGCCAGCTCGATCTCCCACAGACGGTCCTTGCGCCGCGGCAAGCCGGCCCGCGCCAGCAGGGCCCTGCCATCGACCGGCGCAGCCTGCGCCGGCAAGGCCCGTTGCGCCAGATCCGGAGGCAGACCCAGCATGGGGGGAACCTCAAGCACCAGTTCGGCATGCGGGTTCTGCCAGCGCACGCTGTGCACCCGGCCCTGCAGGTAGAGCGGGCGCTCCTGGTCGAAGCTGCTCCAGCCGTGGTGGGCACGTGCCAGCGGCAGGAGGCCGGGCAGCAGGCCCAGGCCCAGGCCCAGGCCGACGGTACGACGTTGCATGCGGATCTCCTTGGGGTCTCAGAGATAGGCGATCCAGCGGCCGCAGACCAGCACGGCCAGCCAGATCAGGGTGGACAGCAGCATCTGCGCGCGCGCCAGACCGTCCAGCCGCTGAAGGGAGCCCCGTCCGTGGAACCAGCCTGCATTACACGCCGCCGCCAATAACAGCAGCATCTTGAGGGTGAATGCGCGGTTGGCCAGCAGTTCGGCCGGCTGGCTGGCGAACATCAGCAGCCCCGACAGTGCCGCGAGGCCGAAGCCGACCGCGGCCAGCGCCAGGCTCAGGCGTGCCAGCGCGCGCACCGGCAGCGCCGCCCCCAGACCGAAGACGCGCAGCTCGAGCAGCACCAGGTTGCCCAGCAGCAGGGCGATGCCGGCGAGGTGCAAGACCTCCAGCGCCGGATAGGCCCAGGCGCTGGATTGCAGTCCCGTGACCACGCTGCGTGCTCCTCAGCGGGCAGCGCCGCCCTCGGCGGCCAGCAGTTCCAGCATCAGCAACAGGCGCGCCTTCACGGGCGTCGACACCGGGGCCAGTTCGAAGCGGTCGTCGTCACGTGCCCGCAGCGTGCCGGCCACGCAACGCGAGCTGCGCCAGACCCGCACGCCGGCGGCCTGCGCACGCTGCAAGGCCCCCTCCAGCGCCTGGTGCACGGTGCCGCCACCGGTGCCGGCCAGCACCAGGCCACGCACCGGGGCTGCGCCCAGCCGGGCGGCCAGCCCGTCGTCGAGCAGCGCCTCGACGGTGGCGGCGCAGGCCGCACCATGGCTGAGCACGATCTCCACGCGCGGCCAGGCCGGGGCACCCAGGATGTGCTCCACGGTCGCCGCCGCCAGCGGCTGCGGCGATTGCGGCCAGTCGCGCCACAGGGTCAGCTGGCCCTGCCTCACCTCGCCGATGGCGCCGGCATCGCCCGAGCTGTAGGCGTCAAGCCGCCAGGTGTGGACCTTCTGCACGTCCCAGGCGCCATGGATGCGGCCGGCGCACACCGCCACCACGCCGCGCGCACCGGGCCAGGCCGCCACCGCCAGGGCATCCATGAGGTTCTGCGGCCCGTCGGCGTCGATGGCCGTGGCCGGCCGCATGGCACAGGTCAGCACCACGGGCTTGAGCGGCGCCAGCACCGCCTGCAGCAGACAGGCCGTCTCCTCGAGCGTGTCGGTACCGTGGGTGATCACCAGGCCCTGCACGTCAGCCTGCGCGAGCCAGTGCCGGCAGCGCTGCAGCAACAGCTGCCACACGGGCCGGTCCATGTCCTTGCTGTCGATCTGGGCCACCTGCTCGTGCAGCAGCACATGCCCGGCCGGCGCCGGCAGGCCGGCCAGCAGTTCGCCCACGCCCTTCTGTGCCGCCAGGTAGTTGCGGCTGTCGGTTGCACTGGCGGCGGTGCCCGCGATGGTGCCGCCGGTGCCCAGAACCACGATTTTTTGAAGTGCCACTTGCAATTCCCGAAAAACTGGTTAAAAATACAGCTACTGGATATCAAGACAGTAGCCCCGGATCCAGCCCGTCAACAGGAGTCGACACGATGGACCTGCCCCAGTTCCCGGTCAAGCTGACCGCCCGCCAGCAACAGATTCTGGACCTGATCCAGAGTGCCATTGCGCGCACCGGCGCACCGCCCACCCGCGCCGAGATCGCCGCCGAACTGGGCTTCAAATCCGCCAACGCGGCCGAGGAGCACCTGCAGGCGCTGGCACGCAAGGGCGTGATCGAACTCGTCAGCGGCACTTCGCGCGGCATCCGGCTGCAGGGCGAAGCCCTGCGCTCCATCAACGAATCCCGCATCAAGCAATTCTCCCTGCCCCTGCCCGACCTCGCCCAGCTGGCCCTGCCCCTGATCGGGCGCGTCGCGGCCGGCTCGCCCATTCTCGCGCAGGAGCACGTGGACCAGACCTACTACGTGGAAAACTCGCTGTTCCAGCGCAAGCCCGACTACCTGCTCAAGGTCCGCGGCATGTCCATGCGCGACGCCGGCATCATGGACGGCGACCTGCTGGCCGTGCAGGCCACCAAGGACGCCAAGAACGGCCAGATCGTCGTGGCCCGCCTGGGCGAGGAAGTCACGGTCAAGCGCTTCCGCCGCAACAAGCACCTCATCGAGTTGCACCCCGAGAACCCGGACTATCAGACCATCGTGGTCGAACCCGGCGAGCCCTTCGAGATCGAAGGCCTGGCCGTCGGCCTGATCCGCAACACCATGCTCATGTGAGCGCAGGCACGCCACCGAAAGGCCCCCCGATGAACCTCGCCCTGTTCGCCCAGGCCAGCCTCTGGACTCCGCTGCACAGCCTGCTGCGCCGGCTCTCGGGCCGCAGCGGGACGCCGCAGCCCTCCGCCACCCTGCCCCCGGCCAGGCCGGCCTTGCGCTCGCACCGCAGCGGCCACAGCTGCACGCCCGCCTCGCGTGCGCTCCCGGTGCACCGCCCGCTGCGCGTGGTGCGTGTGATGGAAGCCGGCCAGTCCCGTTCGCAGGTTGGCCGCATGGTGATCTCCGGCCGCATGGCCGACGTCTGCGCCGAGCTCGACCGGCTCGCCGCCTGCGAAGCCACGCGGCACTGAGCCCCCCGGGCGGCCGCCTCGGTGGCTGCCCGGCACCAGCGGCACACACGTTGCCCGCGCCGCCACAAATGCCGTGGCTGCAGGCTTGCCGCCCACGGCGCCAAGGCACAATAGCGGCATGAACATCGTGATCCTGGACGACTATCAGGACGTCGTCCGCAAGCTCGATTGCGCCAGCAAGCTGGCCGCCCATCCCCTCAAGGTCTACACCAACACCGTCAAGGGCCTGGGCCAGCTCTCCGTGCGCCTGCGCGACGCCGACATCCTGGTCCTGATCCGCGAGCGCACGGTCATCACGCGCCAGCTGCTCGACAAGCTGCCACAGCTCAAACTCATCGTCCAGACCGGCCGCATCGGCAGCCACGTGGACATCGCCGCCTGTACGGAGCGCGGCATCGCCGTGGCCGAAGGCACGGGCTCGCCCGTAGCGCCGGCCGAGCTCACCTGGGCCCTGATCATGGCCGCCATGCGCCGGCTGCCGCAATACATCGGCAACCTCAAGCATGGCGCCTGGCAGCAGTCCGGCCTCAAGGCCGCGTCCATGCCGCCGAACTTTGCGCTGGGCAGCGTGCTGCGCGGCAAGACCCTGGGCATCTGGGGCTACGGCAAGATCGGCCAGTTGCTGGCGGGCTACGGCCGCGCCTTCGGCATGCGGGTGCAGATCTGGGGACGCGAACCCTCCCGCGAACAGGCGGTGCGCGATGGCCATGAGGCTGCCCCGAGCCGCGAGGCCTTCTTTGCCACCAGCGACGTGCTGAGCCTGCACCTGCGCCTGAACGACGCCACGCGCGGCATCGTCACGGCCGCCGACCTCGCGCACATGAAGCCCACGGCGCTGCTGGTGAACACCTCGCGGGCCGAACTGCTGGAACCCGATGCGCTGATCGGTGCCCTCAACCGCGGGCGTCCCGGCATGGCCGCAGTGGACGTGTTCGAATCCGAGCCCATCCTGCAGGGCCATGCCCTGCTCCGGCTGGAAAACTGCATCTGCACGCCACACATCGGCTACGTCGAGCAGGAAAGCTACGAAATGTATTTCGGCACGGCCTTCGACAACGTGCTGAACTTCATCCAGGGCACGCCGAGCAACATCGTCAACCCGGATGCCCTGAAAGTGCGGCGCTGACAGGCGCTGTGCTGCGCCCGCTCAGCCCTTCTTCGCCTGCAGCGCCGCCATCATCTGCTCGGTGCTGCTCTTGCGGTCGGCGTTCACGGCCTGCAGGGTGGCGCGCTCGCCCAGGCGCTTGAGGTACTCACGCACCGGCAGCGCGGCCAGGACGTCCTCGCCGTAGATGGTCTTGCTGGCGGCCGAGACCAGCGGCAGGTGCGCCACGGCGGCGCAGTCGGCCAGCGTGAATTCCGTCCCCGCCACGAAGGGCGCAAACCGGGCCAGCTTGGCGAAGCCGTGCACCCCCTTGACGAGCAGCTTGTGGCTGCGCTCCTTCACCTCGTCCGACACCTTGCCGCCGAAGAAGGCCTCGGGGTACAGGTTGCGCGCCACCAGCTCCAGGTGCAGTTCGCTGTAGAGGATGAGCTCGCGCACCTTGGCCGCCGCATAAGGGTCGGCCGGCAGCAGCGGCTTTTGCGGGTAGGCGGCCTCGATGTACTCGGCGCAGGCCCCGGACTCCGAGATCGGGCCCTGCGGCGTGTCGAGGAACGGCACCTTGCCCAGGGGCGAGCGGTCCACCAGCAGCGCATGGGTGTTGCCGGTCCAGACCAGTTCCTCGACGAATGGGACTTCCTTCTCCAGCAGCTGGAGCTTGATCTTGTTGTAGTAGTTGCTGGCCGAGAAGCCGCAGAGCCTGAGCGTCATGGTGTCTCCTTGAAGGTGCCGGCCCGTCGACAGACGGCGGCGGGTGGATCGTTGCGCCAGCCCCGAGTCTCGCCGGGAGTCGCCCCCGGCGCAGTCCGGCAGGCGACTCGCCCCTGCCAGGCCCGGGGGATAATTCCGCCATGCATCCCGTCTACGCACACATCGCCGTCGTCGGCACCGGCGCCATGGGCCGCGGCATCGCCCAGATCGCCGCGCAGGCCGGCAGCACCGTCACCCTGTACGACCAGCAGCCTGCCGCCGTGGCGTCGGCGCGGCAGGCGCTCTGCGACCAGTGGGACAAGCTGGTCGACAAGGGCCGCATGGACGCCACCGGAGCCCAGGCCTGCAAGGCCCGCCTGCGCACCGCGGACCGCCTGCAGGACCTGGCCGGCTGCGACCTCGTGGTGGAGGCCGTGGTCGAACAGCTCGGCGTCAAGGCGACCCTGTTCGCCGAACTCGAGGGCATCGTGCGCCCCGACACGGTGCTGGCCAGCAACACCTCCTCGCTGTCCATCACGGCCATCGCAGCCAGCCTGCAGCGCCCGCAGCGCGTGGCCGGCTACCACTTCTTCAACCCGGTGCCGCTGATGAAGGTGGTGGAGGTCATCGCCGGCCTCAAGACCGATCCGGGCGTGTGCACAGCGCTCTCGGACTACGCGCGCCAGATGGGCCACACCCCGGTGATGGCGCAGGACACGCCGGGCTTCATCGTCAACCACGCGGGCCGCGGCTATGGCACGGAGGCGCTGCGCATCGCCAGCGAGGGCGTGACCGACTACGCCACCATCGACCGCATCCTGCGCGACCAGGCCGGCTTCAAGCTCGGCCCCTTCGAGCTCATGGACCTGACGGCACTCGACGTCTCGCATCCGGTCATGGAGTCCATCTACCACCAGTACTACGAAGAGCCGCGCTACCGTCCCAGCGTGATCACCGCTCAGCTCCTGGCCGGCGGCATGCTGGGCCGCAAGACGGGCGAAGGCTTCTACCGCTACGAGAACAACGTGGCCCAACTCGCCCCCGAGCCGCCCGTGCCGCAGGTGACCGAGCTGCCACCGGTCTGGGTCTCGACGCGCGCCACGCGCCGCGCCGAGCTCTACCAGCTGCTCAAGGACCTGGGCGCGAAGATCGAGACCGGCCAGTCGCCCTCGGCCCACGCGCTCACGCTGGTGGCACCGCTGGGCTTTGACGTCACCACGGTGGCCGTGGTCGAGCGCCTGGACCCGGCGCGCACCGTGGGCATCGACCTGCTGATCGAAGACGCCGCGACGAAGCGCCGCGTGCTGGCCACCAACCCGGCCACACGCACCGACATGCGCGATGCGGCCCACGCCCTCTTCGCCCGCGACGGCAAGGCAGTCAGCGTGATCCGCGACAGCGGCGGCTTCGTCACGCAGCGCGTGGTGGCCCACATCGTCAACATCGCCTCCGACATCTGCCAGCAGCGCATCTGCACGCCCGCCGACCTCGAGACCGCCGTCACGCTGGGCCTGGGCTACCCCATGGGCCCGCTGGCCATGGGCAACCGCTATGGCCCGACCAACGTGCTGGAAGTGCTGTTCAACCTGCAGACCGTCTACGGCGACCCGCGCTACCGCCCCAGCCCCTGGCTGCGCCGGCGCGGCGCCATCGGCCTGAGCCTGCTGCACGAGGAAAGCTGAAGGAACGACCCATGAGCGCACAACTGCTGAGCACCAGTGCGGGCCGCACCATGGTGCTGACCCTCTCCAACCCGGGCCAGCGCAACGCGCTCGGCCCCGAGGTCTATGCCGCCGGCGTCGAGGCCCTGAGCGTGGCCGAGAGCAATGCCGAGATCGGCAGCGTGGTCCTCACCGGTGCCGAAGCCCTGTTCTGCGCCGGCGGTGACCTGCGCCGCCTGCAGGCCAACCGCCAGCTCGACCCCGAGGTGCAGGCCCAGAGCATCGAAGGCCTGCACGGCTGGATCGAGGCCATCCGTACCTTTCCCAAGCCGGTCATCGCCGCCGTCGAGGGCGCGGCCGCCGGCGCCGGCTTCTCGCTGGCCCTGGCCTGCGACTTCATCGTCGCGGCCAGCGACGCGGTCTTCCTCATGGCCTACAGCAACGTGGCCCTCACGCCCGACGGCGGCGCCAGCTGGAGCCTGACGCACGCGCTGCCGCGCCAGCTCGTCAACGAGCTGCTCATGGGCGGCGAGCGCATCGGCGCCGAGCGGCTGCACGCCCTGGGCGTGGTGAACCGCGTCACGCCCCCCGGGCAGTCCCTGAACGAGGCCCTGGCACTGGCCGAGCGGCTCAATGCGCGCGCACCCAATGTGCTGGCCGGCATCAAGGACCTGCTCAACGACGCCGCGGGCAACGCGCTCAACGCCCAGCTGCGGCTCGAACGCGACCAGTTCGTGCGCGCGCTGCATCACCCCAATGCCGGCATCGGCATTGCCGCCTTCCTGGCCCGGCAGACCCCGCGCTACGACTAGGGCCTGCCTGCACGGGCAGACACACAGGTGACAACCCTGAGGCGGGCCGCGCGTCCCGCGCGCGACAATGGGGCACACCCCTAGGCCCCTGCCAGTCACCCGCAAGACAGTCCATGGACGATCCCATTCTTACCATCGAGGAACGCTCGGCGATCAACGCCGGGCGCTGGTTCTCAACCCTGTCACCTTCACTGCGCCACGACATCCTGCGATGTGCCTACGTCAGACGTTACAAGGACGGCGAGCTGATCTGCGCCCGCGGCGAGCCCCCCGAGGAATGGGTGGCCTGCGCCAGGGGCGCCGTGCGCGTGAGCTCGACCTCCATCTCCGGCAAGCAGGTCACGCTGACCTATGTGGAGCCGGGCGTCTGGTTCGGCGACGTGTCGATCTTCGACGGCGACCGCCGCACGCACGATGCCTATGCGCACGGGGACACCACCACGCTGTGCGTGGCCAAGGCCGACTTCAAGAAGATCCTGGCCACCCACGTCGAGCTCTACGAGGCGATGCTGCGCCTGCATGCCCGGCGCATCCGCCAGCTCTACGGCCTGGTGGAGGACCTCAACACCCTGCCGCTGCGCGCGCGCCTGGCCAAGCAGCTGCTGCACCTGCTGCGCAGCTACGGCACGCCGTCCCTGAGCGACTGCCGCGAGATGCGCATCGGCCTGCAGCTCGCCCAGGAGGAGCTGGCGCAGTTGCTGGGGGCCTCGCGCCAGCGCGTGAACCAGGAGCTCAAGGCCATGGAGCGCGAGGAAGTCATCCGCATCGAACCCGGCGGCCTGGTCGTCCGCGACCGGGATGCGCTGTGGCGCATCGTCGAATCCGACCACTGACCCCGCAACCCTGATCCCCCATGAGCGAACTCGAAGACCAGTACGTCGGCACCCGCCCCGTTCCCGCCGCCCATGCCTTCGACGTGGCGGCCCTGCAGGCCTGGCTGGAACACAAGCTGGCGGGCTTTGCCGGCCCGCTGCGCGTGGAGGCCTTCAAGGGCGGCCAGTCCAACCCCACGTACAAGCTCATCACGCCGGCGTGCAGCTACGTCATGCGCGCCAAGCCCGGGCCGGTGGCCAGGCTGCTGCCTTCGGCGCACGCCATCGAACGCGAATACGCCGTGATGCACGGCCTGCACGGCACCGCGGTGCCCGTGCCGCGCATGCACGTGCTGTGCGAGGACGAGGCCGTGATCGGCCGCGCCTTCTACGTCATGGAGTTCATGCCCGGACGCGTGCTGTGGGACCAGTCCCTGCCCGACCTGGACCCCGCCGGCCGGCGCGCCATCTACCTCGAGATGAACCGGGTGATCGCTGCCCTGCACAAGGTCGACTTCGCCGCGCGCGGCCTGGCCGGCTACGGCAAGCCCGGCAACTACGTCGAGCGCCAGATCGGCCGCTGGAGCAAGCAGTACCGCGCCTCGGCCGACGGCGCCGGCACGCTCTCGCAGCCCATCCCCGAGATGGAGCAGCTCATCGACTGGCTGCCCGCCCACCTGCCGGCCAGCGCAAAGGACGAAAGCCTGGTCAGCATCGTGCACGGCGACTACCGCCTGGACAACCTGATGTTCCACGCGGATGAGCCGCGCGTGATCGCCGTGCTGGACTGGGAGCTCTCGACCCTGGGCCACCCGCTGGCCGACTTCGCCTACCACTGCATGGCCTGGCACATCCCGCCCGGCATGTTCCGCGGCATCGGCGGGCTGGACCTGGCCGCACTGGGCATCCCCTCCGAGGACGAGTACATCCGCCTCTACTGCGAGCGCACCGGCCTGGCCACGCCGGCCGCGCTGCAGGCCGACTGGAACTTCTATCTGGCCTACAACATGTTCCGCATCGCCGCCATCCTGCAGGGCATCGCCAAACGGGTGGAGAACGGCACGGCCTCCAGCGCCCAGGCCCAGAAATCCGCCGCCGGCGCGCGCCCCATGGCCGCCCTGGCCTGGCAGTTTGCCCGGAAGGCCTGAACCCATTTCAACCCAAGGAGATCCGCATGGACTTCGACTATTCCCCCCGCACCAAGGACTTCCAGGCCCGCCTGCTCAAGTTCATGGACGAGCACATCTATCCGAACGAGCAGGCCTTCCACGAGGAGATCGAAGCCAACACGGCCGCTGGACGCCGCTGGACGCCGCTGCATCTCATCGAGCGGCTCAAGGCGCAGGCGCAGAAGGAAGGCCTGTGGAACCTGTTCCTGCCCAAAGACAGCGCCGAGATCGCCGGCGTGCAGGGCGCAGGCCTGACCAACCAGGAATACGCCCCGCTGGCCGAGATCATGGGCCGGGTGCACTGGGCCTCCGAGGTCTTCAACTGCTCGGCGCCCGACACCGGCAACATGGAGACCATCGCGCGCTACGGCAATGACCAGCACCGCAGGGAATGGCTGCAGCCCCTGCTGGCCGGCAAGATCCGCTCGGCCTTCGCCATGACCGAGCCGGACGTGGCCTCAAGCGACGCCACCAACATCGCCACCCGCATCGAGCGCCAGGGTGATGACTACGTGATCAACGGCCGCAAGTGGTGGACCTCGGGCGCCGGCGACCCGCGCTGCGCCATCTACATCGTCATGGGCAAGACGGACCCCGAGGCGCCGCGCCATTCGCAGCAGAGCATGATCCTGGTGCCGGCCAGCACGCCCGGCGTCAAGGTGCTGCGCCCGCTGTCCGTCATGGGCTACGACGACGCGCCGCATGGCCACATGGAAGTGGAATTCAAGGACGTGCGTGTGCCCGCTTCCAGCATCCTGCTCGGCGAAGGCCGCGGCTTCGAGATCGCCCAGGGCCGCCTCGGCCCGGGCCGCATCCACCACTGCATGCGCCTGATCGGCCAGGCCGAGCGCGCGCTGGAGTACATGTGCAAACGCGCCTCCGCGCGCGTGGCCTTCGGCAAGCCGGTGGCCGCGCAGACCGTGACGCAGGAGCGCATCGCCGAGGCGCGCTGCAAGATCGACATGGCGCGCCTGCTCACGCTCAAGGCCGCCTGGATGATGGACGTGGCCGGCAACAAGTTCGCCAAGAACGAGATCGCCATGATCAAGGTCGTGGCCCCGAGCATGGCCTGCCAGGTGATCGACTGGGCCATGCAGGTGCACGGCGGCGGCGGCATGTGCCAGGATTTCCCGCTGGCCTACAGCTACGCGCATGCGCGCACGCTGCGCTTTGCCGACGGCCCGGACGAGGTGCACCGCAATGCGATCGCCAAGCTGGAGCTGGCCAAGTACGCCGCCAGCCCCAAGCCGGTGGAGATGCCTGTCACGCGCGGCTGCTGAACCTGCAACGTCCCCGGTCCGAGCGCACGGCGTGCAGCGACATGCCCGGGGACTGCGCCACAGCCCCCGCTACCAGGGCTGGCCCGGCAGTCCCGACCAGAGTTCGTCCAGGTCGGGAAACTTCCACTTCGCCGGGTCTTCGCGCCCGGCAATCTTGTCGCTGCAGCCCGGGGCCGAGAGGTCGATGACTTCGGGCGGAATGCGCAGCTGGGACTTGGTGGAGTAGAAGACCTTGACCAGCGGCGTCGTCAGCGACCTGGCCGACTGCTCCATGACCACCCCCAGGCGACCCGACGCCAGCCGCACCAGCGAGCCGATCGGGTAGATGCCCAGGCTCTTGACGAAGGCCTGGAACACCTTGTGGTCGAAGTGGCCGTTGGCCCACTCGGCCATCTTGCGCAGCGACTCGGCCGGGTCCCAGCCGCTCTTGTAGGGCCGGTTGGAGGTGATGGCGTCGTACACGTCGCACACCGCCCCCATCTTGGCAAACAGGCTGATCTGCTCGTCCTTGAGGCCCTTGGGATAACCCGAGCCGTCGGTCTTCTCGTGATGGTGCAGGCAGACGTCCAGCGCGATCGGGTCGACATTGCCCATGGCCACGAGGATCTTGTGCCCTTCGACGGGATGGCTCTTCATGATGCCGAACTCGGCATCGGTGAGCTTGCCGGGCTTGTTGAGCACCTCCATGGGCATGGCCGCCTTGCCCAGATCGTGCAGCAGGCCGGCCAGGCCGGCCGAGCGGGTCTGCGCCTCGTCCAGCCCCAGCTGGCGCGCCAGCGCGATCATCATGGCGCACACCGCCACCGAATGCATGTAGGTGTAGTCGTCCGCCGTCTTCAGGCGGGCCAGGCTGATGAGCGCACTGGCGTTGCGCGACACCGAGTCGGAGATCTCCTCCACCAGCCGCTGGGCGCCGCTCGCGTCCACGGTCTTGCCCATGCGGGCTTCCTGGAACATGGACACGACGGCGCGCTTGGACTGCTGGCAGATCAGCGCGGCCTTCTGGAACTCGACGGCCACGGGCACCGGGGCCGTCTGCCGCTCGGCCTCGGCCACAGCCTGCAGCTCCTTCTCCACCTGCGCATCGGACTGGGCCTCGGAGACCGCCGTCTGGCCCGCCGGCACGTCCAGCCCCTTGCTGCTGTCGATCCAGACCTCCTGGATGCTGCTGGCCAGGATGCGCTCGAGGTCCTTCGGGTCCTTGAGCACGAAGCCGCTGCGCCAGAAGGGGTGTTCCATCCAGGAGCCGCAGAACTCCTTGATGTGCATTCCCAGGACCAGTTGTTGGACGCCGATACGTTTGAGCATGTGGTGATGCGGCACAGGACGACTGCACCCTGATTCATTCTAGCGGCGCTCAGCGCAGCGGCACCCCTGACTGGCGAAGGTAGCCAAGCACCTCCGGGCTCACGCTGCCCTGGGCCCGCGCCTGTTCGGCCAGTACCGCCGATTCCTCCAGCCGCCCCATGGCCGCCAGCGACACGGCGGCACCGAGCAGCCAGCGCGGCTCGCCCGGACGCAGCTGCAGCGCACGCTGGTAGGCCTGCACGGCCTCGGGATGGCGGGCCAGGCGCTGGGCCGCATTGCCGCGCACCGCCCAGAGGTCGGCCTGCCCCGCCAGCACGGGCTCCAGGCGGCTCAACAGGGACAAGGCCGCGGCGGGGCGACCCTGGGCCAGTTCCATGCGCGCCTGCTCGCGTGCCAGTGCCGCCAGCGCCTCGTCCTGGCCGGCGCTGCGCGGCGCCCGCTCGGCCACGGCCACGGCCTCGCGGATCAGATCCAGGGCCACCTCGCGCGAACCCGCCTGCCACAGACCCTGCGCCCGGGCCAGGGTCTCCTGCAGCGCCTGCTCACGACGCACAGGCTCGGCCACGGCCGGCGGGGTGGCGGGCACAGGCGCTGCGGAGGGTGCACTGCCGGGGGCGCGGGCCATAGGCGCCTGCGCCGGCGAGGACTCGCGCGGCGCCTGGCGCGGCGCGGAGGCCGGCGGGGTCCGGGCCGCCACCGGCGCCGGGCTGCGCTCGGCACGGCCGGCAGCGGGCAACGCCGGGGCCGCAGGGACAGTGGCCACCTCGTCCTGCCGGGACGCAGGAGCGGACGCAGCCGCCGGCAGCGCGGGCGGCTCACGCGTGAGTTCGAGTTGCAGCGCCGCGGGCACCACCGCCGGGGGCGACGCGGGTTGCGCGGCCGGCATCACCGCACTCACCGGGGGGGCGGACATCGGCTGTGTGCCAGGCCAGTAGCCGGCCAGGGCCACCAGCAGGACCACCAACAGGGCGAGCAGCAGCAGGCCCCATCTGCGCCGGCCACGGCCTGCAGGGGCAGGACTGGCAATGGCCGCCGTGCCCTGCATCAGGCCGCCGGCGGGCGCACGCGCCAGGTCCGGCGTGGCGCCCTCGGTGCGCCGCGCATCGAGATCGCGCAGCATCTTGTTGATCACGCTCACAGCTCTCTCCCCGTCGCAGCATTGCGCAGGCCCGCACGTCCGGCGCGCAAGGCACGCCACCAGCGCGCCGGCGACCAGCGACCCGCCGGCTGCTGCACGCCCGGCGTGTCGGCTGCCGCCAGCGCCACATGGCGCGCCTGCACGCGGTGCGTGTTCTCGCCGTAGGCCAGCAGCAGGCACTTGTGCGCCAGCACGTTCACCAGCCGCGGCACGCCGCGGCTGGCATGCGCCAGTGCGCGCGCTGCGCCGTCGTCGAAGACGCGGATATCGGTCAGTTCGTCCTCGGCCGCCACGGCCAGCCGGTGGGCCAGATAGGGGCCGACGCGCTCGCCGCGCATCCCGCCCAGGTATTCGCTGAAGGTGATGCGCTGCAGCAGCTGACGGATCTGCGGCTGTGCCAGCAGCGTATCGAGTTCGGGCTGGCCGAACAGCACGATCTGCAGCAGCTTGTGCTTCTCGGTCTCCAGGTTGGAGAGCAGGCGCAGGCTCTCCAGCGTGGCCAGGCGCGTGGCCTGGGCCTCGTCGATGCACACCAGCACGGGGCGGCCGGCGGCCGCGTGCTGCAGCAGCCGCTCCTGCAGGCTGGCGAGCACCTGGTGGCGGCTCAGCGGCGGCACCAGCGCGATGTCGAGCTCGCGCGCCAGCGCCATCAGCAGGTCGTCCGGCCCCATGTCGGGGTTGGGAATGTAGGCGGTGACGAATTCGTCCTGCAGCTTGCGCAGCAGCTGGCGGCACAGCAGGGTCTTGCCGCAGCCGACCTCGCCGACGATCTTCAGGAAGCCCTCGCCGCCGCGCAGCGCCACGAGCAGGGTGTTGAGGGCCGCCTGCACGCCCTCGTGCGGATAGAAGAAGGCCGGGTCGGGCGTGATCGAGAAAGGCAGCTCACGCAGGGCGAAATGCCGCAGGTACATGGCTCAGCGACCGGCCGGCGCGGCGGAGGCCGGCGGCGCATCGCCCTCGAGGCGGATGACGCGCTTGCGGCTGTTGTCCATCTCGGCCAGCGCGGCCCGCGAGCGGGCGGTCTGCGCTTCCCAGTCCTGGGCACTGCGGATGATGGTGGGCTTGATCAGCACGACCACCTCCTTCTTGCTCGCGGCGCGGGCCCGGTTGCCGAACAGGAAACCCAGCGGGTTGGACTCGCTGGTGCTGCCGGGCACGCCCGAGGCCGTGCGACTGGCCGAGACCTGCATGAGGCCGCCGATGGCCGCGATGTTGCCGTCCTGCAGGCGCACCATGGTGTCGGTCTCGTTGACGGCGCTGGACGCCAGCGGCAGGCGGTACAGGCCGATGCTGCCCAGGTCCACGTCCTTGGTGCGCTCGGTCACCGTGGACACCGAGGGATGGATGTGCAGCATGATGCTGCTGCCGTCGTCGATCTGCGGGGTCACGTCCAGCGCAATGCCGGAAAAGAAAGGCGTGAGCGTGAGCGTGGGCAGGGTGGTGGTGCCGGCCACGCCGACCAGGCCGCTGCTGGTGGTGGTGCCGCCCGTGACGTTGGTGACGAAGTAGTCGTCGGAGCCGACCTTGAGCACCGCCTTCTGGTTGTTCAGCGTGGCCACGCGCGGGCTGGACAGCGTCTGCACCGTGCCCTGCGTCTCCAGAAAGCCCAGCACGGCCGCGAACTGGTTGGTGGCCAGGGCCAGGCCGAAGAGTCCCGTGCCTTCCGGGATGGACGGCACCACCACGCCGGCGGAGATGTTCTGGCCGGCGGAGATGGTCGCATCGCTGATGGCCACGCCGTTGCCGAACACGCCGTTGGAGCGGAACGCGGCCCAGTTGATGCCGCTTTGCTGGCCGTCGCGCAGCTCGACCTCGACGATCTTGGCCTCCAGCATCACCTGGCGCTCCACCGCGATCTGCGTGGCCTTGAGGAACTTCTCGACCTCGCGCAGTTCGTCGGGCATGGCGCGCACCGCCATGATGCCCGCCTGCGGCGTGACGACCACATTGCGTCCCGGCCCCTTGCCCACCAGGCTGTGCACGGCCGCGGACAGCTCGGTCCAGAAATCGGAGACGGAGTTGGTCGAGATCTGGCTGCTGTTGGCCTGGCGGGCCGCGGTCGTCCCGCCGGTCTGGCCTGCCGCCGTTCCCGCCGGGACCGTCGCGCCTGTGCCGGTCCCCGTGTTTTCCGGCGCCGAGCCGGAAGAGACCCGGACCTCGCTGCGACCGACGCGGCGGGCATGGGGATAGTTCAGCGTGAAGATGCGGGTCTGCAGCGTCGGGGCATAGACCGTGATGCGGCGCCCCTCGATGCGGAAGTCGTAGCCGTAGACGTCGCGGATCGACTCGAGCGCCTCCTGCACCGTCACGCCGCGCAGCGTGAGCGAGAGATTGCCGCCGACATCGGGATGCATGAGCATGCTGTAGGGCGTCTCAGCGACCAGGGCCAGGAAGACCTCGCGCGCGCTGGCGTTGCTCACCAGCAGGTCCAGGCGTGGCTCGGGCGGCAGCGGCACGGCCGGCGGCGCCGGCTCGGCCAGCGCGTCGCTCACGCGGGCCGGCACCACACCGCCGGCCGCCGGGGCTGGCGCCAGTTCGGTGCGGATGGCCTCGCCCGCATCGGGCACGAGCGTAGGCCGGTCGGCGCAACCCGCCAGCAGGGCCGCACACAGGATCAGGCCCGGGAGGCGTCCGGGTCGGCTCATGAATCCGGTTTTCAGGATGGCGCTCATGGTTGGAACATTTTCATGCAAAAGAATCATGGGGCTCAGGGCACGCTGCGGCGGCGCACCGAGGGGTAATGGGCCACCTTGCGCAGGCGACCGCCTTCGCGCAGCCAGACTTCGGTTTCGGTGATGCGCTCGATCCGCGCCGCGCCCAGCATCTGGCCCTCGGCGTACAGGCGCGTACCCGCCACCACATGCGGCTTGCCGTCGACGTACAGGAGCGACCAGGGGGCGCTGGCGGCGCGCTGGGGAGCACTCGCCCCGCCAGCGTCGCCGGAGAGCTGCGGCGGGCGCGTCGGGTCCCGCGTGGCCTGCGCGGCGGCAGGCAGGGCCAGGCCCAGCAGCAGGCTCCAGCAGCACAGTGGCAACAGTTTCATGGCGCCTCCCCCACCAGCCAGACCTGCAGGGTGAGCTCCGCCGTGCGGCCGTCGCTGGTGAGCTTCATCGGCCCCCAGCGCAGCGCCGGCAACGCCCGCTCCAGCGTCTGCACGTAGCGATTCAACTCGGCATACGGGCCGGCGACGGTCAGCTCCAGGCCCTGGCGACGGACCACGACGGGCTCGGCCGGCGTGGCGGTGCGGCTGTCGGGCGCCAGGGTGGCGGTGCGCACCAGCTGCAGGCCCTCGTGCCGGCGCAGGAAATGGGCCAGCACGCGCGACAACGGCGTCGCATCGGCGGCCGCCACGGGCGTGGCGGCGATGGCCTGGTTGACCTGCGCCAGGCGCTCGCGCAGCTGGGCCAGTTCCTCGCGCGCCTGCTGGGTGGGCCCGGTCTGCGCGCCGCTGCTGCCGAGTTCCTCGCGCAGGCGGTCGAGTTCCACGCCCTGCGCGCTGACGCGCTGGGTCAGCTGCTTGTGCACGGCCTGCAAAGGCCCCAGCCAGAGCAGGTCGGCCAGCAGCAGGCTGGCGATCAGCAAGGTTGCAAACAGGAACACGCGTTCGCGCAGGCTCAGCGCATCGATGCGCGCCGCCAGATTCGTCCACCCGCGTTTCATGGGCGGCCCTCCCCTGCGCCGTTGCGCGGCGCCACGGCCGTGACGATCGTGTAGGCCCAGTAGGGCACTCCCGCCGCCGGACCGACGGCCGCCGCCGGCGCGGCATCGGGTCCGACCCGTTCGACCTTGACCACCGACAACTGCTGCCCCTGCAGCAACGGGCTGTCGGCCAGCCTGGCCATCCAGCCATTGAGCGCAGCGGGCTCCAGCGTGTAGCCGCTGAGTTCCAGGCGATCCGCATCGGCGCGCAGGGAGGACACCCAGGCCTGGGCCGGGATGGTCTGCGCCACCAGCTGCAGCCGGGCCGCGTGTCCCTGGCCCTCGCGCAGCAGGCCGCGCTGGAGTTCGTCGAGCAGCTGCTCGCGCTGCTGCAGTTCCTCGCGGCGGGCCTGCAGCTCCTGCACCAGGGCGGCATCGGCCGGCGCGGCATTGGCACGGTTGAGCAGGATGGCCGCCTGCAGGCGGTCGATCTCACGCTGGTTGGCGGCCACCGACTGCTGGTAGCCCGCACTCAGGTTCTGCAGCGACCAGCTCCAGTAGGCCGCCAGCGCCCCTCCCAGCAGCACGAACACGCCCAGCGCCTGGGCCATGGTGAGCGCGGAGAAATAGCGCTTCTGCGTCTGGAACAGCGGGGTGCAGAGATTGATTTGCTGCGGCATGGTTCTCGGGTCCCGTCTCAGAGCCTGCGGCCCTCGGTGCGCAGCAGCACGCCCAGCAGCGGCCAGCACAGCTGGCGGTCGGCCTCGCTGCCGCCCTCGAAGCCGGGGAACAGGGCCGAGACGTCCATGGCCTGCACGTTCTGCCCCAGCTCCTGCCCCAGCCAGCCGGCCAGCTCGCGGGTGCGCGCCCCGGCCTGGGCCAGGATGCCGTCGAGCACGAGCATGGGCCAGGTGCGGTCCCAGAGGTCGAGCGAACGCTGGATCTCCACGACCAGCCGCTGGCCGCGGTCGGTCTCCGGCCCTGCACCGGCGAGCGACAGCCCCGCGTCGCCCGGGGCGCCGTCGGCCCCACCGCCCCAGGAGGCCTGCATGAAGCCGGCCCCGAGGTCGATGTGCCGGGTATAGAACAGTTCGTCGTTGGCGCTGATGGTCAACAGGGCCTGGTCATCCTCGCCGATGACCACGGCGGCCTGCGCGCGGTCCAGCCGGCCGCCGGCACGCGCCAGCGCCGATTGCAGATTGCGCTGCGCCAGGTCCTGGATGTCGATCACGTCCACACTGCAGCGCGCGGCCTGGGCGGTCTGCATGATGCCGCGCAGCACGGTGTTGGCCGCCGTCACGACGAACAGGCCAGCACCGCTGCGCACCCGGTCGTCGCCGACCTTGAGCACGTCCAGCGTCAGGTCGTCCAGGTGCTGGTCCACCATGTCACGGATCTGCCAGCGGGCCGCGGTGCGCAATTCCTCGGGCGCCACGGCCGGGGTATCGATCTGCAGGATCTGGTACTGGGAAGGCCGCAGCATCACGCGCGCCGTCTGTCCGCGCAGGCCCAGCGCTGCCAGCCGGCGGGCAAAATCCTCGTCACCCTCTGGGCCCCGGCGCAGCACGCCGAAGCGTTCCACCCGCAGCGTCTGCGCCTGCTCGCGGCGGGCCTGCACATAGGCCAGGGCCTGGCCATCCCAGGCCAGGACCAGGCCGCCGCCCTGGCGCGCCGTGCGGCCGGACCACGGCCACTTCAACGGCTTCTCCGCCCGCGCACGGCGGTCATGGCAAGGGGCATCGGCAGACGCGGGGACAGGAACATCGAGCAGGCTACGGCAGGAATGGCGACAAAGCTATTTTGCTGCATTTTTCATAGCTAAGGCTGTCTCCTGCATTGCAGGGCGTGGCGATTTGCGAACAAATTGGCAAATTCCGCCGCCTTTTGGACGGCAACGTCGCCCTCAGTAGTTCTCGCGCATGTAGATGATGGGCGCGCGGTACAGGCCGAAGGCGGCGCGCGCGCCCAGATTGGGGCCGAACCAGGGCACGTTGCCGGCCACGGCCCCGGTCTCGGTGGCGCCGACGCAGGTGTTGCCGCTGGCACTGGTGCCCACGTTCACGGCCAGATCGACGCTTCCGGAGTTCCCCGCTCCGGGCCGGCGCAGCGAGAAGGCCGTACGGCCGTTGGCCAGCGCGAGGTTGCCTGCGGGCTGGATCCGCGTCTCGCAGGCGCTCAGGTTGTTCGTGTAGTTGCCCATCATGATGCTCGCCGCCGGGATGACCGTGCAGTTGTCGAGCGTGTGGCTGGCATAGCCGCCGCCGGTCCAGTACTGCGCCTCCAGGGTCAGCGGCAGGTCCAGCAGCTCGGAGCCGTAGGCATTGGGCATCCGCAGCCGCCCGTAGCGGATGCGCGTGCTGCCGGTCTCCCGCTCTGCGGCGCTGCCGATGAGCACGCCGCCATCGGGATCGTTCACCGAGGCCTTGAGCCGGAAGCTGTCGTAGGGACCGTCGGGGGCGGCCAGCTTGGCGAACAGGTAGCTGTCGTTGATCTGGAAGAGCCCGGCGGTCCACAGGGCCGTGGAAGGCATGGTCGGGAAGGCCGGGCTGCCCAGGCGGGACACGTCGACCGGCGTGCCCTCGTTGTCGCCCGCTATCGTGACCTGCGCCAGATTGGCGTAGCCCGAGGTGTAGCGGCTCGTGACCGGGTCGGATGCGGCCGGCGCGGCGCCGGTGGCCGCATGGGCCTTGAGGTTCAGCGCCACCCCCAGGGCGTCCTGGTCCATGTAGGTGAAACCGCCCGAACCGCAGCCAGCCGTCAGGCTGCCGCTGAAGGAGTAGTGGCTGGGATGCCAGCGGCCGAAGCGGGCCGTCGGCGCACTGCCGATGTTGCAGCCGTAGCGCCCGCCGCTCAGGGTATTGGCGGTGCTGCCCGCCACGCAGTCGCCCGGGGCCTGGTCCACGAGCGTGAACTGGCTGTCCACCACGGCATCGGCCGCGAACTGCAGGTTGCCCACGTCGAGGTAGCGGAAGGCGGCGCCACTGGCCTTGCTGCCGTCCCCGGCCCCGAAGCTGCCCGACAGCGTGCCGCTGGCGATGGCCACGCCGTTGTGGTCGCTGGCCCTGCCGGCATCGAGCACTGGCGTCGTCCCCAGGTAGCCGGCGCCCACGTTGGCTGCCGCATCGAGCGCGAAGTCCGTGCCGGCCACGGCGCGCGGCAGGCCGGTCAGCCCGGTATTGTTGAGAACCGGTGCGGACACCGTGAACTGCTGCGGCCGGATCGCGAAGTTGTCGGTCGAGCAGGCCGGCGCCGATGCCCCGACGCGCATGCGCACCCGCACGTTCGCAGCCGCATCCGGATGGCTCAGGGTCACGGGAAGCCGGCCGGCGTTGCCGCTGACGAAGGTCACACTGGTCGCCGTGTTCAGGCCGGCACCGGCCGGACAGGTCGAGCTGCTGCTGTCCACCAGGTCCACCGCCACGGTGCCGGTGTAGCCAGTGTTGAGGGTTGTGCTGCTGCTCAGAGCCAGCACGTCCACACTGAAGGGCGCACCCGAAAGCTTGGTGTACAGGCGCGACTGCGGCGCGCCGCCGGGCTCGACCGCATCGAAGTTGCAGGAGGCATTGGCGAAGTTGAGCGTGCAGCTCTCCGTCGCACCCACGAAGCAGCGTGCTGCGACGGCCGCCAGGGGCGAAGCGCTGACCACGCCCAGCGTGACGTCGCCGGACGTGCCCCGGCTCAGCTGCCGCGTCGTGATGCCGCCGGAGAAGGTGAAGGTGTCGCCCCCCACCCAGCCGGTCGGCGACAGGCGCACCGTGACCGCACCGGTATAGAGCGAGGTGCAGCTCGCATTCAGGCAGGCCTTGACGGTGACGGTCTCGGGGGCGCAGACCGAGGCCGAGGCGTCGTGCTCGATGCGGATGTGGTCGTAGGTGCCGGAGCAGGCACGGCCCAGCGTCATGTCGGCCTGGACCTCGCCGGCACTGAGCTCGTAGCTGTAGAGCTTGACCTCGTCGATCATGCCGCGGAAATTGCGCGCCGGCAGCAGGCTGCAGGCCGCGCCCGTCGCGATGTCGCCCCCCACATGGAAGTTGCAGTTGTTGGCCTGCAGCGTGCCCGTCCAGCTGGCGGTGTTGGGATCCTGCACGCCGTTGATGTAGATGCGCTGGCGCCCGCTGGTCGAGTCGAAGGTGATGGCCACGTGGGTCCACTGGTTCAGCGGGATCGTGCTCGCCGAGGTCAGGTTCGAGGCGTTCCACCACCAGTACAGCCGGCCCTGCGGGTTGATGTGGAACTCGTAGTTGACGTCGTTGGAGAGGATGGAATAGAGGTCGCTGCCGGGATAGGCCGTCGGATAGATCCAGGCCGAGGCCGAGAGGGTCCGCGTGTAGTCGAACAGCGGACTGTCCGCCACCTGCACCACGGCCCGGCCGTCGAACTGGGCCGCATTGCAGAAGCCCCCCGCCACCGAGGGATGCTGCGAGGCAATGGTGGGGCTGGGCGAGACCACGTTCGTGGCCGTGGGCGCGGTGGTCGTGAGCCGCGTGCCGTGCAGGCCGGTGGTCCCGCTGTCGATCACCTCGCCGGCGGCACCGCTCCAGGAACCGACCGTCTCGTCCAGCCGGAAATGGGTCACGGCGCTGGCCAGCACCAGCACCGCGCTGCTGGCCGAACCCAGGCCCGGGGCGCTCACCGTGTTGGTCAGCACCCCCTGCTGGTTCAGGGACACGGCCAGGGTCAGCGTGGCCGAGCCGCCCGAGGGTATCGAAGGCACGGTCCAGCTCACCGTCTGGCCGGCAACGGCCACGCTGCCCTGGGTCGCGACATGGGTCACATAGGCCATGCCGGCCGGCAGCGTGTCGGTCACGACGGTGTCGGTCAAAGCCGTGGCCGACGGATTGCCCAGCGTCACCGTGAAGGTGATCACGTCACCGACCCGCGCCGAGGCGGCACTGGAAGTCTTGCTCAGGGGCGACAGCGTGGTGAAGCTGCGGTTGGCGCCATAGGTGGTGCCCGCGCTGCTGGTCGCGACCACCCGGTACTGGTAGGTTGTGCCGGCCGTCAGGCCCGTGACATCGGCGCTGACCGGGATGCTGCCGGTGCCGGCCGCCAGCGGGCTGGGGGTGGCGGCCATGCTGCTGCCATAGGCGGTGGTCAGGCCATACTCGAAGCTCACGGTGGTGGCCGCATCGTTGGGCGTCACACGGCCGTTGAGCGTGGCCTGGGTATACAGCACGGCGGTGGCGGGATCGGTGGTCGCCGTCGGCGGCTGCGGCGGATCGGGGTAGGTGATCACGACCTTGCCGGGCGCACCGTTGCCCCCGCGGCGATTGCTGCCCTCACCCGAGCCGCCGCCACCGCCGCCGTTGCCCGAGGCGGGCGCCGCACCATCGTTGCCGTTTCCGCCCCCGTTGCCGCCGATGCCGCCACCCGCCGGTGCGGCCGCGGCAGTGGTCGTGGACCATGGCGCCGGGCCGCTGGTGCCGTCCTGGGCCGTGCCCGCCGAGGAGCCCCCCGGCCCGCCCCGGCCGTTGTTGTTGTTGATGCCCTGCCCGCCGTTGCCCCCGGAGAACCTGACGGCACCGACACCTTCCGCTGCCGCGCCACCGGCCCCGCCGGCAGGCGGCGTGCCCGTGGACGGTGAGCCGCCCTTGCCCCCCTTGGCGAGCAGGGTCCCGAGGTTGCCGAAGTAGGAGTCCCCGCCGTCGCCGCCACTTCCGCCCGCGACGCTCGCGCCGCCAGCCCCGACCACAATCGTGTAGGTCGCGCCGGGCGTGACTGCCAGGATGCTGCGGGAATAGGCGCCGCCGCCGCCACCGCCACCGCCATCCGAGTTCTGGTCCTGCCCCCCGCCGGCGCCGCCGCCGCCCCAGGCTTCCACCGTGATCGACGTCACCCAGGCGGGAACGGTCCAGCTGAAGCTGCCGGCACTGGCGTACTGTGTGCTGGCGGCCTGGGCGGCGCCTGTCAGCACCAGCAGCAGCCCCACCCCGATCCAACGCAGGAAGTGCAACATGGTTATCGCTCCATCGTGGCCGTCAGGCTGCGCTCGACATAGGCCGGACTGCCGGCCGCACCGCCACTCGTGGCGACGGCGACGAGCCGGAACACCCGCACAGCGGCGCCGCCCTCCGTGTAATTCTGCTGCGCACACGTCACGGTCACCGTGAAGCCGCCGTCGAAGGTCGCCGCGCCGCCCGGCAGGGTCTGGGCCGGCGGGCAGCTCGCGCTGCCGGCGGGCTGGGCGCTGATGTGGGCAATGCCCCAGCCCACGCCTGCGCGCGCCGCCCAGTAGGCCCGCGAACCCTGCAGGTCCTGCGCCGAGGTGAGCTGCTGGGTGTTGGAAAAGGTCAGCATGTAGGCGCCGAGCGCCGCGAGCACCACGAGCAGGAACACGGCGGCGATGGCGGCAGCACCTTGCTGGCGATCAGGGGTGGACGTCATGGCGTGTTGTCCACGTGGACGGCATGGTAGAGGCTGACCGACTCGTTGGCCGCATCGGTGAGCTGCAGGCTCATCTGCACCAGCGCATTGCGCTGCAGGTCACTGCCGGAATAGACGAAGTTGCAGGCCGCCACATTGAGCGCGATCACCGGCGTCGCGCCGGCGGTCGGCGCCGGGCAGGACGTGTTGTAGTTGTAGCCGCTCTGGCGGTACAGGCGGCCGCCGCTGCAGACGTAGGACACGACGGTCTCGTTGCCCGGAATCACGTGGAAGCGGTATCCCGGCGAACTCAGGGGAAAGTTGACCGGGTTGCGCAGCGAAATGGCGGTCTCCACGCCGTCGACGACCGTGCGGACCACGCCGGTGTTGTTGCCGGCATAGGCATCGGCGCCGGGGATGCCCAGGTTGTAGACCGCCACCAGGTCGTCGGTGCGGATCTGCTGGTCGGCAGGCAGGTCGCTGTTGCGGCCCAGCATGTTGAAGTCGCGATCCGGCGGCGGGCCGAAGGTCAGCGCCGTGCCGTCGCCGGGCGTGAGGTCTTCCGCGCGGTAGCGCCCGCCGGTGCGCGTGGGGATGAACTCGATGCAGTTGGCGTTCGGGTTGCGCACGCTGTTGGGCAGGGCCTTGCGGATGTCGCGCGCCATGCGCCGCAGCGCCGTGTCGGCCACGTCCGTCAGCGCCGCGCGCCGGGCCGTGTCGAAATAGGCGTCCACGGGGGCCCGCATGAACACGGCCACCATGCCGCCGATCACGCCCAGCAGCACGACCACGAGCACCAGCTCGACCAGGGTGAATCCGCGCTGACGACCTGGGGAATGCATGCTCAGTAGTTGCTCCGGTAGCCGGTCAGGCCCAGGTCCCCGCCTGGCCCGCTGACGGTGACGGTGACCCGGCGGACATTGAGCCCGCCCAACGTCACGTCGGTCACGGCCACGCCGCTCACGTTGTAGTTCGCCAGGCCTGCAATGGCGTTGCCGGCCATGTCGCGCATGCCGCCGGTCGTGGTGTAGCCGGCATAGTCGCGCACATCGTCGTAGAGCTCCCGGCTGGCTTCGACCACGGCCGGGCTGTCGTCCGGATCGTCGTAGGCCTTGAGGAGGATTTCCTCGAGCAGCGACTCGGCCGCCGCGAGGGTCTGCTTGCGCACCATCGGGTCGGCACTGGAGCGCACCGAGGTATCCATCACGATCAGGATCCCGGCGATGCCGATCGACACCACCACGATGAAGATGATGAGTTCGACCAGCGTGAAGCCGGCCTGGGGGCGCCTAGTCATGCACATAGCCGGTTTCCGCCTCGACCGTGATGGTCGGACCGATCGGGGTGCCTGCCAGCGCCACCTGCATCGCGACGGCCTGGCTGGGCTGGCCCAGCGGATCGAAGCGCAGCACGGCGGCGGGCTGGCCCAGGTAAGCCGCACCGGCAGGCACCGTGATCTGGTCCGGGCCGGCGGGCCCGCGCAGGGACTGGGTGCAGTTCGCCGTGCCGGCATTCGGGTCGAGGCTCAGGGTGGCCGTGCCGGCCGTGAAGGTGACACAGACGGTGCGGCGCTGGGCAATGGCCGTCTTCTGCGCATAACGCAGAAACGCGAGGGTCTCGTCATGAAACCCTCGCGCCTCGAAGTCCTTGGTGTTGAGCCGCGGTGCCAGAAAGACCGCCAGCACGCCCAGCAGGACCAGCACCATGATCAGTTCGATCAGGGTGAAGCCACGGATCCGGTCAGGCGATTTGAAAGGGGAACGCATGCGAAATCCACATACGTTCCCGAGCATCGTGAGGTAGCCGACGAAATCCCTCGACGGGATTAGTTGACGCCGATGATCGTGGCGACCTTGGTGCCGCCCCCGGACTGGCTCACAGTGCAGGTGTTGTCCCCAGCCACAAGGGTGCTGTCCGGAACGAAGGTGTAACCCGTGGGCATACCACCTTGCAGGATCAGGGCAGCCGCCGCAGAGCAGGTCAGGCCGATCGTGGCGGAGCCCTTGGTCGTGCTGGCGCTGCGTGCGGCATAGTTGATCGCGCTCGCCGACGTGACGGAGCCGGCCACACCGTCCAGAGCGGCGACCTGCGCATCACTCTTGAAATCGACGAACTTGGGAATCGCCACGGCGGCCAGGATGCCAAGGATGACAATGACCATCACCAGTTCGATCAGGGTAAAACCACGTTGCTGTTTCATGACAGGCTCCAGAAAAGAGTAAGAATTCCCAAACAGGCGGAAGCGACCTGCCCCGCTATCATTTTGGAAGTATAGGGCCGGCGCCCCGCTTTTGCACGCCGAAAGCGCCCGGGCGTGTGCAAAACCGCACACAAGCGCGACGCAACACCGGCCTCAGCCCCCGCCCCGCCCCATGGCCGCCTGGCCCAGGTTCCACAGCGGCAGGAAGACGCCCAGCGCCAGCAGCAGCACCAGGATGGCGATGAAGACCAGCAGGATGGGCTCGATGGCGGTGGACAGGCCCTTGATGGCGTAGTCGGTATCGCGTTCGTACATCTCGGCGATCTCGAAGAGCAGCGCGTCGATCTCGCCGGTCTCCTCGCCCACGGCGATCATCTGCAGCACCACGGGCGTGAAGACGCCGGTGGCGGCGGCGCAGCGCGAGATGCTTTCGCCACGCTCGATGCCGTCGCGCATCTGCTCGATGCGCGCGCCGATGAAGGCGTTGTCCACGGTCTGCGCCACCACCGTCAGGGCCTGCACCAACGGCACCCCGCTCTGACTGGAGAGCGCAAAGCTGCGCGCAAAGCGCGCCAGCGTGGCCTTGAGGATGATCGGGCCGACCACGGGCAGGCGCAGCTTGCGCCGGTCCCAGTTGTAGCGCCCCTGGGGATTGCTCAGATAGGCGCGCACGAGAACCACCGCACCCGCGGCGGCGGCCAGCAGCAGCGGCCACCAGGCCACCATCCAGTTGGAAAAGCCCAGCAGGCCGCGCGTGATCAGGGGCAACTCGGTATTGAACCCGGCAAAGACGCGGGCAAACACCGGCAGCACGAAGAGATTGATGATCACCATGGCCACGGCCATGGCAATGAGCACGAAGCTCGGGTAGCGCATGGCCTGCTTGACGCGGGCCCGCACGTCGCGCTCGAACTCCAGGTGTTCGGCCAGGCGCAGGAAGACTTCGGTCAGCCGGCCGGTCATCTCGCCCACACGGACCATGGCCACATAGAAGGCGCCGAAGACCTTGGGATGACGCGCCAGCGAACTGGCCATGTCGCGCCCCTGGTCCAGGCTGCCGCGCACGTCCTCCAGAACCTCCACCATGGCGGGCTTGTCGGAAGAAGCCTGCAGGCCGGCAAAGGCGCGCAGGATGGGCACGCCGGCCTTGTTGAGGGTGTACATCTGGCGCGAGAAGAGCAGCACGTCCTCGATGCTGACGGCGCTGCGCTTGAGCTGCTGCCACCAGTTCGGCGCCGGGGCAGCCTTCGCGGCGGCCACATTGATCTGCAGCGGCGCCACCCCCATGGCCAGCAACTGGTCGGCGACGGCGTTGTCGGTCATGGCCTCGATCTGCCCCTCGACCAGCTCCCCCAGGGCATTGCGCCCGCGCCATGCGTAGACTGCCATTGCCGCGACTAGTCTTCGAGGTCGTAGGCCACGCGCATGGCCTCGGCCAGCGAGGTGCGGCCCTGGCGCACCAGCTCCAGGGCATGGTGGGTCAGCGTCTGCCCCGCCATGCGTTCGCGCACCGCGCGCAGGAAGGCGGCGGGATCTGCGCGGTTGGCCGCCTGGGTCAGCTCGGCATCCATCTCCAGCATCTCGTAGACGCCCTGCCGGCCAACATAGCCGGTGCCGTTGCAGGCCGAACAGCCACGGCCGCGCCGGGGGTGGATGGCCTCACCCGTCGCCAGCAGGCCGCTGAGCCAGGCCTGCTCCCGGGGATCGGGAACATGGGGTTCGGCACAGGTCTCGCAGATGACGCGCACCAGGCGCTGGGCCACGACGGCCTGCAGCGAGGTCGCCACCATGTAGGGCGGCACCCCCATGTCCAGCAGGCGAAACGGCGTGCTGGCCGCATCGCGGGTATGCAGCGTGGACAGCACCAGGTGGCCGGTGATGGCGGCACGCAGGCCGATCTCGGCCGTCTCGGCGTCACGCATCTCGCCGACCAGGATCACATCCGGGTCCTGGCGCAGGGTGCCGCGCAGCACCTTGGCAAAGCTCAGGTCGATCTTCTCGTTGACCTGAACCTGCGTGATGCCGGGCAGGCGGTATTCGACCGGGTCTTCCACGGTGATGATCTTGAGTTCGCTGGCATTGAGCTCGGCCAGCGAGGCGTACAGCGTGGTGGTCTTGCCCGAGCCCGTGGGGCCGGTGACGAGGATCAGTCCCGACGCCCGGCCCAGCAGTTCACGGTAACGCTGCAGCATGGCCGGCGGCATGCCCACGGTGTCCAGGCGGCGCACGCCGCCATCGAGGCTGAGCAGGCGCATCACCACCGACTCGCCGTAAGTGCTCGGCATGGTGGACAGACGCACGTCGATCGTCTGCTCCTTCAGGCGCACGCTGAAGCGGCCGTCCTGTGGCAAGCGCTTCTCGGAGATGTCCAGGCCGGCCATGAGCTTGATGCGCTGCGCCAGCGCGGCGCCGATGCGCTTCTCGGCCTGGGTCTGGGTCTGGAGCACGCCGTCCACGCGCACGCGGATCTGCAGGCTGGATTCCATGGGCTCGATGTGGATGTCGGAGGCCCCGACCTGGGTCGCATCCTCGAACAGGGTCTGCAAGAGCCGCACGACCGGCGCGCCTTCGGCCCCGGCCGACGCGCTCAGTTCACCGAAGTCAACCGCATCGCCCAGATCCTTCTCCAGCGCACGGGCCAGGCCGCTGATCTCGTCGGTGCGACGGTACAGGCGATCGCAGGCCAGGGCCAGCTGGCTCTCGGGAACCGCCGCAATGACGATGTTGCGCTTGAGCAGCCGGGTGACCTCATCGTAGGCGAACAGGTCCAATGGATCGGCCATGGCGACCAGCAGGCTGTCGCCCTTGTCCTCCAGCACCAGGGCGCGGAAACGGCGGGCGGCTGATTCAGGCAGGAGCCTGACCATGTCGGCACGGAAGGGAAAAGTCTTGAGGTTGACGAAGGGGATGCGCAGCTGGCGTGCCAGCGCATCGGCCAGCAACTCCTCGGTGATCACGCCGCTTTCGATCAGCAGCCGCCCCACTTTCTTGCCGGTCTGCTGCTGCAGCTCGAGCGTCTGCTGCAGTTGCTCCTGCGAGATCAGCCGCTGCTGGACCAGCACGTCACCCAGGCGGATCTTCTCCGGGCGCCCGGACGCAGGGCGCGGGCCCACGGGCTTGACGGCGGCTGCGGCAGCCATATTCATGGAATCATCCTCGGTCGGCAACAGACTTCAAAAATGGTAGCACGGGTTGCCGGAGTGGACTCACCTGCAGCCGCAGGGAAACGAAAAATCAGTGCAAATGTCGCGGTTTGCGGCCACCGCCATGGCCCCCGCCATGCCCGCCGGAGCCGCGCGGCGGCTTGCCGATCTCGAGCGAGCTGACCAGGGAGTCGAAACGCTGGCTGAAGAGGCGATCGATCTCGCCCACCACGCCGGTCAGCTCGGAGGCATCAAAGTGGCGCTCCATCAGATGGATCACGTCCTGCACCAGCAGGTCGCGCTGCACCTGCATGATGGCGGCAGGATTGGGGCCGACGAAAAGCATCAGGAAATCGTCGCGCGACTGGGCCTCCGGCGGCGCCTCTTCCTCGTCGAACTCGGCGTCATAGAAGGTGACCTCGATGGCCGCGCCGGCCGCCGACAGGTCATTGAGGCTCATGCACATCTCATCGACCGACTGACGGAAATCCTCGTCGCCCTGCACCGTCCAGCAGATCTGCAGCAGGTGCTCGGGGGCATCGAAGCGGATACCGGGCTCGTCCTCGTAGCTGCTGTGGGCGCCGTCGGCGAGCGAGCGGGCGCCGGCATACTGCCACAGCGGCTTGAGGGCCTCCTCGATCTGGCCATAACTCACGCCGGCGCGCAGCTGAACCTGGCCATGCACGTGGATTTCAAAAGGAGCGTTGTAGCCTGACATGATGAACTCTCTAGATGCCGCTGTGCCTCGGCGCTGGTCGTTGGTGCCCCGAGCCGGGGTCGAACCGGCACGCCCCATTTCTGGAAGCGGCGGATTTTAAGTCCGCTGTGTCTACCAATTTCACCATCGAGGCATGCGTCAGGCATTGTCCCGCAAAAGCGCGCTGCGGACGAGCTGCGCCTGATGGCGCAGCGTCAGCGCCCGGGTACGCCTGAAAATGGAGCGGGAGACGAGGCTCGAACTCGCGACCTCAACCTTGGCAAGGTTGCGCTCTACCAACTGAGCTACTCCCGCATGGAGTCTGGAGGCGCGGGCCGGAGTCGAACCGACCTACACGGATTTGCAATCCGGTGCATAACCGCTTTGCTACCGCGCCCTGGTTGCCATGTGCCGGCAAAAAGCCGGCACCCTGTCGAATAAAAAAGGGAAGCATGGGCTTCCCTTTTCGGAATGATGGAGCGGGAAACGAGGCTCGAACTCGCGACCTCAACCTTGGCAAGGTTGCGCTCTACCAACTGAGCTATTCCCGCGTAACCAAGACCTAAATTATAGCCAGAAATTTTCCACTTTTGCGAGCCTGGAAAAAATTCTCGGCGCCGCGTCGTTCCAGCCTCAATGCTTGACCGACTCCTGCGCCGGCGCAGCCGCCGGCGGCACCGCAGCAGCCACCGCGGGGTCCTCGTCCGGCAAGGGGGTGGGCTTGCGTTCGAGCGCGATGTCGAGCACCTTGTCAATCCATCGGACCGGCACGATCTCCAGACCGCTCTTGACGTTGTCCGGGATCTCCTGCAAGTCCTTGACGTTCTCCTCCGGGATCAGCACCGTCTTGATGCCACCGCGCAGGGCGGCCAGCAGTTTCTCCTTCAGGCCGCCGATCGCCGTCACCTCGCCACGCAGCGTGATCTCGCCCGTCATGGCCACATCGCCACGCACCGGGATGCCGGTCAGCGCCGACACCATGGCCGTGGTCATGGCCGCACCGGCACTGGGGCCGTCCTTGGGCGTGGCGCCGTCGGGCACGTGGATGTGCAGGTCGCGCTTGTCGAAGAATTCGTCGGCGATACCCAGACGTCGGGCACGGCTGCGTACCACCGTGCGCGCCGCTTCGACCGACTCCTTCATCACGTCGCCCAGCGAACCGGTGCGGGTGATGACGCCCTTGCCCGGCATCAGCGCCGCCTCGATGGTGAGCAGATCACCGCCCACCTCGGTCCAGGCCAGACCGACAACCTGCCCTACCTGGTTCTGCTGCTCGGCGCGCCCGTAGGTGAACTTGCGCACCCCCAGGTAGTCGTTGAGGTTCTCGGCCGTGACCTTGACTTGCGGCTCCATCTTCCTGAGCTGCAGGCCTTTGACCACCTTGCGGCAGATTTTGGAGATTTCGCGCTCGAGCGAGCGCACCCCGGCCTCGCGCGTGTAGTAACGCACGATGTCGCGCAAGGCGTCCTCGGTCACGAGCAGCTCCTCGTCCTTGACGCCGTTGTTCTTGAGCTGCTTGGGCAGCAGATAGCGCTGGGCGATATTGACCTTCTCGTCCTCCGTGTAGCCCGAGAGGCGGATCACCTCCATGCGGTCCAGCAGGGCCGGCGGGATGTTCATCGAGTTGGAGGTGGCGACGAACATCACATCGCTGAGGTCGAAGTCGACCTCCACGTAGTGGTCGCCGAACTTGTTGTTCTGCTCAGGGTCCAGCACTTCCAGCAATGCGCTGGACGGGTCTCCCCGGAAATCGGTGCCCAGCTTGTCGATCTCGTCGAGCAGGAACAGCGGGTTGCGGGTGCCGGCCTTGGACAGGCTCTGCAGCACCTTGCCCGGCATTGCGCCAATGTAGGTGCGGCGGTGGCCGCGGATCTCGGCCTCGTCACGCATGCCGCCCAGGGCCATGCGCACGTACTTGCGCCCGGTGGCCTTGGCGATCGACTGACCGAGCGAGGTCTTGCCCACGCCCGGCGGGCCCACGAGACAGAGGATGGGGGCCTTGACCTTGTCCACGCGTTGCTGCACCGCGAGGTATTCGAGGATGCGGTCCTTGACCTTCTCCAGGCCGAAGTGGTCCTCGTTGAGCACGTCCTCGGCATTGGCCAGGTCGTGCTTGATCTTGGTCTTCTTGCTCCAGGGCAGGCTGACCAGGGTATCGATGTAGTTGCGCACCACGGTGGCCTCGGCCGACATGGGCGACATCAGCTTGAGCTTCTTGAGCTCGCCCTCGGCCTTCTTGCGCGCCTCGGCCGGCATCTTGGCGGCCTTGATCTTCTTCTCGATCTCTTCGATGTCAGCACCGTCCTCGCCCTCGCCGAGTTCCTTCTGGATGGCCTTGACCTGCTCGTTGAGGTAGAAGTCGCGCTGGTTCTTCTCCATCTGGCGCTTGACGCGGCCGCGGATACGTTTGTCGACATTGAGGATGTCGACTTCGCGCTCGATCTGCTCGAACAGGTTCTCCAGCCTTTCCTTGACGCTGGCCAGGCTCAGCACCACCTGCTTGCTGTCAAGCTTGAGCGGCAGGTGGGCGGCGATGGTGTCGGCCAAGCGGCCCGGATCATCAATGCTGGAGATCGACGTGAGGATCTCGGGCGGGATCTTCTTGTTGAGCTTGACGTACTGGTCGAACTGCTGCATCACGGCCCGGCGCAGGGCCTCGATCTCGCTGGCCTGGTCACGTGCGCTGCCGGCATCGGGCGTCACCTCGACCGGGGTCACGTTCGCCGTGAAATGCGATTCGCCTTCGGTGATCTGGTTGACCAGCGCACGCTGCTGCCCTTCGACCAGCACCTTGACCGTGCCGTCGGGCAGCTTGAGCATCTGCAGGATGGTGGAGACGCAACCGACCTCGAACATGTCGGAGACCTGCGGCTCGTCCTTGGCAGCGGCTTTCTGTGCCACCAGCATGATGCGGCGCTCGGCCTCCATGGCCGCTTCCAGCGCCTTGATGCTCTTGGGCCGCCCAACGAACAGCGGGATCACCATGTGCGGGAAGATCACCACGTCGCGCAGGGGCAACAGCGGCAGATCCAGGGGCGTGGCAGGCAGGGGGGGTTGTCCAGACATGGTGAACCTTTACGTTACCTGTTAAATATGGAATGCATGGCCGGAATTTCAATCCCGTCCGGACATTATGAGTCCCGCAAATCCGGGCGAACCGGCCTAATTACCCGTCGGGATCAGGCCTTTTTGGCGTTTTCCCGGTAAACCAGCAACGGCGGCTTGCTTTCCTCGATGGTCGACTCGTCCACCACGACCTTCTCGACATTGGTCGTGTTGGGAAGTTCGAACATGGTGTCGATCAGGGCCTGCTCCATGATGGAGCGCAGACCGCGGGCACCCGTCTTGCGTGCCAGCGCGCGCCGGGCAATGGCCTTGAGGGCAGCCGGCCGGAATTCGAGCTCCGCACCTTCCATGGCGAACAACTTGGCGTACTGCTTGACCAGGGCGTTCTTGGGCTCGGTCAGGATCTGCACCAGAGCGTCTTCGGTCAGCTCGGCCAGCGTGGCCACGACCGGCATGCGCCCCACCAGCTCGGGAATGAGACCGAACTTGATCAGGTCCTCGGGCTCCACGTCCTTGAACACCTCGGTCAGGCTGCGCTGCTGCTTGCTCTTGACGGCAGCGCCGAAGCCGATGCCGGATGACTCGGTGCGATTCTCGATCACCTTCTCCAGGCCGGCAAAAGCGCCGCCACAGATGAAGAGAATGTTGGTGGTGTCGATCTGGATGAAATCCTGGTTCGGGTGCTTGCGCCCGCCCTGCGGCGGCACGCTGGCCATGGTGCCCTCGATCAGCTTGAGCAGGGCCTGCTGCACACCCTCGCCCGAGACGTCGCGCGTGATCGAGGGGTTGTCGGACTTGCGCGAGATCTTGTCGATCTCGTCGATGTAGACGATGCCGCGCTGGGCCTTCTCGACCTCATAGTTGCAGCTCTGCAGCAGCTTGGCGATGATGTTCTCGACGTCCTCGCCCACGTAGCCGGCCTCGGTCAGGGTGGTGGCGTCGGCCATCACGAAGGGCACGTTGAGCTGGCGCGCCAGCGTCTGCGCCAGCAGCGTCTTGCCCGAGCCCGTGGGGCCGATCAGCAGGATGTTGCTCTTGGCGAGCTCGACCTCGTCCTTGCGCGCCTGCTCCTTGTGCTGCAGCCGCTTGTAATGGTTGTAGACCGCCACGGCCAGCGTGCGCTTGGCGGCGTCCTGGCCGATCACGTAGTTGTCGAGATTGGCCTTGATGTCGGCCGGAGTCGGCAGTTCGCTGCGGGCCTCGGCCGCTTCGGCGCCGGCCGGGAGTTCGTCGCGGATGATCTCGTTGCACAGCTCGATGCATTCGTCGCAGACGAACACCGAGGGGCCGGCAATCAGCTTCTTGACCTCATGCTGACTCTTGCCGCAGAAAGAGCAGTACAGGGTTTTTTCGCCAGATGTGCCTTTTTTGTCGGCCATGGGAGGAGCGCCTTTTCGGATGTGTTCCGAATCTATGATAACCAAGCGGCGCCGGCCCCGACCACGGAACTGGCGCCAGAAAACAACAACAACGACGTGCGCCTCAGGGCCGCTTGGCGATCACCTGATCGACCAGGCCGTACTCCTTGGCCTCGTCGGCCGACAGGTAGTAGTCCCGCTCGGTGTCGCGCTCGATCTTTTCCAGCGGCTGGCCGGTACGCTCGGCCAGGATCTTGTTGAGCTGCTCGCGCGTCTTGAGGATCTCGCGGGCATGGATCTCGATCTCGGTGGCCTGGCCCTGGGTGCCGCCCAGCGGCTGGTGGATCATGACCTTGGAGTTGGGCAGTGAGAAACGCTTGCCCTTGGCGCCCGCCGCCAGGAGGAAGGCGCCCATGCTGGCCGCCATACCCACGCACAGCGTGGAGACGTCGGGCTTGACGAAGTTCATGGTGTCGAAGATCGCCATGCCGGCGCTGACCGAACCGCCAGGCGAGTTGATGTAGAAGGAAATATCCTTGTCCGGGTTCTCGCTCTCCAGGAACAGCAGCTGCGCCACCACCAGGTTGGCCGTCTGGTCGTTGACCGGGCCGACCAGGAACACCACGCGCTCCTTGAGCAGGCGTGAATAGATGTCGTAGGAGCGCTCGCCGCGTCCGGACTGCTCGATCACCATCGGGATCATGCCCAGGGCCTGGGTGTCCAGGGCGCCGTTGTATGCAGAGTTGCGCAAGTTCATGTTCTCTCCAAAGATGGGGTGTACTTTACCGAAAAATATCGGCCCCAAATGCAAGTGGGGCTTGCCGCCCGGACTGCAAGCCCGGGCGCCAAACCCCACTCACGATTGTCACGGCAAGCGGATCAGGACTGGCCCATGAGTTCGTCGAAGGAAATCGCCTTCTCGCTCACCTTGGCCTTGGACAGCACGAAGTCGGTGACGTTGTTCTCGATCACCACGGCCTCGACCTCGGCCATGCGGCGGTTGTCGCCCAGATACCAGCGCACCACGTCGGCCGGCTTCTCGTAGCTGGCAGCGAGTTCCTCCACATGGGCCTTGACCTGCTCGGGCGTGGCCTGCAGGTTGTTCTGGCGCACCAGCTCGGCCACGACCAGGCCCAGGCGCACGCGACGCTCGGCCTGGTCCTGGAACAGCTCGCCCGGGATCGGGGCCTTGTCGGCGTCCTTGATGCCGCGTGCCTTCAGGTCGGCACGGGCACCCTCGACCATGCGGTCGATCTCGGCCTGCACGATGGACTTGGGCAGGTCGAGTTCGGCCTTGGCCACCAGGGCATCCATCACGGCCTGCTTGTTGCGGGCCACCAGACGCGACTTCACCTCGCGCTCAAGGTTCTTCTTGATGTCGGCGTTCAGGGCCGCAACCGTGCCTTCGGCCACGCCCAGGGACTTGGCCAGGGCATCGTTCACCTCGGGCAGGTGGGCGGCCTCGATCTTCTTGACGGTCACAAGGAAATCGGCCGTCTTGCCGGCCACGTCCTTGCCATGGTAGTCGGCCGGGAAGGCCAGGGGGAAGGTCTTGCTCTCGCCCGACTTCATGCCGCGCACGGCATCCTCGAACTCCTTGAGCATCTGGCCTTCGCCCACCAGGAACTGGAAGTCGTCGGCCTTGCCGCCGGCGAAGGGCTCGCCGTCGATCTTGCCCTCGAAGTCCACGGTCACGCGGTCGCCATCCTGGGCGGCGGCGTCGGCGGCGCGCTGGGCGAAGGTGCGGCGCTGCTTGCGCAGGATGTCCAGGGTCTTGTTGATGGCATCCTCGCTGACCTCGGCCGTCAGCTTCTCGATCTCGGCACCGGCCAGGTCGGCGATCCTGACTTCCGGGTAGACCTCGAACACGGCGTCGAAGGTCATCTCGCCCTCGGGCGCGCCGTCTTTCTCGGTGATGCGCGGCTGACCGGCCACGCGCAGCTTGGCTTCGTTGGCGGCCTGGGCAAAGGCCTCGCCGACCTTGTCGTTGAGCACCTCATAGTGCACGGAATAGCCATAACGCTGGGCCACCACGTTCATCGGCACCTTGCCGGGACGGAAGCCGTCCATCTTCACGGTGCGGGCCAGACGCTTGAGGCGCGTATCGACTTCGGACTGGATGGCAGCGACGGGCAGGGTCAGCGTGATCTTGCGCTCGAGCTTTTCCAGGGTTTCAACAGTAACGGCCATGATGCACTCACTCCTAAAAATTCAAAAACGGGGCGCGGCGCGAAGACCGCAAGCCATGTCCGGGCGGTCGCCGCAGCTGCCACCTGGTGCGCGGGGGGGGACTCGAACCCCCACACCATTGCTGGCGTCAGGACCTAAACCTGGTGCGTCTACCAATTTCGCCACCCGCGCGGGAACAAAAATGGGGAGGTCAGTCCATGACCTCCCCCTGAAACCGGTCAACCCGAGATTTTAACCTGCCGGGGCAGGCCCGCCGACAGCTAGCGACGGACCCGGAACCATGCCGCGTACATGGCGGGCAGCGCCAGCAGGGTCAGCACGGTGGCGACGATCAGGCCGCCCATGATGGCCACGGCCATCGGGCCCCAGAACACCGAGCGCGACAGCGGGATCATGGCCAGCACGGCTGCGGCCGCGGTCAGCACGATGGGGCGCAGGCGGCGCACGGCCGCTTCCACGATCGCATCCCAGGCCGGCACGCCGTTGGCGCGGTCCTGCTCGATCTGGTCGATCAGGATCACCGAGTTGCGCTGGATCATGCCCATGAGGGCGATCACGCCCAGCAGCGCCACGAAGCCGAAGGGCCGGTCGAGCACCAGCAGCGCCGCCGCCACCCCGGCCAGACCCAGCGGGCCGGTCAGGAAGACCAGCATGGCACGGCTGAAGCTGTGCAGCTGCAGCATGAGCAGCGTGAAGGTGAGGAAGAGCATGATGGGCAGGCCCGCCGCGATGGAGCCCTGGCCCTTGCTGCTCTCCTCCACCGCACCGGCCACCTCGATGCGATAGCCGTTGAGGCCGGCCGCATGCCAGCGGGACTCCAGCGCGCGCAAGGCCGGCAGCAGCTCCTGCGTCACGGTGGCGCCCTGCATCCCTTCGACCGCATCGGATTGCACGGTGATCCCGTATTCGCGGTTCTCGCGCCACATCACGCCCGGCTCCCAGGTGAAGACCGGCTTGGCGATCTGGGTCAGGGGAATCGAGCGACCGCTGGCCGTGGGCAGGTAGCCATTGGCCAGGTCCGTGATGGCATTGCGCTCGTCCACGGGCTGGCGCAGCACGATGTCGATGAGCTTGTCCCCCTCCCGGTACTGGCCCACCACCTGGCCGCTCAGGAGCGTGCGCGAGGCCTGGGCGATGGACTGGCTGCTCACGCCCAGCGCGCGCGCCTTGGCCTGGTCGACCTCCAGCCGCAGCACCTTGACGGACTCGTTCCAGTTGTCGTTCACGCCGCGCGTGTTGGGACTCTCGCGCAGGACCGCCTTGACCTCGTCGGCGCGCGCGCGCAGCACGGCCGGGTCGGCACCCACCACGCGGAACTGCACCGGATAGGGCACAGGCGGCCCGTTGGGCAGCAGCTTGACGCGGCCGCGCACCTCGGGGAATTCACGGGCCAGCACGGCCGGCAGCTGCATGCGCAGGGTCTCGCGGGTCTTGAGGTCCCTGGGCAGCACGATCAGCTGCGAGACGTTGGTCTGCGGGAAGATCTGGTCCAGCGGGAGATAGAAGCGCGGCACTCCGGAGCCGACCCAGGTGCTGACCGAGCTCACCCCGCCTTCGGCCATCAGGCGCTGCTCCACCCGCCGCGTCACGGCCTCGTTGGCCGCAAAGGACGTTCCTTCGGGAAACCAGAGGTCGACCAGGATCTCGGGCCGGCTCGAGTCGGGAAAGAACTGCTGCTGCACCTTGCCCATGCCCACGATGCCCAGCGCAAAGGTCAGCACCGTGGCGCCGATGGTCAGCCAGCGGTGCTCCACACACCAGTTCACGAGCCGGCGGAAACGGCTGTAAAAGGGACTGTCGAAGAGCTCGTGCGGCTGCTCTGCAGCGGCATGGGGCTTGGCCTTGAGCAGCAGGGTTCCGAGATAGGGTACGAAGTACACCGACACCAGCCAGCTCAGCACCAGCGCCAGCGCGGTGACGCCGAAGATGGCAAAGGTGTACTCGCCCACGGACGACCTGGCCATGCCGATGGGCAGGAAGCCGGCTGCCGTGATGAGCGTGCCCGTGAGCATGGGCATGGCCGTGATCTCGTAGGCGAAGGTCGCCGCCCGCACCTTGTCATAGCCCTCCTCCATCTTGCGCACCATCATCTCCACGGCAATGATGGCATCGTCGACCAGCAGGCCCAGCGCGATGATGAGCGAGCCGAGAGAGATCTTGTGCAGGCCGATGCCCCAGTACTGCATGCCCAGGAATGTCAGGGCCAGCACCAGCGGGATTGTGATGCCCACCACCAGGCCAGGCCGCATGTCCACGTAGTAGCGCCGCCAGAGCGGCAGGTGGGTCGCCTCCTGGCGCTTGTGCAGACCCAGGCTGATGAAGCTCACCAGCAGCACGATGACCACGGCCTCGATCAGCACCACGACGAACTCGTTGACCGAGGTCGCGACGGCGCGCGGCTGGTCCTGCAGCTGCACCAGTTCGATGCCCGCCGGCAGGGTCTGCTCGATGCGGTCCGTGGCCTGCTGCAGCGCCCGGCCCAGCGCGATGATGTCGCCGCCCCTGGCCATGGCGATGCCCAGCGCGATGACCGGCTCGCCCTGGTAATGCACCTTGATGCTGGCCGGATCGACATAGCCACGACGGATCTGGGCAATGTCGCCCAGGCGCAGCTGGCTGCCCGTGCTGCCACGGATGGGCATGGCGCGCAGCTGCTCCACCGCCTCGAACTGCCCCGCCACGCGCACCTGCACCACGTCCAGCGGCGTCTGCACGGCACCGGCACTCTCCACGGCGTTCTGCTGGCCGAGCTGGGCCAGTACCTGGTTGAGGTCCAGTCCGAGCTGGGACAGGCGCTTTTGCGAAACCTCGATGTAGAGCTTCTCGTCCTGCACGCCGAAGAGCTCGACCTTGGCCACATCGGGCACGCGCAGCAGCTGCTGGCGCACGTCGTCGGCAAAGACCTTGAGCTCGGCGTCGCTGAAGCCATCGGCCCGCAGCGCGTAGATCACGCCGTAGACGTCGCCGAACTCGTCGTTGAAGAAGGGCCCCTGGATGCCGCCGGGCAGCGAGCCGCGCATGTCGCCCACCTTCTTGCGCACCGTGTACCAGGTGTCGGCCACGTCGGCCGCCCGCGTCGAGTCCTTGAGCTGGAAGATGATCTGCGACTCGCCGGGTTTGGAATAGCTGCGGATCTTGTCGGCCCCCGGCACCTCCTGCAGCGTGCGTTCGATCTTGTCCGTCACCTGCTCGGCCACCTGCTGTGCCGTCGCGCCGGGCCAGTAGGTGCGCACCACCATGGCGCGGAAGGTGAAGGGCGGGTCCTCGTCCTGCCCGAGCTGGAAGTAGGCCGCGAAGCCCAGCACCATGAGCACGATGAGCAGGTAGCGCGTGAGCGCCGGGTGCTCGATGGCCCAGCGTGAGAGATTGAAGCTGGTGGCGGGATCCTTGCGGTTCATGCGCGCCTCACTTGCCGGCAGCCACGGGGGCCGACGTCGTGTCCACCTCCGTCTGCGGCGGGCTGCTCAGGCTGGCGGGCACCTTTTCGCGGTACAGCATGACCTTCTGGCCCGGCGACAGCACATGCACGCCCGCCGTCACGACCTGCTGGCCCTCCTGCAGGCCCCCTGCCACCACGGCCTCGTTGCCGTCGGCCGTGGCGATCTGCACCGGCTGGGAACGCACCGTCATGCTGTCGGGCTCCAGCACCCACACGGCCGTGGCCGCGCCGTCCTGGCGCAGCGCGCTGGTGGGCAGCTTGATGGCCACTGCGCGCTCGCTGCCCTGCACGCGGGGCAGCACCGTCACGGTGGCCCCCAGCGGCGGCAGCGGCCGCCCGGCGATGCCCACCTTGACCTGGTAGGTGCGCGTCACCGGATCGGCGCTGGCCGAGATCTCGCGCACGCGCCCGTCGAACTGCGTCTGGCCCGGCCACAAACGCACCACGACCGCACTGCCCTGGGGCATCAGGGCCAGCTTGTCCTCGGGCACGGCGAACACGGCATCGCGTGCGCCGTCCTGCGCCAGCCGCACCACCGGCTGGCCGGCGCTGACCACCTGCCCGGGTTCGGCCTCGATGGCCGTCACCACGCCGTCGACGTCGGCGACCAGCGTCGTGTAGCTGCCCTGGTTGCGCTGCGTGGCCAGCTGGGCCTGCGCCTGATCCACCTGGGCCTGCGCCGACTTGAGGGCCGCCTCGCGCCGCTCCAGTTCGGCCCCGCTGATGAAGTTCTGCTCACGCAGCTCCTTGAAGCGCTTGAAATCGGCTGCCGCCAGATCGCGATTGGTCAGGGCCACGCCCAGCTGCGCCTGCGCAGCATCCGCGGCCAGCCGGTAGTCCTGCGGGTCCAGGCGCGCCAGCACCTGGCCCGCCCGGACCCGCTGGCCCAGCTCTACCTCGCGCTGCACCAGCTTGCCCGCCACGCGGAAACCCAGCCGCGACTCGATGCGCGGCCGCACCTCGCCCGAGAACTCCTGCTGGGCCTGCAGGCTGCTGGTGCGCACCGTCATGACCTTGACGGCCCGCACCGGCTCCTCCACCGGCGCCGGGCGCGAACAGGCGGCAAGGGACAGTGCGGCAAGGAACAGCAGGCCGGGCCGCAGCAGGGCCGCCGGACGGCAGAGATGGATGTCAGACATGGAGATGACCCCGGGGCCAGGTTTGCCCAATTTAATAACCATTGGGTCATTAATTTAGTGGAAAGGCTTGACCTCGTCAAGCGCTGGGGCACGCCGGCAGGCTCGGCGACAATGGCGCGCGTGAACCCCGCCGCCCCCGTCCCCGCCGTCGCGCACTACGAGAATTTCCCGGTTGCCTCCTGGCTGTGCCCGCCGCGCCTGCGGCCACCGATCGCCGCGATCTACCACTTTGCCCGCACCGCCGACGACATCGCCGACGAGGGCGACGCCCCCGCGCAACAGCGCCTGGACGACCTGGCCGCCTATCGCCAGGACCTGCAGGCCGTCGCACGGGGGCTGTCCCACAGCGGCCGCTGGCCCCGGGTCTTCGATGCGCTGGCAGGCATGCTGGCCGCATTTGCGCTGCCCGTGCCCCTGCTGGACGACCTGCTCGACGCTTTCGCGCAGGACGTGCGCAAGACCCGCGACCAGGCCACCTATGCCGACCAGGACGAACTGCTGGACTACTGCCGCCGCTCGGCCAACCCGGTGGGCCGCCTGCTGCTACACCTGTATGGCGTGCAGGGCGAGGCCGCGCTGCGCGAGAGCGACGCCATCTGCAGCGCCCTGCAGCTGATCAATTTCTGGCAGGACCTCAGCCGCGATATCCCCCGCGGACGCCATTACCTCACCGACGCCGACTGCCGCGCCCACGGCGTGACCCGGGACGAACTCGCCAGGCTGCAAGCCGATCCGCGCATCCTGGCCCTGATCGCATCGCAAGCGCAGGCCGCGCGCGCCCTCATGCACCGGGGCGCGCCGCTGGTCCACCGCATCCCGGGCCGGGCCGGCTGGGAACTGCGGCTGGTCGTGCAGGGCGGCCTGCGCATCCTGGACAAGATCGCGGCCCAGGGTTTCGACACCCTGCAGCGGCGCCCGAAGATAGGCGCTGCCGATGCCCCGCTGCTGCTGTGGCGCATCCTGTGGATGTGACAATCGGGGCCGCAATCCACGCCACCATGACGCCCGAGCAATACGTCCAGCAAAAAGCCGTCGCCTCCGGCAGCAGCTTCTATTACGCCTTCCTCTTCCTGCCCCGGCCGCGGCGCGCCGCCATCACGGCCTTCTACGCCTTCTGCCGCGAGGTCGACGACGTGGTCGATGAAGTCTCCGACCCCGGCGTCGCCCAGACCAAGCTGGCCTGGTGGCAGGCCGAAGTCACGCGGGCCTACAACGGGCAACCCACCCACCCCGTGCTGCAGGCCCTCATGCCCCATGTCGCGGAATACGGCATCGAGGCCCGGCACCTGCTCGCGGTGATCGAGGGCTGCCAGATGGACCTGCAGCAGACGCGCTACCTGGACTACCCCGGCCTGCAGCAGTACTGCCACCTCGTGGCCGGTGTCGTGGGCGAGGTGGCGGCGCGCATCTTCGGCCAGACGCAGCAGCAGACCACGCGCTACGCCCACACCCTCGGCCTGGCGTTCCAGCTCACCAACATCATCCGCGACGTCGGCGAGGACGCGCTGCGCGGGCGCATCTACCTGCCTGTCAGCGAACTGCAGCAGTTCGACGTCAGGGCGCACGAGATCCTGGAGCGCAAATATTCGCCGCGCTTCACCGCCCTCATGCAGTTCCAGGCCGCGCGCGCCCATCGCCTGTACGACGAAGCCCTGGCCCTGCTGCCCGCGACCGACCGGCGCGCGCAGAAGCCCGGCCTGATGATGGCCAGCATCTACCGCACGCTGCTGCGCGAGATCGAACGCGACGAGTTCCAGGTGCTGCACCAGCGCATCAGCCTCACGCCGCTGCGCAAGCTCTGGCTGGCCTGGCGCGTGCAGGCGCTCGGCAAACTATGACCCCCACGCCTCGGGGCAGCCCGGCGGTGCCCGCATGAACATCGCAGTGGTCGGAGCCGGCTGGGCCGGGCTGGCCGCGGCCGTCGAGGCCACGCGCGCCGGCCACCGGGTCGCGGTGTACGAGACCGCGCGCAGCCTGGGCGGGCGGGCCCGTGCCGTCGAGGCGGCGCTGCCCGATGGCCGCCCGGTCACGCTCGACAACGGCCAGCACATCCTGATCGGTGCCTACACCGAATCGCTGCGGCTGATGCGCCAGGTCGGCGTCAACCCGGATGCAGACCTGCTGCGCCTGCCACTGACCCTGCAGTTCCCCGATGGCCGCGGCCTGCGGCTGCCCCGCCTGCCCGTGCCGCTGGACGTGCTCGCGGGCATCCTCACCCACGGCGCCTGGCCCCTGCGCGAGCGCCTGGGCCTGCTGCGCGCCGCGCTGGGCTGGCAGCGCGCCGGCTTCGACTGCGACGCCAGTCTGTCGGTCGCCCGGCTGTGCGAGGGGCTCGGGCCGCAGGTGCGCGCCGAGCTGATCGAGCCACTGTGCGTCTCGGCCCTCAACACGCCGGCCGATCAGGCCGGCGCCCGGGTCTTCCTGCGCGTGCTGCGCGACGCCCTCTTCGGCGTGCGCGGCGGCTCGCAACTGCTGCTGCCGCGCACGGACCTCACGGCCCTCTTTCCGCAGGCGGCGGCGCGCTGGCTGCAGCAGCACGGTGGCACCGTGCGCACGGGCACACGCATCGCCCGGCTGCAGCATCAAGGCGCCCAGTGGATGCTCGACGGCCAGCCATATGACGCGGTCCTGCTGGCCTGCTCCTCCACCGAGGCGGCCCGCCTGGTACACGGGGCAATGCCGGGCCAGCCCGCCGCGGCGGCCATGCAGGCCTGGGCGGCAACCGCGCAGGCCCTGCCCTTCGAAGCCATCACCACCGTGTATGCCTGGGCGGCAGGGGCCCGGCTGGCGAGCCCCATGCTGGCCCTGCGCCATGACGCGCAGCATCCGGCGCAGTTCGTCTTCGACCGCGGCGCGCTCGACGGCACCAGCGGCCTGCTGGCCTTCGTGGTCAGTGCCAGCCGCGGCGCGCGCGAGGACCTGCAGTCGCAGGTACTGGGCCAGGCCCGTGCCCAGCTGGGCCTGGCGCTGCAGCCCGTGCAGACCGTGGTCGAGAAACGCGCCACCTTCGCCTGCACCCCGGGCCTGCAGCGCCCGGCGCAGCGCATCGCCCCCGGCCTGCTGGCCTGCGGCGACTACATCGAGGGCCCCTATCCGGCCACGCTGGAGGGCGCCGTGCGCAGCGGCCTGCAGGCCGCGCGCGCCCTGAACGCCGGCGCCGCCTGAAAGCCCCGCCGGTGATACAAATGCAGTTGCTGCAAGCATCGAAACGGCTTCCATGAAACGCGTCTTCAAGGTTCTCTTCGTCTCGGCCATCGTGCTGCTGACCCTGCTGGCCGGCGTCGCCGGCGTCGGCCTCTGGCATGCCCGCGGCAAGCTGCCGCAGCGCAGCGGCGAACTCCCGCTGGGCCAGCTGCAGGCACCGGTGCGCGTGGCTTGGGATGAGCGCGGCGTGCCGCACCTGAGCGCGCAGAACGAGACCGACCTCTACCGCGCGCTGGGCTTCGTCCATGCCCAGGACCGGCTGTTCCAGATGGAGATGGTGCGCCGGCTCGCACGCGGCGAACTGGCCGAGATCCTCGGCCCGAAGCTGCTCGACACCGACCGCCTGTTCCGCACCCTGGGGCTGCGCGCACATGCCGAGGCCTACGTGCAGCGCACCAACCCCGAAACCCCGGCCTGGCGCGGCCTGCTGGCCTACCTCGACGGGATCAACCAGTTCCAGGCCAGCCGACCGCTGCCGCTGGAGTTCGAACTGCTGGGCATCACGCCGCGGCCCTACACGCCGGCCGACACCATCGCCGTGGCCGGCTACCTGGCCTACAGCTTTGCCGCGGCCTTCCGCACCGAGCCGGTGCTGACCTATGTGCGCGACCAGCTGGGCCCGGACCACCTGCGCATCTTCGATCTGGACTGGCATCCGCTGGGCGTGGTCGGGCCGCAGGCGCAGCGCAGCCCGCTGCAGGGGGACGACTGGCAGGGCCTGAGCCGGCTGGCGCAGGTCAGCCACGAGGCGCTGGCGCTGGCCGGCGTGCCACAGTTCGAGGGCAGCAATGCCTGGGCCATCTCGGGCCGTCTGACCGGCAGCGGCAAGCCCCTGCTGGCCGGTGACCCCCACATCGCCTACGCCCTGCCCGCCGTCTGGTACGAGGCGCACCTGAGCGCCCCGGGCTTCGAACTCTACGGCCACTTCCAGGCACTCAACCCCTACGCCCTGCTGGGCCACAACCAGGCCTTCGGCTGGAGCCTGACCATGTTCCAGAACGACGACATCGACCTCGTCGCCGAGCGGCTCAACCCGGCCAACCCCGAGCAGGTCTGGTACCGGGACCGCTGGGTCGAGCTGGAGCGCCGGCAGGAGACGATCGCCGTCAAGGGGGCCGAGCCCGTGCCGCTCACGCTGCGCCGCTCGCCGCACGGCCCCCTCGTCAACGAGGCCTTTGCCGACAGCCTGGGCCGCACGCCGATCGCCATGTGGTGGGCCTTCCTCGAGACCGAGAACCCCATCCTCGAGGCCTTCCATGAACTCAACCGGGCCGACACGCGCGCCAAGGCCCGCCAGGCGGCGAGCAAGATCCATGCGCCCGGCCTGAACATCGTCTGGGCCAGCGCCGCCGGCGACATCGGCTGGTGGGCCGCCGCCCGGCTGCCGCAGCGCCCGCAGAACGTGAACCCGGCCTTCATCCTCGATGCCGCCCGCGGCGAGGCCGAAAAGCCGGGCTACTTCCGCTTTGCCGACAACCCGCAGGAGGAAAACCCGCCGCGCGGCTACATCGTCTCGGCCAACCACCAGCCCGCCCCGCGCAGCGGCGTGCCGGTGCCCGGCTACTACAACCTGCCCGACCGCGCCCAACGCCTGGACGAGCAGCTGCGCCGCAACGGCACGGCCTGGAACCTGCAGAACAGCCAGGCGCTGCAGCTCGACGCCCAGACCGGCTACGGCCCGCGCGTGCTGCGCCCGCTGCTGCCACTGCTAACCGCGCTGGAAGGCAACCCCATCGACCGCGCGCTGATCGACCAGCTGCGCGAATGGGACGGCCGGCACGACAACGGCAGCATCGCCCCGACCGTCTACAACCAGTTCGTCTACGAATTGCTGCGGGCCACCCTCTCCGACGAACTGGGCGAGACGCAGTTCCGCAACCTGCTGCGCACCCGCGCCATCGACCACGCGCTGCCGCGCCTGAGCGCCGATGCCGACTCGCCCTGGTGGGACGACCGCGACACGCCGCAGCGCGAGAACCGCAACGACATCGTGCAGCGGGCCTGGCGCGCCACGCTGCGGCATCTGCAGGACACGCAGGGCGTGTCGCTGCCGGGATGGACCTGGGGCAACAACCGCACGCTGACCCACACCCACCCGCTCGGGCGGCTGCCGCTGCTGGACCGGCTGTTCAACGTCGGCCCCCTGCCGGCTCCGGGCGGGCGGGAGATCCTGAACAACCTGGCCCAGTCGCTCGGGCCGGCGCCCTGGCAGGTGAGCTACGGCCCGTCCACCCGGCGCCTGATCGACTTTGCCGATGCCGGCCAGGCCCTGGGCATCAACCCCGTGGGCCAGAGCGGCGTGCTGTTCGATCCGCACTACGGCGACCAGGCGCGGGATTTCGTCGCCGGGCGCTACCGGCCCATGCGCCTGCATCCGGCCGACGTGGCCGCCGGCACGCGCAGCACACTGGTGCTGCACCCCTGAAACAGGTATGGCCGGGGTTCCTAGCGGGGCCCGGCGTCCTGCAGCAGGCCGCACAGCTGGGCCATGTCCGCCACCGTGGCATGGGGCTGCTGCACCGCGTGCTGCCAGTCCTGGCTGGCGCGGTTGACCCACACCGTCTGCAGGCCCGCGCCCAGCGCCCCCAGCACGTCGAGCGCGGCGTCGTCGCCGACATGCAGCACCTCGTGCGGCTGCACGCCGGCGGCCTCGGCGGCGGCGTGGAAGATGCGCGCATCGGGCTTGCCCACGCCGAACTCCTGCGCACTGAGCCCGGCACGGAAATACTCGCCCAGGCCGATGCGCCGCAGGTCCGCGTTGCCGTTGGACACCGCCACCACGGGGAAACGCGCCGCCAGCCAGGCCAGCGCCGGACGCGCATCGGCGTAGAGCTCCACCCGCATGCGCTCGGCGATGAAGACCTCGTAGGCCGGCGCCACCAGTGCCGTGTCCTCCCCGTGGCGCTGCAAGGCCCGCCGGATCAGCTCCTGGCGCAGGGTGCGCAGGTCGTGCCCGATGTCGGGACGGCTGGCGACCACCTCGTGCCGCAGGGCCAGACGCTGCGCGGCATCGGCCAGCAGGCCGGCCGTCTGCGGGGCCTGCGGGCGCAGCCAGTCCTGCAAGGCCTGCTCGGCACGCGCGATCACGGGCCAGATCGGCCACAGCGTGTCGTCGAGGTCCAGGGATATGGCCTTGATGCGGCCGGCGTCAAGCGTGCAAGACATAGGTCGGCGAGAATACCGCATGGCATTTCGCAAAGAACCCACCTACACCCATGGCCAGGCCCCGGGCACGGCCATCCTGCTGTGCAACCTGGGCACGCCCGACGCCCCCACCCCGGCCGCCCTGCGCCGCTACCTGGCCGAATTCCTGGGTGACCACCGCGTGGTGGAGATCCCCAAGCCGATCTGGTGGCTGATCCTGCACGGCATCATCCTGCGCCTGCGCCCGGCCAAGTCGGCCGCCAAGTACGCCACCATCTGGACGCCCGAGGGCTCGCCGCTGAGGGTCTGGACCGAACGCCAGGCCCAGGGCCTGCAGGCCTGGCTGCAGCAGCAGGGCCACCATGTGACGGTGCGCTACGCGATGCGCTACGGCAACCCGTCGATTCCGGCCCAGCTCGACGCGCTCAAGGCCGAAGGCTGCACGCGCGTGCTGGTGCTGCCGGCCTATCCGCAGTATTCCGGCACCACCACGGCCAGCGTGTTCGACGCCGTCTACGGCTGGGCCGCCAGGGTGCGCAGCATCCCCGAGCTGCGCTTCGCCAACCGCTACCACGACGATGCCGGCTACATCCGCGCCCTGGCCCGCAGCATCCAGGCGCACTGGCAGCAGCATGGCCGCCCGGACAAGCTGGTGCTGAGCTTCCACGGCGTGCCCGAGCGCACCCTGCATCTGGGCGACCCCTACCACTGCGAATGCCACAAGACGGCCCGCCTGCTGGCGCAGGAGCTCGGCCTTGCACGCGAGCAGTACCAGGTGACCTTCCAGTCACGCTTCGGCAAGGCCAAGTGGCTGGAGCCCTATACCGAACCGACGCTGATCGCCCTGGCGCAGGCCGGGACCCGGCGCGTGGACGTGGCTTGCCCGGGCTTCACCAGCGACTGCCTCGAGACCCTGGAGGAAATCGCGCAGGAAGCCCGCGAGGCCTTCCTGCACGCCGGCGGCCAGGAGTTCCACTACATCCCCTGCCTCAACGACAGCCCGGAGTGGATGACCGCCCTGGGCGCGCTGGCCCAGCAGCACCTGGCCGGCTGGCCCACGCTGGCCGCACCGGACGCGCAAGCCCTGGCCGCCTCGCGCGCGGCCGCGCTGGCCATGGGGGCGCCGCGCTGACTCAGGCCTTCCTGGGGTGCCGCAGCGACTCGTACGCGGGTCGCGTCAGGCACTGGTGCAGCCAGGCGCTGGTCAGCGGGAACTGCGCCATCAGCTCGCGCGTGGCCCGCACCCACAGCAGCACGCTGGCCACGCAGAGATCGGCCACCGTGAAGCGTGCGGCCGCCAGGTAGCCCTCGCCGCGTGCCTGCTGCTGGTCCGCCAGGTGCTGCTCCAGCACCTGCAGCGGCACCTGCAGGCGGAGCTGCGCGGCATCGGCCAGCTCTGGCTTGCGCTGCTCGGGCGGCATGACCAGGCGATGCATCAGCACGGTCAGCGCATCCTTTTCCACCTCGGTCACGGTCCAGAAGCTCCAGCGCAAGGCCTCGGCATCCTCGCGCGGCGTGGCGGGCACCAGGTTCACGCCATCGGGCCGGCCATGGTGGCGCACGATGTACACCGCGCAGGCCATGCTTTCCCACACCGTCACGTCGCCCTCGGGGCGGTGGTCGACCACGACGGGGATGTGGCCGTTGGGATTGAGCGCCAGGAACGCGGGCGTGCGGGTGGCGCCGGCGCGGTAGTCGGTCGGCACGTGCTCGAATGCGAGCCCGAGTTCGGTGGCCGCCCACAGCGGGCGGATGGCGCGGGATGCGTTGATGCCGTAGATCGTCAGGGCCATGCGATGTCTCTCCTCATGCTGAGCGGCATTCTGCCTGCGGCCGCGACCACCCCTGTCACCGGCGTGCCAGTGCTAAAGTCCCGGACGCACATGGAATCAATGCGTATCGACAAATGGCTGTGGGCGGCACGCTTCTGCAAGACGCGCTCGCTGGCCGTGGATGACATCGGCAAGGGCCGCGTGCTCGTCAACGAACAGGCCGTCAAGCCCTCGCGCGAGGTCCGCCCCGGCGACCGGGTCACGGTGCGCCAGGGCGCCGTCGTGCGCACCGTGGTGGTCAAAGGCCTGAGCGGCCAGCGCGGCCCGGCCCCCGTGGCGCAGCAGCTGTACGAGGAAACCGAAGCCAGCCGGCTCGCGCGCGAGGCCGCCAGCGAGCAACGGCGACTGGCCGCGGAGCCCGCGCTGAGCATCGAGCAGGGCCGGCCGACCAAGAGGGACCGGCGGCAGATCGACAAGGCCCGCTGGGACGACCGCTGGAGTGCGTCGCTGGATTCCTGAGCGTCTACGCTGCGCCTGTCAGTATTGACGGCACGACAAACACATTCGGATCAGTTCCAAAAGGCCTGAGGAACTCGAACCCAGGGACTTTCACCCACGATGCCACAAAAGCAAAGCCCCGCACGAGGCGGGGCTTCTTTTCTGGCGGAGACGGAGGGATTCGAACCCTCGATGAGGCTCTACACCCCATACTCCCTTAGCAGGGGAGCACCTTCGGCCACTCGGTCACGTCTCCAGAAGGTCAGGCGGGATTATCGCATGAATCTCGCCTCGCTTCGGCGGAAATTCAGGCCGCAGGCTGATCCAGGTCGAAGGCCTTGTGCAGGGCGCGCACGGCCAGTTCCATGTACTTCTCGTCGATCACGACGGAGGTCTTGATCTCGCTGGTGGAGATCATCTGGATATTGATTCCCTCCTCGCTCAGGGCGCGGAACATCTTGCTGGCGATGCCCACGTGGCTGCGCATGCCGATGCCGACGATGCTGACCTTGCAGATCTTGGTGTCGCCCTGCACCTCCTGCGCACCGAGTGCCGGCACGATCTTGTCCTTGAGCAGGTCCATCGCGCGGGCATAGTCGTTGCGGTTGACGGTGAAGCTGAAGTCGGTCTTGCCATCCTTGCTGATGTTCTGGATGATCATGTCGACTTCGATGTTGGCATCGGCCACAGCGCCCAGGATCTGGTAGGCGATGCCCGGCTTGTCGGGCACGCCCAGCACGGAGATCTTGGCTTCGTCGCGGTTGAACGCGATGCCGGATACGACGGCTTGTTCCATTTTTTCGTCTTCCTCAAAGGTGATCAGGGTGCCGGACTTGGCTTCCTCGTTGATGTCGATGTCCCAGGGCGTGAAGCTCGAGAGCACGCGCAGCGGCACCTTGTACTTGCCGGCGAACTCGACAGAACGGATCTGCAGCACCTTGGAGCCCATGGAGGCCATCTCCAGCATCTCCTCGAAGCTCACGGTGTGCAGGCGGCGCGCCTCGGGCACGACGCGCGGGTCGGTGGTGTAGACGCCGTCGACGTCGGTGTAGATCAGGCACTCGTCGGCCTTCATCGCGGCCGCCACGGCCACGGCCGAGGTGTCGGAGCCGCCACGGCCCAGCGTGGTGATGTTGCCGCCCTCGTCAATGCCCTGGAAGCCGGTCACGATGACCACCTTGCCCTGGGACAGGTCAGCGCGGATGCGCTGGTCGTCGATGGACTCGATGCGGGCCTTGGTGTAGGCGCTGTTGGTGAGGATGGGCACCTGCCAGCCGGCATAGCTGACCGACTCCATGCCTTCGGCCTGCAGCGCAATGGCCAGCAACGCGCTGGAGGCCTGCTCGCCGGTGGCCGCGAGCATGTCGAGCTCGCGGTGGTAGGCCTCATGGGCCTTGGCCGGGGCCAGCTCCTTGGCCAGGCCGAGCAGGCGGTTGGTCTCGCCACTCATGGCCGAGGGCACCACCACCATCTGGTGGCCGGCGCGCGCCCATTTGGCGACGCGTTTGGCGACATTGCGGATGCGCTCGGTCGAGCCCATCGACGTGCCGCCGTATTTGTGAACGATCAGTGCCATTGAAATTCAGGATAGGGGTGACGGTCTTGCGCGCAAGGCTGGGGCCATCGGGGTCAAATCGGGTGCTCAGCCCTGCATCGGCCTGAGCGGGCAAAACCTAGGGATTGTACCAAGCCAGCACCGCGCCCTGGCGCTCCAGCAGGCCACTGCCGACCTTGAGCCGGATGCGGTGGCCACGGGTCGCGCAGGCCGCCAGCTGGTCGAGGAGTTCCTCCAGCTGCGCAGTGGTCGGCACGACACCGTAGGTATGGCGCAGCCAGTGGCGCAGCAGGTTCGCCTGGCGTGGCCGCGAGAGCTGGCGCAAGGCCGCGATTGGCGGCGGCGCCCCCAGGCGCGCGAGATCCTCGGCGGCCACCTCGTCGAGCAGCGCCTGCGCCTGCGCGGCATGGGCCGCACTGCGCGCGAAGGTGTCGCGGAACTGCGGGAAGGCGGCCTCCAGCGCCGGCAGCAGGCGCGCACGGATGCGGTTGCGGGTGTACCGCTCGTCGGCATTGCTCGGGTCCTCGACCCAGTCCGCGGCTCGCGCCTGCAGCCAGGCACGCAGCTCGGCGCCACTGACCTCGAGCAGGGGACGGTAGTAGCAGATGCCCTCAAGGGTCCACTGCGCCGGCATGGCACTCAGGCCGGCCAGGCCGGCGCCCCGGCTGAGCGCCAGCAGCAGGGTCTCGACCTGGTCGTCGGCATGCTGGGCCAGGGCGATGTGCCGGATGGGCGGATCGGCCTGCTCGGCGCCCTGGCGCAGGGCGGCGTAGCGCGCGCTGCGGGCTGCTTCCTCGGGGCTCTGGCCCGGGCTGTTGCGGGCGTCGACGCGCAGCACGATCAGCGGCACGCCGAGCTTGCGGCAGACATCGCGGCAATGCTGCTCGAACCCGTCGGCCGCAGCCTGCAGACCATGATGGATGTGGATGGCACGGACCTGGCCCGGCCAGCGTTCCGCACAGGCCAGCAGCAGTGCGGTGGAATCGGCGCCACCGCTGTAGGCCACGCCCAGCGGCAGGCCGCCGGGCTCGAAAGCCTCCAGGGCCTGCGCCAGCGTTCGGGTCATGCCGGCTCCGGCACGCCCGGCCGGTCCTTCCTACTTGCCGGCCTTGGTGTCCGTGTAACGGCCATAGCTCTGCAGGCGCTCGTAGCGACGGTCCAGCAGTTCCTTGACCTTGAGGTCGGCCACCTGGCGGTAGGCCTCGGCCAGGGCGCGCTTGAGGAAGGCGGCCATCTGCTTGTGGTCTCGGTGGGCGCCACCCACAGGCTCGTTGACGATCTTGTCGACCAGCCCCATGGCCTTGAGGCGGTGCGCCGTGATGCCCAGGGCCTCGGCGGCCTCGGACGCCCGGTCGGCGGTCTTCCACAGGATCGAAGCGCATCCTTCGGGGCTGATCACCGAGTAGACGGAATACTGCAGCATCAGCACCTGGTCGGCCACGGAGATGGCCAGCGCGCCGCCGGAGCCCCCCTCGCCGATGATGGTGGTGATGATCGGAACCTCGAGCTGCGCCATCTCGAAGATGTTGCGGCCGATGGCTTCGGACTGGCCGCGCTCCTCGGCGTCGATGCCGGGGTAGGCGCCAGGCGTGTCGACGAAGGTGAACACCGGCAGCTTGAACTTCTCGGCGGTCTTCATCAGGCGCAGGGCCTTGCGGTAGCCCTCGGGCTTGCTCATGCCGAAGTTGCGCATGCCGCGCTCCTTGGTGTCGCGGCCCTTCTGCTGGCCGAGCACCATGCAGGCGTTGCCATTGAAGCGCGCCAGGCCGCCGACGATGCTCAGGTCGTCGGCGAAATGACGGTCACCGTGCATCTCCACGAAGTCGGTGAAGAGCTCGTTGATGTAGTCCAGCGTGTAGGGGCGCTCGGGATGGCGGGCGATCTTGGTGATCTGCCACGGCGTCAGGTCGCTGTAGACGTCCTTGGTCAGCTGCAGGCTCTTCTTGCTGAGCTGGTCGATCTCCTCGCTGATATCGACCGCCGACTCGTTCTGCACATAGCGCAGCTCTTCGATCTTGGCTTCGAGTTCGGCGATGGGTTGCTCGAAGTCTAGGAATGTTTTCTTGGCCACCGGCTAACTCCTTGTACTCACCGCTCGCAGGGAGCGGGACGAAATGCGGTATTCGACTGTTCCAGTCCGCACCGGGACTGCCCGGTCAGTATTCGACCGGCTCGGGATCGAGAGACCGCCAAATATACCAAGTTGCCACGCTGCAGTATGGCGCCCAGGCTGCCGCCACCTCACGCGCGTCGCTGCGGCTGACCGCCTCGCCGGAAAAGTAGTTGTGGCTGATGCCGTTGATCAACCCCACGTCGTCCAGCGGCAGCACGTTGGGGCGCATCAGGTGGAAGATCAGGAACATCTCGGCGGTCCAGCGGCCGATGCCGCGGATGCCCACGAGCTCGGCGATGATGGCCTCGTCGTCCATGTCCTTCCAGGACGCCACCCGGATGGCGCCGCTGTCGAAGTGCAGGGCCAGGTCCACCAGGTACTCGACCTTGCGTGCGCTCAGGCCGGCGGCGCGCATGTCGTCCACCTTGAGCTTGAGCACGTTGCCGGGGCTCATGCGCTTGGGCAGCTGGGCGAATCGGTCCCACACGGTCTGCGCCGCCTTGACCGAGATCTGCTGGCCGACGATGCTGCGCGCCAGGGTGGTGAAGGCGTCGCCCCGGCTCTGCAGGCAGACGTCGCCGTGCTGCGGGATCAGGCGCTTCATCACCCGATCCTTCTTCATCAGGTGGCGGCAGGCCTCGTCCCAGTAGTCCGGGGTGGTCAGCTTGACCGTCACTGGGCCGCCTCCCAGGTGGTACCGGCCGCAGAATCCTTGAGGACGATGCCCTGGGCCAGCAGCTCGTTGCGGATGCGGTCGGCCTCGGCGAAGTTCTTCGCCGCCTTGGCCGCCGCGCGTTGCGCGATCAGGGCCGCGATGGCCGCCTCGTCCAGCGTCGTGCCGGCCTTGAGGAAGGCCTCCGGCTCGTCCTGCAGCAGGCCCAGACAACCGCCCAGCGCCCTGAGCAGGCCTGACAGCTGGCGCGAGCCGGTCTTGTTGACCTCGGTCGCCAGCTCAAACAGCACCGCCACCGCCTCGGGCGTGCCGAAGTCCTCGTCCATGGCGGCCTTGAAGCGCGCCGCGTGGGCGTCGAGCCAGTCGATGCGCTCCAGGGGCAGCGGCCTGACCGCCTGCAGGGTCGTGTACAGGCGCTTGAGCGCGCTGCGCGCGTCGTCCAGATGCGCATCGCTGTAGTTCAGCGGGCTGCGGTAATGGGCGCGGATGATGAAGAAGCGCACCGTCTCCGGGTCGTACTTGGCCAGGATCTCGCGGATGGTGAAGAAGTTGCCCAGGGACTTGGACATCTTCTCGTTGTCCACGCGCACGAAGCCGTTGTGCATCCAGAACCTCGCCAGCGGCTTGCCGGTGGCGCCTTCGCTCTGGGCGATCTCGTTCTCGTGGTGCGGGAACTGCAGGTCGGCGCCGCCGCCGTGGATGTCGAAGCTCTCGCCCAGCATCTCGCAGCTCATGGCCGAGCACTCGATGTGCCAGCCCGGACGGCCGGGGCCATAGGCGCTGTCCCACTTGGCCTCGGCCGGCTCGCCCGGTTTCGCGGACTTCCAGAGCACAAAATCCAGCGGATCGTCCTTCCCGCCCTGCACTTCCACCCGCTCGCCGGCGCGCAGTTCGTCCAGCGACTTGCCCGAGAGCTTGCCGTAGCCCGGGAACTTGCGCACGGCGTAGTTCACGTCGCCATTGGCGGCGCGGTAGGCCAGACCCTTCTGTTCCAGGGTGCCGATGAGGCCCAGCATCTGCGGCACGTACTCGGTGGCGCGCGGCTCGTGGTCAGGGCGCTCGATGCCCAGGGCGTCGGCGTCCTGGTGCAGGGCCTCGACCATGCGGTCGGTCAGGGCGCGGATGGTCTCGCGGTTATCCAGCGCGCGCTTGATGATCTTGTCATCGATGTCGGTGATGTTGCGCACATAGCTCACCCGCAGACCGCTGGCCTTGAGCCAGCGCTGCACCACGTCGAAAGCCACCATGGCGCGGGCGTGGCCCAGGTGGCACAGGTCGTAGACCGTCATGCCGCAGACGTACATGCGGACATGGCCGGGTTCGAGCGGGGTAAAGGGCTCCAGCGCACGCGACAGCGTGTTGTATATGCGCAAACTCATGAAAGTATCGGGTGTCGGCGCTGACGGCGGCAGGGCGGACGGGAACATTGACGGGGCTACAATCGAACGCAGTATATAGCCCCGGGCACATGCCAACGGTGCGGGCTAACCATCCCGAAAGTCCTATGAAGCACGGCTGTTCCCCCCTGTTACGCCTTGTCCGCCTGGGCGCCCTCGCCGCGGCCCTGGGCGCAGCCCCGGTACTGGCCGACGACTACAGCGACGTGACCCAGCTGCTGCGTGCCGGCAAGCTGGCCGAAGCCCAGAGCCGGGTGGACCGTCATCTCGCGGCCAAGCCGCGCGACCCGCGCATGCGTTTCCTGCGTGGCGTGATCCAGCGCGACATGGGGCGTACGGCAGACGCCATCAAGACCTTCACCCAGCTCACCGAAGACTATCCCGAGCTGCCCGAGCCCTACAACAACCTGGCCGTCATCTACGCCGGCCAGGGCCAGTATGACAAGGCGCGCAGCGCGCTCGAGATGGCCATCCGCACCAATCCGAGCTACGCCACGGCGCACGAGAACCTGGGTGACATCTACGCCCGCCTGGCCAGCCAGGCCTACAGCAAGGCACTACAGCTCGAGGGTGACAACTCCACAGCCCAGCCCAAGCTGGCCCTGATCCGTGAACTGTTCAGCGCCCCGGGGACGAACCGCCCCGCAGCCCCGTCGCAACCGGTAGCCGCTGCCAGGCCCCCGGCGAGCACGGCGCCGGCGCCTGCACCTGTAGCAGCGGCACCCGTGGCCTCTGCCCCTCCCGCCCCTCCCGCCCCTCCCGCCCCTCCCGCCCCGGCGCAACCCGCGACAACAGCCGACAGTGCCAGCCGCGAGGTCGAAGCCGCCGTGCGCGCCTGGGCCCGGGCGTGGGCCAGCAAGGACATGGCCCAATACCTGGCGGCCTACAGCAAGGACTTCGAAACGCCCGGCAAGCAACCCCGCAGCGTCTGGGAAGAAGAGCGCCGTGTGCGCATCGTGGGCAAATCCAGCATCACAGTGAATGTGCTCGACCTCGAGGTCACTGTGCAGGGGGACCGTGCCGTGGCAAAATTCCGCCAGGATTACAAGGCCGACCGGCTGGACCTCCTGAGTCTCAAGACGCTTGAACTCGCCAGAACGGGAGACCGGTGGCTGATCGTCAAGGAAGTCTCCGGCAGTTGAGGCGGCTCTCACCGCCGGCCTGCGGTGCTCGCCCGGCGTACGCAGAATGGACATGAACAAACGGTTTTCTGCCCTCCTCTGGCCCCTGGCTGCCGCAAGCCTGCTGATGGTGCCCGTCGCCGCCAGCACGGATGCCACACGACCGCTGGCCATGACCCGCCTGCACGACCTCGGCCTGCAGGCCAGCAGTGCGGCCGAAGCCCGCCTGATCGAGGTCTATCGCCTGACCGGCACCGGCCATCTGCGCCAGGCCCTGCAGCAGGCCGAGCGCCTGGTGCGCGACCATCCCAACTTCCAGCTCGCCCAGCTGGTCTATGGCGACCTGCTGCTGTCCCAGTCACGCTCGCTCAAGACCCTGGGCAACGTGCCTTCCCCCATGGCCATCGGCAAGGGTGCCAGCACCCTGGCCGACCTGCGCCACGAATCGGAGATGCGCCTCAAGGCCCTGCGGGAGCGGCCGCCGCCGGGCACCATTCCCTCGCAGTTCCTGGCCCTGTCGCCGCGCAACCGCCATGCCATTGCCATCGATGCCTCTCGCTCGCGCCTGTACCTGTTCGAGAACAAGTCCGGGCAACTGCAGCTGGTCGCCGATTACTACATCTCTGTAGGCAAATCCGGCATCGCCAAGAAGGTCGAGGGCGATGCCCGCACGCCGCTGGGCGTGTACTTCATCGTCAGCAACCTGGACCCCAAGTCCCTCACGGACTTTTACGGCGTGGGGGCCCTGCCCATCAACTATCCGAACGTGCTCGACAGCCGGCGTGGCAAGACCGGCCACGGGATCTGGCTGCACGGGACCCCTCCCAACCAGTTTGCACGCGCCCCGCAGGCTTCCGACGGCTGCGTGGTGCTGGCCAACCCGGACCTGGAGCGCATCATCCAGACGGTGCAGGTGCGTACCACGCCGGTGGTCATCTCGCCGCGCATCGACTGGGTTCATCCCCACAGCGTGCAGGCCCAGCGCGAACCCTTCGAGCAGGCACTCAGTGCCTGGCGCTCTGCCAAGTCCAGCGGCGACCTGGATCAGCTGCTGCGCTTCTATGCCACTGACAATAGCAGCTTCGGCAAGTCGACCGAGCAATGGGCGCCAACCCTGCGCAGCGAACTCGATCGCGTGGGCGGCCGGGCGATCGAGCTCAAGGACCTGTCCTACCTGCGCTGGACCGACCATGCCGACACCATGGTGGTGACCTTCGGCGAGGTGGCCGACGGCGCACGCACCGGCCCGACCAAACGCCAGTACTGGATCCGTGAGGGCAGCGACTGGAAGATTTTCTTTGAAGGAACCATCGGATGAGCCTCCCCTCTGCCCGCCCCCTGCGCCGCAGCCTGCTGCTGGCAACTGCCTCCGCGCTGCTGAGCGGCTCGCTGTACGCCCAACCCGCCGGCACCGCCCCGCGGGTGAAACTGTCCACCACGGCCGGTGACATCGTGCTCGAACTCAACGCCGAGAAGGCCCCCAAGACCGTGGCCAACTTCCTGTCCTATGTGGAGCAGGGCCACTACAACGGCACCATCTTCCACCGCGTGATCGACGGCTTCATGATCCAGGGCGGCGGCTTCGACGCCCGCATGGCCGAAAAGCCCACCGGCCGACCGATCGAGAACGAGGCCCGCAACGGCCTGAAGAACGACAAGTACACCATCGCCATGGCGCGCACTCCGAACCCGCACTCGGCCTCCGCCCAGTTCTTCATCAACGTCGCCGACAACACCTTCCTCAACCACACCGCCCCCACCCCGCAGGGCTGGGGCTACGCCGTCTTCGGCAAGGTCGTGGCCGGCACCGACGTGGTCGACAAGATCCGCACGGTGCCCACCGGCAACGCAGGCATGCACCAGAACGTGCCCCGCACCCCCATCGTCATCAACTCGGCCACCGTGCAGAAGTAAAGTAAACCACCATGAGCAATCCCCAAGTCGAACTCCACATCACCGGCCTCGGCGTCATCAAGCTTGAACTCGATGCCGCGAAGGCGCCGAACAGCACGGCCAATTTCCTAGCCTATGTGAACAAGGGCCACTACAACGGCACCGTCTTCCACCGTGTCATCCCCGGCTTCATGATCCAGGGCGGCGGCTTCGAACCCGGCATGTCCCAGAAGGCCACCGACAAGCCGATCAACAACGAAGCCAACAACGGCCTGAAGAACGACAAGTACACCATCGCCATGGCGCGGACCAACGATCCGCACTCGGCGACCGCGCAGTTCTTCATCAACGTGGCCGACAACGGCTTCCTCAACCACACCGCGCCCTCGGCACAGGGCTGGGGCTACGCAGTCTTCGGCAAGGTCGTTGCCGGCACCGACGTGGTCGACAAGATTGCCGCCGTGAAAACCGGCCAGAAGGGCTTCCACGGCGACGTGCCCAAGGAGGACGTGGTGATCGAGAAGGCCGTCGCGCTCTGACCACGCCCACGATGCGTACGACCGCCTCCCGGTTCGCCGAGCTGCATGCCCCGGCGCACTGGCAGGTGGTCGATTTCATTTCCGACCTGCACCTTCAGGGCAGCGAGCCCGCCACCGTGCAAGCCTGGGAACGCTACCTGGCCGCCACGCCGGCCGATGCCGTCTTCATCCTCGGGGACCTGTTCGAGGTCTGGGTCGGTGACGATGGCCTTGATGCTGACGGGGAAGACGCGCGCTTCGAGCGGCACTGCATCGGGCTGCTGCACACGGCCAGCACGCGCTGCGCCGTCCATTTCCTGCATGGCAACCGGGACTTCCTGCTCGGCACGCAGGCAGCGCGACGCGCCGGCTGCACGCTGCTGGAGGACCCGACCGTGCTGACCTTCGGCGGCGAGCGCTGGCTGCTCAGCCATGGCGACCTGCTGTGTCTGGACGACACCGAGTACCTGCAGTTCCGCGCCCAGGTCCGCACCGCGCAGTGGCAACAGGCCTTCCTGTCCAGGCCGCTGACCGAGCGGCGCGCGATCGCGCGTGGCCTGCGGCAGGAAAGCGAGCAGCGCAAGCGCAGCGGCATGCCCTATGCCGATGTCGATGAAGCGCTGGCCCGCCAGTGGCTGGCCGAAGGAGCCGCCACGCAGATGATCCACGGCCACACCCACAAGCCGGCCGACCACGACCTCGGTTCCGGTCTGTGCCGCCGCGTCCTCAGCGACTGGGACCTCCAGGCCCGGCCGCCACGCGCCGAAGTGCTGCGCCTGCGCTGGCAGCCGGGTGACCCGTCCGTGCAGGTGCAGCGGCTGGCAGCCGATCCGGCAGGCTGAACATGTGGCAGTGGCTGGCCCGCCTTGGGGGGCGCGAGCGTCAGCCGCGCCGGCCCATTCCCCAGGCGCTGTGGCAGCAGACACTGCAGGCCTGCCCTTTCCTGGACGTGCTTGGCGACGCAGAAAAAGACAGGTTGCGCGAACTCAGCGCGCTCTTTCTCGAAGACAAGGAATTCCACGGCGCCCAGGGCCTGCAGATCACCGACACCATCGCCGTCACGATTGCGGCCCAGGCCTGCCTGCCGGTGCTGCACTTCGGCCCGGGTGAGCAGCCGCTGCGCTGGTACGACGATTTCGTCGGCATCGTCGTCCACCCGGACGAGGTGCTGGCGCGCCGCCAGGTGGTCGACGAGGACGGCGTGGTACATGAGTACGAGGAGGCGCTGGCCGGCGAAGCCATGGCCGACGGGCCAGTGATGCTGAGCTGGCATGACGTGACGGCGGCCTCAAGCGAGACCGGCTACAACGTGGTCATCCACGAGTTCGTGCACAAACTGGACCTTCGCGATGGCTTGGCCGACGGCTGCCCGCCGCTGCCGGCGGGTTTCCTCGGCCTGCGTGGTGTGCGCCAGGCCCGCGCGCACTGGCTGGCCGCGCTGCAAGGCGCTTACGACGATTTCCGCGAGGCGGTGATCAGAGCCGAGCGCTTCGGTGCCGAGCCGACCTGGCTCGACCCCTATGGCGCCGAGGCCATCGACGAATTCTTCGCCGTCGCCAGCGAGGCCTACTTCGTCAACCGCGAGCGCTTCGGACGAGAGTTCCCCGCCCTTCGGCCCCTGTTCGACGCCTGGTACCGCCCCGGTCTCTGAAACCGGAGCGACGGGCGCGCGACAGCGTCAACGCTTGAGCAGGGCCTTGAGGGCCTGCTGCAGGCGGCGGGCCTGGCTCGCGTCGTAAGCGCTCCCCAGCACCCTTGCCACATCCTGGCCCCAGGTCTGCGCCGGCGCCGGCTCGTTGCGCCGTGTCAGCAGCTGCAGCTGCAGGGCCCGGCGTGCGTCCAGGTCGGACGCCGGCGTCGGCACCTCGGCCGCGATTTCCAGTCGCAGCAAGGCTTCGGCCGCGGCAGCCGCGGGGGTTGCCGACAGGGCCTGCGCCCACAGGGTACGCACGGCCGGCGTGACGCGGCCACCCATATCTGCCGCCGACGGCAGGCGTGCCGCATCGCGCTGCTCCCAGGCCGCAAGCAGATGGGTCAGCGCTTCGCCGTGCGCCTGAACGGCCAGCTTCTTCAGCACCGCCTGGGCATGCTCGATCGCCTCGCGCTGGGCTCGGAAAGCGGCGTCGCCCAGGCGAGGCCCCTCCCTCTCCGCACGCGGCTCGCGGCGCCCCTCGCCGCGACCCTCCCGCTCGGGACGGCGTTCTTCCCGCCGTCCTCCGGCGCCCCGGTCGCCCGGCCGGCCACGGCCGACCGGTGCCGCGGGCTCGGCCCGCTTCATGCCGGGACGATCGTCGCCGCGCACCGCCACCACGGGCTTGCGCACAGGTGCGGGAGTCGCGGCAGGGGCAGGCGCGGCTTCTCCGCTGGGCTCAACGGGCGTTTCGGATACGGTTGGCGCTGTAGTAGATGCAGCTGCGGCCACCACGCCCGCGCGGGCGGTCTCGAGCGCCTCCATGGCCGCACGGATGGCCTGGACATCGCCGCTGGCATTGGCCGCCTCCAGCGCCTGCGCCGCCTCCAGCACGGCGCGATCGTAGGCGCTCATGGCCGTCGCGGCCTGTTCGCGCGCCGCGCTCTTGCGGGCAAAGGCCTCGTCGATGGGCTTGCGGAAGGCGTCCCAAAGCTTCTGCTCCTGGCGCCGCTCCAGCGGGACGGCATGGGCTTCGGCCTGCCAGCGCTGCTGCAAGGCCTTGACCGCATCGATGCGCAACGTTGGCGCGGCACCCAGCTGCGTCGCCTCCTCGATCATGGCCTGACGTCGTTGCAGGCTCTCCTTTTGCAAGGCCTCCAGCGGCGTACTCGCGGCGGCCATGGCCGCCTTCCATTGCGGCTGCAGTTCTGCAAAGGCCTTCTCGCTCAGGTGACCGGCCTCGCGCCAGCGATCGGAAAACTGGTGCAACTCGCGGCTGAAGGCCTTCCAGTCGGTACCCGGCGCCGCCACATGGGCGGCGGCCCAGGCCTTGAGCTCATCGATCAGAGCCATTCGTCTGGCCCGGTGCTCGGCTGCTTCGGACTTGACCTTCTCCAGCCAAGCTTCGACGACCTTGTAGGCCTGGTTGCAGGCCTCGTCGAAGCGCTTCCACAGCGCATGGTTGGGCACCCCGCCCTGGTCGGTCTGCTTCCACTGCTCCCGCAGCGCACGCAGGGACTCCTGCATCTTGCGCCCTCCGATGGCCTGGCCTTCGGGGCGCCGGGTCAGGGCCTCGGCCTTGGCGACCAGCTCCTCGCGCAGCTGGTCGGCGCGCCAGCGCTGCCAGCCCTCCAGCTCGCCAGCCGCAGCCAGTGCCGCATGCGCCTGGCGGTCCAGTTGGGCGTCGATGTGGCGCCCGTGCTCCTTGAGCGCCTGGCGCAGCGCATTGGCCGCCCCCGTGCTGGCCTTGCCATGGCCCTGGGCAATTTCCTGCTCGAGGGTCTTGAGCACCTCGCGCACGGCACGGCCGGCCTGGGCCTGCACCTCGGGATCGACTTTCGGCTTTGGTGCCGCGACCTCCGCCTGCGCCGGCAGGCCACGGGCCTGGCGCAGCTCCTCGGCCCAGACCGGGACCTGGGGCAATGGCTGCCCTGCGTCGGCAGCCGCCAGGCGGGCCTGCGCCAGAGCGGCACTGAACGCCTCCCAGACCAGGGCGAGCTGCGCCCGCGAGGCCTCGATCTGCGGCGGAAAGCGGGCGTCGACACTCGCCCAGTGGGCATCGTCCGGCAGCCGGGCAACATCCGACTGCCAAGCTTGCACATCGGCCCCCAGGGCCGCGGCTGCGGCGTCGGCCTCCCGCCATGACTTGGTGGACAGGACCTCGATGCGCTGGGCCAGCAGCACCGCCGCTTCACGCAGTACCTGCACCCGATGCTGCAAATCTTCGATGGCCCTGACACGCGCGGCAAGCTGGTTCTTGAGCCCGGACAGCGGCTCCCGGCTCAAGGGAGCACCGGCCTTGGCCGCATCGCGTTGCCAGGCCATGGCGTCGGCGACATTCAGCCTGGGCGCCTCCAGCAATCCCTGGGCCTTCTGCGCCCATTCCGCACTCATCTGCTCCTGGTTGCGGGCCCGCTTGAGCTCATCGAGCCTCTCACGCAGCAGGCGCGCAGCCCCCTTGTCCTTGATGCTGAGCTCGCGGTACACAAGTTGCAGCTGCTCGACAGCAGGTTCGCTCGACAGCCAGGACCGCACGCGGGCAGCGCGTTCGCCGGCCGTCGCGGCCGAGAAAGCTCCGCCCGTGAGTTCATCAAAGGCCTGGGTTTCGTGGCGCGCAGTGGCGCTGGGAGGGGTTTGGGACGACGACACGGCAAAGACTCTGGAATACGGGGTGACAAAGAACTGGACTTGCCGATTGTCGCCGCCATTTCCTCCCATCCCCGCATTTTCATCAGCCCCTTTGCGGAAAGTCCGGAGGGGCGTTGCCTGGCGTCCTGCCGGCAGAGCGCAGCGCACATAAAGAGAAAGCCCGGCCGGGTGGCACTGGACCAGCCCGCCGGGCCTGACGGCGAGCATCACGCCCTTGCCGTCTGGGTATCGCACTGCAGGAGGTCATGGTCCCGCTGTGCGAAGGAGGCAAGAGATTGCCCCCATTAACTGCCGGCTTCGCCTACCGCTGTCACCCGACAGGGCGTGGGCACGCTACCTCCAGCAATCGATGCCTGATTTAACGATCAGGCAGACCAAATCTAGGAAGAGTCGCCTGCAGATGCAAATCGTCGTTTCAATGAGTCACCGGCGCACGATTGACTCGCTCGGGGCTTTTCAAATGTAACGCTCGCATTCCGCCAAAGCTACCGAGCCACTTCTTATATGAGTTTTAACTTATTGAATTAACTGGCTATTTCCCCAGCCAGAACCATAGGGCAATAAGAACATAAGAAATATCAAATTAGATTGATATTATTGACTTGATATATTGACGACCTTACAATTCGTTTCACGCTATCCCGATACAGGGATTACCCGAACCCGCTGCCGACCCCGGCTAGATCAGATCCAGGCACTGCACGACTTGCAGACTCCTGATCTGAAGGCGTACCAACCCAGACGTGGCCCTTGGACGCCGGATCTGTGCGCATTGCATGCAGATTCGGTCCAGGCTGCGCGAGACGAGGAAGTGCTATGACAGCGTTTCAACAGATTGCCCGCGCCCTAAGAACCTTTGCAGGCCAGGCGAGCCAGGGCTTCATGGCCACATTGCACAACGGTTTTGCCCTCCTGGGCTTGGCCGTCATGTTTGTCACCATTGCCCTGCTGGCGCGACCTGAGCTGCGCCAGGCCGGCGAAGCCCGCCTCATGAGCTGGCTGCAGGACCGGCAGGCCCCGGAGGCGCTGCTGCCCGGGCAGACCACGCCAGCCGCCATCGAACGCGCCACCGCGGCCAACCCCAAGCATCTGCCCAAGGAGCAGGCCGCCGTCGCGTTCTGGTTGAGCAAGAAATACCGCGTGGCACCGGAACCCCTGAGTGTGCTGGTGGCCGAAGCCTGGCAGATCGGCGAACGCACCCGAATCGACCCCACCCTGCTGCTGGCCGTCATGGCCATCGAATCCGCCTTCAATCCATTTGCCGAAAGCCCGGTCGGTGCACAGGGCCTGATGCAGGTCATGACCCGTGTCCACAGCGAGAAGTACGAGAGCTTTGGCGGCCAGTGGGCGGCCTTCGACCCCGTGAGCAACCTGCACGTAGGCGCCAGGATCCTGCAGGACTACATCGCGCGCACCGGCTCCGTGGAGGAAGGCCTGCGCTACTACGTAGGGGCAGCCAATCTGCCCAGCGACGGCGGCTACGGCGCCAAAGTCCTGGCCGAGCATGCCCGTCTGCAGGAAGTAGCCGCCGGCCGTCCGGTTCCCTTCCAGGCCCCCATGCCCATCCAGGTCCTGGGCAAGCCGGCGCCAGCGCAGGACAAGCTGGCCAGCAGCTGAACCGGGCCCCGCTACGCAGGCAGGCGAGAACGCCCGCGGATGGCCTGTCAGCTACACTTCGGGTGTACGCAACTGGCGATAGGTGCACCGTCCGAGGACGGGTTGCGCTGACGTGGGACACCACCGGGAAGCGTGCCACGGGGTTAAGGCCATCACGTGCCCGGACCCGGTGTTCAGCCGTTCGCCTGGGCAGTCCCCTGCATACAGGGGGACCCGTGTTTTTTCCGACTGCCATGTACAACCGCAACATCCTCGTCGAACAAACCGACCCCGAACTCTGGGCTGCCATCCAGGCCGAGAACGCCCGCCAGGAACACCACATCGAGCTGATCGCCAGTGAAAACTACGCGTCGCCAGCCGTCATGGCCGCGCAGGGCACCCAGCTCACCAACAAATACGCCGAGGGCTACCCTGGCAAGCGCTATTACGGGGGTTGCGAGCATGTGGACGTGGCCGAGCAGCTGGCCATCGACCGCGTCAAGGCCATCTTCGGCGCCGAAGCCGCCAACGTGCAGCCGCACTGCGGCGCCTCGGCCAACGAAGCCGTCTTCCTGGCCTTCCTCAAGCCCGGCGACACCATCATGGGCATGAGCTTGGCCGAAGGTGGTCACCTGACGCACGGCATGGCGCTCAACATGAGCGGCAAGTGGTTCAACGTGGTCTCCTACGGCCTCAATGCCAAGGAAGAGATCGACTACGACGCGATGGAGAAGAAGGCGCACGAGACGAAACCGAAGCTCATCATCGCCGGCGCCTCGGCCTACAGCCTGCACATCGACTTCGCCCGCTTCGCCAAGGCGGCGAAAGACGTGGGCGCCATCTTCATGGTGGACATGGCCCACTATGCCGGCCTGATTGCCGCCGGCGTCTACCCCAACCCGGTCCCGCACGCCGATGTGGTCACATCCACCACCCACAAGACCCTGCGCGGCCCGCGCGGCGGCATCATCCTGGCCAAGGCCCAGCACGAGAAGGCCATCAACAGCGCCGTGTTCCCCGGCCTGCAGGGCGGCCCGCTGATGCACATCATCGCGGCCAAGGCCGTGGCCTTCAGGGAGGCCTTGTCACCCGAGTTCAAGGCCTATCAGCAACAGGTGCTCAAGAACGCCCAGATCATGGCCGAGACGCTGACGAAGCGCGGTCTGCGCATCGTCAGCGGCCGCACGCAGAGCCACCTCATGCTGGTGGATCTGCGCTCCAAGGGCATCACGGGCAGGGAAGCCGAGGCCGTGCTGGGCGCCGCCCACATGACCATCAACAAGAACGCGATCCCGAACGACCCCGAGAAGCCGATGGTCACCAGCGGCATCCGCGTCGGCACACCCGCCATGACGACCCGCGGCTTCAAGGACGACGAAGCGCGCCTGACGGCCAACCTGATCGCCGACGTGCTGGACAATCCGCGCGACGAATCCAACATCGCCGCGGTGCGCGCCAAGGTCAACGCCCTGACAGCCCGCTTCCCGGTGTACAAGTGAAGGCCCCCCTGAGGCGCTGTGCGCCCCGGCACCAATTGCCAGAGGCAATGGTTCTTCGGGCTGTCCAGGCCTGCGCAGGCAGGCCTGGTGCCGCAGCCCTCAGCCCCCTGGACGCCATCCTTCGGTGGCAGGGGGGACGCCCCCAGGGGCCCGGCAAAGCCGGTTCCACGGGTGCCCGCGATGAATCCCGGGCTTTCACACGACAAGGCCCCCAGCCATGAAGTGTCCGTTTTGTGGTCATTCCGAGACCCAGGTCGTCGAGACCCGGATTTCGGAGGACGGAGACTTCATCCGCAGGCGCCGCCAGTGCAGCGATTGCGACAAGCGCTTCACCACCTACGAGCGGCCGGACGTCAACTTCCCGTCCATCGTCAAGAAGGACGGCCGGCGCATCGACTACGAGCGCTCCAAGCTGCTGGCTTCCATGCAGTTGGCCCTGCGCAAGCGCCCGGTCAGCACCGAACAGATCGACGGGGCCATCGAGCGGATCGAGGAAAAACTCCTCAACCTCGGCTTGCGGGAGGTGTCATCGACACGCATCGGGGAACTCGTCATGCGCGAGCTCAAGAAGCTCGACAAGGTGGCCTACATCCGCTTTGCCAGCGTCTACCGCAGCTTCGAGGACATCGACGAGTTCAAGACCCTGGTAGACGAGGTGCGCCGCTGAAGCGAAGCACCTCGTCCACTTACTTCCAGCATTCCTGGACGGTCGGCCCGCTGCCACTGCGCCCTTTGACGCCCGTGTTGGTGAGCGTCAGGTTGCCACACTTGTCGGTAGCCAGCAGGGTGGCCGTGAGCGTGTAGGAGTTCAGGGTCGCCGCCACTGACAGGGTGTAGCGCGGCGCGTTGGCCGGGATATTCTGCAAACGAGCCGGCAGCGCCGGGCTGACCGTTCCCGCGGCATCCGTCGTGTAGCGACTGTTGGCCGCGTAGAAACGCTCCATGAACTGCTGCGCCTCCAGCAAGGCCGTCCGAGCCTCGGAACGGTAGCCCCGGTTCAGATACTCGGTATAGCTGGGATAGGCAATGGCCGACAGGATGCCGATGATCGCAACCACGATCATGACCTCGATCAGGGTAAAGCCCCGGGCACCCCTGCCGGACCACATGTGCATGTTGAGACGAGCCGTGTACATCATTCAAAACCTTCTGATAGCTTAGCGAATCGGCGGATTGATGATACGACGCCACACGCGGTCCTTGATGGCGCGGCTGACGGTCGGATCATCATCCGGCACGCAGGAGAACATCTGGCCGGTGGTGTTCTGCGTACTGATCATTCGGGTCCCCGCCGGGCATTTCTGACCAGCCACATCGGTACCGCCGCCCAGACCGCCCTTGACCACCGCGTCGATACCGTCGGCGTTGGTCGCATACCCCACGACCGAGACGTCCGTCGCATTGACGACACCGTCGCCATTGGTGTCATACATCGGCGTGCTGGGATTGGCACCGTTGTCCAGATCGAACAGGAAGTTGATGCCCGTACCCACGGCAGCCTCACACACCTGCACGTTACGGGCGGGCGAAACGGTACTGACCAGTGCCACTTTCGAGGTCACGCGCTGGGGCGGATAAACCATGCGCAGACCGTCGATGACATTGAGATCAATCATCCATCCGCGCTGGGTCGACCAGTCGATTCCCGCGCCACTGCTGGAGTAGAACGTGGCGCCACCAGTTCCCGTGTAGGTGGTCAGGATGCGTGGCTCCAGGACGCTCCGGTCCATGGGTCGCGGGATCCCGTCGGCGTCCTTGTCCCAGACACTGTAGATGGACTGGACCGCAATCGAGTTCGCATCGTCTTCGGTATCCAGTACGCCTGTTCCAAACAGGACCATCTTGCCACCTCGAGGGGTGTCGAAGACGATGGGCGCCTGGGTGATGGGCTGGGGAGTAGCGGACGAGCTGGCAGCCGTGAAGAATGGCGCGCCACCCGAAACCGTGAAGCGGCTGGGTGCAGAGGCGGAGTAATCGAACTTCCACAGCTTGCCGGTCAGGTCACCCGCGTAGAGCGCCGTGATCTGCCCGCTGGAGTTGCGCACCAGCCCCACGCCGCCGAGGCCATTGGAGCCCGACGTATCCACGGTCAGCGTCTGGGCCACGCCCGTGGCGAGATTGACAACGAACAGGACGGCGTTGCCGGCATCGCTGAAACGGCCATTGCCGAATACCGCCACCCACTCCCCGTTGGGCAGCACGCCGGCCTGCAACGGCGCCGTGATGTAGCCGAGATCGGGGTAGCTCTGGCTGGAGATCTCCCAGCGCACACTGGAAGCACCCAGGCTGGCGCTGTTGGTGACATCCAGGGCGAACACCGCGCGGCCGCCCGCGCCCAGCGTCCCCAGCAGATAGTTGCGCCAGCTCGGAGCTCCATCTCCCGGTGCCGGCACGTAAGCGTCGGTCTCCATCAGGGGACCATCGACGAAATACTGGTGGTAGAGGGCCGAGGTTCCATAGTTCTTGTCGGCCAGCTTCGGCAGGTTGGGATACACCGCCCGCGGCACGTAGGCAAAGATCTCCTTGCCATCGTCCGCCGGGACGGCACCCAGCGTGTCCTTGAACGCATGCAGCATGCCGTCATTGCCACCCACGAAGAGCACGGCGGCGCGGGCGGCCTTCTGGGTCAGGAAGGTCGAATAGGGCGTTCCGCCGCCCTGCAGGGTCGGCAGGTTGATATAGCCGAGGTTGACCGCATCTTTGACCAGCACGGGATTGGAGTTGACGAAGTCACCCAGCACACCCTTGCGCTGACGGAAGGGCTGGCCGTCGCCTTCCTTGCTGCGGTTGCCACGCAGGAAATCCACGAAATCGGTGGTATGCGTCGCCCCGAGCGTGCCGAGAGCCGCCTGGTTATCCGGCCCCATGGCCGTCCAGTTGAAGGCGACCGCTGCGGCGGGGACGGTGTCGTTGCGCCAGGTCACGATGTTGCGGCTGGCGGCCGCCGGCACCCGGGATTCGGCACTCCAGCTCAAGGCACCGGCCTGGCCCGTGGCATCGAGCACATAGGCCTGAATGTCGCCATTCCAGTCCCCCGTCTTGTAGAGGGGGATGTACTTGCGGTTGCCATCCTGCAGCACGGTCGAGGCCGTGGCCACACCGGCTTCGCGCAGTTCGCGCATCAACGCGGCGCCGACGGAAGAGCGGATGGCATCGGCCAGTTCCTTGGGATCCTTGGCGTTCAGATAGTTGCCGCGGCTGTTGAGCGCCGCATGCCAGAGGTCATCGATGTTGCGTCCGTCCTCGGTCGAGGACGAAACAGTCGGCCACGACTTGCTGCCGTCAGTCAGCGCCGGCAGATCGGTCGCCGGATCCAGGGTGCCACGCACACCCAGACCCACCGTGAAATTCACCATGTGCTGCCAGAAGGCCGGGTTCTCGGCCGACGGCACCACGATGTTGGTCAGGTCCGTGCGCAAGTCATTTTTCCAGTACTCCATGGCGTAGTCGGCCAGGGTGTCCGAGGTACTGTCACGGTAGGGGCGCGGCGCAATGTACTGATAGGTCCGCCCGGGGCCCGTGATGACCGGGCCATTGGTGTTGTCGGAGTTGCCGACCGCCGTGGTGGTACTGTTCCAGTAACCGTCCGTTACCATGATGTGATACGAGCGACGGCAGGCCTTGTCCGCCTCGGTGTTGACTTCGCCCGGCTTGTCCGACCAAGGCCCGCGTGAATCGGCCCGCTTGTAATACTCACCGACCGACCGCATGGCACGTGGCAGGGGGGTGCCGCCGCTGGCCGGCAGGGCGTAGAGCCAGGTGAACAGGTTTGTCTTGGTGGTCGCGGTGAAATCCCGCACACCCGCCTCGATCACCCGGGTGTTGACACCGTCGATGCTGGACTCGGTCCCCTTGTTGATGCGGCCCCAGCCCAGCCGAAAAGTGTCGACCGACTCGTTGAACGCCTCGGCCAGCGCGCCGCGCGCCAGCAGGTTGCGGGTGCGGTAGTAGGTGAACCAGTTCGCGTAGTTCTGCCGCTCCTCGTCCCGGGTACAGACGGTACCGGCACAGTCGGTGCGGGCCGGATACTTGGTGTAGGTCGTACCGACCGGAGCATTGATGCTGTATTCCGTGTAGTTGGCAGCCACCGTCGGGTCCATGTAGGCGCCGCCGGACTTCTTCAATCTGAAATACAGGCCGGGATCGTATTGCTCGTTGTTGTCATCGCAATCGGTCCGGCTGTCGCGGTAACACCAGACGACATCGACGTTGCGCACGTTCGTCAGGTTGATCGTGCCGCCCCCCGTGGGGTTCATGGGGTCACGGTAGGCCGCGGCCACCGGCGAGTTGGCCATGCGCCCGCCACCGGCCAGCGGCCAGGGATCGTAGCGGACCTCGGGGTTGTAGTAGACCGTGTTCGTGTCCGGCGAGCGCATCAGCTTCTGCCGGTAGTTGGTCGTGCCCGGTTGCGCCGCGATGGTCCCGATGAAAAAGGCACCGAGTATGGCGTTGTCGTCCGGATCCATCCGCACGGAACGCCCTCCCACCGGACTGGTGGTGACGAAAGAGCCCACATAGATCTCGTCCTGGGGCATGTGCTGGAACAGCATGGAACCGGAATCGTCCATGGTCAGCATGATGTTGGGCTTGACGCCACCGCCTTCGCGGCTCATCAGGGGAATCTGTGCCGGCGCGGTCTGGGCCGCGACAGGCAGGGACGACAGTGCCGGCAGGGCCAGCAGCAAGGCCGCCGCCGATTTGCGCAGGATACAGGGCTGGAAAAACATGGCAGCCTCCTTCTATTAATTCAGAACCACGATCGATTGCAGCCAGACCACCGAACCACCGGTCGTCTCGCCCGAAACCGCATCGGACTGGTAATCGGGGCTGAAGCCCCGCGCGGTGATGACATAAGCCGTGTTGGCATCCGGCATGCGCTGCCTCTCGACCACGCATTCGGGCAGCTTGCCGGGCTTGAAAGAGCTGTCGGTGGACTTGACCTGGCTTTCCGGCAGGATGGTCTTGGAACCGGAAGCGCCACCGGCGCCCGTCCAGGAGCCCGCCTCCTGCCACAGCAGGCCGTTCTTGACTGCGCCGGCCATGGGGTCGTGGTTGCCCTGCAGGATGTTGACTTCGGCCAGGGTGGCCACGCGCACGGCCTCGGGCTTGGCCAGCTCGGCCTCGCAATAACGCAGGGCTGCCTCGGCGTACTGCTGTGCCAGGGCCTGCACGCGGATGTTGTTGGTGAGCTTTTCACCCGAGGTGGCATTGCGGATGGCCGCCGCCGACGTGATGCCGATGATGACCAGCATCATCAGCACGATGATGAGCGTGACGCCCCGCTGGCGGGCTGGCGGCACGAACCGGTGGGAAATGGGTTGGGCGTGCATGATCACTCTCAGAAAGCCATCTTGTTGCGCAGGGTCGTCGTCGTGAAATACGCGCGCCGTGCATACCCGTCGGCCGAGGTCTGCGCCGCACCATCGCAGTCGAGGTAGTTGCGCGGGTCTTCCGAATCCAGGACGGGCTCCGTGCTGCGCATCAGCATGCACACGCGCACGCTCACGACCCGGCCCCAGTCGGCCACCGTGGAGGCCGTGACATAGCGCACGATCTGCCGGGGATCGGCCGCATTGGCCTCGCCGTACCAGATCTTCATGGCCTCCACGTTGTCGACCAGGGGTTGTGCGGTGGCGCCTTGCTGGCTGGCACAGTAGAACTCCGGCACGCCGCTGGCCCCGCTGGCCAGGAAGTAACGGTTATGGGCGAAGTAGTAGGTCGTGCCGCCGATCACGGTGGCCGGCAGGGCGTTGCCCAGGCAGTCCGAGGGCAGGTTGGCTGCCGTCGGCGAGGTATTGGTCAGATCAGCCTCGTAGACGATTTCGATGACATGGTCCTCGCCCCCGGCGGGCTTGCACACGGTACTGTCCCAGGGCGTGAGCTGGTTGCGCCGGCTGACGTTGTCCAGCCCCTTGTCACAGCCGAACACCGGCCGGTCCGAATAGCTCCGGTTGAAGGTGTTGCCTGCGCTCAGCCCGGTGGGCTGGGCGTAGCCGGCCAGCAGCAGGTCGCGCGTCAGGATGGTCATGGCGATCTGGGCGTTCTCGTTCATCTCGGCATAGGCGGACTGCACCTTGCCGGTCCGCCCGGACCCCAGATAGCTCACCAGGACCGCGCCCACGACGACCAGACCGATGACCATCGACACCAGGACCTCGATCAGGGACAGGCCCCGCATGCGGGAACGGAAAACGGGCTGCTTCATAGGTTGATCCGGAAATAGCTGCAGCGGATGCTGAGGTCGCCCGCCCGGTTCAGACTGTCAGGACACTCCGTGGCAAGACCGGGCGATTCATCGTCAGCAACCACCGCCGGGTCACGCCAGACCACCCACAGATCCATCGCCACCTCACCGGCCTGCCGGCGCATGAAGATCGAGCCCTCCGGCAACTGCTCGCGCACCAGCATGCGCCACTGAGCCACGTCCAGCTCGGCAATCTGGGCCGCCGTGCAATTGCTCGCCGCGGTATTACAGAGTTCGGCGGGCAGCGTGGTGGCGGAGGCCTGCGCGGCGAAATCCTCGACGTAGTCGTAGTTGCCCGCAAAGAACCCGGTCGCTGCCGGGGCGGCAACCCCCTTGTTGGCGCGGATGCGTTCGCCCATGTCGTTGGCCAGCTGGGCGGCCGTGGCACGGTACTGGCTCATCTTCGTGTAGCGCACCGAGGCGGCATTGACGCCCGCCAGCGCCAACAAGGCAAACGACGCCAGGACAATGGAGACCAGCACCTCGATCATCGAGGCACCCGCCATGCGCCTGAGTCTGCGAGTGCGGAGTATGGAGATCAGCTGCATGAGGTCGTCCCTTCGGCGCGGCTAGAGGCCCGGCCCAGGTTGGAAACACAGACCACCCTGACCGGCCCGTCCACGGGCGTGAACGTGTAGGTGCGGGCGGCAGCCCGGGCCCAGCCTGTGGGCTGGTAGACGATGGCATGGGCGGCACTGGAAGAGGTCAGCGACGTCAGGGACTGCAGCGCGTCCTGGACCCGCAGGATCTCGTCTTCAGCATCCAGGACACCGTTGCCATCCACGTCCAGGAATACGATCCAGCCGCTCATCCAGCTCGCCGCCCCGGCACAGGCCGTGCCATTCGTGGAGCTGCAGACGCTGACCTTGTTGGTGCGCTTGATGGCCTCGGACCTGGCAAAGCGCAGGTCCGCGACAAGCGCGTCCACCGAGGACTGCACGCTGCGCTTGAGCATCATGGTGCGGAAGCTCGGAACCGCCAGGGACATCAGCACCCCGACGACGACCAGCACCAGCAACAGCTCGATCAGCGTAAAACCTGACTGTCGGAATTTCATGCCCCGCAGCTTAGTACAGGGTTCGCGGCGCCGGCCGGGACGCCGACAGGCGGCTCGCCGGACCGGCCAGACGGTAGACTCCGGCCGTGCCCTGCGTAACTTTTTCACGAATCCGGCCATGATGGACCGCGCCCTGGCCCTCGCCGCCCAGGCCCGGCTGCTGGCCCCGCCCAACCCCGCTGTCGGCTGCGTCCTCGTTGCCCCCGACGGCCGCGTGCTGGGTCAGGGGCACACGCAGCGCACGGGCGGGCCGCATGCCGAGATCGTGGCGCTGGCCGATGCGGCCACGCGCGGCGAGCCGGTGCGCGGCGCCACGGCATACGTCACGCTGGAGCCCTGCGCCCACCATGGCCGCACCGGCCCGTGCTGCGACGCACTGATCGCCGCCGGCATAGCCCGGGTGGTGGCCTCGCTGCAGGACCCCAACCCCAAGGTCGCCGGCCAGGGGTTTGCGCGCCTGCGCGCCGCCGGCATCGCCGTCGAGGTCGGCCCGGGGGCCGAGGCGGCGCGCGAGCTCAACCTCGGTTTCTTCAGCCGCATGGTGCGCGGCACCCCCTGGGTGCGCATGAAGATTGCCGCCTCGCTCGACGGCCTGACCGCGCTGGACAATGGCGTCAGCCAGTGGATCACCGCCGAGCCGGCCCGCGCTGATGGCCATGCGTGGCGCGCGCGCGCCTGTGCCGTGCTCACCGGCATCGGTACCGTGCTCGAGGACAACCCGCGGCTGGACGTGCGGCTGGCCGACACGCCGCGCCAGCCGCAGCTGGTGGTGGTGGACAGCCGGCTCGAGACACCGCTCGATGCCGCCCTCTTCCTGCCTGGCCGGGCCCTGACGATCTACGCCGCCGTGCCCGACCCGGCCAAGCAGGCTGCGCTGGAGGCGCGGGGAGCGCGGGTCGTGCACTGCCCCGGCCCCGGCGGGAAGGTCGATCTGACCGCCCTGCTGCGCGACCTGGCCGCGCACGAGGTCAATGAAGTGCACGTGGAAGCCGGCCACAAGCTCAACGGCTCCCTGGTCCGCGAGGGCCTGGTGGACGAGTTCCTGGTCTACCTGGCCCCCAAGCTGCTGGGCGCCGGGCGCGGCATGGTCAACATCGGGCCGCTGGACGCGCTGGCCCAGGCCGTCCCGCTCGAATACCGCGAGACCTGCCAGGTCGGGCCGGACCTGCGCATCCTGGCCCGCATTCCCGGCCACGACCGGTTCTGAATCCACCGATTTCTGCCCGCGCGCCGGCCAGGGCCTCGATTCCCTGCGAAAATACGGCCATGTTCACCGGAATCATCACCGGCGTGGGGCGCATCGTCGCCAGCCACGACCTCGGCAGTTCTTTGCAGCACGGCAAGCGCCTGACCCTCGCCTGCCCGCCCGGCTACCTCGACGACGTCGGCCTGGGCGACAGCATCGCCCTCAACGGCGCCTGCATGACGGTCACCAGCCTCGACCTCCCCCGCCAGCAGTTCACCATCGACATCTCGGCCGAATCGCTGGCGCGCACCACCGGCCTGGCCCTGGACGCCCAGGTCAACCTGGAAAAGGCCCTGCGCGCCGGCGCCCGCCTGGGCGGCCACATCGTCTCCGGCCATGTAGACGGTGTGGGCACGGTCAGCCACTTCGCGCAGGTGGGCGAAAGCTGGGAGCTGCGCATCCAGGCCCCGGCCGAACTGGCCAGATATCTGGCCTACAAGGGCTCCATCACCATCAACGGCGTGAGCCTGACCGTCAACCGCGTGGCCGACAACGCCGGAGGCTGCGAGGTCAGCATCAACCTCATTCCCCACACCGTGCAGCACACCACCCTGGGCCTGCTCAAGCCCGGCACGGGCGTCAACCTCGAGATCGACACCGTGGCCCGCTATGTCGAGCGCATGCTCGGCGCCGGCGCCACTCCACAGAAAGAGAAAACCAGCCCATGAGCAGCAAAGCACCCGTGCCGATCTCGCCGGTCGAGGACATCGTGGCCGAGATGCGCGCCGGCCGCATGGTCATCCTGGTCGACGAGGAGGACCGCGAGAACGAGGGAGACCTCGTGCTCGCCGCCGACCACGTCACCCCCGAGGCCATCAACTTCATGGCCCGCTTCGGCCGCGGCCTGATCTGCCTCACGCTCACGCGCCAGCGCTGCGAATTCCTGCGCCTGCCGCCCATGGCCGCACGCAACGGCACCGTCTACAGCACGGCCTTCACGGTCTCCATCGAAGCCGCCACCGGCGTCACCACCGGCATCTCGGCCGCCGACCGCGCCCGCACCGTGCGGGCCGCCGTGGCGCGCGACGCGAAACCCGAGGACCTGGTGCAGCCCGGCCATATCTTCCCGTTGCAGGCCGTGGACGGCGGCGTGCTCATGCGCGCCGGCCACACCGAGGCCGGTTGCGACCTCGCCGCCATGGCCGGCTGCTCACCGGCCGCCGTGATCTGCGAGATCATGAAGGACGACGGCACCATGGCCCGCCTGCCCGACCTGCAGGCCTTTGCCCTAGAACACGGCCTCAAGATCGGCACCATCGCCGACCTGATCGAACACCGCAGCCGCACCGAATCGCTGATCGAGCGCGTCGGCAGCCGCCCCATCAAGACCGCCTTCGGCGAATTCACCGCCCACGCCTACCGCGACAAGCCCAGCCAGGGCGTGCACCTGGCCCTGGTGCGCGGCCAGTGGGGCCCCGAAGATACGGTGCTGGCGCGCGTGCACGAGCCGCTGTCGGTGCTGGACGCGCTCGAGGTCGGACGGACCCTCCATTCCTGGAGCCTGGACGCCTGCCTCACGCGCATTGCCGCCGAAGGCCGTGGCGTCGTGGTGCTGCTCAATGCCGGCGAGAGCGCCGCCCAGCTGCTGGCCCAGTTCGAAGGCACGGCACGCGCCAGCCATGCGCCCGAACGCGGCCGCATGGACCTGCGCACCTACGGCGTGGGCGCGCAGATCCTGCGCGACTGCGGCGTGCACAGGATGCAGCTCATGGGCAACCCGCGCCGCCTGCCCAGCATGACCGGCTACGGTCTCGAAGTCACCGGCTACGTCTCGAAATAAACCAAGGAAGCCATCATGTTCGGAGCCGACAAAGGAAACCTCGAACCCGCCGACCCGCGGCTGGACGGCCGCAAGCTGGCCATCGGCATCGTGCAGGCCCGCTTCAACGAGCCCATCACCAACGCCCTGGCCCAGGCCTGCCGCGCCGAACTGGCCGTGCTGGGCGTGCAGGCCAAGGACATCGACCACGTCATGGTGCCCGGCGCGCTGGAAGTGCCCCTGGCCCTGCAGGCCATGGCCGAGAAGAACAACTACGACGCGCTGATCGCCCTGGGCTGCATCATCCGCGGCGAGACCTACCACTTCGAGCTGGTGGCCAACGAATCGGGCGCCGGCGTCACCCGCGTCTCGCTGGACTACCAGATTCCGATCGCCAACGCCATCCTGACCACCGAGAACATGGAGCAGGCCATCGCCCGCCAGACCGACAAGGGCCGCGACGCCGCCCGCGTGGCCGTCGAGATGGCCAACCTCATGGACGACATCCAATGACCGACACCCCCAGCGCCAACAAGCCGGCACCGCGCAAGGCCGCCGCCAAGTCCGGCCGCAGCCGCGCGCGTGAATTCGCGCTGCAGGCCCTGTACCAGCACCTGGTCGGACGCAACGAGACCAGCGCCATCGACATCTTCACGCGCGACCTGGCAGGCTTCTCCAAGGCCGACGCCGCGCACTACGACGCCCTGCTGCACGGCTGCGTGGGCCAGGCGGCCGAGCTCGACAGCCTGATCACCCCGCTGCTCGACCGCAAGCTGGCCGAGATTTCCCCCATCGAGCACGCCGTCATGTGGATCGGCGCCTACGAGCTCCAGCACTGCCCGGACGTGCCCTGGCGCGTGGTGCTCAACGAATGCATCGAGCTGGCCAAGTCCTTCGGCGGCACCGACGGTCACAAGTACGTCAACGCCGTGCTCAACGGCCTGGCGCCCGCGATGCGCGCCGCCGAGGTGGCCGCCGACCGCGCCCGGACCGCCGCCAAGGCCTGATCGCTGCGGCATGAGAATCGCGGCGCGCGCCCGGAAGATCGAACCCTTCTACGTGATGGAGGTGGCCAAGGCCGCCAGTGCGCTGGCGCGCGAGGCCGCGCAGGGCAACGCGCCCATGATCTTCCTCAACATCGGCGAGCCCGACTTCACGGCCCCGCCGCTCGTGCAGGCCGCCGCCGAACGGGCCGTGCGCGAAGGCCGCAGCCAGTACACCGACGCCATGGGGCTGAGCGCGCTGCGCGAGCGCATCAGCGGCTGGTATGCGCAGCGTTTCGGGCTGGACGTGCCGGCCGGCCGCATCGTCGTCACCGCCGGCGCCTCGGCTGCGCTGCAGCTGGCCTGCCTGGCCCTGATCGAGGCCGGCGACGAAATCCTCATGCCGGACCCCAGCTATCCCTGCAACCGGCATTTCGTCAGCGCCGCCGAGGGCACGGCCCGCCTCATCCCCTGCGGCCCGGCCGAGCGCTTCCAGCTCAGCGCCGAGAAGGTACGCGCGGCCTGGGGAGCGCAGACCCGCGGCGTGCTGCTGGCCTCGCCCTCCAACCCCACGGGCACCTCCATCGACCCGCAAGAGCTGCGCCGCATCCACGCGGTGGTCCAGCAGCACGAAGGCATCACCCTGGTCGACGAGATCTACCTGGGCCTGAGCTTCGATGGGCGCTACGGCCAGTCCGCGCTGGCCATCGGTGAAGACATCCTCAGCATCAACAGCTTTTCCAAGTACTTCAGCATGACCGGCTGGCGCCTGGGCTGGCTGGTGGTGCCCGAGGCCCTGGTGCCCGTGGTCGAGCGCCTGGCCCAGAACCTCTACATCTGCCCCAGCGCCCTCGCCCAGCATGCGGCCCTGGCCTGCTTCGAGCCCGAAAGCCTGGCCGAGTACGAACGCCGCCGCGCCGAATTCCAGGCCCGGCGCGACTTCTTCATCCCCGCCCTCAACGAGCTCGGCCTGACGGTGCCGGTCATGCCCGACGGTGCGTTCTACGCCTGGGCCGACTGCACCCGGGCCTGCGAGCGGCTGGGCGTGCAGGACAGCTGGGAGCTCAGCTTTGCCCTCATGCAGCAGGCCCATGTGGCCGTCACGCCCGGGCGTGACTTCGGCAGTGCCGAGGCCCACAAGTACATCCGCTTCTCCACCGCGAACAGCCTGCCGCAGCTGCAGGAGGCCGTGACGCGGCTGCGCACGCTGCTCACCTGAACCTGCCATGAGCTACGAACTGCCGATCCGCGTCTACTGGGAGGACACCGATGCCGGCGGCATCGTCTTCTACGCCAACTACCTGAAGTTCTTCGAGCGCGCGCGCACCGAATGGCTGCGCTCGCTGGGCATCGGCCAGCAGGCCCTGCGCGAGGCCACCGGCGGCATGTTCGTGGTCAGCGAGACGGCCCTCAAGTACCACCGCCCGGCGCGGCTGGACGACGAACTATTGGTTACAGCTCGGCTGCTGGAAGCCGGGCGCGCATCCATGACAATCGGGCAGGAGGCCTATCGCAAGACGGGCCAGGCCGCAGAGGCGCGCGAGCTGCTCTGCGAGGGCACCATCCGCATCGGCTGGGTTTCCGCAAGCAGCATGAAACCTGAAAGAATTCCCTGCAGCATTCTGGAAACACTTCAATGAACCAAGACCTGTCCATCATCCAACTGGTCCTGCATGCGAGCTGGGTCGTGCAGGCCGTCATGCTGCTGCTGCTGCTGGTGTCCATCGCCAGCTGGGCCGCCATCTTCAGCAAGATCTTCGGCTTGAAGCGCGTGCGCGCGCTCAACGAGAACTTCGAGCGCGAGTTCTGGTCCGGCACCAACCTCAACACCCTGTACGCCGCCAGCGCCCAGAAGGGCCATGCCAGCGGCCCCATGGAGCGCATCTTCGCCAGCGGCCTGCGCGAATACCAGAAGCTGCGCGAGCGCCGCATCACCGACCCCGCCACCCTGCTCGACGGCGCGCGCCGGGCCATGCGCGCGAGCTACCAGCGCGAGATGGACGTGGTCGAGACCAACCTCTCCTTCCTCGCCTCGGTCGGCTCGGTCTCGCCCTACGTGGGCCTGTTCGGCACGGTCTGGGGCATCATGCACGCCTTCACCGGCCTGGCCTCGCTGCAGCAGGTCACGCTGGCCAGCGTGGCGCCGGGCATCGCCGAGGCCCTGGTGGCCACGGCCATCGGCCTGTTCGCCGCCATTCCCGCCGTGGTGGCCTACAACCGCTTCGCGCGCGACATCGACCGCGTGGCCACCACGCTGGAGACCTTCATCGAGGAGTTCTCCAACATCCTGCAGCGCAACATCGGCACCCAGCCGGCCGCGGCCCAGGCCTCCACCTACTGAGGAGCGCAGCATGCCCACCCTCGTCAGCCGCGGCCGTGGACGGCGCACCATCAACGAGATCAACATGGTGCCCTTCATCGACGTGATGCTGGTGCTGCTGATCATCTTCATGGTCACCGCACCGCTCATCACCCCCAGCGTGGTGGAGCTGCCCAGCGTGGGCAAGGCCGCCCGCAAGCCCGACCAGGTCATCGAGGTCATCGTCAACAAGGACGAGACCCTCTCCCTGCGCACCGACGAGCGCTCCACCCGCATCAAGCTCGGCGACCTGGCCGGCAACGTCAAGCGCGCCCAGGCTGGCGCCGGCAAGGATGCCAGCAGCGCGGTGATCATCAGCGCCGACAAGAGCGTGCGCTACGAAACCGTGGTCAGGGTCATGGACACGCTGCAGCGCGCCGGCGTGCAGCGCGTGGGCCTGTCCGTGCAGACGGTGAACTAGGAGCACGGCCCCGATGCAAGGCGCCAGCCGCTACGACCACACCCCGCCTCCGTCCACCGGCCGCCTGCGCGCCATCGGGCTGGCCCTGCTCATGCACGGCCTGCTGCTGGCCGCGCTGACCTGGGGCGTCAGCTGGCGCAGCAGCGACATCAGCCTTTCGGTCGAAGCCGAACTCTGGGCCGCCGTGCCGCAACAGGCCGCCCCGCGCGCCGTGGCCCCGGAGCCGCCGCCGGAACCCAAACCCGAACCCAAGCCCGAACCGGCACCTCCTCCCCCGCCCCCGCCGAAAGCACAGGAGCCGCGCAACAACGAGGCCGAGATCGCTCTGGCCCGGGAACGCGAACGCAAGCAGAAGCTGGAACAGGAACGGCTGGAGCGCGAACGCCTGGCCCGCGAGAAGCGCGAGCGCGAAGAGCGCGAACGGCTGGAACGCGAGAAGAAGCTCGCCGAGGAGAAGCGCAAGAAGGAACTCGACGCCAGGCGCAAGGAACAGCAGGAGGCCGAGTTGCGCGAAAAGCTGCGGCAGGAGAACATCAAGCGCATGGCCGGCCTGGCCGGCGCCACGGGCAGTGCCCAGGACCAGGGCCAGGCCCAGCGTGCCGCCGGCCCCTCGGCCGGCTATGCCGGGCGCATCCGTGCGCGCATCAAGCCCAACATCGTCTTCACCGAGGAGCTGGCCAGCAATCCCGTGGCCGAGGTGGAGGTGCGCACCTCGCCCGACGGCACCATCGTCGGGCGCAAGCTGCTCAAGAGCAGCGGCCACAAGGCCTGGGACGAGGCCGTGCTCAAGGCCATCGACAAGACCGAGACACTGCCGCGCGACATCGACGGGCTGGTGCCCTCCACGCTGGTGATCACCTTCCGGCCGAGGGACTGAACCCATTCTTGATTCTGCCGCCGGTAGCGTGGTCTGGCCGGGTCTCGCCCCGGCGGGCGAGGTACTTTTCTTTGCTTCGCCAAAAGAAAGTACCCAAAAGAAAGGCGAGCCGGGTGCGTCGTCCCTGCGCTGCGCGCAGGGCACGCTGCGTTGCTCGGCCAGCGCGGGAAGCGCAGAAACTCGCCCTGCGGGCTCAGACATCTGCGCTTCTCTTTCCGCGCTGTCCTGCGCTACTCGCCTCCGCACACGGCAGATGGGGACAAGGGGGACCAAAGACAGGAGACACGCGAGCCTGCGGGTCTTCTGTCTTCGGGGTTCTGCCTTCTCACTCCCTTGTGTCTGTGCCGAGGCGCGCAGACCTGGCCGGATCCAGGGCTGCGCATGTCTGAGCCCGCAGGGCGAGTTTGCGCAGACCCCGGCCAGGGCGAGCACCGCAGGGTGCCCCGGCTACGCCGGGGTCACAGACACCAGGGTCGCCTTTCTTTTGGTTCCTTTTCTTTGGCGAGACAAAGAGAAGGAACTGCGCCGCCGGGCGCACATCCCGGCAAAGCCACGCCAGCCAGGACCTCGCCCAAAGAGAAATTCAATCCGCCTGCAATGCAGACAACTCTGCATCCGAGAAACCTGCAGCCCTGCGCGCATCCAGATTGAAGGGCTTCTTCAACTTCGGGGCCTGATACTTCACCGTCAGCTCCGCATAGCTCACAACAGGGTCCAGACCCCGCTGCGCACAAGCCCATGCATACCACCGGTTGCCCGTCGCGACATGCCCGATCTCGTCGCGCAGGATGATGTCCAGGATCTCCCCGGCCCGGTGATCGCCGATCGAGACGAGCTTGGTCTTCACCGCCGGTGAGGCGTCGAGGCCACGGGCCTCGAGCGTACGCGGCACCAGGGCCACGCGGGCCAGCAGATCCCCCTTGGTGCGCTCGGCCATCTCCCACAGGCCGTCGTGGGCCGGGAAGTCGCCGTAATCGAAGCTCAGGGTCAGCAGGTGCTCGCGCAGCAGCGTGAAGTGACAGGCCTCTTCGAAAGCCACCTGCAGCCAGTCGCGATAGAAGGCCTCAGGCAGGCCGGCAAAGCGCCAGCAGATGTCCAGCGCCAGGTCGATGGCATTGCGCTCGATGTGCACGATGGAATGCACCAGCGCCGCGTGGCCGCGCGGCGTGGCCAGGGAGCCGGGCTTGATCCGGGTGTGGGGCAGCAGCGGCGGGCGCGCGCTGCGGCCGGGCAAACCGGGCGGCTCGGCGAACTCGCGGTGGCAGTCGATCGGGCCGCCGCGGTCCAGGGCCGAGACAGCAGCGGCCTTGGCCACGGGGTCGGCCAGGGCCAGCAGTTCGAGGCAGGCAGCGCGCAGTTCCATGAGAGCGAAATTATCCCCCTAGAATCACCGGCAAACGAGCGCAACGACCATGCCCACGACTCCCGACGACCAGACCGCCATCGCCCGCCAGGCCATCCTCGACGAGGATCGCAACGTCATCGGCTACGAGCTCTACGACCGCTCGCTGGGCGCCGACGCCCACACCGCCGCCAGCGATGCCGAGCTGCTGTTCAACGTGCTCTCGCACGCCGAGCACCAGGCGCTCATGGGCCGCAAGACCATGTTCATCAACTGCACGCACGAGAGCCTGGCGGGCAGGCACCTGGAGCTGATCCACCCCGAGCGCGTGGTGCTGGAGGTGCCGCCGGTGGAGGGCCACAGCCCAGCCGAGATCGAGGCGCGGCTGGCCACGCTGACCGACGTGCGGCGCAAGGGCTTCCGGCTGGCCTTCAGCCAGGTCATGCTCACGCGGCCCTATGCCGCCTGGCTGCCGCAGGCCAGCTACATCAAGCTCGACATGGCCCAGCTCAAGCCCGAGCTGATCGAGCCGCTGGTGAAGTTCGCGCAGAAGCACACCACGGCCAAGCTCATCGCCGAGAAGGTGGAGACGGCCGAGCAGTACGCACTGGCCGTGCAGCACGGCATCCGGCTGTTCCAGGGCTACTGGTTCGCCACGCCGGTGCTGGTCAGGGGGCAGACGCTGCGCCCGGCCCAGGCCCACATCATCCAGCTCATCAACCTGGTGCGCCGCCAGGCCGAGGTGTCCGAGATCGAGGAACTGCTCAAGCGCGACCCCACGCTGTCGTTCAACCTGCTGCGCTTCATCAACTCGGCCGGCTTCGGCCTGAGCTGCGAAATCACTTCCTTCCGCCATGCGGTGATGATCCTGGGCATGCGCAAGCTGTTCCGCTGGGCCGCGCTGCTGATGACCACCTCGCGCGTGGGAGACACTGCCCCTGCCGTGGGCAAGATGGCCGTCGTGCGCGGCCGGCTGATGGAACTGCTGTGCGCCGAGTTGCTGCCGCCCGAGGAGGCCGACGACGCCTTTGTGGTGGGCGTGTTCTCGCTGCTCGACACCATGCTGGGCCTGCCCATGGCGCAGGCGCTGGACTCGATCTCGCTGTCGGCCAACGTGAGCGACGCACTGCTGCACCGCAAGGGCCTGTTTGCGCCCTTCCTCGAGCTCACGCTGGCCTGCGAGTCGGCCGACGACGCAGCCTTCGCCCGCGCCGCCACCCAGCTGCACCTCTCCAACCACCAGGTCAACTGGGCCCATCTGCAGGCCCTGAGCTGGGCCGAGAGCCTGGATCCGGCCACCGCCTGACGCGCCTCGAACGGAGGTCTTTCCGGCCCCAGCTCACCCTCTGGGGTGGTGCTGGGCGTGCAGCGCCTTGAGCCGTTCGCGCGCGACGTGGGTGTAGATGGTGGTGGTCGAGATGTCCGCGTGGCCCAGCAGCATCTGCACCGCGCGCAGGTCGGCGCCGTGGTTCAGCAAATGGGTGGCAAAGGCGTGGCGCAGCGTGTGCGGCGACAGCGGCGCCGTGATGCCGGCGACCTGCGCGTACTTCTTCACGAGCATCCAGAACATCACCCGCGTCATGGCCTCGCCGGCGCGCGTGCCGCGCCAGGTGACGAACAGGTCGTCGGTCTGCTTCGGCCCCAGCAGCGCCGGGCGGGCCTCCTGCAGGTAGCGCTGCAGCCACTGGCCGGCCACCTGCCCGAAGGGCACCAGGCGCTCCTTGGCCCCCTTGCCGAACACGCGCAGCACGTGCTCGCCCAGACTCACATTGAAGGTCTTGAGCGTGACCAGCTCGCTCACGCGCAGCCCGCTGGCGTACATGAGCTCGAGCATGGTGCGGTCGCGCACGGCCAGCGGCGTGGCCTCGCCGGGCGCGGCCAGCAGGGCCTCGACCTGGGCTTCCGTCAGGGTCTTGGGCACGCGCAGCGGCTGTTTGGCCGCCTGCAGGCGCAGGGTGGGATCGGCGTCAATCAGCCGCTCGCGCAGGGCCCAGCGGAAGTAGCGCTTGAACACGGTCAGGCGCCGGTTGGCCGTGGTGGCGCGCGTGGCGGCATGACGCTCGGCGAAATAGCCGTTGATATCTGTTTCCGTGGTCTGCAGAAGGCTACGCCCGCGGGCGGCGAGCCAGCGGGCGTAGAGTTCGAGGTCGCGGCGGTAGGCCGTCAGCGTGTTGCGCGCCAGGCCTTCCTCCAGCCACAGGGCATCGATGAAGGCATCAATGCCGGGCTCCATGGGGCAGCTTATTCCAGGCGCAGGCCGGCGGTCTCGACCACCTTTTTGTAGACCTCGTACTCGGCCTTCATCTGGGCAGCGAACTGCTCGGGCGTGTTCGCCACGATGAGCGAGCCGGTGTCCTCGATGCGCTTGCGCACGGCCGGGTCCTTGAGGGCCTCGCGCACGCCGGCGTTGATCTTGTCCACGATGTCCTTCGGGATGCCCTTGGGGCCGAGGATGCCGTAGTAGGCCATGCGGTTCACCGGCTCCAGGCCGACTTCCTTGAAGGTCGGCACGTTGGGCAACTGCGCGATGCGCTGCGGCGCGGCGATCACGATGGGCACCAGCTTGCCGCTGAGGATGTGCGGCAGGGCCGAGGGCAGGTTGTCGAAGATGACCGGCACCTGGCCGGCGATGGTGTCGTTGAGGGCCGGACCCGCACCGCGGTAGGGGATGTGGGTCATGAAGGTGCCGGTCTGGCTCTTGAACAGCTCGGTCTGCAGGTGGCCGATGCCGCCCGTGCCCGAGGAGGCGTAGGAGTACTTGCCGGGGTTCTTCTTGAGCTCGGCCAGGAAGCCCTGGAAGTCCTTGGCCGGGAAGCTCGGGTGCACCGCGATGATGTTGGGCGTGGCCGCGATGTTGATGATGGCCGTGAAGTCCATCAGCGCGTTGTACGGGATCTTCGGGTTGATGGCCGGGTTGGCGGCGGTGGTCGACACCGTGGCCATGCCCAGCGAGTAGCCGTCGGGGGCCGAGCGCACGGTCTCGGCCGCGCCCACGACACCGCCGCCGCCGGCCTTGTTCTCCACCACCACCGACTGGCCGAGGTACTTGCCCAGCGGATCGGCGATCACGCGCGCGATGATGTCGGTCGAGCCGCCCGGCGCAAACGGCACCTGCAGCTTGATGACCTTGTTCGGGTAGCCCTGGGCCAGCGCAGTGCCGGCAGCCGCCAGCAGGGTGACCGCGAAGAGAGTACGACGCAACATGGTGTGAGTCTCCTGTCGAGTGTTGAGGTGGGTCGATTCTAGAGCGCCGGGCGGGCCCTCATAAGTCGGGTATCCACGTAGTCCCGACGCGGCGGCTGGTATTCTCGCCCCGGTGAATTACGCCCAGCTGCTCTTCCCCGATTTCTCCCTCATTCTCTGCGGCTACCTGGTCTGCCGCCACACCGCGCTCAACCGCCCGGTCTGGGCGCAGGTCGAGGCGCTGGTCTATTACTTTCTCTTCCCGGTGCTGCTGTTTCACAGCATCGTGCGTACCCCGCTGGACCTGGGCGCCGCCTCGGGCCTGATCGGCGCCGGGCTGGCCATGGGCGTGAGCGGCATTGCGCTGGCCTATGTCCTGCCCCATCTGCCCTTCATGGGTCGCCACATCGATGCGCGCCAGCACGCTGCCAGCGCGCAGGTGGCCTTCCGCTTCAACTCCTTCATCGGCCTGGCGCTGGCCGAGCGCCTGGCCGGACCCGAGGGCCTGCAGCTGCTGGCGGTGCTGATAGGCTTCTGCGTGCCGCTGTTCAACGTCGGCGCGGTCTGGCCCATGGCGCGCCACGCCCAGCGCAGCGTGGGACGCGAGCTGCTGCGCAACCCGCTGATCATCGCCACCGTCACGGGCCTGGTCGCCAACCTGGCCGGGCTGGTCATTCCCGTCTGGGCCGAGCCGACGCTGGTACGCATCGGTGCGGCCTCGCTGGCCCTGGGCCTGATGGCCGCCGGCGCCGGCCTGCAGTTCGGCAGCCTGGCACGCGCCAAGACCCTGGCCGTGGCCACGCTGGCCATCAAGCACGGCCTGCTGCCGCTGATCGCGCTGGGCCTGTCGCTCGCCTTCGGCCTCTCGCCGGTGCAGGGCACCATCCTGCTGGCCTTCTCGGCCCTGCCCACGGCCTCGAGCTGCTACGTGCTGGCCGCACGCATGGGCTACGACGGCGCCTACGTCGCCGGGCTCGTCACGCTGTCCACGCTGCTGGGCATGGTGAGCCTGCCATTCGCGCTCGGCGTGCTGCGCTGAACGCGAATGGCCGCCCTCACGTGGCCTTTTTGCTACAGTTCTTGGAGCTAGAGCGCCTTGTGTGGCGCCATTTCCTTGCGACCCAACCGCTGCTGCGCGATGATCATCGTAGTGAACCGTGACCTCCCGCAGCCCACCCCGCTGATGTCGATGTCCCTGGCGGCCTGCCGCCACCCCGTCAGCGCCGGCCGGGGTGCGCCAGCGGCACCGCCCATGCCACACTCCATCCCTGCGCGCTCAGGCCGTGCGCTGGGCCAGCGCCCAGGCCACGTGCTCGCGCAGCAACGCACTCCCCGCCTCCTGCCGCCGCTGCAGCGCCGCGACGATGGCCGCGTCGCCCGTGGCGCGCAGGGCATTGCCCAGCGCCACGGCCAGGTTGCGCTGCCAGCGCTCGAAGCCGATGCGCCGGATCGGGCTGCCCTCGGTGCGCTGCAGGAACTCCGCCTCGCCCCAGTCCCACAGCGCCAGCAGGGTGCTGCCGGCCATGCCGGCGCGGACGTCGAAGTCGGGCAGCGCGCTGCGCTGCGCGTACTTGTTCCAGGGGCAGGCCAGCTGGCAGTCGTCGCAGCCGTAGATGCGGTTGCCCAGCAGGGGGCGCAATTCGAGGGGGATCGGGCCGGCGTGCTCGATGGTCAGGTAGGAGATGCAGCGCCGCGCATCGAGCCGGTAGGGCGCCACGATGGCCTGCGTGGGGCAGACGTCGATGCAGGCGCTGCAGCTGCCGCAATGGCCGCTCACCGGCGCGCTGGCCGGCAGCGCCACGTCCACGTAGATCTCGCCCAGGAAGAACATCGAGCCCGCCTCGCGGCTGAGCACCAGCGTGTGCTTGCCGCGCCAGCCCTGGCCGCTGCGCGCGGCCAGCTCGGCCTCCAGCACCGGCGCCGAGTCGGTGAAGACGCGGTGCCCGAACGGGCCCGCATCCGCCGCCATGCGCTCGGCCAGCTTCTGCAGCCGCGCGCGCAGCACCTTGTGGTAGTCGCGGCCGCGCGCATAGAGCGAGATCACGCCCTCGGCAGGGCGCTGCAGCCGCGCGAACTCCACGGCCTGCCAGCCTTCGGGCATGGCCGCGGACAGGTAGTCCATGCGCGCGGTGATCACGCTCACCGTGCCCGGCACCAGCTCGGCCGGGCGTGCGCGCTTGAGGCCGTGCGCGGCCATGTAGGCCATCTCGCCGTGGAAACCGCGCGCGAGCCATTCCTGCAAACCCGGCTCGGCGTGGGACAAATCGACACCGCTCACGCCGATTTGGGAAAATCCGAGCTCGCGGGCCCAGGCCCGGATACGGGAAACGAATTGACTGCTGCTGAACGTCACGAACCCATTGTAGAAACCCTGCTGCTGCGCGACGAGGCCGCCACGCAGCGCCTGGCCGCCGCCCTGGCCGCACGCCCCGCCTTGCGCAATGCCTGCCTCGAACTGCACGGCAACCTCGGCGCGGGCAAGACCACCTTCGTGCGCCATCTGCTGCGCGCGCTCGGCGTGGCCGGCCGCATCAAGAGCCCGACCTACGCCGTGGTCGAACCCTACGAGCTGCCGGGCCTGAATGTCTGGCACTTCGACTTCTACCGCTTCGGCGACCCGCGCGAATGGGAGGACGCGGGCTTTCGCGACCTCTATGCCAGCGCCGGCCTGAAGATCGCCGAATGGCCCGAGAAGGCCGCCGGCCTGCTGCCCCCGGCCGACCTCGTCGTCGCGCTGCAGGTGCAGCCCGACGAGACCCGCGTGGCCACGCTGACCGCGCGCGGCGCCACCGGGGCTGCGCTGCTGCGCGGCCTGGTGCAGGAGGTGGGCGCATGAGCGCCGCCCCGCTCACGCGGCGTGGCCTGCTGCAGGCCGGCACCCTGGTGCTGCTGCTGGGCCGGGCCCAGATCGCACGCGGCGCCAGCATCGTCGCGGTGCGGGTCTGGCCGGCCGAGGACTACTCGCGCGTGACCATCGAATCCGACCGCCATCTCAAGGTGCGTCAGACCTACATCGGCCAGCCGCCGCGGCTGGCGGTGGACATCGAGGACATCGAGCTCAACCCCGCGCTGCGCGAGCTGGTGGCCAAGGTGCTGCCCGACGACCCCAACATCGGCGGCATCCGCGTCGGCCAGTACGCGACCAATGTGGTGCGGCTGGTGATCGACCTCAAGCAGCCCATCAAGCCCCAGGTCTTCACCCTCAACCCCATCGAGCCCTACCAGCACCGCCTGGTGTTCGACCTCTACCCCACCCAGCCGCCCGACCCGCTGGCCGCGCTCATCGCCGAACGCCTGCGGCTCAAGGAGGGCGGGAGTACCGGCACGCCGCCCCCGCCCGCCGACCTGGCCGGCGCCGACCCGCTGGGCGACCTCATCGCGCGCCACGCCGACCGTCCCCCGCTGGCCGCCCCGCCCGCAGTGCCCGGCCTGCCGGCTACAGGCAAGACCGACCGCCTCATCATCATCGCCCTCGACCCCGGCCACGGCGGCGAGGACCCGGGCGCCATCGGCCCCGGCGGCACGCGCGAGAAGGACGTGGTGCTGCGCCTGGCGCGCCGCCTGCGCGACCGCATCAACAGCACGCGCGTCAACGGCCACACGATGCATGCCTACCTCACGCGTGATGGCGACTACTTCGTGCCGCTGCACATGCGCGTGCAGAAGGCGCGCCAGGTGCAGGCCGACCTGTTCGTGAGCATCCATGCAGACGCCTTCTACACTCCGCGCCCGCAGGGCGCCAGCGTGTTCGCGCTCAGCCACGGAGGGGCTTCCAGCAGCGCGGCGCGCTGGATGGCGGCCAAGGAAAATAAGGCGGACCTGATCGGCGGCGTCAACGTCAAGGCCAAGGACGCGCAGGTCGCACGCGCCATGCTGGACATGAGCACCAGCGCGCAGATCAAGGACAGCCTCAAGCTCGGCAGCACGCTGCTGAGCGAGATCGGCCGCGTCGGCAAGCTGCACAAGCCGCGCGTGGAACAGGCCGGCTTTGCCGTGCTCAAGGCCCCGGACATCCCCAGCGTGCTGGTGGAGGCCGCCTTCATCAGCAACCCCGACGAGGAAGCCAAGCTCAACAGCACGACCTACCAGGAACAGCTGGCCGATGCGCTGATGCGCGGCATCGAGGGCTACTTCGCCAAGAACCCGCCGCTGGCGCGCAGCCGCAGCATCTGACCCCACCGCCCGCACGACCGCCATGGACTGGATCGTCCACTACCCCGCCCTGCGCCATCTGCACATGGGCCTGGCCTTCACCAGCGGTGCCTTCTTCGCGCTGCGCGGCGCGGCCCTGCTGGCCGGCCAGCGCTGGCCCCGCCACTGGGTGGCCCAGCGCCTGAGCGTCATCATCGACACCGGCCTGCTCGCGGCCGCGCTGCGACTGCTGTGGGAGCTGCGCCTCAACCCCTTCGTCGTGCCCTGGCTGCAGGTCAAGCTGATCCTGCTGCCGGTCTACATCGTGCTGGGCCTGCTGGCGCTGAAGTACGCGCGCAGGAAGCAGCACCGCAAGGTGAGCTACTTCGCCGCCCTGGCCTGCTACGGCTTCATGATCTCGGTGGCGTTGACGCATTCGCCCTGGGGAGCCTTGCGCTGGGTGGCCGGCTGACACGGCGACCTATACTCCATCGCGCTCCTGCGCGTTTCATGACCCCCACCCCGCCCCACGACTCCGACCCCGGCGCCCCCGCGGCGCCGCTGGACTGGCGCCTCGCGCTCGCCAGTCCCGAAGGGCGCTGGCTGGTGCTGGGGGCCGCACTGGCGGCCATCGTGCTGGTGGGCCTGGGGGCCGCTTCTAGCCTTTGGCCCGAACAGACGCTCACGCTCGCGGCGATGAGCGGCCTGAACCTGCTCATCGGTCGCGCCGCCGGCATGGCCTATGGCTATGCCAGCGGGCTGGGCCACGGGCCCGTGATCGCGTGCAACGTCATCGTCGAAACCTTGCAGGTGCTGGTGCTCTATCCCCTGTTCGTGCTCAGCTGCCGCCAGTGGCTGCTGCCGCGCTGGCTGGCCACGCCGCTGGCGCGCCTGCGCGCGCGGGCCGAGCGCAGCCATGCCGCGGTACGCCGCTTCGGCGTCGCCGGCCTGTTCGTCTTCGTCTTCATGCCGTTCTGGATGACGGGCCCGGTGGTCGGCTCGTTCATCGGCTATCTGCTGGGGCTGCGCACGCGCACCACGCTGGCCGTCGTGCTCGCGGGCACCTATGTCGCGATCGCCGTCTACGCGCTCTTTCTCGACGAGGTCGACGCCTGGGCCTCGGCCTACGGGCGCTATGCAGTCTTCCTCGCGCTGCTCGCGCTGGCCGCGCTGGCGATGCTGGTGCAGCACTGGCGCAGCCCGGCCCGGCCACCCCGCTGAGCGCCGCACCGGCCCGCCTGACCAGCGCCCACGCGGCTCACCCCTTCGGCCGCCCCACCGTCTGCGTGAGCAGGATCTGCTGGTCCGGCGTCAGCGCCATGGCCTGCGTGAGGGCCTGGCGGTCGAACCAGGCGCGCACCACGGTAGCCAGGCCGGCCGAAGCGCACCACAGGTAGACGTTCTGCGCCATGGCGCCCGCAGCCACCGACGCGTAGGATTCGCGCGCTGCGGCCGGCACCATCTTCATGCGGGCATGGTCGGCCACATAGATCAGGTCCAGCGGCGCACTGTCCACGAAGTCCTGGTAGCCGGTGACGCGGCGCACATCCTCGGCCTTCATGAGCAGCAGCACGTGGCGCTGCGGTTCGTACCGGTACAGGCCCTGCGGCAGGGCCACGAAGACGTCCACCTCCTGTGCGTTCAGGGCCGAGGGGGTGGTACGCCCGCCGTGCTCGGCACGGTTGATGCCGGCGGCGGCCCAGAGCAGGTCGGAGAGTTCCTGCGGGGCCAGCGGCTCGGGCGCGAATTCGCGCTGCGACTGGCGCTGCCACAGCGCCTGCATGAGCGGCAGGCCACCCCCGGTGCGCGCCGGCAGCAGTGCAAGTTCGCCCAGCGGCGCGCCGCTGGCGGGCTGGCCATGCAGCCGGCCCAGCATGCCGAGCGCGAGCTTGGTCAGGGTATTCATGGCTGGCGCCTCAGTCCGCGTCCAGCCGCGGGGGCGACAGGCCTTCGGCGGGCTCGCCGGTCTCGGGGTCGATCCAGTCGGAGATGCCGAGCTCGCTCTCGGCCTCCTGCAGGCTCTCGCCGGGCTCCGGGCTCTCCTCGTCGGAGGCCTGCATGTCGGCCAGCGCGTCCTCGTAGCTGGCAAAGGGGCCGAACTCCTGCTTGCCGTCGGGGGCGGTCCAGTAGTAGCCGTCCGGATGCTTGAGAATCTGTTCGCTCAGGCCGTCCGTGGTCTCGGGTACAGCCTTCATCGCGGGGGTCTTGCGTTCGGTCAGGGGGGTCTTGCGCGTCATCACATCCACCTTCCATGTCTGATGGTCCAAGCATCCGTCCAGCCGGCCCGGCATTTTTTGAGCCAGGTCAACCTTTGTCCAGCTTACTCCAGACCGGGGCTGCGCCACAATCACCCCATGCCCATGTCGATGGAAGAAGAGCTCACGCGCGGCTCCTGGTACGAGGCCAGCGTGAGCCGCCCCACCCCCGGGCCGGCGCTGGCCGGGCACGTGCGCGCGGACGTGTGCGTCGTCGGCGCCGGCTACGCGGGCCTGTCAGCCGCGCTGGCGCTGGCCGAGCGTGGCTACCGCGTCGTGGTGCTGGAAGCGCAGCGCGCAGGCTGGGGCGCCTCGGGCCGCAACGGAGGCCAGATCATCGCCGGCTATGGCCACGGCGGCGAGGACACGCTGGAGGCGCAGCTGGCCCCCGAGGACGTGCGGCGCGCCTGGGACGTCTCCATGGCCGGCCTGCAGCTGCTGCACCAGCGCATCGAACGCCACGCCATCGCCTGCGACTACACCCCGGGCTACCTGAGCCTGGCCATCGGCGCGCGCCGCGCCCGTGCGCTGCAGCAGCGTATCGCGCACATGGCGCAGCACTACGGCCATGTGCAGCAGTGGATCGGCCCGCAGGAGATCGGCACCTGGGTGGCAAGCAGGCGCTTCCACGCGGGCGCCTACGACCCGGCCTCGGGCCACCTGCATCCGCTGCGCTATGCGCTGGGCCTGGCCGCTGCGGCGCGCACGGCCGGGGTCCAGGTCTGCGAGCACAGCGCCGCGCTTCAGCTGCAGCACGGCGACACGCCGGTCGTGAAGACGGCGCAGGGCGAGGTGGCCTGCCGCTACGTGGTGCTGGCCGGCAACGCCTGGCTGCAGGCCTTCGGCCCGGCGCTGGCGCCACAGCTGGCGCGCCGCATCCTGCCCGTGCTGAGCTACATGATCGCCACCGAGCCCATGACGCGCGCGCGCGCCGAAGCGCTGATCCGCGAGCGCGCCGCCGCCAGCGACACCAACCACGATCTCGACTACTTCCGTCTCACGGCCGACCATCGCCTGCTGTTCGGCGGCGGCGACAGCCATCGCGCCGCGCCGCTGCCGCAGGTGGCCGCAGGCATGCGCCGCCTGATGCTGGAGGTCTTCCCCCAGCTCGCGGACCTGCGCGTGACCCACGCCTGGGGCGGCCAGGTGGACGTGAGCCTGAACCAGGCGCCCGATTTTGGCCGCCTCGGCGCCAATGTGTACTACCTGCAAGGCTTCTCGGGCCACGGCGTGGCGCTGGCCGGCATGGCCGGCCAGCTGGTGGCCGACGCAGTGGCCGGGCAGGCCGAGCGCTTCGACCTTTACACCCGCATCCGGCACCGGCACTTTCCCGCCGGCTGGCTGCGCGCACCCGCGCTGCAGCTGGGCCTGTGGTACTACCAGTTTCGCGACCTGCTGGGCCGCTGAACGAACCAGGAAGGACAACGCGCATGCCCCCCGCCACCCGCCACGCCGCATTCACCGGCCGCCTGCACCTGATCGGCCTGGGCAGCATCGGACAGGCCGTGCTGCCGCTGCTGCTGCGCCACCTGGAGATCCGGCCGGCGCAGATCAGCGTGCTGGCCGCCACGCCGCGTGCCGCCGCTGCGGCACACGAGTTCGGGGTGGCCTTCCATGCCCAGCGGCTCACGCGCGAGAACTACCAACAGCTGCTGGGCCCGCGCCTGCAGCCGGGCGACTTCCTGCTCAACCTCTCGGTGGACGTGGACAGCCTCTCGCTGATCGCGCTGTGCCACGCGCATGGCGCGCTCTACCTCGATGCGTCCATCGAGCCCTGGGCCGGGACCTACACCGATCCGGCCCTGCCGCCCACCGCCCGCAGCAACTACGCACTGCGCGAGGCAGCGCTGACCTGGGGCCGCGCCCACCCCGGCGGCCCCACGGCCGTGCTGACCCAGGGGGCGAACCCGGGCCTGGTCTCGGCCTTCGTCAAGCAGGCGCTGCTGAACCTGGCCGCCGAGGCCGGCCGGCCCGCAGACCTGCCTGCGCAGGGCGCCGACTGGGCCCGGCTGGCGCAGCAGCTGGGCGTGAAGGTGATCCACATCGCCGAGCGCGACACCCAGCTCGCGCCGCGGCGCAAGCGCAAGGACGAGTTCGTCAACACCTGGTCGGTCGACGGCTTCCTGGGCGAGGGCCGGCAGCCCGCCGAGCTGGGCTGGGGCACGCACGAGCGCCACTTCCCGCCCGACGGCGCGCGCCATGCCTTTGGCTGTGACGCCGCCATCTACCTGCAGCGCCCGGGCGCTGCCACGCGCGTGCGCAGCTGGACACCGCTGGAAGGCCCCTACCACGGCTTCCTGATCACGCACGGCGAGGCCATCTCGATCGCCGACCACCTGACGCTGCGCGAGGGCGACTCGGTGCGCTACCGCCCCACCGTGCATTACGCCTACTACCCCTGCGACGACGCCGTGCTCTCGCTGCACGAGGTCGCCGGCCACCACTGGCAGCAGCAGCCGCGCCAGCGCATCCTGCGCGACGAGATCACCGAAGGCGTGGACGAGCTCGGCGTACTGCTCATGGGACAGACCGGCGGGGTGTACTGGTACGGCTCACGCCTGTCCATCGACCAGGCCCGGCAGCTGGCACCGTACAACAGCGCGACCAGCCTGCAGGTCGCCGCCGGCGTGCTCGCGGGCATGGTTTGGGCGCTGCGCCATCCGCGCTGCGGCGTGATCGAGCCCGACGCGCTCGACCACGTGCAGGTGCTGGAGGTGGCCGCGCCCTACCTGGGCGAGCTGCTCGGGGTCTGGGGCGACTGGACGCCGCTGAAGGACCGCAGCCGGCTGTTCGCCGAGACGACCGACGACAGCGACCCCTGGCAGTTCCTCAACTTCCGCGTCACTTAGGCGCGGCCGGGAACTCCACCTTGGGCTGCCGGTGCGCCTTCCAGGCGCCGAAGATCACGATCAGGCCAGGCACGAGAATCATGGCCCAGATGATCTTGTCCAGGTTGGCCTTGACCCAGGGCAGGCTGCCCAGGAAGTAACCCGCCGTGCAGATGCCCAGCACCCAGATGACGGCGCCCACGATGTTGTAGAGCGTGAACTTCACGCGGCTCATCGCGGCCACGCCGGCCACGAAGGGCACGAAGGTGCGCAGGAAGGGCATGAAGCGCGCGATGATGATGGTGATGCCGCCGTAGGTCTCGTAGAAGTTGTGCGCGCGCTCGAAGGCAGCCTTGTTGAAGAAGCGCGAGTCCTCCCACTGGAAGACCTTGGGGCCGAAGTAGCGCCCGATGGAGTAGTTGGTCTGGTCGCCCAGGATGGCCGCGGCCAGCAGCACCGCCACCGCCAGGGGATAGCTCAGCAGCCCGGCGCCGGCCAGCGCCCCCACCACGAACAGCAGTGAATCACCCGGCAGGAAGGGCATGACCACCACGCCGGTCTCGACGAAGACGATGAGGAACAGCAGCGCGTAGACCCAGGCGCCGTAGTGCTGCACGAAGGTCTCCAGGTGCTGGTCCACGTGCAGGATGAAGTCGATCAGGAAGGCGATGATGTCCATGGTCCCGGATTATCCCCGCGCGGCGTGTGACCCCTGGCCTTGTGGGCCCGGGCGCCTTAGACTGCGGCGCATCACGTCTTGAGCCCGAACCCGTGCGCCTCCACCCGCTGCTGCTGTTGCTCATGCTGGCCCCCCTGCCGATCCTGCCCGCCGCGGCGCAGGAGGGTGGCAGCTCGGGCTGGGAGCGCGTGGGCGCAGCCGCGCGCCAGGCTGCGCTCTCGCCGCGCACCTGGGCCCCGTTGCTGGGCGCGCTGGCGCTGCGCGTGGGGGACGCCGACCACAAGCTGCAGTCCTGGGCCGCGGAGCACACGCCGCTGTTCGGCTCGCAGGCCAGCGCCGATGCGCGCAGCGACGACTTCAAGCGCCTGGCCAACGGGCTGTGGATTGCCTCGGCCCTGTGGCCGCGCGAGGCCGAGCCGCCCGGCGACTGGCTGGCCGACCGCGCGCAGGTGCTGCTGGTGCAGGGCAGCGCGCGGCTGGTCACGAGCAAGGTGGTGGGCGAGCTCAAGGAGGAGACCGCGCGCATGCGCCCCAACGGCGCCGGGCCCACGAGCTTCCCCTCCGACCACGCGACGCGCGTGGCGCTCTACACCACCTTCACGCACGACAACGTCACGCGGCTGGGCTGGTCCGAGCGCAGCCTGGCGCACACCCGCCTCGGCCTCGATGCACTGACCGGCGCCACGGCCTGGGCCCGCATCGAGGCCGACCAGCACTACCCCTCGGACGTGCTGGCCGGCATGGCGCTGGGCCATTTCATGGGCGCCTTCTTCGACGCCGCCTTCCTGCCCGCGCGCCCCCCCGGCAGCCTGCAGGTGCAGCTGCTGCCGCAGCGCCGGCAGTTCGCGCTGCAGCTGCACCTGGCCTTCTAAGGCCTTCCGGGGGCCACCTACAATTCCGTTGTGAACGCCCCTGCCCCCGCCCCGCGCCGCCCCATCCGCGAACTGCCCGACGAGCTGATCAGCCAGATCGCCGCCGGCGAAGTGGTGGAGCGGCCCGCCTCGGTGGTGCGCGAACTGGTGGACAACGCGCTGGACGCCGGCGCCACCCAGGTCACCGTGCGCCTGCTGGCGGGTGGCGTGCGCCTGATTTCGGTGGAGGACAACGGCCTGGGCATCCCGCGCGAGGAGCTGCCGATTGCCCTCAAGCGCCATGCCACCAGCAAGATCGGCAGCCTGCACGAGCTCGAGACCGTGGGCACCATGGGCTTTCGCGGGGAGGCGCTGGCCGCTATCAATTCAATAGCAGACTGCGCCATCCTCTCGCGCACGCCCGAGCAGTCCACCGCCTTCCTGCTCGACGGCCGCAGCGGCGAGATCCGGCCCGTGGCGCGCAGCACCGGCACCACGGTGGAGGTCAAGGAGCTGTTCTTCAGCACTCCGGCCCGGCGCAAGTTCCTCAAGACCGACGCCACCGAACTGGCCCACTGCATCGAGTCCGTGCGCCGCCACGCCCTGGCGCGGCCCGACGTGGGATTTGCCATCTGGCACGAGGGCAAGCTGGTCGAGCAGTGGCGCGTGTGCAGCGGCGAAGACGCGCTCGACCAGCGCCTGGCCGACGTGCTCGGCGCGGACTTCCTGGCCGAATCGGTGCCGGTGGACTTCAGTACCTCGGTCACGCCCGGCAGCGCCTCGGACGGCATGCGCCTTCCTGGAACACACGGTGTCCGCGTGTGGGGCCGCGCCGGCATCCCGGACGCGGCGCGTGCGCGCGCCGACCACCAGTTCTGCTACGTCAACGGCCGCTTTGTGCGCGACAAGGTGCTAACGCACGCCGCGCGCAGCGCCTACGAGGACGTGCTGCACGGCCACCGCCAGCCCGTCTATGCGCTCTACGTGGAGATCGACCCGGCGCGCGTGGACGTCAACGTGCACCCGACCAAGATCGAGGTGCGCTTCCGCGACAGCCGCGAGGTGCACCAGGCCGTACGCCATGCGGTGGAGGACGCGCTGGCCGCACCGCGCGCACAGGCCGCCGCCGGCAACGCGGCTGCCGCGGGGGCCAGCCTGGCGGACATCGCCCGCCCCGCGGCCCATCCGGCATGGTCGCAGGACGCTATCAATTTCAGAGCAAACGAGGCGCCGACGCGCGGCCACGAGGTCCGGGACCTGGCCGCGCTGTGGCAGCCGATGCCGGCCACCGGCGACGCCGCCACGCCTCCCGCAGCCGCCTGGGCCGAACGTGCACCGGGTTCGGTGGCGCTGGCGCAGCCGGCGCCACCCGCGGCCGCCCCCTCGCCGGCGGACCGCGGCGCATCGCATGACGCATGGCCCCTGGGCCGCGCACTCGCACAGCTGCAGGGCATCTACATCCTGGCCGAGAACGCCCAGGGCCTGGTGGTGGTGGACATGCACGCCGCGCACGAGCGCATCGTCTACGAGCGGCTGAAAAACCAGCTCGACGTGGCCGAGATTGCCAGCCAGCCCCTGCTGATCCCCGCCACCTTCGCCGCCACGCCGCAGGAAGTGGCCACGGCCGAGGCGCACGGCGACACCCTGCACACCCTGGGTCTGGAGATCACCTCCTTCTCGCCCAGAACGCTGGCCGTGCGCGCCGTGCCGGCCACACTGGCGCAGGGCGATGTGGTGGAGCTCGCGCGCAGCGTGCTGGGCGAGCTGGCCCAGCACGAGGGCAGCACGGTGATCGAGCGCGCGCGCAACGAGCTGCTGGCCACCATGGCCTGCCACGGCGCCGTGCGCGCCAACCGCCGGCTGACGCTGGAAGAGATGAACGCCCTGCTGCGTGACATGGAGCGCACCGAGCGCTCCGACCAGTGCAACCACGGCCGCCCGACCTGGCGACAGGTCACGCTCAAGGACCTGGACGCACTGTTCCTGCGCGGGCGCTGACGTTCCTGCTTCCGACGCGGCCCCCAACGTCCTCCGCAGACGGCGCGCCGGGCCGGCGGATTCAAGCGCCGCGACCGGGTTCTTGGTCACGACCGTGGCCACTGCAAAGCAGCCGGACCCTGCTGCATCAGGTGCAGACGTCGGCCCTTGCCTGTCCCCGCCCGGGCCCACTCAGGCCACCTGCTCCACCTCATAACTCTGCCTGTGCCCGCGCGCCGCATAGTCGCGCGCCACCTTTTCAGCCAGGTCCCGCGTACTGAAATACCACATGGGAACCCGGTTGCCGTTGTCGTCCAGCCGCGCCAGCAGCCAGGGCTTCGGGCCCAGCTCCTCTGCGACCCAGGGCAGCTGCTCTTCACGCAGGCCCAGTGCTGCGCACAGCAGGGACAGGCAGCGCCCGGGCGTCTGGACGTCGCCACGCACCCAGACCTGCACCGAGCCCGACGCGGGCTGCACCTGCAGGCGCAGCACATGACCTTGCACGCTGAGCACGCGGTACGTTGCCGTCGCGGGCGGGCAAGGATCGCCTGCGGCCAGTCCCAGCCCGCGCTCCACGTCCGCCAGCCGCAGCGGCAACAGGCACAAGGGCGCTTCCGAGCCGTTGGAGGGCCAGTCGTCGTCGGACAGGCGGACGGCCATGGGGCTAGCGACTCTCCGGCACCGCCACGTGCTCGAAGGTCGCGGTCCTGACCCGGGTGCTGCCGGCATCGAAGCTCAACCGCAGGTCGCTGTCGTTCCAGCCCCAGCCCGGACATTCGCCGAGGTGGTAGGTCCAGGCGGCGGGCCCCTGCTCGTCGGGCGCGCCCAGCAGCGCCACGACCTGCGGCCCGGACATGCCGCTCAAGGTCTGCCTCTGCACGAGGTCCAGGGCCATGCCGCCGCGCACGCAGGCCGGCTCCTTGCCGGGACCGCCCACCCGCGCCGCCTTCCATGCCGTCGCGTCGAAGGGCTCCGGCGCGTCAGTGACCTGCCGCGTGACGCGCCAGAGCCAGACGGCGACCAGCAGCACCGCACCAACCGACACCAGCAGAACGAGGAGGAGGATGCGGCGGCGTGCAGACATGGTGTGCGTCCTGTCCTAGCCCGGGCGCCGCTGCTCGGGCCGCACGCGGCTGGCCAGCAGCGCGTCGGCCCGGTCGGGGTCGACCACCGCGCCGCTGCGGTCCACCAGCGGCTGCTCGAAATCGTTCCAGCCGCGCACGCCGGTCTTGAGCGACACGACACGCCTGAAGCCCATGCGCTGCAGCGTGTGTGCGGCCAGCACGCTGCGGTTGCCCGAGCGGCAGATCACCACGACCTCGCGCTCGCGCGCGCCGGCCAGTTCGGGCACGGTATCGTCGTAGTCCCAGTCGGCGGCCGATTCGAGGATGCCGCGCGGTACGTGGACTGAGCCCGCAATGTGCGCCGCGTCGAACTCCTGCGGCTCGCGGATGTCGAGCAGCAGCGGCGCATCGGGCCGGCCCAGCCTGGGGGCCAGATCCCAGGGCATGACCTCCTGCACCTCGGCCAGGCATTCGGCAACCAGATCGGTGTATTTCTTCATGGAGGACTTTCCGCAGGGCAAGGACGAAGACCCGCGGTGATTGTGCGCGAATACCGGGCGAGGGCGTCGCGAGGCACAATCCCTGCAGGTTCAACGCCCAGGAGTCTGCCCGCATGAAGTACGCCTCGCACCATGCCTTCCTCGAACAGGTCGCCCGCAACAACCCGGGCCAACCCGAATACCTGCAGGCCGTGACCGAGGTCATGGAGAGCCTTTGGCCCTACATCACCGAGCACCCGCGGTACGCCGAACAGGGCCTGCTCGAACGCCTGGTGGAGCCCGAGCGCGTGATCATGTTCCGCGTGTCCTGGGTGGACGACCGCGGCGAGGTGCAGGTCAACCGCGGCTACCGCATCCAGCACAGCCTGGCCATCGGCCCCTACAAGGGCGGCATCCGCTTCCACCCCTCGGTCAACCTGTCCATCCTCAAGTTCCTGGCCTTCGAGCAGACCTTCAAGAACGCGCTGACCACCCTGCCCATGGGTGGCGGCAAGGGCGGCTCGGACTTCGACCCCAAGGGCAAGAGCCAGGGCGAGGTGATGCGCTTCTGCCAGGCCTTCGTGAGCGAGCTGTTCCGCCATGTCGGCGCCGACACCGACGTGCCCGCGGGTGACATCGGCGTGGGCGGACGCGAGGTCGGCTACATGGCCGGCATGATGAAGAAGCTCAGCAACCGTGCCGACGCCGTGTTCACGGGCAAAGGCCTGTCCTTCGGCGGCTCTCTGATCCGCACCGAGGCCACGGGATACGGCGTGATCTATTTCACCGAGGAAATGCTGCAGCACCGCAGCATGAGCCTGGAGGGCCTGCGCGTGAGCGTCTCGGGATCGGGCAACGTGGCCCAGCACGCGGTGGAGAAGGCACTGGGCATGGATGCCCGGGTCATCACTGTCTCCGACTCCAGCGGCACGGTGGTGGACGAGGCCGGCTTCACCCCCGAGAAGCTGGCCGTGCTCAAGGAGGTCAAGAACGTGCAGCATGGCCGCATCAGCGACTACGCGAAGCGCGTGGGCGCCCAGTTCCTGGCCGGCGCCACACCCTGGCGCGTGCCGGTGGACGTGGCCCTGCCCTGCGCCACCCAGAACGAGATCAGTGGCGATGACGCCCGCACGCTGGTCGCCAACGGCGTCAGGTGCGTGGCCGAAGGCGCCAACATGCCTTGCACGCTGGAGGCGGTGCGCGTGTTCGAGGACGCCCGCGTGCTCTACGCCCCGGGCAAGGCCAGCAACGCCGGCGGCGTGGCCACCTCGGGCCTGGAGATGAGCCAGAACGCGATGCGCCTGATGTGGAGCCGCGACGAGGTGGACGAGCGCCTGCACGGCATCATGCGCAGCATCCACGCGGCCTGCCTGCGCCACGGCAAGCGCGCCGACGGCACTGTGAGCTACGTGGACGGTGCCAACGTGGCCGGCTTCGTCAAGGTGGCCGACGCCATGCTGGCCCAGGGCGTGATCTGAGCACGCACCCCGCCCCATGAAAAAGCCGCCCGCGGGCGGCTTTTTCATTGCCGGCACGTTTCAGCGGTCAGAGCCGGATGCGCGCAGCGTACTCGCGCAGCACCTCCAGCCCCGGCTCCCTGCGCGGCCAGACCAGCTCTGCCCCGTCGCCCGCGTAACGCGGCAGCACGTGCACGTGCACATGCGGCACGGTCTGCCAGCCCGCGGGCTTGTTGGTCTGCAGCAGGGTCATGCCCTCAGGCTGGAAGGCGGCCTGCACCGCCCTGGCCACGCGGGTGGCGACGGCAAACAGGTGCGCGGCCTCGTCTTCTTCCAGCTCCATCACGGTCTCGACCTGGCGCTTCGTGGCCACCAGCACATGGCCAGGGTTGACCTGGCCGGCGTCCATGAAGGCGATGACCTGCGCGTCTTCGTAAACGATGGCGGCCGGGATCTCGCGACGGATGATGCGGGTGAAGACGCTTTCGGACATGGCTTTCCTGGGGGTTTTCGGCCGGGGGCCAGAACTTTCCGGCGCGACGCCGCATCATATGCGGCCATGAAACGCTGGTTCCTGCTCCTGCTGGCCGTGCTTGCGGCCGTCGGCCTCGTCACGGGCTGTGCCACGCTCGACGAGAAGCAGCGCGCCTGGATCTTCCAGCCCTCCGACCGCAGCTGGTGGGGCGGCGAGGCCGCCGCCCAAGGCATGGACGAAGTCTGGATCTCCTTCACCTCGCAGGAAACCGGCCAGCCCGTGCAGCTGCACGGCCTGTGGCTGGCGCACCCCGACTTTGCCCGCAAGGCCGATGCGCCCGTGCTGCTCTACCTGCACGGCGCGCGCTTCAACGTCGTGGGCTCGGCCATGCGGGCACGCCGCATGCAGGAACTGGGCTTCTCCGTGCTGTCGGTGGACTACCGCGGCTTCGGCAAGAGCACGAACGAACTGCCCTCCGAGACCCTGGCCTACGAGGACGCGCGCGCCGCCTGGGACTGGCTGGGCCGGCAATATCCGGGCCGGCCACGCTACATCTTCGGCCACTCGCTGGGCGGCGCCATCGCCATCGAGCTCGCGTCCCGGGTGCCCGATGAACGGGGCACGCTGGTCGAGGGCACCTTCACCTCCATCCCCGACGTGGTGAGCACCTTCAAGTGGGGCTGGCTGCCCGTGGGGCCGCTGATCACCCAGCGCTTCGAGGCCATCAGGCGCGTGCCCGCCGTCGGGTCGCCGCTGCTGGTGGTGCACGGCAGCGAGGACCGCCTGATCCCCCCCGACCTGGGCCGTCGCCTGTTCGAGGCCGCCACCGGCCGCAAGGCCTTCGTGCTGGTCGAAGGCGGCTCGCACCACAACACCAACGTGCTGGGCCAGCCGCAATACCGGGTGGCCCTCACCGAGCTGTTCGGGCTGCGCTGATCACGAAAAGAGCCGCACTGGGGCGGCCCTGCTCAACGGTGCGCCAGCAGGGGCTGGCCCACCTGCCCCTGGCGGGTGTCGAGCTTGAAGGACGCCGCCAGCTGCGCGAGCTGGCGCGCCTGTTCCTGCAGGGAGCTCGAAGCGGCCGAAGTCTCCTCCACCAGCGCGGCGTTCTGCTGCGTCACGTCGTCGAGCTGCGTGACCGCAGCATTGATCTGCCCGATGCCGGCCGACTGTTCGCGGCTGGCGGAGGCGATCTCCCCCACGATGTCGGCCACGCGCCGGATGCCGGTCACGATCTCCTGCATGGTGGCACCGGCCTGCGTCACCTGCTGGGAGCCCACGTCCACCCTGGACACCGAGTCCCCGATCAGGGCCTTGATCTCGCGTGCGGCTTCGGCACTGCGCCCGGCCAGCGCGCGCACCTCACCAGCCACCACGGCAAAGCCGCGGCCCTGTTCACCCGCACGCGCGGCTTCCACGGCGGCATTGAGCGCCAGGATGTTGGTCTGGAAGGCGATGCCGTCGATGACGCTGATGATGTCGGCGATCTTGCGCGAAGAGGTGTTGATATCGTCCATGGTCCTCACCACCTGCGACATCACTTCGCCACCACGGGTGGCTACCTGGGAGGCGGAGACGGCCAGCTGGTTGGCCTGGCCGGCGTTCTCGGCGTTGTGCTGGACGGTGCTGGACAGCTGCTCGGACGCCGAGGCCGTCTGCTCCAGCGATCCGGCCTGCTGTTCGGTGCGGTTGGACAGATCGAGGGTCCCAGCGGCCACCTGGGTTGCCGCACTGGCAATCGCATCCGAGTTGTGCTGCACCTCGCTGATGACGCGATGCAGGTTCTGGCGCATCTCCTCCATCAGCTGCAACAGGCGGCCGATTTCATCACTGCCGCTGACCGCCACCCGTTGCGACAGGTCGCCCCTGGCAATCGCGGTCGCGGTGGCATCGGCCAGCGCGAAGCCGACGCGGATACGCCGCAGCAATAGCACCGTAAGCAAAGTTCCAGGCACGCCCCCCAGCACCACGGCGAGCGCGAAGATCAGCATCGCCCGCTGGTAGTTATGGTCGGCCTGCCGGGCAGCTTCCTGTGCCAGCTGGACCTGGAACTCGCGGAACGCCACCAGGGCCTTCGTCGCCGCCTCGCCCTCTTCACGCCCCGCCTTCAGAAAGGCTGCCATCGTGGCGGCGCTGAAGTCGTTCTTCTGCAAGGACTGGATCGCCGCATCCAGCCTGGCACGCCAGGGCTCGCGCGCGGCACGGGCAGCATCCAGAAGGGCCTTCTCCTCCGCAGTGGCCACACCGGCTTCCATCTCCTTGAACAGCGCATTGGCCCGGTTCCGGTTGGCCGAGATGGCATCGAGGTGCAGGCTGGTGGGGTGATCGTGGATGGCCGCCAGCGCACCCTCGGGCGCATGCTGGAAGGCCAGCAGGATCTGCAGGCGGTTCAGCTGGATCAGGCTGATGGACTCGTCGGCCATCAGGGCCGGCTTCATGGCGTCCTCATGCACCTTCTCGAGGCTGCCTTTTGCAGAGCGCAGGCCAAAGAACCCGACGCCCATGACCACAGAAAACGCCACCCAATAGAGCAGCACGACGGCGACAAAGCGCTGGGAAATCCGGAATCTGTCAAACATGAAACACCTTGGTCTGTTGCCATCCCTGTCGGCTGCTGGCTTTGCGCCCGGTGCGGGGCGGGAATGCCGCGATAATCCTTGTGATTGCAGAGCATGATACTGGCTTGGTTCCGGGCCAGGCGCCGCAAATTTCACGCTTTCCACGCTTTCCACCTCGCCCATGTCCCCCGCCCTGATCGTGCTCATCCTCTCCCTGTTGCTGGGGCTGCAGCCGATCACCACCGACCTCTACCTCCCGGCCCTGCCCGCGCTCACCGAGGGCTTCGGCGCCGGCATGCCGCAGGCCCAGCTCACGCTCACCGCGCTGCTGCTGTCCTTCGGCCTGTCGCAGCTGGTCTGGGGCCCGCTGTCGGACCGCTATGGCCGCCGCCCCATCCTGCTCTGGGGCCTGGGCGCGTATGTACTGGCCTCGCTGGCCAGCGTGCTGGCGCCGAGCATGACGCTGCTGATCGTGGCGCGCACGGTGCAGGGCGCGGCCATGGGCGCAGGCGTGATGTGCGCGCGCGCCATCGTGCGCGACCTGTACCGACCGGTGGAGGGCGCGCGCGTCATGTCCAAGGGCCTGACCGGCCTGGGCATCATCGCCTGCCTGAGCGCGCCGCTGGGCGGCCTGCTGTCGGACTGGATCAACTGGCGCGTGGCGCTGCTGGCGCTCACGGTGTTCAGCGTGCTCACGCTGGCCATGGTGGCACGGCGCTTCCAGGAGACCCTGCCGCAGAAGAACCTGCAGGCCCTGCAGCCCGCCACGCTGCTGGCTACCTGGCGCGGCATCCTGCGCCACCCCACCTTCTGGGCCTATTCGGCACTCGCCACGGCCTCCTATGCCGGGCTGTTCACCTTCCTCGCCGCCTCGTCCTTCGTCTTCATCCAGGTGCTCGAGGTTCCCAAGCCACTGTACGGCCTGCTGATGTCCTCGGTCTCCTTCGGCTACATCGTGGGCACCGTGGTCTGCCGCCGGCTGCTGCCGCGCTGGGGCGTGCCGCGCACCGTGGCGCTGGCCGCCGGCCTCACCCTCACGGGCGGCACGCTCATGGGCGGCCTGGCGCTGGCCGGCGTGCACAACGGCTGGGCGCTGATGCTGCCCTTCTACCTGTTCATGGTGGCGCACGGCGTGCACCAGCCCTGCAGCCAGAGCGGCGCCGTCGGCCCCTTCCCCTATGCGGCCGGCGCGGCCTCGGCCCTCAACGGCTTCCTCATGATGCTGGGCGCCTTCCTCGTGGGCGGCTGGCTGGGCACGGCCATGGACGGCTCGGTGCGGCCGCTGGCCTATGGGGTGTGGTTCTCCAGCGTGCTGATCGCCCTGAGCGCCTGGACCCTGGTGCAGAAGCATGGCAAGCCCAGCGAGCACTGAGTTCCCGCGCTGCCTGGCCCTGGCGGGTCCGACCGCTTCGGGCAAGACGGCGGCGGCGCTGGCAATTGCCAGTGTGCTGCCGGTCGAGATCATCAGCGTCGACTCGGCCCTGGTCTACCGCGGCATGGACATCGGCACCGCCAAGCCAGACGCGGCCGAGCGCGCCGCCGTGCCGCACCACCTGATCGACATCCGCGACCCGCTGCAGGCCTACAGCGCGGCCGAGTTCGTGCGCGACGCGACCCGCCTCGTGCACGAGATCCACGCGCGCGGCCGGCACCCGCTGCTGGTGGGTGGCACCATGCTCTATTTCAAGGCGCTGTTCGAGGGCCTGGACGACCTGCCGCCGGCCGAGGCCGGGGTGCGCGCGCAGATCGAGGCCGAGGCCCGCACGCGGGGCTGGCCGGCCCTGCATGCCGAGCTCATGCGCGTGGACCCGGTGACGGCCGCGCGCCTGCCGCCGGGCGACTCGCAGCGCATCCAGCGCGCCCTGGAGGTCTACCGGGTCACGGGCCAGCCGCTGTCGCAGTTCCACACCCGCCGCGGCGATGCCCGGCCCTCGGCCGTCGCGCAGGCCACCACGCTGATCTCGCTGGAGCCGGCCGACCGCGGCTGGCTGCACGAGCGCATCGCCCGGCGCTTCCACGCCATGCTGGCGGCCGGCTTCCTCGACGAGGTGCAGGCCCTGCGTGCGCGCGGCGACCTGCACCCCGACCTGCCCTCGATGCGCTGCGTGGGCTACCGCCAGGCCTGGGAGGCGCTGGACGGCGTGTTCCCCATGGGCGAGCTGCCCGAGCGCGGCATCGCCGCCACGCGCCAGCTGGCCAAGCGGCAGATCACCTGGCTGCGCAGCATGCCGCAGCGCCGCGTGGTGGCCTGCGATGCCCCCGATGCCCTGGGCCAGGTGTTGCAGATCGCGCGCGACTGGGCTCGGGCCGCGGCGCGTCCGTCCTGAGGGCCCGCCCGCGTATCCGTGCGTAACAAGGGGTGCCGCCATGCCGTCTTTGCCAGCAGAATCGGGGGCATGACCCAGCCTGGCAAGGACACCGGCGCCCCCCGGATGCAGCCATCCACGGCCCCGGGGCGCCGCCAGCTCCTGGGCGCGGCGGCTGCCCTGGCACTGTCGGGCTGCAGCACGCAGCAGTTCGTGCAGCTCGCGACGTCGCGCAACCCGGAGGCGGCGCTCAAGGGCATGGCCGAGCGGCGCGTGACGTCCTACACCTACAACCCGCAGCTCGCCGTGGCCGACCTGCGCCGCCTCAAGGCCGAGTACAACCGGCTCATGGGCCGCCTGCAGGACGAAAGCGGCAAGCAGTGGGGTCCGCGCGAAGCCCGCACCCTGCCCGGGCGCACGCGCTACGTGAAGTACACCGAGAACTACCGCAATCGCGTCGTCGTGGATTACGACGCCGGCACGATCCTGATCGAGCACCTCGACGACGCGCAGGTCCGCGACAAGCTGCGCCGCGCCACGGTCGTGGCCCTGCTCACGCCCGGCGACCCGGGCGCCGTCGACCTGTTTTCCGACAAGGAGGTCACGCTCGACGGCACGCCCTACCTGCAGGACCTGGTGGTGGACCAGAACGACGTGGTGCTGCGCACGCGCGAGGACGTCGAGCGCTACGCCGACTTCCTGGTCGGCCAGCGGCTGCAGCAGCGCCGCATCGACGTCCGCGGCCGCACCAAGACCGTGTACTACGTGCGCATGAACATGGTGCAGGGCGACATCGACCCGCGCGCGCTCAAGTACGCCGGACTCGTGCGCGAGCACTCGGAGCGCACGCGCGTGAGCCGCAGCCTGATCTACACCATCATCCGCATCGAGAGCGCGTTCAACCCCTACGCGGTGTCCAGCGCGCCCGCTTACGGCCTGATGCAGCTCGTGCCCGCCAGCGGCGGGCGCGAGGCCTACCGCAAGTCGCGCAGCGAGGACGTGATCCCGAGCAAGGAGCTGCTGTTCGTGCCCGGGAACAACATCGAGCTCGGCTCGGCCTACCTGGGCGTGCTGCTGCAGGACAGCCCGCTGAACGCGATCCGCGACCCGCTCTCGCGCGAGTACTGCGCCATCGCCGCCTACAACACCGGCCCGAGCAACGTCTACCGGGCCTTCAGCAGCCTGAACGGGCGGGCCCGCCAGGACGAGGCGCTGGCCGCGATCAACCGGCTGCGGCCCGACGCCGTCTTCGACGCCCTGCGCCGCAAGCTGCCCTATGCCGAGACGCGCAGCTACATCGTCAAGGCCACGCAGACCCGCAAGCAGTACGCGATGATGTAAGTGCGCGCGCCACGCGCCGCCCTGGTCAAGCCTGACGTCCTGGCGTATAACTTCGGACACCATGGACACGGCCGGGCAGCATGCAGAACCCGCGGCGCAGGCCTGCGACACGCTCACGCTGTGCCTGGCCGGCGACGTGATGACCGGGCGCGGCATCGACCAGATCCAGGCCCATCCGGGCGACCCGGTGCTGTACGAGCCGGTGGTGCGCCATGCGCGCGACTACGTGGCACTGGCCGAGCGGCTGCACGGGCCGGTGCCGGCGCCCGTGCCGCCGGACTATATCTGGGGCGATGCGCTGGCCGAGATCGAACGTCGCGCACCCGCTCTGCGGCTGGTCAACCTGGAGACGGCCATCACCGCGGGCGGCCGGCCCTGGCCGGACAAGGGCATCCACTACCGCATGCACCCCGCCAACATCGGCTGCCTGACGGCGGCGCGCCTCGACGCCTGCGCGCTGGCCAACAACCACGTGCTGGACTGGGGTCACGCCGGCCTGCGCGACACACTGCAGGCGCTCCGGCAGGCAGGCGTGGCCTGTGCCGGTGCCGGCGTGGATGCTGCGGCTGCCGCCGCGCCCGCCATGCTGCCGCTGCCCGGCGCGGGCCGCCTGCTGGTGTTCTCCTGGGCCACGCCCGACAGCGGGGTGCCCGACGACTGGGGCGCCACAGCGCAGCAACCGGGCGTGGCCCTGCTCACGGCACTCGACGAGGCGATGGCGCAGCACGTGGCCGGTCACATCGCGCGCTGGCGCCAGCCGGGCGACCGCGTGGTCGTCTCGCTGCACTGGGGCGGCAACTGGGGCGTCGAGGTTCCGAAGCTGCACCGGCAATTCTCCCGCCGCCTGATCGAGTCCGGCGCGGCCGACCTCGTGCATGGTCATTCCTCGCACCATCCGCGCGCCCCCGAGGTCTACCGTGGCAGGCTGATCCTCTATGGCTGCGGCGACCTGATCAACGACTACGAGGGCATCGGTGCGACGGGCCGCTACGACCCGAGCGCGGTGTGCCTGTACTTTGCGCGCCTCGATTGCCGCAGCGGCGAACTGCGGCAGCTGGAGATCGTGCCGCTGCAACTGCGCCGCCTGCGGCTGGTGCGGGCGGATGCCGCTTCGCGCAGCGGCCTGCAGGCCCTGCTGGAACATGGCACCGCGCCGGGCCACCCGCCACTGGAGACCCAGGCCGACGGCAGCTGGCGGCTGCGCTGGTAGCCCGCCGCGCGGCCTCAGCGGCTGCGGCACTGGCGTTCGCGCTGGCCCTCGCGGTCGATCGCCTGCACCAGCAGGCCGAGTTCCTCGGTGAGCACGGCGAGCAGGTCATCCAGTGTGGCCAGGCCGACCAGCTCGCCCTGCGCGCCCACCACGGGCACCCGGCGAACGCCACGCGCGCGCATCAGGCGCATGAGGTCGATCAGTGAATCATCCTCGCGCGCAACGGCCGGCTCGGCGCTCATCACATCACCCACGGTCAGCGTCTGCGCATCGAGGCCGCGCGCCACCACCGCCACCACGATGTCGCGGTCGGTGAGCACGCCTGCCACCCTGCGCGGGCCGGCGCCCCCGTCGACCACCACCAGGCAACCCACGTGGTGCTCGCGCATCAGCCGCGCCGCCTCCACCAGCGGCATCAGGCGTTCGGCAAAGACCACCTCGCGGGTGCAGATCTCGCCGGTCGTCAGTCGTTCACCCATGGCATCCTCCTCGATGGCGGGAAACACGAAGGGCCCGGGCCGGCCGCGCCGCGCAGGCGACGCAGATGCCGGCCGACGGGCCCGTCCGGTGCAGGCGGCGCGCCCCCCGACTCTTACTCGATGCGCAGTTTCTGGCCGCCGTTGCCCTGCTTCTTGGGCAGCGTGAGCGTGAGCACGCCGTTGTCGTACTTCGCCTTGGCCTGGCTCTGGTCCACGTCCTGCGGCAGCGAGATGCCGCGTGAGACCGAGCCGTAGTAGCGCTCGCTGCGCAGCTGCTTGTCGTCCTTGTGCGAGTCCTCCTGCTTGACCTCAGCGCGCACCATGACCATCCCACCCTCGATGGTGACGTGGATGTCCTCCTTGCGCACGCCGGGGATCTCGGCCGAGACGGTGTAGGCGTTGCCGTTCTCCTTCACGTCCATCCTGATCTGGCCCGGGCCCGGCAACGGGTCGCCATGCAGGGGCTTGACGTAGAAACCGGGGGCGACGTCACGGAAGAAGTCGTCGAACAGGCTGCCGCGCGAAATCAGTGAACTCATTGCATCCTCCATCTCAGTGCTTGGTCGGCCGGCGGTCACCATGACCTGACTGCGGCCGTGCAAAAAATATAGGGCGCAGCCGGCCGGAACTCAAGGCCTGCCTGCCGCCGGGTTGACGGGGATCAAAGTCCGCCGGAGCCGGGATGCATCCCCCCGCGGGTATCCAGACTTACCCTAGAAGGTATGGCAAACCCCTATGAACAAATTCCCCGCTTCGTATCATCATGTTTCACAGCAGGCAGTCCCTGCGTCCATCAACGAAGCACAACAAAAGCATAAGGAAGAGGAATGACCAGCACCCTGATTCTGTCCATCAACATCGCGGCCATCGCCGTCATGCTGTTCTGCCTGGCCACCGTGTTCAGGCTGCGCGCCAACATCCCGGGCGGGGTGGTCGGCAAGCAGTGGGGCATCCTCACCACCCTGGTCACGCTGTTCACCATCGGCTACTTCGTCACGCCCTTCTTCACCAGCCTGCCGGCCGAGATCATGAACGTGGTGGTGGCGCTGATCTTCTTCTTCGGCGCCGTCTACGTGCTCATCACCGTGCGCCTGATCTACCGCATCATCGAGGAAATGACGAGCTGATGCACGCCATGGACACCGACCCCTCCCGCATCCTCGTCAAGACCGACAAGGGCCTCGACGAGGTCAAGCACCGCACCTACGGCCTGTCGCTGGCGCAGCGCTCGCTGCTCATCATGGCCGACGGCATGACCAGCATCGCCAACCTGCTCACGCGCACGGCCCAGCTGCCCAAGTCCGAGGAAAACCTCAGCTGGCTCATGAGCGAGGGCTTCATCGACTCGGTCATGCCCAGCCAGCAGGCCGCCCCGGCCCGCCCGGCCCCCGCCCCGGCGGCCCCCCGGGCTGCCGGCATCACGCACAAGCAGGCGCTGATCGCCATCACCCGCGAGGTCCTCGGCCCCGACGCCCAGAAGGTGCTGCAGCGCGTCGACGACGTGCCCGACAACCTGCCCGACCTGCTGGCCGCGGTGGAACGCTGCCACAAGTTCATCAAGCTGACCATCGACGAGGCCAAGGCCGAGCAGTTCCTCAAGGCCTGCCGCAGCGAACTCGCCCGCGACTGAGCGGCCGCGCTCAGGCGGCCTGCTGCGCCTGCCAGCGCGGATAGTCGGTGTAGCCCGCGGGGCCCTCGGTGTAGAACGTCTTCGGATCGGCCGCGTTCAGCGGCGCGCCCAGGCGCAGGCGCTCGGGCAGGTCCGGGTTGGCCAGGAAGGGCACGCCGAAAGCCACCGCGTCGAGCTGCCCCGCCGCCACGGCCTGCGCGGCCTCCTCGCCGCTGTAGCCCATGTTCCCGATCAGCACGCCCTGGTAGGCCGCACGCGCCGGCGTCATCAGCTCGCCCTGCTGCAGGCCCTTGAAGTCGCCCCGCATCAGGTGCAGGTAGGCCAGCCTGTAGCGGTTGAGCTCGCCGGCCAGCCAGGTCGTCAGGCCCACGGGATCGCTGTCGCGCATGCTGTTGAAGCTGTTGAGCGGCGACAGGCGCAGGCCCACCCGGTCGCTGCCCCAGACTTCGCACGTCGCTTCCAGCACTTCGAACAGCAGGCGCGCCCGGTTCTCGCGCGCACCGCCGTAGGGACCGCTGCGCTGGTTGGCGCCGTCGCGCAGGAATTCGTCGAGCAGGTAGCCGTTGGCGCCATGCACTTCCACCCCGTCGAAGCCCGCGGCCCGGGCGTTCACCGCAGCCTGGCGGAAGCCCGCCACGATGCCCGGCAGTTCGTCGTCGCGCAGGGCACGCGGCACCGCGTAGGCCACCTTGCCCCTGGGGGTGTGCACCATGTCGCTGGTGATGGCGATCGCGCTGGGCGCCACGGGCTGCGCGCCGCCATTGAGGTCGGGGTGGCAGGCGCGCCCGCCGTGCCAGACCTGCAGGAAGATGCGGCCGCCGGCGGCATGCACCGCGTCCGTCACGCGGCGCCAGCCCTCGACCTGGGCCTGCGAGTAGATGCCCGGCTCCTTCCAGAACGCGGAGTTGCCTTCCATGGCCATGGTGGCCTCGGCGATGAGCAGGCCGGCGCTGGCGCGCTGCGCGTAGTGCTCGGCCATCAGGGCGTTGGGGATGTGGGTCTCGCCGGCACGCGCACGCGTGAGCGGCGCCATGAAGACACGGTTGGGCACGCTCAGGGCGCCCACTTGCAGCGGGGTGAACAGGTTGATCATGGGGTGCAGAGAGAGAGAGAGAGAGAGAGAGAGAAGAGGACGACAGACCCGCTGATCTTGCCCCGGCGTGCCCGCCGCTGCAGGCGGCGTCTCAGAACACGGGGCCGGCGTGCGGGTTCTGGCGCGGCCTATGCACGCTCGGCCGCCAAAGGTGTAGAGGCCGCGGCCTCCCAGGCCAGCATGGCCGTCTTGCGCTCGTCGCCCCAGCGGTAATGGCCGCTGTCGCCGCTCTCGCGGATCACGCGGTGGCAGGGGATCAGGTAGCCCAGGGTGTTGGCCGCCAGCGCACTGCCCACGGCGCGCTGGGCCCGCGAGCTGCCCGCCAGCGCCGCGAGCTGCGTGTACGACACGCGCCGCCCCGGCGGCAGGCGCAGCAGCGCCTCCCACACCTTGAGCTGAAAGTTGGTGCCGCGCAGCACCAGGTGCAGCCGGCCCGGCTGCAGCGGGCGGGCAAACACCTGGTCCAGCAGGGCCTGGGCCCTGGCATCGTCGCACTGCAGCTGCGCGGCCGGCCAGGCCGCGCACAGCTCGGCGTGGCGCTGCGCCGTGTCGCCGTCGAGGAAGGCCAGGTAGCACAGGCCGCGCGGCGTCCAGCCCACCAGCGCGGTGCCGAAGGGCGTCTCGCCCTGGCCCCAGCCCAGCACCACGCCGGCGCCGCCACTTTTGATCTCGCCCGGCGTCATGGCCTCGCAGCTCACCATCAGGTCGTGCAGCCGCCCGGGGCCCGACAGGCCCGCCGCGGCGCTGGCCTGCAGCACGTCGGCCGAGGCGCGCAGCGCCGCGCGCGCGTGCTCCTTGCTCAGGTACTGCAGGAAGCGCTTGGGCGAGATGCCAGCCCACTGCGCGAACACGCGCTGCAGGTGGTATTCGCTCAGGTGCACGGCCGCGGCCAGCTCGGCCAGCGTGGGCTGCTGCGTCGCGTGCGTGCGCAGGTGGCGGATGGCGCGCGCCACCACCTCGTACTGGCGCGCGCTGGACAGCGGCGCCTCATCCATGGGCCGCCCCCTTGGCGCGCAACAGCGTGCGCGGGTTGAAGCCCGTCACCAGCGCCGTGCCGGTGAGCACCACCAGCGCGCCGCCCAGCGTGTGCCAGCCCACGGCCTCGTCGAGGAAGAGCCAGCCCCAGAGCACGCCGAACACCGGGATCAGGAAGCCCACGGTCAGGGCCGGGGCCGCGCCGATGTCGGCCACGAGGCGGAAATACAGCACGTAGGCCACCCCCGTGCACAGCAGGCCCAGCGCCACCACGGTGGCCAGCACGCCGGACGGCGGCACGGCCACGGGCGCGAAAAAGGGCAGCGCCGGCGCCACCAGCAGCGCGGCCGCCCACATGCTGCCGTGCGCGTTGGCCAGCGGCCCCTGGGCGGGCGCCACGCGGGCATAGTTGCTGGCCAGGCCGTAGCAGCCGGTCGCCCCCAGCGTGGCCACGATGGCCCAGCCCGCGCCGGGCTGCAGCGCCGCCGGGTCGACGCCCAGCAGCAGCGCCACGCCGCCCACCCCCAGCGCCATGCCGGCCAGCGCCCGCGGGCGCAGCGGTGTGCGCTGCCACAGCGCGGCGATCAGCGCGCCCCAGATCGGCCCGGTGGCGTTGAGGATGGACAGCAGCGACGCCGAGAGCGTGCGCGCCGCGAAGGCGAACAGCAGGAAGGGCAGCGCCGTGTTGAACAGCCCCAGCACGAAGTAATGGCGCAGGTTGCCGCGCAGCGGCAGCGGCTGGCGCAGGGCCTGCGCCACGCCCCACAGCAGCAGCGCGGCCAGCAGCACCCGGGCCTCGATCAGCCACACCGGCCCGAGCGCGGGCACGGCGATGCGCATGAAGAGGAAGGACGCACCCCAGATGGCGGAGAGCAACAGCAGGCGCAGGAGGCTGGCGGAGTTCATGGCGTGGCAGCGATGGCGATGCGCCTATTCTGACCGCCCCGCGCCCGCGCGGCCACCCGGTTCTTGCGCACTGGCGACAGCACCGTGCCCCCGGCCCCGCGCATGCGCCTTGCCGGGCCGCGCGGAAGCGGCTACGCTCTGCCCATCCCCAGCCCACGGACCCGCATGACCTCCCCCACCCCCACCCACGGCGGCGACGGCCGCAACAGCGCCACCGGCAGCAAGCAGTTCGAACTGCTGCTCTTCCTGCTCGGCGAGGCGGCCGGCTCCAGCCGGCGCGAGCTCTTCGGCATCAACATCTTCAAGGTGCGCGAGATCATGGTGATGCCCGAGATCACGAAGATGGTCAACGCGCCGCCGCACGTGCTGGGCGTGGCCAACATCCGCGGCCAGATCATCCCCGTGATCGACCTCCCCGCCCTCACGGGCTGCACGCCGAAAAAGGGCGAAGGCATCCTGCTCGTGACCGAGTTCGCCCGCACCACCCAGGGCTTCGCCGTCGAGGAAGTGACCGAGATCGTGCGCGTGGACTGGAAGCACGTGCTCTCGGCCGAAGGGCACGGCGGCGAACTCGTCACCAGCATCGCGCGCATCGACGGCGACGCCGAGAACTCGCGCCTGGCCCAGATCCTGGACGTGGAGCGCATCCTGCAGGACGTGATGCCCGACCATGCCCGGTTCGATCCCGCCCCGGGCAGCCGGCTCGAGCTGCCACCGGGCACCGTGGTGCTGGCGGCCGACGACTCGGCCATGGCCCGCGGCATCATCGAAAAAGGCCTGCAGGCCCTGGACGTGCCCTACATCATGACCCGCAGCGGCAAGGAAGCCTGGGAACGCCTGCAGGCCCTGGCCACGCAGGCGAAAAGCGAGGGCAAGGCCGTGAAGGACAAGGTCGCCCTGCTGCTGACCGACCTGGAGATGCCCGAGATGGACGGCTTCACGCTGACCCGCCAGCTCAAGGCCGACCTGCAGTTCGGCGGCATCCCCGTGGTCGTGCACTCCTCGCTCACGGGCTCGGCCAGCGAGCTGCAGGCGCAGAGCGCCGGCGCCGACGCCTATATCGCCAAGTTCCACATCGACGAGCTGGCCGGCAAGCTGCGCGACGTGCTGGCACGGCGCTGAGCCCGCGGACGTTTCAGGCCCGCCGGCACCATGCCCGCCGACACCAGCGCCCGCCCCCGCGCCCATCCGCGCTCGCTCAGCGGCCTGCTGCCCTTCCTGCGCCCCTACCGCGCGCGCATCGCGCTGGCCCTGCTGTTCCTCTTCCTCGCGGCGGCGGCCACGCTGGCCTTTCCGCTGGCGCTGCGCGAGCTGATCGACAACGGCCTGCTGCCGCAGGACCGCGGCGCGCAGCTGCTGGCGCTGCGCGGGCACTTTGCACTGCTGTTCGGCGTGGCCGTGGCCATGGGCGTGTTCTCGGCCGTGCGCTTCTACCTCATGAGCTGGCTGGGCGAACGCGTCACCGCCGACGTGCGCAACGCCGTCTATGCCCACGTGCTGCAGCAGAGCCCCGAATTCTTCGAGACCACGCAGACCGGCGAGGTGCTCTCGCGCCTGACCACGGACACCACCCTCGTGCAGACCGTGGTGGGCTCGTCCTTCTCCATGGGCCTGCGCAGCAGCGTGATGGGCCTGGGCGCGCTGGCCATGCTGGTCTGGACCAACCCCTGGATCATGGCGCAGGTGCTGGGCGTGCTGCTGCTCGTGGTGGCGCCCAGCGTCTGGTTCGGCCGCCGGGTGCGGCGCCTCTCGCGCGCCAGCCAGGACCGCGTGGCCGATTCCAGCGCCATCGCCGCCGAGGTGCTCAACGCCATACCCGTGGTGCAGAGCTACACCGCCGAGCCGCGCGAGACCGGGCGCTTCGACGCCGCCACCGAAGCCGCCTTCGGCACGGCGCGCCGGCGCGTGCGGGCCCGGGCACTGCTCATGGGCTTCGTCATCGTCGCCACCTCGGGCGCGCTGCTCTGGGGCCTGTACCAAGGCACGCAGGCCGTCATCGCCGGGCGCATCAGCGCCGGCCACCTGGGGCAGACGGTGCTCTACGTCATCATGCTGGCCAGTTCCTTTGCCGTGCTGGGCGAGGTCTACGGCGAGCTGCTGCGCGCCGCCGGCGCCACCGAGCGCCTCATGGAGCTGCTGGCCAGCCGCTCGGCCATCACCGAGGCGGCCGCGCCGCGCACGGCCCCGGTGCCCGCCGGCGGCAGCAGCGTGACGCTGGAGGCCGTGACCTTCCACTACCCCTCACGCCCCGCGCAGGCCGCGCTGGCCGGCCTCACGCTCGCCGTGCGCCCGGGCGAGACGGTGGCCCTCGTGGGCCCCAGCGGCGCGGGCAAGAGCACGCTGTTCCACCTGCTGCTGCGCTTCTACGACCCCCAGGCCGGCGGCATCCGCATCGACGGCGTGGCGCTGCCCGAGTACGCACTGCACGACCTGCGCGCACGCATCGCCCTGGTGCCGCAGGACCCGGTGATCTTCTCCGGCAGCGCGCTGGAGAACATCCGCTACGGCCGCCCCGATGCCAGCGACGAGGAAGTCCAGGCCGCCGCCCGTGCCGCGCACGCCGACGGCTTCATCCGCGCCCTGCCCCAGGGCTACGCCACTTTCCTCGGCGAACGCGGCGTGCGCCTCTCGGGCGGCCAGCGCCAGCGCATCGCCATCGCGCGCGCCATGCTCAAGAACGCACCGCTGCTGTTGCTGGACGAAGCGACGAGCGCGCTCGACGCCGAGAGCGAACGCCTGGTGCAGGCCGCACTGGAGAGCGCCATGCGCGACCGCACGACGCTGGTGATTGCCCACCGCCTGGCCACGGTGCAGCAGGCCGACCGCATCGTGGTCATCGACCAGGGGCGGCTGGTGGAACAGGGGACGCACGCGGAGCTGCTGGCGGCGAATGGGCTGTATGCGCGGCTGGCGGCGTTGCAATTCAAGTCCTAGGGTTGCTCGTTCTCGATAGGCAGGTTTCGGCCAACTGCAGACATTTGAGTCATCGCGCCAAAGCAGACATCGGATCCCCTCTTTGGGGGATATGCCCAGGGGCAATCTCTCCCTAGAATCCAAGGAGTACTGCAGGGTTTGTCGGTCACTTTTAGTAGTGACTAACAAACAACGAATAGGGAGAAAACTCTTTGCTATCAAGCATTTACACCTGCCGGGTTTGCCAGATTAGACCGCAAGCCCAAGATATGGCCTGCGCCGCCCTGCGGTCTACATTACGTTAGACATCAAAGACCAATGGCAGAGAATTTGCAAATCGACGAGCAAGTAGGGGCACATGCAGCAAACGTAGCCGTTGCAGCGCGAGCCTTGTTGGCTCGCCAAGTGAACTTTTTGGAGGGATTTCGGACGTTGATTTCTCTTGGCTACGAGCCGAACGGTTACGACTACGCTCCAGGCTTTGGGTTTCTCTTCTGGTTCAACTCTGTATCGGCTCATCTTCCAGATCAAAATATGCGTGGGCGGTGCACCGAAGAGTTCTTGGATAAATCGGACGCCGAGGCAAAGCAATTGGAGGAGCTTTATGGTGATCGAATTGATCAAGCCTGCCGAGAACTTTTGGGCCGCCTTGAAAAGAATGTCTAACATTTCGGCCCACGCGGACAAACAACATCATGTTGCCGCTTCGCGGCGTGTGTTGTTTGCCGTTGGCCTCGAACGTTAGACACCATGCAGTCACTTCCTGCGGGAACGATTGAGCTAGCTACGCTTGGCCTGCTATTCCTTGCGTGCCTAGTTCTGTTTTCGCGCGCACGTCGCCGAATACAGGAACGACCTTCTGAATCGCAAATGGAGCCAGACAATTTTCGGCGGCGATGCTTGGGGGCTGGGGCTGTATTTGGAACCGTTGTCTTGTTTGGCGCGTGGTGGGCTGTCGATGCGATAGGGATTTCTGTCGAGCAAGGTCACTTCTCAATACTCGGCACATTTTTCACTACATTCCTATGTATTGGCTCAGGAATCATGTGGGGTGGTCTTGGTGCTGACCAACTATCTAAGTTAGCTGGTAGGAGGGGTGAGGCTAATGGGCAACGTGTCTAACAGTTCAGTCAAGCGCCGATCGCCTACGGCGTCGGCTTACCTCAGACGTTAGGTTGTCTGAGATGCGGGTATTTGCGCTCACTCTGGTACTCATGTTCGGCTCTGCCGCAGTCCAGGCTCAAGACTCCCTTTGGCCGGATGTCCCGATAAAGGCGAAGAGGTTCACTTGCTCTCCTGGTCGTTTGATCGAAGGCGAAGTGCTGACGATCAAGATGTCCACGCCTCATCCTCATGAACTAGGGGTAAGAACGCCCAAGCGTGGCTTCGTCATGCTGCACATGTGCGCAGAAGGGCGTCCGATGGATGAATGCAAAGCGTTCACCCAAGTTGAGCGGGTAAACATCGGAACTGGTGAAGTCCTATTGCCGGTATCCGGCGGCGGTCCGAAAGAGCCTCAGAAATTATTCCGAGAGCAAGGGTGGTACACATTCTTCTTATCCCAAAACTTAGAGACAGAGAACACCGACCAGACGATTAATCGGTGCAGGGTCTACTTTGAGGGGGCAAGACGTGACTAGCAGCCAACCTAACATTTCAATCGAGAGTGGATCGCCTACGGCTCCCACTCATCTCAAACGTTAGGCAGTTTACGACGGAGCATTCGAAACGCATGTCGTTCTATCAGCGCCTCAGATATTCGCTCTACCTTGCCGCTGTTGGTGGCGCATTGGTCGGCCTGGTCGTGGCGGTGGCATCTGCCGATGTTGTTGGCCTGTTGCCAAGCGCCGCTTTTGATCTCCTCATGTCCCCTAGTTATTTGCTAGTCGTTTTTGCACTCGCATTTCTGGCCGTGCCAATGTTCGCGCGCCGCTTCCCTATTGCTTGGCAAGCCACGACTCCTGATCAAGAAAACAACGCCAAAAATCGCTTCGCTATCCGACTCATCATGTTGGCGGGCATTGGGCTACTGCTAGCCTTGTTGGGCAATCTCCTCGTTTACCTCTTGCGCTGAGCAACCGTGAAAGCACTGCCTAACAAATCGTTCGAGTCGTTCGCTTCGCTCACTGGGACCGGCCGCCTGCGGCGTCCAGCCCCTCAACTCCAACGTTAGGTACGCAAATGGGAGAAGTTTTACGAGCGGCCGTATTTCTGGCACTGTTCGCCGCATTTAGTGCTCACGCGGCAAAGGACGCTAGGCTTGCTGTCGTTGAGCGTCTATATCAGGACTACGCGTGGGAGACTGGGCCCGGCATCTCTAAGCGCACACCGTTTCTCAAAGAGAGATCGGTTGTCTTGTCCAAGTATCTAACCAAGTCCTTGTCTCGCCTCTTGCTTGAAGATCGGAAGTGTTCCGAACGTACACGTGAGATATGTCGGCTGGACTTCTCACCCATCTGGAACAGTCAAGATCCTGAGGGTGCTAAGTTTCGTGTCGTAGGTATTAGTCCAGGCAATGCAATTTCGGTTTCGATTGTCTACCCTGGCCAAAAGTCATTCACCTTAGCGTTTGATGTTGTTCAAACAGATGATGGGTGGAGAATCAACGACATTTACTCGCTGGATCCAGAATGGTCCTTGAGGAAAATTCTCTCGAAGAAATAATGACCGTGGTACCTAACATTTCAATCGAGAGTGGATCGCCTACGGCTCCCACTCATCTCAAACGTTAGGTGGCATAGAAAAAGAATTACGCAAGGGAGCAACAGTCAAATGAGACTAAGCGGTTATCCAAGTTCTTGGACGCCCGAAGAGGGTCTGGTTCCTGTCGATGTGCAGGACATTGATGTCCATGCCAGTCCCGAAGAGCTTCGTGCCTTGTCGAAGTTTTTCGCCGAAGCGGCTATCGCTATGGAACTCGCTTTGTCGGAGAAGCGCGATTTCCGCCGAAGCATTGACTTCCCGGACGACAAGCCCAATCCTCAAACGCCGATTTGTGTGGATGTAGTTGGCTATGCCTCCTAACATTTCAATCGAGAGTGGATCGCCTACGGCTCCCACTCATCTCAAACGTTGGGCCTCACGATGAACAACACTCAGTGGCGAGAGTTCTTTGTCACTTGTTCGAAGATCCTTGGAGCAGGTGAGGCAGAAATCAACT